>JABLTH010003098.1_pt1 | contig 13226 bp, 12 predicted proteins | sample 7875711 | NCBI WGS metagenome assembly JABLTH01 (sample SAMN14941262, study PRJNA633318) | bioreactor metagenome | isolation source: bioreactor | place: China | collected 2019-03-05 | reverse complement strand
GCTCCCGGCACCGCTCCAGGGAGGTGTCACGGTCCGGATGCGATCCGCCTCGTCGTACGTGAAGCCCGTCGCCCGCCCGTTCGGGTCCGTGACGGTCTGCGGGTTTCCTCGCGCGTCGAAGTTCGAGTAGGCGGTCTCGAGATAGGGCGATTCGGGCCCGTCGACATGGCGGCGCATCGACGTGCGGAACCCGCTGCCGGGATCGTAGGTGAATACCGTGTAGTTCTTCCCGATCCTCGGTCCCGAGACGGTCTCGATTCTGCCGGCGGCGTCGTAGGTGAAGCGGGTCTCGTACGCGTAGCCGATCGGCTCGCCGGCGGCCGAGAGCGTGTTTCCCGCATCGATCCTGCGGTACCGCCGCGTGGTGAGCGCGCCGGAGACGGGATCGACGTAGTCGAATGTCGTCACCTTCTCGAGCGCGTTCGAGGCGAGCGGCGACGGCTCGGAGATCGTGAGCGGCTCGAGAATCTGCGGGTGCCAGGTGAACTCTCTGAGCCGTGCGTAGCCGTCGCCGCTCGAGAACACGCCGATGCCGCCATCGGTCGCGGACTCGACCCATCCCTCGACCACCCTGCCGGGAGCTCCGTCGCGGGCATAGCTCTCGAAGAGCGTCGTGTGGCCGTCGAGATCGGTTCTCGTCCGCCACTGGTCGGCGAAGGTCGAGCTCCCGGCGACGCTCGTGTTGGGCTGCAGGGTCGCCGCTCGCGTATGAAGCGAGAGGCCGGGCGCCCCGAGGCCGGTCGTGCCGACGATCTTTCCATCCGAGTAGGAGAAGGTGGCGTAGACGTCGCTCGTCTCATCGGCGGTCACCGTCGTCACCGGCTCGCCGGCGATCGTGGCGTAGCCGAGCCGCACCGGGAGCTCGAGAGCCAGCTCGTCCGCGCGGCTCACCCGGTTCGTCACCGGATCGTACGTCCACTCGCCGAGAACCTTCGTCTGCCCTCCTGCGGTCCGCTCGACCCTCTCGAGGAGAGCCTCAGCCTTGGCTGTCATTCGGTAGCCGTAGTGCCACACGGCCTCGTCCGTGCTGGAGAGCGTCGCGGGGTCCGGGCCGTGGACCTCGTCGAGCACCTGATCCGCATCGTAGACGTAGGTGAACACCGCGCCGCCGCCCGAGACGCTCGCGATGCGACCGGCGTTCGGCCCGGAGGCAGCGGTCGTGATCGTCAGGCTCTTGCCGCCTCGCGTGAACGTCTGCGTGCTCGAGCCGTAGGTGACCGCGATGGGCGCCTGCCCGGGCTTCGAAATCGCGGCCACCTTGTCGGCAGCGTCGAAGGTGACCGTCGTGCCGTCGCCGTCCGTGTAGACGCTGTGCGAAGAATCCGTCGAGAGAGAGCCTGCGTCGTTGATGTCGGAGACGAATCGGCTGTCGTAGAACGGCTGGAAGAAGACGGCCGGATCTCGCAGCGGGCGCCTGATCACGAAGGCCGTTCCCCAGCCGCCGGCGATGTTCCGCCGCTCGAGCTTCCAGGCCAGACCATGACTCCACTTGCGCCCCAGAGGAGGAATGTCCTCGGGCGGGACGGAGCTCGGATGGGCGTCGCTGGCGTAGTGGCGTCGAAACTCGAGCCCGCTGCCGAGATCGATGTCCGTCACGTCCTGGCTGAGGGCACCCGTGGTCACGTCGACGGGATCGCCCACGCGCGGATCGGCGCACTTGTCCGATCTCGGTCTGCCCGGCGCCGGCGGAAGCCCTTTGCCTTCACACCGGTTGATGACGAAGGACGAGGGCGCGGAGGCGATGCAGCCCGGATGCTGGTAGTGCGCCCAGTCGATCTCGCCGATCGCAAGCGCCGCACACGTGTACGGAAGCACGGGAGCTTCTCTGCCCGTCCGGCAGTCGATCGACGTGACGTGCTCCGGCCCGTAGGCCACGATGGGTCCGTCGTCGTGGCACGTGTAGCCCTCGGAGGAGCGAACGTCGTAGGTGAGGATCGCGATGCTTCCCGGGCACATCCATGCGAGAGCCGGCGCGGGAAGGAAGATCGTTCCAGCCGCCAGTCCCAGCGCAAGCCTGCCGCGCATCCGCTCTCTCGACACAGGGGGGAAACCTCTGTGTATGGAGGATGCACAGCCCCCCCCCCCCGTGACGTCAAACGAAATCTCGCGAAACGCGCGCCGATGGCTCTCGATGTCGTGGCCGACACCGACGCCGTGATCGAGACTGCCGGCCTGCTCTACCCCTCCTTCGGCCCGCGGCTCAGGGGTTGCTGGAGCGGCGGCCGATGAACCAGCCGCCGCCCTGCTCGTGCGTCAGCTCGACGCACTCGCCGAGGCCGGGCTCGCCGTCCGCCGGCTTGCTGCCGGTGAGGGTCTCGCAAATCGTGCGGATCACGCCCTTGTGGCCGACGATGAGCGCCGAGTGGCCGGGCGCGCGGCCGATCTCGGCGAGGCCGCGCTCGATCCGCGCGCGGAAGTCGGCGCGCTTCTCGCCGGCGGGATACTCGAAGCCCGGCGCCTGCTTCTCCCAGTCCTCGAAGAGCACCGGGTCGGAGGCCTTGATCTCCTCGCGCGTGAGCCCCTCCCAGCGTCCGAAATGGATCTCGCGGAAGTCTGTCATGATCCGCACCGGGCGGCCTTCGGCGACGATCCATGCCGAACGCCAGGCGCGCCGAAGCGGGCTCGCGGCCACCACGTCGAAGCCCTCCGAGCGCAGCCGGCCCGCGGCGAGCAGCATCTGCTCGCGGCCCTCGGGCGCGAGGTCCGGGTCGCTGCTCCCGTGATAGCGGCTCCCGGAGTTGCCGGTGGTCTCTCCGTGTCGAAGAAGAACGATGCGGCGCATGGGCTCCTCGGACTGCGAGGCCTCCGGGCGCTGCCCCGGGGCGGGCGGAGGATCCGCGAGGAGGGCGGCCCCGTCAACGCGCGGCCCGGTCTTCGGTAGACTCCTCGCTGCGGGGCGCCGGGAGGCTCGAAGGCGCCGCGTCGCGTGCGAGGCGTCGGCTTCACGCGCGGCGGGGCGCTCGCTCGTCGCGATCCCGCGCGTCGGTTGGCCCGTGCACTCGGGGGGGGAAGCAAGGGCATGCGCGGCATCGTGATCGTCGTTCTCGCGGTCGTCCTGCTCGGGGCGGGCGCATTCGGCTTCTATCGCTGCGAGGGTTCGCCGCCGTCGATCGAGGCGCCGCCGTCGATCGCCATCGGCCGAGAGCCGAGGACCGCGACGCTCACGGTGAGCGACCAGGGCTCGGGCCTGCGCGACGTCGTCGTCTCGCTGCAGACGCCGGAGGGCGAGAAGCCGCTCGCGGCGCGCGAGCTGCCCGGCGGCTGGCTGGGCGGAAGCAGCGTGCTGCGGGAGACGCTCGACGTTCCGCTCGATGCGAAGGCGATCGGCCTTCCCGACGGACAGCTCACGCTGCGCGTCGTCGCGCGCGACTGGTCGTGGCGAACGCTCAGCGGCGGCGGGCGAACGGCCGCCGAGATCCCGCTCACGATCGACACGAAGCCGTCGCGCGTCTCGGTCGAGAACTCGCAGACGTATCTCCAGCGCGGCGGATCGGGCGTTGCCGTCTATACGGTGAGCGACGACGCGACACGCGACGGTGTCCTCGTCGGCGAGCTCTTCTTCCGCGGGCATCCGTTCCCGGGCGAGGCGAGCGGCCGCCGTCTCGCGTTCTTTGCGATCCCGCAGGACGCCCCGCCCGACCCCGCGATCCGGGTCGTCGCAGAGGACGCCGCGGGGAACCGGACGCTCGTCGGCTGGGCCACGCACTTCAAGGAGCGCCGCTTTCCCGACGTGACGCTCAATCTCGGCCCGCCGTTCCTCGAAAACAAGGTGACCGAGCTCGCGAGCGCTCGCGGCATCGACGCCTCGGACCGCATCGCCGCGTTCCAGCGCATCAACAGCGCCGGCCGCGCCGAGGACGAGAAGAAGATCCGCGAGGTCACGAGCAAGAGCGCGGAAGAGAAGCTCTGGGACGGAGCCTTCGAACAGCTCCGGAACTCGAAGGTGACGAGCCAGTTCGCGGAGAAGCGCAGCTACTTCGTCGAAGGCAAGCAGATCTCGCAGGCCACGCACTACGGATTCGACCTCGCGACGACGCTCAACTCGCCGGTGACGGCGTCGAACTCGGGGCGCGTCGTGTTCGCCGACGACCTCGGCATCTACGGCGGCTGCGTGATCGTCGACCACGGGTTCGATCTCTTCACGCTCTACGGCCACCTCTCGCGGATCGACGTGAAGCCCGGCGACGACGTGAAGAAGGGCCAGCCGATCGGCCTCTCGGGATCGACCGGACTCGCCGGCGGCGATCACCTGCACTTCGCGACGCTGCTGGGCGGCGTGTACGTGGACCCGGTGGAGTGGTGGGACCCGAAATGGATTCGCGAGAAGGTCGACGCGCTGCTCGCGCCGGCGCCGGCCGCGCCGGCGGTCGCGGCGGAGCCGGGGGGACCGGCCGCCGTCTCCGCGCCGCCGGCGCCCGCCGCTCCCGCACGCGCGAAGCGGTAGCGACTCCGGAAAGCGCACGCGAGGAGCGCGCCGCGCTCGTCGCGTGGTACGACGCGAATCGCCGCGATCTGCCGTGGCGGCGAACGCGCGACCCGTACGCGATCTGGATCTCCGAAGCGATGCTCCAGCAAACACGCGTCGAGACCGTGGTGCCGTACTGGGAGCGCTTCCTCGCGCGCTTTCCCGACGTGGCGTCGCTCGCGAGCGGCGAGCTCGACGAGGTCTACGGCCTGTGGTCGGGTCTCGGCTACTACACGCGCGCGCGAAACCTCTCGCGCGCGGCCAGGGCCGTGATGGAGCGCTTCGGCGGCGCGCTGCCCGAAGACGCCGAGGCGCTGCGCTCGCTCCCCGGGATCGGCCGCTACACGGCGGGCGCCGTCGCGTCGATCGCGTTCGGCCGGCCCGAGCCCGTCGTCGACGGGAACGTCGAGCGCGTGCTCGCGCGAAGGCACGGGATGCGGGAGGACGTGAAGCGCCCGGGCGCGGCACGGCGCATCTGGGACGAGGCCGCGCGCCTCGCGAACGGCCCGCGGCCGGGCGATCTCAACCAGGCGCTCATGGAGCTCGGCGCGACCGTGTGCACGCCGCGGGCGCCGCGCTGCGATGCGTGCCCCTGGCGAAGCGTGTGCCGGGCGCGCGCGGGCGGCGATCCGGAGGCGATCCCGCGCCGCGCGCCGAAGCCGGCAGCTCCGCGCGTTCGCGCCGTCGCCGCGCTGGTTCGGCGCGGCGGCCGCACGCTCCTCGTCCAGCGGCCCGCGGGCTCGCTCCTCGGCGGCCTCTGGGAGCTTCCGGGCGGCGAGCTGGCTCGGGGCGAGCGGCCGGCCGCCGCGCTCGCGGCGCGCGTGCGCGAGAGGACGGGGCTGCACGTCGGCGACCTCGCTGCGGCCGGCGTCGTGACGCACGCGTTCACGCACCGCCACCTGCGTCTCCACCTCTTCTCCGCGGCCGCAGAGCCCGGCCGCGTCCGGCGGAGCGGATACGACCGACACCGATGGGTGTCGGATCGCGAGCTTCGAGACCTGCGAACGAGCACGCTCACGCGCAAGGCCCTGCGGATGCTGCTGCGCCCGGAGGGCGAGCGTTCGACCGCGCGGCTGGCTGCGCAAGGCGAGCGAGCGCGGGCGGGCAGCGCCGCGGACCCCCGGGCGAGCGGCCGCCTGCGGCGGCCGCAGCCCGGAGCGGACGCGCGGTGACCCCGGGCGGCGAGGACCGCGGCGACCGCGATGCGCTCGAGCGCGCGATGGCGGGCGTCGAGCCGCTCGCGCGCGGAAAGGAGCGCGTGCGGCCGTCGTCCGCGCGAACGCCGGCCCGCCGCAGCGACGTGAACGAGGAGATCGAGTTCGTCCGCGAGGGCGACGGAAGCGGCACGGGCTTCTACGCGCGCGATCTCGGCCGGGATCCGCTGCTGCGGCTTCGGCGCGAGAAGGCGCGCGACGAGCTGTCGGTCGACGTCCACGGCTGCCGCACGGACGAGGCGCGGCGCGAGATCGGGCGCCTTTTCGAGCGCGCCGCGAAGACGGGCGCCCGCAGACTTCGCATCGTCCACGGCAAGGGCCTGCACTCCGAGACGGCGCCGGTGCTGGCCGAGTACGTCACCGCGCTGCTGCAGCGCCCGCCGCTCGCCGCGCACGTGGCGGCGTTCGGATTCGCTCCGCTGCGCGAGAGCGGGACGGGAGCCACGCTCGTCTGTCTGCGAAGCCGGCCGCGGCGCGGCGCAGGCCGGGATCAGGCCGCGCGGTAGTAGGCGAGCCGGCCGAAGAGCATCGCGCGGTGACCGACCTCGGCGGCCTGCGCGAACCCCGCTTCCTTCATGAGCACGGCGAGGCGGCCGCCGAAGTTGTCGCGCAGGTGATCGGCGTGATGGAGCCAGCGGGCGATGAAGCCGTCGGCGCGCTCGTGCTCGCCGCCGAAATCGAGAACGTGCAGCTCGCCGCCGGGAACGAGTACGCGCCGCACCTCGGCGAGCGTCTTTCGCTTCTCGTCCGACGTGAGGTGGTGGAGCATGAGCGAGGAGACGACGCGATCGAAGGAGGCATCGGGATACGGCAGCGCGTCGCCGAACCCGCGGTCGAAGCGAACCGAGAGCCCTTCGCGCGCGGCCTTGCGCTCGGCGCGCGCGAGCGCCTTCGCGTCCGGGTCGAGGCCCGTCACCTTCGCCCCCGGCCGCGATCGCGCGATCGCGAGCGAGAGGCTCCCGGTTCCGCATCCGAGGTCGAGGACGCGGTGCCCGTCCGCAATCGCGGCCTGTTCGACGAGCGCGAGTCGCGCCCGCTCGGTTCCGAAGAGTCGCTGCATCGGGTCGTAGAGCGGAAGCAGCCAGTCGAGCCCGGCTGCGGGGATGAAGCGTCTCGAGTGCTCTGCCATCGGTGGGCCCTCCTCGGCCTCGTTGCCAGCGCGCACCCTCGCCCCCGGGTGGAGCTTTCGCGCAGTTCGCGTGCGCGTCAAGCGACCGGCCGCGCGCGGCGCGGCCCGATCCCCCGCGCCGCCGCTCCCGCGGCCGGGCGCTGCGGCTCGGCGGCCGGGGCGGCCGGCCGCGCGCCGCCCTATCTTCGTCGCGGGAGGCGTGATGGGAAGCGAGCTCGGCCGCATCTTCCGCATCTCGACCTTCGGCGAGTCGCACGGAGGCGGCGTCGGCGTCCTCGTCGACGGCTGCCCGCCGCGCCTCGCGCTCGACGTCGGGGAGATCCAGCGCGATCTCGACCGGCGGCGTCCGGGGCAGAGTACGCTCACGACGCCGCGGCAGGAAGAGGATCGCGCGGAGATCCTCTCCGGCGTCTTCGAAGGCCGAACGCTCGGAACGCCCATCGCGATTCTGGTCCGCAACCAGGACGCGCGCCCTTCGGCGTACGAGGCGATGAAGGACGTCTACCGCCCGTCGCACGCCGATTACACGACCGAGGCGAAGTACGGCATCCGCAACTGGCAGGGAGGAGGCCGTGCGAGCGCGCGAGAGACCGTCGGGCGCGTCGCCGCCGGCGCGATCGCGAGGAAGCTGCTGCGGACGGCCGCCGGGATCGAGGTGCTGGCGTGGGTGCAGAGCGTCCACGAGGTCGAAGCGAAGGTCGATCCGGGATCGGTGACACTCGGGAGCGTCGAATCGAACCCCGTTCGCTGCCCGGACACCGCCGCGGCGGCCGAGATGGCGGCCCGGATCGACGCGGCGCGGCGGCGCGGCGACTCGCTCGGCGGCGTCGTCGAGTGCATCGCGCGCGGCGTCCCGCCGGGGCTCGGCGAGCCCGTCTTCGACCGCCTCGAGGCCGACCTCGCGCGCGCGCTGCTCTCGCTCCCGGCATCGAAGGGCTTCGAGGTCGGGAGCGGCTTCGCGGGAACGCGGCTCACGGGAATCGCGCACAACGATCCCTTCGTTCCCGGCCCGGGCGGCCGCCCGCGCACGTCGTCGAACCGCTCGGGCGGCGTGCAGGGCGGAATCAGCAACGGCGAGGACATCGTGCTGCGCGTGGCCTTCAAGCCGACGGCGACGATTGCGTCGCCGCAGCAGACGGTCGATCGCGCGGGGCGGGCGGTCGTCCTCGAGGCGCAGGGACGGCACGATCCGTGCGTTCTCCCGCGCGCGGTGCCGGTGGTGGAGGCGATGGTGCTTCTCGTGCTCGCCGATCACTGGCTGCGGCAGCGCACGGTCGACGTGCTGCCTCCCCTCTAGGCGGCGCGAGAGAAGTGCGGCCCGCCCTGCTCGCGCTGCTCTCGGCGGTGCTCTTCGGCGTCTCGACTCCTGCGAGCAAGCTGCTTCTCGCCGAGATCCCCGCGCAGCAGCTCGCGGGCCTGCTCTATCTCGGCGCGGCGCTCGGCGTGCTGCCAATGGCGCTGCGCGGCGGGAGGCGGGCGCCGCGCGCGCGCCTCGACCGCAAGAGCGGCTGGCTGCTCGCGGGGGCGGTGGCCGCGGGCGGCGTGGCCGGTCCGCTCGCGCTCCTGTTCGCGCTTCGCCTTGCGCCGAGCAGCGACGTCTCGCTGCTGCTCAATCTCGAGCTCGTCGCGACCGCGCTGCTCGGCGTCGCGTTCTTTCGTGAATCGATCGGCGGCCGCGGCCGAATCGGCCTCGCCGTCGTCATCGCTGCGTCGGCGGCGCTCTCGTCCGGAGGCGGCTGGCCGGGAGTCGGCGCCGGGCTGCTCGTGGCGCTCGCGTGCCTTTGCTGGGGCCTCGACAACCAGATGACTGCGCTCATCGACGGCATGACGCCGGCCGGAACGACGCTCGTAAAGGGCCTCGTCGCCGGCGCGTTCAACCTCGGCGTGGGCCTCGCGCTCTCGGGATGGAGCGCGCCCCCGGCCGCCGCTGCGGCTGCCCTCGCCGTCGGCGCCGTTTCGTACGGCCTCAGCCTCGTTCTCCACATCGGCGCGTCGCAGCAGCTCGGCGCGACGCGAACGCAGGCGATCTTCGCGAGCGCTCCGTTCGTCGGTGCGGCCGCCTCGCTCGCGCTTCCGGGCGAGCACGCGGGAGCGGGCCTTCTCGCGGCGTCGCTCGTGCTCGCGGGCGGCGTTGCGCTCGCGCTCGCGGACCGGCACGAGCACGCGCACCGGCACGATGCGACCGAGCACGTCCACGAGCACCGACACGACGACGGGCACCACGACCACGCGCACGCGGACCTCGCGCCGGGCACACGGCACGCCCACTGGCACCGGCACGAGGCCGTCGCGCACGCGCACCCGCACGTTCCCGACCTGCATCACCGGCACGAGCACTGAGCGGCGCAGCCTTCGCGGCCCCTGCGGATTGCGCGAGCGCCCGCGCCAGGGGGCGGGCGCCGGCGGCGCGCACCGCGCGTGCGCGAGGCGTGCGGCCGCACCGGCGTCGCTGCGCGGGCGCATCGCCGCGCGATCGCCTGCCGGGTTCGGCCAGCCCGCACGCTCCGATCAGGGCAGGAGCACGAACCCGGCAACGGCCGCGACGGCCGCTGCGAGCAGCGCGAGAACGCCGAGCAGCGCGTGCGCATCGACGGGCCTTCCCGTCCCGCGCTCGAGCCGACGGCCGAGAATCGCCGTCGCGACGAAGAGCACGGCCGCAACGCAGCCCGCGAGCGCGTGCGCGGTGCCGAAGGGCCGCTCGCCCCGCAGCCATGCCATCGACGCCGGGCCGGCGGCGAAGCCCGCCAGCACGAGACACACCGCCGGCTTCGCGAGCCGAACGTGCCGCGAACGCCAGGACGCATCGCGCCGCGCACGGCCGAGCCGCGCGCGGCGAAGCCGAAGCCCCGTCCGAAGCGCGGCGAAGGCGACGGCGAGGCTCGCGAGCATCCAGACCGGATGCGCCCAGGCGAGCGCGTGCGAAAGGCCGTCGCCGGCTGCCGGCTCCAGCGCCCTACTCGACCCGCTGCACCGAGCCCTCGGGCAGCCGCGCGAGGAGCTCGCCCAGCGAGCGCCGCAGGTAGTCTTCGTCGCGCGACTCGAGCGTCACCATGACGTAGTAGTCCTCGCGCCCGGTCCGCGGATACGAGCCCATGTGCACGTCGGGAAACTCGGCGAGCACGGCGTTCAGCACGTCGGCGATGTCGCTCTCGCGGCGCGTCAGGAAGACGCGGCGAAGACGGAACGGAACGCCCCGGAACCGCTCCTTCACGCTCGCGAACTTGCGCTGCAGAAGCGAAGGGATCCCGGGGAAGACGTGGACGTTCTTCACGACCACGACGGGGAACCACAGATCGCCCGAGTCCATCAGCACCGCGCCCGCCGGAATTCGCGCCATCTTGAGCAGGCTCTCGTTCGGAGGCGCTCCCTGCGCTCGCTCCATCCGGGCGACGAGGCCTTCGTTGAGCACGAGCGGCTCGCCGAAGGCCTTCGCGACGCCGTCGAGCGTCACGTCGTCGTGCGTCGGTCCGACGCCTCCCGACGTGAAGACGAAGTCGTAGGCCGCGCTCTGTGCGCGGACCTCGCTCGCGATGACGTCGATCGCGTCCGGGATCACCGCGATTCGCTCGACGTCGACCCCGAGCTCGCGCAGCTCGCGGCAGAGATACGCGGAATTGGTGTCGGCGACCTTGCCGGAGAGGATCTCGTTGCCGATGACGATGATTCCGGCGGTCGACACGACGCCGAGGGTACCCGAGCGGCCCCCTGCGTCCAGACGAATGGTGCGCGGGCCGGCGGCTCGTGGTGAGCCGCAGCGCACCGCGAGCGATCGGGCAGCCGGGGGCCGCCCGATCGCGGCGCGAGAGCGGGGACGCAGGCGGCCGGCAAGTGCGCCGATGGCCGGAGCCGCCGGGTCGCTTACAATCACGGGATGCGCGCGCGGGTCCGCTTCGAGCCTTCGGGACGCACCGTCGAGGTCGAGACGGGAACGCTGCTGCTCGACGCCGCGCGCGAGGCCGGGCTCCCGGTCGCCCGCGCATGCGGCGCGTCGGGTCTGTGCGCACGCTGCGCCCTCACGATCGTCGACGGCGAAGGAGAGCTGCTCGCCGCGTCGGACGAGGAGGCGCGCGCGAAGCAACGCAATCGCGTGTCGGACGCGCTGCGTCTCGCGTGCCGGACGACGGTCGAGGGCGACCTCGTCGTGACGGCCGACTACTGGTAGCTCCGGCGATCCGCGGGCGCTGCTGCGGTGATCGGAAGGAGGGGCGATGAAGGGTCTTCGCATCGGCGTCGGCCTCGGCGAGCTCGACGGAACCGGGAGCGGCCTCGACGCGAGCCTCGAGCAGTTCCGGCGCGCCGAGCGCGACGGCTTCCAGACCGCGTGGGTCGCGAACATCTTCGGCGTCGACGCCCTCACGCTGCTCGCGCTCGCGGGGCGCGAGACGACACGAATCGAGCTCGGAACGGCGGTCGTTCCGACGCACTCGCGGCACCCGCTGTACATGGCGCAGCAGGCGCTCACGACGCAGGCGGCGACGGGCGGTCGCCTCGCGCTCGGCCTCGGCCCGAGCCACCGCATCGTGATCGAGACGCTGCTCGGGCTCTCGTACGCGCGCGTCGCGAAGCACGTCGAGGAGTACGTCGCGATCGTCCGCTCGCTCGCCGAGACCGGCAAGGTCGCGTTCCAGGGCGAGATCTACCGCGTGACGGGAAACCTCTCCGTTGCCGGCGCGACGCCCTTCCCGATCCTCATCGGCGGCCTCGGCCCGAAGATGCGGCGCGTGGCGGGCGCCGTCGCCGACGGGACGCTCACGTGGATGGCCGGCCGCAGGACGCTCGCGGAAGTGCTCATCCCGGAGATCCAGGCCGCTGCGAAGCAGGCCGGCCGCAAGCCCGCCCGCATCGTGTGCGGCCTCCCGACCGTCGTGACCCACGACGCTGCCGGCGCGCGCGAGGCCGCGGCGAAGGCGTTCGCGATGTACGGCACGCTCCCGTCGTATCGCGCGATGCTCGACCTCGAGGGCGCGAAGACGCCCGGCGACGTCGCGATCGCGGGCGACGAGCGCGAGGTCGAGCGCGCGATCGAGGGCCTCGCGGCGGCCGGAGTCACCGACTTCCACGCGGCGATCTTCCCGTACGGAGCGGAAGCCGCCGAGCGCGACGCCGCGCGCGAGCGAACGTGGCGCCTCATGGCGGAGCTCGCGAGACGGTGAGCGGAGCGAAGCGAGACGGTCTCGGCTTCGAGACGCGCGCGATCCACGCCGGGCAGGAAGCCGATTCCGCCGCCGGCGCGACGATCGTCCCCGTCTACCAGACCGCGACGTACACGCAGGACGCGATCGGCGAGAACCGCGGCTACGAGTATTCGCGCAGTGCGAACCCGACGCGCACGGCGCTCGAAGAGTGCGTCGCGAGCCTCGAAGGCGGGCGCTACGGCCTCGCGTACGGCTCGGGAATGGCGGCGATCGCGGGGGCGATGCAGCTCGTCTCGGCAGGCGATCACGTCGTGGTCGCCGACGACCTCTATGGCGGAAGCCATCGCCTGTTCACGCAGGTGCTGCCGCGCTACGGCGTGCGCTTCAGCTACGTCGACGCGACGCGGCCCGAAGAGGTCGCGAAGGCCATCGATCCTTCGACGCGGATGATCTGGATCGAGAGCCCGACCAACCCGCTGCTGCGGCTCATCGACATCGCGGCCTGCGGCGAGATCGCGGCGCGCGCCGGCGCGCTGCTCGTCGTCGACAACACCTTCGCGACGCCGTACCTGCAGAATCCCCTCGCGCTCGGCGCACACGTCGTCGTCCACTCGACGACCAAGTATCTCGGCGGCCACTCCGACGTGATCGGGGGCGCTCTCGTGGTCAGCGACGACGAGCTCTGCAAGACGCTTCGCTTCACGCGCAACGCAACGGGCGGAGTGCCGGGGCCGTGGGACGCGTGGCTGACGCTTCGCGGGATGAAGACGCTCGCCGTCCGCATGCGGCAGCACGAGGCCAACGCGGTTCGCGTCGCGGCCTTCCTGCGCTCGCACCGCGCCGTCGCGCACGCCCACTACCCCGGCTTCCCGGACCATCCCGGCCACGAGCTCGCGCGCCGGCAGATGCGGGGCTTCGGCGGCATGGTGACGATCGACCTCGCCGGCGGCGAGACCGCGGCGCGCGCGCTGTGCCGCAGCACGCGGCTCTTCTCGCTCGCCGAGAGCCTCGGCGGCGTCGAGTCGCTGATCGGCTACCCGTGGACCATGAGCCACGCGGCCTTCTCGGCGGAGGACCGACTCGCCAAGGGCATCACGCCGGCGACCGTCCGCCTCTCCGTCGGCATCGAGGACGCCGAAGACCTGTGCGAAGACCTCGCCCAGGCGCTCGAGCGCACCGCCTGATCCGCGGCGCGGCCCCATGCGTGCGGTGCTGATCGTCGATCACGGGAGCCGCCGGCCCGGCGCGAACGCGCAGCTCGACGCGCTCGTCGAGCTCGTCCG
>JABLTH010001825.1_pt1 | contig 13226 bp, 13 predicted proteins | sample 7875711 | NCBI WGS metagenome assembly JABLTH01 (sample SAMN14941262, study PRJNA633318) | bioreactor metagenome | isolation source: bioreactor | place: China | collected 2019-03-05 | reverse complement strand
TCCGCCAGCATGAGCGCGATCTGCAGCTCCGCGACCGCGCCCGCGTTCCGGCCGAGTGCCTGCACCACGCCGATGCCGCGGCGCGTGGCCTCCTCCACATCGATGTTCTCGACGCCGGTGCGGGCCACCGAGATGAGCTTCAGCCGGGGTGCGGCGTCCAGGAGTTCCTTGGTGACCGGGGCGAAGTGGAAGGCGATGGCCTCGGCGTCTGCGATGTTCTCCAGCATCTCGGGAGGCGTGCCCACGGAGTTCGGGCCCCGGTGCTCCATGATCGTCTGAAGGGCGTGCTGCTCGGCCTTCTCCCCGGACCAGTCGATGTAGTCCACGGCCAGGCCGGAGCCGTCCAGGTGCTCGGCGTAACTCCCGGTGGGGATGAACTTGTCCCCGACGACGAGGACGGAGTTGAGGTGCGGCATGGGGTTGTCCTTCTCTGGTGCTGATGCTGAAGCGGATGAGGGGTGGTGGGGTGCAAGGGTGGTGGAACGGGCGCAGCTCTCAGACCCCGGGCTGGATGAGGACCTTCCGTCCCTGCCCCGCGGCGAACAGGGCCATCGCCTCCGGCGCCTGCGCGAGGGGGAAGCGGTGGCTGATGAAGACCTCGGGTGGGATCAGTCCCGTGGCGAACAGGTCGGCGGCCCGTTCGAAACTGTGCAGCACGGCCATGGAGCCGAGGATGCTGATCTCGTGCTTGTAGACGCGGAACGGGTCGAATTCCACCCGGGCGTCCTCCGGCGGCACCCCGAACTGCAGATAGGTCCCGCCCTTGGAGACCCGGCTGAGCGCGTCGGCAATGGCCCGCGGATTACCCGTGGCGTCGATGACCACGTCCCAGCCCTGAGGGCGGTCGAACTCCTCGGCTGAGGCCCCCGCGCCCGTGGCACCCAGCAGGTCCACCGTGGCCAGGCGGTCCGGGTTGAGATCCACGAGGTGCACACTGGTCGCCCCCGCCTGTTTGGCGAGCTGCAGGAGCATGAGCCCCATGGTCCCCGCGCCGTAGATGAGCACCCGGGCGCCCAGGCGGAGGGAGAGGACGTCGAAAGCGTGGATGGCGCAGGACAGCGGCTCGACCAGCGCGGCATCCTCGAGCGCGAGGTGTTCCGGGAGCTTCACCGCCAACGGCGCGGGCACCCTCACGTACTCGGCCATGGCGCCCGCTTCGCTGACCCCCAGGGCCTGGAAATCGTCGCAGAGGTTGCCCCGCCCCACGCGGCAGTACGGGCAGTGACCGCACGGCATGTTCGGATCCGCCGTGACGCGGTCCCCCACCCGGAACCCGGTGACCTCGGAACCAACGGCCACCACCTCGCCGGCGAACTCGTGTCCGGGGACCAACGGCAGCGACTGCGCGAAGCCCCCGTGCAGGATGTGCAGATCGGTGCCGCAGATCCCGGCCGAGGCCACCTTGAGGAGGAGGTCGCCGGGCCGGGGCGTGGGGTCCGGCAGATCCACCACCTCCATCCGGCCGGGCTCGGTGACGAGCGCCGCCCTCATTTCACCGCCCCCAGGGAGAGGCCCTGGACGAGCTTGTCCTGAGCGGCGAACCCGGCCACCAGGACCGGCAGCGAGATGACGACGGCGGCCGCGCAGACCTGAGCCAGGAAGAGGCCCTGGCTGGTGACGAAACCGGTGAGGAACACGGGGCTGGTCCCGGCCCGGACCCCCGTGAGGACGCGGGCCAGGAGGAGTTCGTTCCACGAGAAGATGAAGCAGATCAGGCTCGTGGCGGCGATGCCGGGCATCGCGACGGGGGCGATCACCTTGCGGAGTGTGAGCACCAGGCTGGCGCCGTCGAGCTGCGCCGCCTCCAGCATCTCCACCGGCACCTCGGCCAGGAAGGACCGCATCATCCACACCGCGATCGGCAGGTTCATCGAGGTGTACATGAGGATGAGGAACCAGATGTTGTCCAGCGACCCGGAGCTCTTGGCGAAGATGTAGAGCGGCAGCACGGCGGCGACCACGGGCATCATCTTGGTCGAGAGGAAGAAGAACAGCACGTCCGTCCACTTCTTCACGGGCTTGATGGACAGCGCGTAGGCGGCGGGGATCGCGAGCAGCAGCACCAGGACGGTGGAGAAGACGCTCGCCATCGCCGAGTTGATGAGCGGCGGCCAGGGGCTGACGCCGGAACTGGAGCCGAAGAACTGGGCGTAGGAGTCCAAGGTCAGCGACGCCGCCACGGACGGCGGATTGGTGGCCGCGTCCTGCTCGCTGTGGAAGGAGGTGAGCACCATCCACAGCACGGGCAAGGCGAAGAACAGGGCCGCCAGCCAGGCGATGATTCCGGCGGCCGTGTTGTTGCGGGTGGGATCCAGACGTGACTTACGACGGCGGCGGGGCCCGGCCCCCGGGTCGGTGCCGGTGCCGCGGCGGGTGCCGGAGCCGGTCAGTGCGGTGCTGCTCATCGTGCGGCCTCCTTCTTGAAGAGGGTGAAGACGGTGCGGAGGGCGAACGTGGCCACGATGATGCTGCCGATCACCACGATCACGCCGGCCGCCGAGGCGACCCCGTACTCATTGGCGAAATAGAACGTCTGGTACACGGCGTAGGGGAGGTTCGCGGTGCCGAGCCCGCCTGACGTCAGCGTGAACACGGCGTCGAAGTTCTGGACGATGTAGATGGCGCCCAGCAGCCCGCCCAGCTCCAGGTACTGCCGCAGGTGCGGCAGGGTGATGTGGCGGAAGACCTGCCAGCCTGTGGCGCCGTCCATCTGCGCCGCCTCCATGACGTCAGCGGGCCGGGACTGCAGACCCGCCAGCAGGATCAGCATCATGAAGGGGGTCCACTGCCAGACCAGGGACAGGATGACGGCCAGGAGCGGCTGCGTGGACAGCAGATCGAGCTGCGGCGGGTTGGCGTTGCCGGTGAGCTGGCCGATCCAGGTCAGCACGCCGTTGATGAGGCCGTAGGTCGGGTTGAGGATGGCGTGCTTCCACACGAGGGCGGCGGCCACCGGGACCACCAGGAACGGCGCGATCAGCAGGGTGCGCGCCAGGCCACGGCCGAAGAACTTCTGGTTCAGCAGCAGGGCGAGCACCAGGCCGATGACCAGGCTGACCAGGACCACGGACACCGTGAGGACGATCGTGACCAGGATGGCCTGGCGGAAGTCGTTGTTGGTGAGGACCTCCACGTAGTTCTTGAACCCCGCGAAGCCCGTCTCCGTGGGCTTGAGGGCGTTCCAGTTCATGAAGGAGATGATGATCGTCACCACGAACGGCAGCTGCGTGGTGATGATCAGGAAGATGAGGGCGGGCATGAGGGGCGCCCGCCGCGCCCACGCGGTGGCGCGCTCGCGGGCCGTCGGCCGGGGCAGCGGCGCCCGTCCGAGGCGGCGGCCGGTGTCCGGCAAGGCTGTGGTGGTCATGGTGGCTCCTGGTGGGTGCGGCGCCCGGGACGGACGCCGCACCCTGTTCGAAGGAAGGGTTACTTCTTGTACTTGTCGCCGACCTTGGTGGCGGCTTCCTGGCCCTTGTTCAGGGCGTCGTCCACGCTGGTCTGCCCGGCGATCGCGGAGCTGACACCCTGGGAGACGGTGGTGCCGAGATCGGCGAATTCGGGGATGCCCACGAACTGGATGCCGACCGTGGGGCGGGGCTGCACGCCCGGGTTCTTCGGATCGACGCTCAGGATGGCCTCCTTCTCCGCCTTGAAGAACGGGGCGGCCTTCTGGAAGTCCGCGTTCTCATAGGTGGAGCTGCGCTTGCCGGAGGGCACCTTGGCCCAGCCGAGCTGCTTGGCCACGAGCTCCTCGTACTTCTTGGAGCTGGCCCAGGCGATGAACTTGCCCGCCGCATCCTGCTTCTTCGACGCGGCCTGGACGCCCCAGGACCAGGTCCAGAGCCAGCCGGCCTGCTTGGTCTGCTTCACGGGAGCCTGGACGTAGCCGATCTTGCCCTTGACCGGGGACGAGTCGGCTTCCAGCGAGCCACCGGCGGAGGAGGCGTCGTACCACATGGCCACCTTGCCCTGGACCATGTTGTTCAGGCACTCGGTGAAGCCCGCCTGTGCCGCGCCGGCCTCGCCGTGCTTGCGGACCAGATCCACGTAGAACTGCGTGGCTGCCTTGAACTCGGGGGCGTTGACCTGGGCGTTCCAGTCCTTGTCGAACCAGGTGCCGCCGAAGGTGTTGACCACCGTGGTGAGAGGCGCGAAGACCTGGCCCCAGCCCGGCTGGCCCCGCAGACAGATGCCCTTCATGCCCGGCTGTGCGCCGTCGGCCTTGGCGGCCAGATCGGCCACCTGGTCCCACGTGGGGTTGGACGAGACGGTCAGCCCCTTGGCCTGGAACACGTCCTTGCGGTACATGAGCAGGGAGGACTCTCCGTAGAAGGGTTCGCCGTACAGCTTGCCGTCCGTGCCGGTCAGAGATGCCGTGTAGGCGGGGAGGATGTCCTTCTGGTCGAACTCCGCGTTCTTCGCGACAGTGTCGTCCAGCGGGGCGAGCCACTTGTTGGCCGAGTAGAACGGGATCTCGTAGTTGGAGAGGGACGCGACGTCGTACTGGCCGGCCTGGCTGGAAAACTCCTGGCTGATCTTGGCGCGGACGTCGTTCTCCGGCATGACGGTGTAGTTGACCTTGATGCCCGTCTCCTTGGTGAAGTTGTCCGCGGTCAGCTTCTGGAGATCCAGCATCTGCGGGTTGTTCACCATGAGGACGTTGATGCTCTGGGCGTCTCCAGCACCGTCCCCGCCGCCTGCGCCGGAGCAGGCGGACAGGGCCGTGGTGGCGAGGGCGAGGACTGCGAGCGACGCGGCGATGCGACGTGGTGTAGGCAGGATCTTCACGGTTTTTCTTTCTTCCAGGGCCGTTTCAGGCAAGGGTGTAGTGCGGTGAGTGGTGATGCGGTTGTTGGGGCGCCGGTGTTCCGGTGCGGTGGGCGCAGTGTGTTTCGGCGCAGCTCAGACCTGGGTGATCTGGACTCCGAGCCGACGGAAAGGCTGAAGATGGGACTCCGGGACGGTCTTCTCCGTGACCACGGCGTCGAGGTCATGGAGATCGGCGAACTTGATGCTCGAATCGACGCCGAACTTCGATTCGTCGGCGATCAGCAGCGTCCGGCGGCTCGCTCTCACCGCCGCGGATTTCACGGCGGCCACGGAGGAGTCCGGGCAGGTGAGCCCGTGTTTGCCGGTGGCGCCGTTGGTGCCCACGACGGCGAGGTCCAGGGCCAGCCGGCTGAGCATGTCGGTGGCCCAGTGGTCCACGGCGCCGAGGGTGTTGGGACGGACCCGGCCGCCGAGGATGACCACGTCCAGATGGGGACGGACCGCCAGCTGGCTGGCCACCGGCAGGGAGCTCGTGACCACCAGGACCGGCCGGTTGGGCCGGAGCTGCGCTGCGTACGCGGCGGCCGTGGAGCCTTCGTCGATGAAGATCGACTCCACTTCGTCCGTGTATTCGAGCGCCGCCTGAGCGATTCTGGCCTTCGCCTCGGGGTGTGAGGAACCGCGGGCCAGGAGCGTGCTTTCGAAGCCGAGCTTCTCCACGGGGATGGCTCCCCCGTGGACCCGGCGGATCAGTCCGCGCCGTTCCAGGACGTTCAGGTCCCGGCGAACCGTCTCGACGGCGACGCCCAATTGCCCCGCGATCTCCGGAACCTCGAGGCGGCCCTGCGCACGGGCCGTCTCGATGATCCATCGATGGCGTTCCACTGGGTACATTTCTGCCCGTCTCTTAGAGTTTGCGCCCGAAGCTGACTGCTTGGCTGCGTTCGATTGTGGCATCCGCCACACCCTGAGCGATACGTCCAGGTGAAACGGGCATCCCGGCGTGGTCATTCGGGCTGAAACGGGCAATCACTGCGGGATTGATGACCGACGACGGGACGCCGGGGCGGCGCTGGAGGACGCGGTGTGCGAAGAAGCGGTGCATGACGACGTTGTGCATGGTGCTGACTCCCAGGGATCGAAGCGGGGACAGCTCGATTATGGGCAGCGTTCAGCCCCGCCCCGGCGACCGTTTGGGTGGCTGTGCGTGACCGATTGGTGACCGGCTCGACGGCGACGCGGCCGCCTTTAGTGTCCGCCGCCGTCGTGCCGGCCGCCTTCATGGTCAGACGCGCAGCACGCGCGGGCCGAGCGTCTCGTACCGCTGCGCCTCGTGCGCGGAGAGAGCGCCGTCCGTGACGATCGTTTCGAAGTCCTGCACCGTGGCGAAGCGGCAGAAGCTGGTGACGCCGAACTTGGTGTGGGTGCCCACCAGGATGCGCCGCCGGGACTGCCGGACCGCTTCCTGTTTGATCGCGGCGACGGCGGGGTCCGGCGTCGTGAGGCCGTGCTCGCGGGAGATGCCGTTGGCTCCCAGGAACGCGACGTCGATCTGCAGTTCCCCGAGCATGCGCAGCGCCCAGTGGTCGACGGTCGCGAGGGTGTGGCCGCGCATGCGCCCGCCCAGGAGAAGCACCGTCACCCCGGGACTGCGCGAGAGGGCCTGCGCCGCGAGGAGGGACGCGGTCACCACGGTGAGGCGTCGTGCCGACTGAAGCTGCTCGGCGATCAACCGTGGCGTGAAGCCCTCGTCGAGGAACACCGTCTCGGCCCCGTGCAGCAGCTCCGCGGCCGCCGCCGCGATCCGCCGTTTCTCCGCGACGTTGGCGGTGGCCCGGTAGCCGGTGTCGGATTCGAAACCGGCCGTCTCCACCGCGACGGCGCCGCCGTGGACCCGGCGCAGCACGCCACGGTCCACCAGGGCCCGCAGATCCCGGCGGACGGTCTCGGCAGCAGCGCCCAGCGCGGGCACGAGCGACGCGACCTCCACCTTCCCCTGCTCCCGCGCGAGATCGAGAATCCGGGCCTGGCGTTCCTGTGGTTCCATCCGACCATTGTGACGCCCGATCGGTCACAGCGGGAGGCCTGATGGCCGGAAACGTGGGTCATTGCCAACCCCGGGATGCCCCCTTAGGCTCGCACCGTGACTCAGGACCGGGAGCAGTGGATCGCCACGACGCATGACTGGAAGGACGACCTCGACGTCGGCCACCTCCGGATCATCAGGGAGAGGTCCGGCGACTACGGCCGGGGCGGCCGGCGGCACCAGATCCTGGAGGTCGCCGCCTACGCGAACGACGAGGCGGAGGCACAGGGCCGCACGGGCCTGCTGGTCGTGACCGTCCGGGCGGACGGGTGGGTCTCCGTGGCCGACGACGGACGCGGCACGGACACGCGCCTCGACGCCGAGGGCAGGGTGGTCCGCAAGCCGGTCATGGCGACCCGGGACCTCCGTTTCTTCGACGACCCGGCCCCGCCGCTCCTGCCGGACGGACTGCCGCGCCGGGGCATGTCCACCGTGGCGGCGCTCAGTTCCCAGCTGATCCACGAGAACCACCGCGCGGAGGGATCCTGGGCCCAGCGATACCGTCACGGGATCCCCGAGGACGGGCTGAGCCGGATCGCCGGGCATGACGCCACCGGCACCACCGTGGCGTTCCTGTCCGACGCGGGCGACCCCCTGGACCTCACCCCGGAGGACCTCACCGCGTTCCCCTGGCTCACGATCCGGTGGGTTCGGGAGGGGTAACGATGGAGGGCCGTGCTACACCGCCATGTCGAAAGCTCCCGATACACTCCGGGGATCGTGAAGAATCCCACCCAGAACCCGCCCGCCGACGGGGCCCTCTTCCCACCGCGCGCCCAGCTCTACGTCGATGAGACGAAGGCCCGGGGCTACTTCCTCGTGGCTGCAGTGGTGACCCCGGAGGCGGTGGGTGGCGTTCGCGCTGAGCTCAGGAAGTTCGTCAGGCCTGGCGTGAGACGAGTTCATTTCAAGAGTGAAAGAGATGCCGTCCGTCGAGACTTCATCGCTCTGGTGAAGTCGTTGCGAGTCACCTCGGTCGTGTACGAATGCTGTGGACGCCACGACCATGAAGCACGGACCAACGGCCTGGCACTGCTGGTCGATGACCTGCATCAGCACGGAGCATCGAAGCTCGTGCTCGAACGGGACGAGTCACTCGTTGAGGGCGACAAGCACGTCATCCGTAGGCATACCCACGGACGCCGCCCCTACGGTGAGTTCGAGTATCGCCACATGAGCCCGACGGAGGAGCCGATGCTGTGGATCCCGGATGCGATCGCGTGGTGCGTCCAGCGCGGCGGAGTCTGGAAGGGCCTGCTGGATGACCTGCCCGTCCGATTCCGACGGGTTAAATGACGCGGGCCTGGTTCGAGACACCATCCGGAGCTCTCCCAGGCCTACTTCGCAGGGCACCGCCCTTTGCAGATTCCATTGTGTCAGGCCACAGCGCGTCTGATCAAGAACCTGGAGGGGACGTCACCGGAGCCCGTCAGCCCTTCGCCGGCTCCGAGAGCGGCCGAGTGGCGTCCGGCGCATCAGTGACCGCGATCCGGTCCCGCAATTCCGGGTCGACGTCGAAGAGGGTCGTCGCGTGGCCGACCGCTGACGACGCGTACAGGATCGCGGAGGCCAGGCACCCGGTCGGCTCCGCGCCGCCGTCGCGCGCGGCGAGGAAGCCCGCCAGCGAAGCGTCCCCGGCGCCCACCGTGTTGAGGACCTGCACGTCGCGGGCCCAGCCGTGCAGCGCGTGCTCGGCATCCACGTAGACCATGCCGTCAGCGCCCAGGCTCGCCAGCACCGCACCGGCGCCCCGGGTCAGAACCTCCCGGGCGGCGTCCACCACGTCCCCCACCGTGCCGAGCTCCCGGCCGGTCTCGGCCGCCAGTTCGTGCACATTCGGCTTCACGAGCCCCGGCCCGGCCGCAAGCGCCCGGCTGAGCACCTCTCCCGACGCGTCGACGACGACGGCGGCGCCCAGCTCGCGGCCCAGCGTCACGAGGGCGGGGTGGAACCCTTCCGGCGCGCCGGGCGGGAGGCTTCCGCACAGGGCGAGGGTGGTCACGCCGTCGGACGCCGCGAGCGCTTCGGAGAGGGCCAAGCGCACCGCGTCGATCAGTCGCTGCGCGAGGTCCTCCCCCAGGGGCGCCCCCGGTTCGTTGATCTTGGTCCCGGCGTGACCGGGGACGCGGAGGGTGATGTTCGTCCGGACCTCCGCACCGCTGGGCACCACCACGGCGTCGACGCCCATTCCAGCGAGCTGCTCCCTCATGAAGACTCCGGTGCCCCCGCCGGCCGGTAAGAGCGCCCGCGTGGGCACGCCGTTCCGCCGCAGCGCGACGGATACATTGATGCCCTTGCCGCTCGCCTCGCGGGTGCTTTCGGTGGCGACATTGACCGTGTCGAAGGCGAAGGAGTCCGTGGTGACGGTCCAGTCGATGGCCGGATTCGGGGTGACGGTGAGGATCATGGCGGCTTCCCTGGATCGAAGTGCAAAGGGTTGTATTTGGTTGGATTTAAGCCAATACTATTGGAAATACCTCGGAAGCCCAAGACCCTCGGAGTACACCATGGCGCTCGTCACCACCGCCGAACTCGTCGCCGACGCGCAGGCCCGCCAGGCCGCCGCCGTAGCCTTCAACGTCATCACCCTGGAGCACGCCCAGGGCATCCTCGCGGGCGCCGAGCGCGCGGGCCGGCCGGTCATCCTGCAGCTGAGCCAGAACGCCGTGAACTACCACGGCTCCCCCACCGCCATCGCGGCCGCGATCACCGCCGCCGCGCGCGAATCCCGCGCGGACGCCTCGTTCCACCTGGACCACGTGACGGACATCGACCTGGTCCAGCGGGCCGCCGCGCTGGGCGCCAGTTCCGCGATGTACGACGGCGCGCACCTCCCGTTCGCGGAGAACGTCGCCCAGACGCGGGCCATGGTCGAATGGGGCGCCGAGCACGGCGTGTGGATCGAAGCCGAGCTGGGCGAGATCGGCGGCAAGGACGGGGCCCACGCCCCGGGCGTCCGCACCGACCCGGCCGAGGCACGGCGGTTCGTCGACAACACCGGGGTCGCCGCGCTGGCCGTCGCCGTCGGGTCCTCGCACGCCATGACCGAACAGACCGCCGCACTGGATCTTGACCTCATCCAGGCCTTGGCGGAAGCAGTCCCCGTACCGCTCGTCCTGCACGGCTCCTCGGGTGTCCCCGACGATCAGCTGCGCAGCGGCGCGGAGCGCGGCATGGTGAAGATCAATGTCGGCACCGCACTGAATGTCGCCTACACGGGCGCCGTCCGGTCCGCGCTGGCCGCGGACCCGGCCCTGACGGACCCCCGCAAGTACTCGGCCCCGGCGCGCGCCGCCGTGGCCGACGCCGTCGAACACGTCCTGGGCGTCCTCGCCTAGCGGGCTCTCAGCCCCCATACCCCACTGACCAGTGCCGGAAGGCGGCGAGCGCGGCGCCGTCGCCCAGGGTCTGCGGCACCAGGTGACCGTCCTGCGGCCACACGGGGAACGCGCCCGCCAGGACTCCGGCCGCCTGGATCGCCGCGCCGCGCGCCACGTACTCGTCCGGGTCGGGCACGAGGACCGGGAGGCCGAACACGTCCGCGGCCACGGCCCGCGCGGTATGGGCCTGGCTGCCGCCGCCGATGAGAATGACCCTCCGGGCCCTGGCGCCCTGGGCCTCCAGCGCGTCGAGGCCCAGGGCGAGCGAGGCGATGACCCCCTCGAACGCCGCCCGCGCCACATTGCCGGGGGTCCAGTTCTCCAAGGTCATCCCGTGCAGGCCGCCCTTCGCATGCGGCAGGTTCGGCGTGCGCTCACCCTCGAAGTACGGCACCATGGTCAGCCCGCCGGACCCGGGGCGGACCGCACTGGCCAGCGCGTCCAGCCGGTCGAGCTTCACGCCGAGCAACTGCGCCGTGGCGTCGAAGACCCGCGCCGCATTGAGCGTGCACACCAGGGGCATGTAGTTGCCGGTGGCGTCCGCGAATCCCGCCACCACCCCCTCGGGATCATGACTGGGCGCCGAGGACACCGCGAAGATCGTGCCGGACGTGCCCAGCGACACGACCACGTCCCCCAGCTGCGCTCCCACGCCGAGGGCCGCCGCGGCGTTGTCCCCGGCGCCGGGCGCCAGAAGCTGACCCGACGGAAGCCGCCCCGCGGACTCGAGCGGGCCGAGCACCCGAGGCAGGACGACGTCGTGCCCGAGCACGTTCCGGACCACCTCCGGCAGATACGCCCCCTGCGCGGCGGAGTAGTACCCCGTGCCCGAGGCGTCCGAGCGGTCCGTGACCAGCGCGTCCAGATCGGGGCCGCCGGGACCGTGCCCGGACAGACGCCACTGCAGCCAGTCGTGCGGGAGGCAGACGGCGGCCACTTTCCGGGCGTTGGCCGGTTCGTTGGCGGCGAGCCAGTGCAGTTTGGACACGGTCAGCGAGGCGACCGGGACCGTCCCCGTGGTGCGGGCCCAATACTCCCGGCCCAGCTCCGGGGTGGGGCCGGCGGTGGCCACGAGACGGTCCGCATCCGGGGCGGACCGCACGTCGTTCCAGAGCAGCGCCGGCCGGATGACCTCGCCCCGATCATCGAGGCAGACCATGCCGTGCTGCTGTCCCGCGATCGACACCGCATCCACGCCGTCCAGTCCCCCGGCCTGGCGCAGGGCCTCGTGCAGCGCATCCCACCAGTGTTCCGGGTCCACCTCGGTGCCCTGCGGATGCCGGGCCCGGCCCTGCCTCAGCACCGTTCCGGTCTCGGCGTCCCGGATGGTCACCTTGCACGACTGGGTGGAGGTGTCGATCCCCGCGACCAGCGCCATGCTCAGCCTTCCCGTCCGGCGAGGCCCGCCAGGTCCGCCACGGTCGCCGCGGCGCCCCGCTCGTGCAGGCTCGCCAGGGCGGCCAGGTACGGCTCGGTGAAACGCGGGTCCTCCACCAGGTCCCCGAACACCTCGCGCTGAGCGACGAACGCCAGCGGATCCTCCGCCTGCCGTGCGGCGGCGGCCATGAGCGGCTCCTTCAGACGGTCGACGACGACGATCGGCTCCCCCGCCTCGTCCACGCCTTCCGCGTACCGCGCCCAGGAGGCGACCACCGCGGCGCTGCGGCCCACCTCCCGCTCCTCCCCCGCGTCCGACGCCGCGAGGTTCTCCCGGATCACGGGGACCAGCCACTTGGGGATCCGGTCCGAGCTCTCGGCGCAGAGCCGGGCCAGGGTGTCCCGGATGTGCTCGTTGGAGAAGCGCTCGATCAGTTGACGCTTGTAGGCGTCCAGGTCCACGCCGGGCACCGGGCGGAGGGTGGGGGTGGCCTCGCGGTCCATGTAGTCGAGCAGGAACCGGGCGAGATCGGGGTCCCGCGCCGCCTCATGCGCGTAACGGTGGCCCGCGAGATAGCCGAAATAGCCCATGCCCTGGTGACTGGCGTTGAGCAGGCGGAGCTTCATGAGTTCGTACGGTTCGACGTCCGGCACGAGCTGCACCCCCGCGTCTTCGTAGGGCGGCCGGCCGGGACCCGACGCGCCGGGCACGAAGTGATCCTCCAGAACCCATTGCGTAAACGGTTCGCAGACCACCGGCCAGGCGTCGGTGTATCCGTGGTCGTCGTGGACGGCCGCACGGTCCGCGTCGGTGGTGACGGGGGTGATGCGGTCCACCATCGAGTTGGGGAACGGCACCTCGGCCTCCATCCAGGCGCCGAACTCCGGGTCCCGCAGCCGGGCGAAGGCCGTGAACATCGTGCGGGCCACGTCCCCGTTGCCCTGGATGTTGTCGCAGGACATCACCGTGAAGGGCGGCACTCCCCGGGCACGACGCCGGGCGAGGGCCTCCGTGACCAGGCCGAAGACGGTGCCGGGCACGGCGCCCGCGGCGAGGTCGGCCCGCACGGCGGGGGCGGCGTCGTCGAACTCGCCGGTGACGTGGTGGAAGTTGTAGCCGCCCTCGGTGATGGTCAGCGAGACGATGCGGATCTCCGGGGAGGCCATCTTCTCGATCACGGCCTCGGGATCGTCCGGGGCGAAGAGGTAGTCCACGATCGAGCCGATGACGCGGGCCTCACGACGGCCGTCGGGATGCTTGATGACCAGCGTGTAGAGGTGGTCCTGCGCTTCCATGACGTTGAGCATGTGCCGGTCGCCCGGAAGGACGCCCACGCCGCAGATGGCCCAGTCGAACGCCTCGCCCTGATTCATGAGGGTGTCCAGGTACATGGCCTGATGCGCCCGGTGGAATCCGCCCACCCCGAAGTGGACGATCCCCGCCGTGAGCCGCGAGCGGTCGTAGGAGGGCACGGTCACCGGGGTGGCTCCGGGCAGGCCTTCGGCGAGGGCGGGCAGCAGGTGCTGGGAGAGCGGGAGCATGGGTTCCTCTCATGACGGGTACGTGGGCTCCACCGTCTGCGATCCGCGGGTCCGGGGCAAGAGGCGGCGCC
>JABLTH010036312.1_pt1 | contig 13230 bp, 7 predicted proteins | sample 7875711 | NCBI WGS metagenome assembly JABLTH01 (sample SAMN14941262, study PRJNA633318) | bioreactor metagenome | isolation source: bioreactor | place: China | collected 2019-03-05 | reverse complement strand
CGATTGTCCAAGCCACCGACGGCGGCTTCAGCTTTTCCGTTTCCGTAGCGGCAGGCAGCGCCTACGCTGTCTCCGTCAACGCCGAACCGCTTTGGCAGTCCTGCTCCATTGCAAACGGCAGCGGGCTGGCCAACGGTAATGTCAATAACGTGAGCGTGAACTGTGCAGTCGCACAATCGATGGTGTCCACCATCGCCGGTTCGACCACTGCGGGGTATGCGAACGGCACGGGTTCGGCTGCGTCGTTCCGACAGCCGAGCGGTGTTGCACGGGACGCCTCTGGCAACCTGTATGTAGCGGATTACGCCAACCACGTCATTCGCAAAATCGCACCGGGCGGCGTCGTCACGACCCTGGCGGGCACGGGCAGCCCGGGCCACGTCGATGGCATGGCGGGCAGCGCCAAGTTCGCGACGCCTGTCGGCATTGCCGTGGCGGCCAGCGGCAACATCTATGTGACGGAGTTCTACGGCAACGATATTCGAATGATCACGCCGGGCGGCATCGTGACGACGCTTGCCGGTTCGGCAACTGCGGGGAGCGCCGACGGCATCGGCGCAAGCGCCTCATTCAACAACCCGCTGGGCATCGCGGTGGATGCCAACGAAAACGTCTACGTGGCGGATTACAGCAACAACATGATCCGCAAGATCACGCCAGCCGGCGTGGTGACCACACTGGCCGGCACAACAACAGCGGGCAGCAACAATGGCGCGGCCGCGCTCGCCACCTTCAACGGCCCGTCGGGCATCGCGCTCTCTCCGTCTGGCACGCTGTATGTGGCGGAGTGGTTCAACAGCGATATCCGGCAGATATCGCCGGCAGGTGTCGTCTCGACATTGGCGGGCTCCGGCGCGGCCGGCAGTGATGACGGCGTGGGTACCGCGGCAACGTTCTCGCTCCCGGTGGGCCTCGCGATCGGCACCAACGGCGTGCTTTATGTCGCCGACGACGGCAACAACCTGATCCGCATGGTGACCCCGGCGGGCGTGGTTGCTACCCTGGCGGGCTCCATCAACGCGGGCAGCGCCGACGGCCCTGGGAGCACCGCGATGTTCAATCAACCCTCCGGGATCGCGGTCGACACAAACGGCAACCTGTACGTTGCCGACCTGGCAAACAACATGATCCGCTACGTCGCACCCACCCCATAGCGAAGCTCGGCGTACCGCTGCGCACGCCCGCCGCGACTTGGAACGTGTCACGCCCGGCGTCGCTTGGCCACGCCGGGCGTGCTGAACCGCACTTGAGACAAAGGATGTCTCTGGCGGGCACCTCACTTACTGCACGCCAACACCACCGTACGACAGGTACTGGCCGAACAGGCGCGCAAACTGGCCGCCATCGGTGTTGATATTTGTCGAATACGTACCGCCACCGCCGAAGACGATCGCGAACGTATGCAGGCCGCCGTACTCCCACGGGTTGCGCAACATGTAATCGACGTGATTGTCACGGTAGTGGTTGGGGGTGCCACCCGGCGTGTCGGACGGCACACCCAACGGCGTCTGCCACCACAGGATCGGCAGCCCATTGCCCAGCGCATCGCGGTAGGCTTCGACCTTGTTCTGCTCCTGGTGGAAGTTCGGCGTCTGCACGTTGTTCTCGTCCAGATAGAACGGGCCGGTGCGGCCCATGCATTCGCCAACTGCGGCGGCCTCGAGGCAGCCGGCATCACGGTCGCCAGCCTGGGCGACGATGAAGTCAGCCTGGTTCGCGCCGACTGCCTGCATTTCCTTGCCGATCACGTCGGGCGTGCCAGTCCAGAACGAGGGCGGGAACCCGAGCAACGCCTTGGGTGCGTGCCAGCGGCCCATCGACACCAGGCACATGCCGATGCCAGCTGCGGTATTGGGCAGCCAGCTGCATTCCTGCTGGTTGTTCACAGACGCAGCAAGCTGCGCCGGATCATGATTGGGCGCCTTCGACCACACGTAGCCCCAGAAATCCGGCTCCAGATTGACCAGCACCGGCGTACCCAGTGCGTTGATGCGGTCATACATCATGCGCACTTGCGACCAGTAGCTGTTCATGAACGTCGCGTCGTTGATGCCGCTGATGTTGCCGTCGCCATTGGAGGCCATCTGGTAAAGCGTGAACATCGGCGTTGCGCCCATGCCCTGGACGCGCTGCGCGGTGTAGGTCACGTAGGCGCCGTCCGTGTTCCAGTTAGGCCAGGCGTTTTGTCCGACGCCAACCAGGTAGGTATCGACGATGTCGGGGCGAATATTCTGCGCTTTCATGTCATCGGTGGACTGACCGGAACCCAAGCCGACCTGCAGGCGCGGCACGCGACCCATCTTGTTGAGGATGGCGGTTGCGGGGGCGCTCTCGGTGCCCTGCGTGTGTTTGAGCCCCCCCTCGCTCGCACCCGGCTGGGTCGTTGCCGACGCACTGCTCGTCGCCTGCGTGCCCGCGCTACCACCGCTCGTGCCGTCGCCTTCGCCCCCGCAACCGAACAGCGCAAGCGAAATCAAAGCGGCCGCCGCATACCGATGAGAATATCCGCGCCCCTTCCTGCCCGAATCCGCCGCATAGCGCGCTTCTCGCGCATTGCCTGCACCACCCTCTTTTTTCATGATCCCGACCTCGTCAAATTTGTTTAATATTTGAATCCAGCGGCGCATACATCCGTCCTTTAATTACTCACAAAGGACGCGAGCAGAACAAACATCAAAACTTTTAAATAAAGTTGATGTTCCATATAAACATGATCAGAACGTATGCCAACCACCATGGCGAGACTACCATCGCTTGGTGCGCATGAATGACGGGTGAGGTTAATTGAAGTTTTTTTGAAGGAACCAATGCGATACGAAAGTATTGATTGGTATTTTTTTCAAAACTCGGTTCACCGCGATTGCTGCGGCAATATGCAGAAAGAGGGCGAACGTTCTTCGCGTGATCGACGTGGTGCTGAAGGCCGGAGCGTTGGAGCTGCGCCATCCAAAGAAAGAAAGCCCCAGGCAGCTTGTAACCGCCCGGGGCTTCTTGACCGCTCTTCACGGAGGCACGTGAATCATGGCTACCGGCTAGTTTATCGGAGCATTGCCTGCGAACAAACGTCGATGAGATTAATTGAACAATGGGAGCATCACCGTCATGAAGCTTTCATCATTTAATTCACCAAGCGATTTAACAACGCGATCGTAATGTTGAATGACCGTTGACCGGACAAGAAGAGCGCATACCAAGGCCGGTTCAATACGGAGGGCGCCCAGCAGTATTCGATGTGTTATTCCAGTCAGGTGGACGATGTCTCGGATGCCTGTGGTTTGGCGGTCGAAGTCGTCGCCGCAGTCGCTTCCGGCAACACCACCGCCTTTTGACGGCTTGAGCCGGAGCCCGTGCTGACCGGCCGCTCCTGCACACGGGACCCGACCGATTGCGGCTTGGGCTTGCGCTGCCCAAACAGCTTGCTGGACAGACTGCCGGACTTCTTGGGAGCGGAAGCAATGCCGGCCTTCGCATCCATTTGCTGTTTCAACCGCTCCAGATGCGCGCGTGTGTCGTCGGGTCGCGAACGCGGCGGAGACATGGCCAACATGTCGGCAAGCGACGAAGACCGCTGCCCGCGCGGCGGGACGGAAGCCGATTCGCGGTCAACCTCTTCGTCCGCACGTTCGATTTCGGAACGCGCACCTTGCACGCTCTGATACAGCGGTATGTCCGAAGAACCCTGGCGCTGCAGCGGGCGAGTCGATGGCGGCACGCGGGGCGGGTCTTGTGTTGCCGCTGAATGTGGCGGCGTGTTCTGACCTTCTTTCAACTGCGCTTCGTACTCTTTCAGCAGCTTGGCATCGATCGTATCGAACACGATCTGCCGCTCAACCTTGAGCCCGGTGTTCTGCGTCAGGCGCAGCCCCGCATTGACGTTGAACCCGTCGGCCTCGCTGTATTTTTCATAAGCACGCAAGCCGATCGGCATCCAGGAATTGGGGGCGTTGATGGTCTTCGTGTAGGACGCAGCAAGCTGCTCGTGCAGCTTGGTCTCGCTTTGCGGCGTCACCAGCGAAAGCTGCTGCAGATCGTTGAGCGTTTTCGCAGCATCCGCGGTGAGGGCGCGCCGCACAAAGAAGGCGTTGTAAGGGCTGTCGAGCAGCCGCGCCGTATCGAGGTTGTCGTTGACCGCCTTGAGGCCCTTCGCCAGGCCGCCATCCGGATCGTTCCGGTGCGGATAGGCAAAGAATTTCACCCACTCCTGCTTGGTGGCTTCAACATACCGGGCGTAATCGTGGAAGCTGTCGAACTCGAAATCGGCCACCGACTTTGTCGGCAGCACGTTGTCCCGATCGATCGCCAGGCGCAGCTTCACGTTCGTGCCGCGCTCCTTGACCACCGCGCCCCCACCGAAGAGATCGGCCGACGTATTACCAGTCGTGCCAGTCACTGCCGATGTGGTGAGCCCGAGGTTGACCTTGTGCCGACTCAGCTTCTGCTCGCGCAGGTTGGCAATCCGGTAGGTGCCGGTGGCATCGAGCTGCTTGAATGTCGACAGCCATTGCTTCTCGAACGAGTAGCCCAGGCTCGTGCCAAGAGCGCCAGTCTCTTGCTGGCTTTTACGGTGCTGGCCGGGGTTGAGCAGCTTGGTGACGGACACACCGATCCCGACCGACATCTCGCTGCGATGCGCGCGCGTCTTCTGGTTGATCCAGCTGAGCGAGAGATCGTGCTCGGCGTAGAACTCGCTGGCAAAGGCGTGGAAAAGCGCGTCTGCGTCGGGCATGCCCTCAGGCGAGCGGCGCCGGGCATCCGCGGCCGAGAACATGAAGTCGGTGACGCGCGAGAACAGCGCGCGGACTTCCGCATCTTTGGCCGCCGTCCGACGCGGGATGCGGACCATGATGCCGGTGGCATCCGTGCGCTCGTGCTCGTACGGGTTCACGTCGACGTTGGCACCCGTGCGGCAGCATTTGAACAGCTTGGCACCAAAGAAGCAGCCCGCGCCGATGCGGCCACGGTGGCGCTTTTCCGTGCCGATAAACAACTCGGCGGCGTGCACGGGGTACGACATGGAGACCGCCGCTTCGCGCCCTTTCTCATAACGCAGATCGACACGGGCATTGCCGGCCACCGGCACGCCCAGCAGCCGCTTCTTGGCGTTGACGAGCGCCTTGGTAATGCCCTTGGTACTGAACCCGCCGGTGGTGCCGCGACTGAACCGCACCGTGTTGCCACCCGGAATCGTTTTGAGGTAATCCACCAGCATGGCACGCACGCTGTGCTGGGATCTGTCTGCGGGGGCCAGCGGCGGCGCCGTGGCAATTTTTCGGGCCGCCTCCATTGCCTTTTGGAAGGGCTCGGGCTGCTCGACATTGAGGAAATTTGCAAGCGCATGCACATCTTCAAAGCCAAGGCGCACATTGCCAAGATGCTGCCGGACGTTTGCAATCGCCTGTTCAAGGGCCTCGGGCGAGCCCGATGTCACCTTGTGAGCAGCATCCTCCGTGAACTTGCGAATACGCTGCTCGACCGCTTCCGGCAACGCTGCTGGCGAAAATTCGCGGCCGAGCACGAGCTGATGCCCTTGGCGGGCGGCCTGGTGCTCGGGCATCCAGTCTTCAAGCGCGACCCGCAGCGCGATCCACTGGCAATGGGTGTCGCTCAACGTTTCCGGACGAGTGGGCGCCCCCTCTCCGGAGGCAGCCTCAGCGGGCGGGGTGCTACCGCAAAGGCGTTCCATCTCGACAGCCACCGCCTGCACCACTTCATTGACCGCCGGCTTCGCCAGCTCGGCCATCAACGCTTTCTGCTCGTTCGCCAGGACGGCGCGATCGCCCTGCGCCATACCAGAGCGCGCCGCAGAGAGCGGCGATTTGTGGTGGCTTGGCAATGTCGCGCGCCGGTCGTCGTCCATCCGGTCAACCCAGGCAAGCGACTTGAACATACGCGCCTTGAACTGGCTCAGGTCGGAACCCGGTGCGTCATCGGTGAAGCCGTTGCGCCATGCGACCAGATCACTCTTGTCGGCGGCGCTCAACGTCGACGGTCCTACACCGTGGATCAGCTTGGCGCTTGCGTCGCTGACGCGCTGGGCGAAATTCGTCGCGCTCGACACGGCCTCGTGTGGGGCAAGCCGCGCCGCAATCAGTGCCTCCGGGGTCGGCTTGGCCTTCAGCGCTGCGGCAATCACAGCGCCGGCCTGCAGATGGACGCGCAGGTTTCCTTGAGCGGTTGCGTCAAGATTGCGGTTGCCAGTGGCGGCGAGCATTGCCTCGAAATTGCCGGTGGTCGCGGCATGCTGCAGGGCGCCCCACGCAACGGCCCGCCCCGTTTCGGCATGCTTGAGCTGCTGGTCGTGTGCGTGCAGGTGCGCCGGCGTCGAAACCACCGAGATCATCGCCTCCTGCGCCTCGCGTATTTTCTCGGCGGTGTGGGCGGAAACTTCAACCGCACCCTTTTGCGCGTGCGCAGGCGGTTGCGAGCCGATTTCATCAGCCACCGCTTCGAGCGTCGCCAAGCATGCGGCAGCCTCCTCGGCGTTGCGCGCATCGAACTGCGCGTGGCTGTCGCGCACACCCGGCCAATCGGCAAGGGCCTGCGGCGCCTGTCGTGCCGCCCCGCGCATGGCGATGGGGAAATCGCGCACCGTCTGGATGAAGGTCTGCAGCGCCTTCACGTCGATCGCGTGTGACGGCGCCGAAGACTCGCCGCCCGAACCCGCGCCCGTGGTGCACCGGCTTGCCATCAAGGCATCGCGCGTCTGCTCCATCGCGCCACGCAGGGCAAGGATATGGGAGTCGCGCGATGTCTCGGAATGCGTTTTCGCATGTCCGATTTCGGCGCCCAGGTCCGCATGCTTCAGATAAGAGAAGACGTCGCCATTGAGCTTTGTGGCGTTCTCCGGGTCGAGACGTTCCTTGGCCGACACGAGCGCCAGCGATACCGCCATGGCGACGGCGGGCGAATGCGCCGCAGCCATCTCCTGCACCCCAGCCACGAATGCCTCCGGTTCGCTGCTGACTTTCGCGGCAAGTGCCTGCCCTTGCGCCGTCTCCCAGTAGGCAATGACATCATCAACGTGCTGCAGCGCTTGCGCCCCCTGCATCTGGCCACCGTGGAGACTGGCGCTGGCATTGGTGATCGCTGAAATCTGGGTGCGCAGCCCCGTCATTGCCTGATTGAGCGCCTGCTCCGTTCTACGTGCCGAACCCGAAGGGCTGCCGGGCTGGGGTGCGTCCTCACGCGCGGCGGCGATCCGCGCCGCAGCTTGCTTGACGTGCGCGAAATCACGCAACGTAGTGGGCCTGCCGGCCCGCGAGTGGGCGCTAAACGGCGTGTTCCAGTCGAGCCGGCTCGCACCGTCCTTCGTCACGCCACTGAATGTGCTTTTGACTTGCGCACGCATTGCCTTGCCTATCCGCTTCGCTATGCCGACGTTGGCCTGCGGTGCGCCCGGCAGCGCTGGCGGCGCTGGCGGTGCCTTCTTCAATCCGTCAAGTTCGCCGCGCCGGCGAGACGCCTGTCTGGCAGATGTGGATGGCGTATTCGTCTCGCCGCCAGTCGCTTGGGACGACGAGGGATGGGCGGCAGGCGCACTGGACGAGATGCAGGGCAGTTTGAGTGGCATGGGGCGGCAGAACACATTGAACCAGGTTGGAACGCGTTCAAGTCTGCTTGCACCAAGGTGAGGCCGACGTGCACCGTCCGAACCCGCGGCATCTAAAGCGAAGCTTGGTGGGCCGCGCGATTTCATCTGCACAAGCCACATGATCTTCGACCATGCACCGCGCACCGTCGGTCATCCACTTCAGCAAGTCAGGAGATTCCTCGCCTCGAATCTGTCTTCCGGATGGCGCGGGAAGCCGCATCAGGCGTAGGGGTGGGATACCAGGGAATGGACCTGGCCCGGCGCCCCATATGTGCGAAGTCCAACGCGCGCAGCCACCAGAAAGCAAACGCCCGACAGGATTGCCAGCACGTCGGTGCCCAATAGCACGAAGGTCAGGGGCGCTGGCGCCCCCGATCGGGCGAGCCGATCGCTGATCAGGCCGACCACAAGGTTGCCGAGCGTGATGGCAAACACATTGATCAGCAGCATGCTCAAACCGGAGATCGTCCCACGCATGTGCACAGGCACCTGGCTCAGGATGACCGTGTTGGTCGGGCCATACAGTGCCAACGGCAGGAAAAAGCCAGCGCACATACAGCCAGCGCGCTTGGTAAAGAATGATCGACCGAAGCAAACCGGACGATCAGAGAGAAGGAACGAAGCGGGAGCGTCCCGACTGCACTTTCATTTCAGTGCAATCGGGCACCGATCACGGCCAGTGAAACGCCAGTAATGCGCTCCTTCAGGAAGAGAACGCCCAAGGCGGGCGCTTAGTGACCGACTATCTCGGTTGAGCGAATCCCTGTTGGCTCCGACTTCTGCGGAAGCGCGCGCTGTTTGATGAAGAGAGCGACACACGCGATCAAGCCCGCAATAGCAATGATTGAGAAGATGCCGCTGAACCCGACTTGTTGACGGGTGAGCTCTGCCACAAGATAGGAACCGGCTATGCCACCAAACCGCCCAATTCCAAGCATCCAAGCAACGCCTGTAGCCCGACCTTGCGTCGGGTAAAAAGCGGCGGCCAGCGCGGGCATAGACGACTGTGCTGTGTTCATCAGAACGCCGGCAGCAAAAACAACAACAACGAGCAGTCCGACGTTGCCAACGGCCTGGCCAATGCCATACACGGTCAGGGCAGTCAGCGCATAGCAAGTTGCAATCACCCGATTGGCGTTGAATCTGTCCATTAGGGCGCCGCACAGAACGGCCCCAATGCCGCCCAGCGGGAAGAGCGCAGAAATCAACGTTGCAGCCTTTGGCGTGAGCCCGGCCTCCTTCAAGAGAATGGGCATCCAATTGATAGAGGCATAAAAGATCACCAGCCCCATAAAGTACGCCAACCAAAGCATGATCGATCCGACAACATAGGATCGGGACAGAACCAACGCAATACCGCCTTGGCCCGATGGAGCCTGGGTCTGCTCGGTCATGAAGAACGATGACGCGTCGTGCGCGGCCACATTGATCTTCGCCAACGTACGGCGAATCTTCTCCACGGATTGGCTCTTCGCAATCATGTAGCGAACTGACTCCGGCAAATGCGACACCAGCAGCAGGAGCAACACTAGCGGCGCAACACCGCCCAGCATGAGAACGCTACGCCAGCCGAAATGCGGAATCATCCAGGCGGCCAAGAACCCTCCGAACGCGGCACCTAGAGGGAAGCCGCAAAACATCAGGTTCACAATGACCGCGCGGCGTTTGTCAGGACAGAATTCGCTCATCAGGGTCACTGCGTTCGGCATTGCGGCACCAAGCCCGATACCGGTTACGAAGCGCAACGCTGTCAGGTTCGTGATGCTGCTCGCATACGCAGATGCGAGGCAAGCGACACCGAAGACCAGCACAGAGACGATCAACATAAGGCGGCGCCCGATCCGGTCTGACAGTGGTCCGGCGACGAGAGCACCCACTGCCAAGCCAAAGAGCGCGGCACTCAAAACGGGGGCCAGAGCTGGGCGCGAAATGCCCCACTCCGACACAAGCGATGGCGCAATGAAGCCTATGGCTGCTGTGTCAAAGCCATCCAACAGGACGATAAAGAAACACATCCCAAAGATAAGCCACTGGAACGGGCCGAACCGGCTGCCATTGATGATGCTCTGTGCGTCGACGTTAGATTGACTCATGGTGTTTCCAAGAGATAAGCCGCAACAATCCGTGCCGACTTTCAACAGGCTCCAAGGAGCGCTATGGCTTGAACGGACGGTCAATGCTTCATAGGAATGGACCAAGGCATACCGCCTCTACCAGCACCATCCCTTCGCTTCACTGACAAGCGAGAAGTTCTAATTGCGAACAATTGTTCTCAAAATGAACTTCATGCTAGGGTAGGCATGCGTCCATCGAAACTCGGGATAACCCGCACAGGGAACGCTCCCCATTGGAATGGGCACTGCCTGGAAGGGGATATGTCCGGTGCCGTTGATTCGTCCGTTGAGGCGTTTTCATTGCCCGACGTGCAAACTCGAAGGATGTCACCCAGCATCGGACTGCAGATGATCGCCCTCTGAGCAGTCATACCGGCGCGGACGAGAGGCCGGCACAACGTTCCTGTTTAGGGAAAAGCCTGCTTAAGCCTGCCCGGCTACCGGACGCCTCCTGCATCTCATCTTTGATTAGCCCTAGCAGGGAAGAAAAAGCCGGTCGAAGATGACCGGCCATCGCGATCCGCGGCGGCAAAGCGCGCGCCACGGCTTCCAGGGGGCACCAAAAACGGCTAATCCGGCACCACCGCCGTCACCTCAATTTCCACCTTCGCGCGGTCTTCCACCAGCGCGGCCACTTCCACTGCCGTCATCGCAATGCTGAAGCTGCCGATCAGCTCGCGGAACGCCTTGCCGATTTCGGGATAGGCCGCCACGTAGGCCTTCTTGTCGGTCACGTACCACGTCATGCGCACGATGTGCTCGGGCTTGGCGTCGCCGGCGGCCAGCACCTCGACGATGTTCTGCAGCGCCTGGCGGACCTGACCGGCCAAGTCATCCGTGTGGAACACGCCCTGCGCATCCCAGCCGATCATGCCGGCCACGAACACCATGCGTCCGCGTGCGGACACACCGTTGGCATAGCCCTTCGGACGCGGCCAGTTGGGAGGGAGGAGTACTTCCATGATGCAATTCCTTCTAGTTCTATTACGACTGCAGTTGAACGCTCGCCTCGATCGCCTGCCGCACATCGGGCGGCATCGGCATCGCGCGATGCGTGTTGAGATCGGTAAATACCAGCACCTGCTGCGAGCGCACGCGCTGTTCGTCGCCGGCCCAGCAATCCAGGTCTAAGGTGAGCGACGCATTGCCCAGCCGCTCCAGCTTCAACTTGAACTGCACATCGTCACCCATGCGGCTGATGGCGCTGAACTCGCAGTGCAGCTTGACGATGGGCAGGCCGATGCGGCGCGGGCCAAGCATCTGCGCATACGAAACACCCAGGCCGTCGGTAAACCAGTCTTCGACCAGGCCGTTGAGCAGCACGAGGTACTGCGGAAAGTAGACGATGCCGGCCGGGTCACAGTGTGCAAAGCGGATGCGGGCGGCACGCTCGAAGTGGTAGTCACTCATGATTTGACGTGTTCGCGCAGGCGGTAGCGCAGCAGCTTGCCGACTTCACTGCGCGGCAGGCTCGTACGAAACTCGATGGCACGCGGATACTTGTACGGGGCCACGGTCTGCTTCACAAAGTCCTGCAGCGTCTTGACCATCTCCGGCCCCGCCGCGTGGCCGGGGTGCAATACAACGAAGGCCTTGACGATCTGCCCGCGCTCTTCATCAGGCTCGCCGATCACGCCGCACTCGGCCACCGCCGGATGCTGCATCAGCGCGTCTTCCACCTCGGGCGCGGCGATGTTGTAGCCGGAGGAGATGATCATGTCATCGGTGCGCGAGTGGTAGTGGAAGTAGCCTTCCTCGTCCATCACATAGGCATCCCCCGTGAGGTTCCAGCCGTTGCGCACGTAGGCGCGCTGACGGTCATCGGCCAGGTAGCGGCAGCCGGTCGGGCCTTGCACCGCCAGGCGGCCCACGGTGCCCGGCGGCACGGGGTTGCCTGCGTCATCCACGACTTGTGCGACATAGCCGGGGACAGCCTTGCCGGTGGCGCCGGGGCGCACGTCGGCATCGGCAGCGGAGATGAAGATATGCAGCATCTCGGTCGCGCCAATGCCGTCAATCAGCTCGATGCCGGTGGCGTTCTTCCACAGCGTGCGCGTGGCCACCGGCAGCGCTTCGCCGGCCGACACGCAGCGGCGCAGCGGCGTGGCACGCAACTCGTCTCCGCGCGCCGCGATGTTGCGGTACGTGGTCGGGGCGGTAAACAAAACCGTCGCGCCAAACGTGCGGACGCCATCGACCAGATCGTTCGGCGATGCCTTTTCCAGCAGCACCGTCGAAGCACCTACGCTCATCGGAAACAGCAGCAGGCCGCCGAGCCCGAACGTGAACGCCATCGGCGGGCTGCCGATGAAGATGTCGTCCGCGCGCGGCTGCAGCACGTGCGGCGGCCAGCACGCGCAAATGGCGAGGATGTCGCGATGAAAATGCATCGTCGCTTTCGGCACGCCCGTCGTGCCCGACGTGAAGGCGAGCAGGCACGTGTCATCCGCCGCCGTATCGACGTTGGTGAAGGTGGCCGGCTGGCGCACCATGGCCGCCTCCAGCCCTTCCGGCGTGTCATCGTGAAAGCACAGCAGTTGCACGGGCTTGGCCGCTTGCGCCACGGCATCGCGTAGCTCGTCGACGAGCCGCGCATCGCACAGCGCGAAGCCAATCTCGCCCTTGCCCAGAATCTGCCCCAGCTCTTTGGCGCGCAGCAGCGGCATGGTGGTCACCGCAATCGCGCCCACTTTCATCACGGCAAACCAGCAGGCGGCGAGCATCGGGCTGTTGGGCGAGCGCAGCAGCACGCGGTTGCCCGGCACCACGCCCATCTCATTGACCAGCACGTTGGCGATGCGGTTGGCGTGCGCCTGCAGGTCGGCGTACGTCCAGCGGATGCCGGGCGCCTGGATGCAAAGGCGGCCGCCCTCGCCCGCGGCAACACGGCGGTCGAGCAGTTCGGTGGCGCAGTTGAGCTGCGGCGGAAACTGCAGCGCCGGCAGGTCGAAGCGATACACCGGTTGCAGCTCCGCCGGCGGCAGCCGGTCGCGGGCGAAGGTGTCGATATGGGCGCTGGGCATGGAGGACTCTCCGTCTCTGGCGTGGACGTGGCGTATTCAGGACTTGGCGGGCGCCGCCGCACGCAGCAGTTCGCGCGCGATGATGAGTTGCTGCACTTCCGTCGCGCCTTCGTAGATCCGCAGCGAGCGGATCTCGCGGTACAGGCGCTCGACAGGCTGCTCGCTCACCACGCCCAGGCCACCCCACATCTGCACGGCGGCGTCGATCACCTGCTGCGCGTTCTCGGTGGCGGTCAACTTGGCCATGGCGGCCTCACGCGTCACGTTGCGGCCCTGGTCGCGCTGCCACGCGGCGCGGTACGTCAGCAGCGCGGCACTGTCGATGGCAGTAGCCATCTGCGCGAGCTTGGCCTGCGTGAGCTGGAAATCCGCAAGCACACCGCCGAACATCTTGCGGGTGGTGGCGCGCGCCAGCGCTTCGTCCAGCGCCCGGCGTGCAAAGCCCAGCGCGGCCGCCGCCACCGATGTGCGGAACACATCCAGCGTGCGCATTGCCACCTTG
>JABLTH010036119.1_pt1 | contig 13231 bp, 13 predicted proteins | sample 7875711 | NCBI WGS metagenome assembly JABLTH01 (sample SAMN14941262, study PRJNA633318) | bioreactor metagenome | isolation source: bioreactor | place: China | collected 2019-03-05 | reverse complement strand
GCGCGGCCCGGTCGAGGGTACCGACGAGCCCGGCCGTTGCGCTGCGCCCCTGGTCGCTGGCGCCTGAGGCAAGGACGGTGCCAGGCAAGCTGTGAGGAGCCCCAAAGAAAAACGCGGCCCGCAGGCCGCGTTTTTCTTTGGGGCGGGCATGGGCCCGCCGTGGCATCAGCCCCCCGACGGCGTGGTCGCGCCACCGGGCACCGGCTGCCCGCCGCCATCCTGGCGATGCTGCCAGCGCTGCATGCGCGCCTCGTGCATCTTGCGCATGCCGGCGCGGATCTCGTCCAGCGTCAGCTTGCCATCGTGATTGGCATCGAGCTGGTCGAAATGAGGCGCCAGGCGCGGCAGTCCGGCTTGCACCTCTTCCCGTGTCAGGGCACCGTCGCCGTTCTTGTCGGCAGCCTTGAACCTGGCCTCGAAACGGGCTTCCATCTTGGCCCGCCGCTGCTCCCACATCGCCTTGCGGAAGGCCTGGGCCTCAGCCTTGTCGATCTTGCCGTCGTGATTGGTATCGATGCGCCGGAACAAGGCATCGAACTCCGCCTTGGTGACGGCGCCATCGCCGTTGGCGTCGGCGGCATCGAGCCAGCCGAGGCCATCGCGATGGTGGCCCATATCCATGCCCATCATCGGCTTGGCACCATCGGCCGCCGACGCGGCGGGGTCGACAGCGCTCTGGGCGAAAGCGGCCCCCGTCACCAGGAAAACAGCCGATGCCGCCAGAAATCGCTGAATGTTCTGCTTCATCTTCTTGCCTTGCATGTCCGTGCTCCTTTCATTCAAGTGGGCATGTGGCGATTAGAACGCGGACGATATCGACAAGTTGGCGGATTTAATAAGATGTTACGCCCCTCACAGAATAGCCTGAGGGGCGTAAGGAAGCGTAGGGCGCCGAAAGATACGGCGCGGGCGGGGCCGGCCCTCAGTCCTTGGCCGCCCCGGGCTCGCTACCGTGTTCGACCTGCGCAGGCGGCGGCACCGCCGGCGGATTGGCTGGCTGCGGCACGGCTGCCGGCAGGGTCTGGATCGGCGCCGCGGCCCCCGCCGGCGGAGCGGGCTGCGCTGCCGCGCCACGCGCGGGCACCGCGCCGGACTGCACCGGCAGCAGCACCTCCTGACGCACGCCGTTGCGCTCGATGACCACCGCACGGCCGCGGATCTCGACCAGGCGCAACTGAGGCGACAGCACGGCACCGGCGCGCACGGCCTTGGGCGGACCGCCGTCCAGCGAGACGATCGCCGCGCCGGCGCCATTGTCGATGTCGGCCACCACGCCGATCAGTTGTACGTCTCGCACGCCGGATTGCGCAGAGCCGCCGAACAAGGTGCCCAACGCCCCGCTCTCGACCGCCTCGCTCTGGACCACGCGCGCACTCTGCGGCACCGGAATCGTGTTCAGCGCGGCCAGCCGCAGCACCCACCAGGTGGCCAGGGCGCATAGCGCGACGAACAGGGCCACGCCTGCCAGGCGCGGCAGCCAGGCGCCGGGAGGTGCGATGCGCAGGGGGGGCCGGATCGAGAGTTGCACGGGAGCTTCGGCGAATGGTAAAGCGGCAAGGGTACCAGAGCCATGCGACAACTGTCTGACCCGCCGCCCCCCTCGCACGAAGCATCAATCCGTCATACAGCCGCGGTTATACTGAGCGGCTCGACCGGCCGCGGGCGGACGGTGCCGTCGCGTCCCGCACCCTTCGCCGGTCCCTGCCAGCTCCCTGCCGGTCCGACCGGCTCCGTTCCAAAGACCCATGTCCGCGATGCAACGATTCGCCTCTGCTTCCCTCGCCCGCCGCCCCGGCACGCGCCGCCAGCGTGGCTTTACCCTGATCGAGATCATGGTGGTGATCGTGATCCTCGGCGTGCTGGCCGCCCTGGTCGTGCCGAAAATCATGAGCCGCCCGGACGAGGCCCGCATCGTGGCCGCGCGCCAGGACATCTCGTCCATCATGCAGGCGCTGAAGCTCTACCGCCTGGACAACGGGCGCTACCCGACCACCGAGCAGGGGCTTGCTGCCCTGGTCAGCAAGCCCACCGTCGAGCCGGTGCCCAACAACTGGAAGGGCGGCGGCTACCTGGAGAAGCTGCCCAAGGATCCCTGGGGCCATCCCTACCAGTACCTGAATCCGGGCGTGCGCAGCGAGATCGACGTGTTCAGCTTCGGCGCCGACGGCCAGGCCGGCGGCAGCGGCAACGACGCCGATATCGGCAACTGGGAATAAGCCCGTACGGCCCTCTCCATGCGTCCGGTGCCCATGCGTCCCGCGGCGGCCCGGAACGGGCGCCGGCACGGCTTCACCCTGCTCGAGCTGCTGGTGGTGATGGTGATCGCCGGCATCGTGATCTCGCTGGTGGCAGTCAATGCCTCGCCCAACGAGCGCGGCCGCCTGCTCGATGACGGGCAGCGCATCGCGCGCCTGTTCGAACTGGCGCAGGAAGAAGCGCAGCTGCGCGCGCGGGCGCTGGCCTGGGAAGGCGATGCCGGCGGCTGGCGCTTCCTGGTGGCCACGCCGAACGGCTGGCAGCCGCTGACGCAGGACGTGTTCGCCCCCGCCCGCTGGCGCCTGCCACCCGACCGCGTCAGCGTGCTCGAAGGCGGCACCATGGAGCGCGGCGTCGCACGCCTGGTATTCGGCCGCGAGCCGCTCGGCGATCCGCAGCGGCTGGTGCTGGTACGCGGCAACCTGCGCGTCGACATCGTGGGCGACGGCAGCGGCCGCTTCAGCGCCACGGCGCCATGACCACCATGACGCACCGCCCTGCGCGCCAGGCCCGGCGCGGCTTCACCCTGATCGAAGTGCTGGTGGCGCTGACCATCCTGGCGGTGGCGCTGACCGCCGCGATGCGCGCGATGGGGTCGATGATCGAGGCCGGCTCCGCCCTGCAGAACCGCATGCTGGCCGAGTGGAGCGCCGAAAACCATCTCGCCAACCTGCGCCTGACCAAGGCCTGGCCCGAACCGGGCACGCGCGGCTACGACTGCCCGCAGGGCGGCGTGGCGCTGTATTGCGAGGAAACGGTCTCGGGCACCCCCAATCCCTTCTTCCGCCGCGTCGAGATCGCGGTCTACCCGTCCGCCGCCGACCGTTCGGTGCGGCTGGCCTGGCTGGTCACCATCCTTCCCAATGAATCGCGCAATCTGCTCTGAGCGCGGGCCGCGCCGCGCCAGTCCGGGCTTCACCCTGCTCGAGATGCTGGTGGCCATCACCTTGCTGGCGGTGATCGCCGTGATCGGCTGGCGCGGCCTCGACGCGATGACGCGCGGGCGCGAACGCCTCGTCGACCACGATGCCCGCCTCGATGCGCTCAAGGTGCTGTACGGCCAGTTCCAGTCCGACTGCGAACACCTGGCGAGCCCGGCCGCGCTGCAGGGCAGCCCGGTGGAGTTCGCTCCCGGCCTGCTGCTGATGGTGCGCGATCGCCGCAGCGAGAACAATCCGACCACCTGGCAGGTGGTCGCCTACCGGCTCGACGGCAATACCGTGGTACGCGCGGCCGCGCCGCCCGCCGACAACCGCGGTGCCGTGCAGGCCGCCCTGCAGGCGCTGCGGCGTCCGGACGGCGGCCCGGCGCGGGCGCTGGTGGGCAACGCCGACGCGCTGACGGTTCGCGCCTGGGTCGAACCCGGCGGCTGGCAGACCGACAGCGCCGCGGTGCGCGGTGCGCTGCTGGCCGGCAGCGTGTCGGCGGTGCCGGCCTCCTCGGTCGTGGTCGCGGCCACCAGCGGCCCGGTGCTGCGCGGGCTGGAACTGACGCTGATGGCACGCATGGGCGACGGCGACACGCCCCGCCGCTTCCAGAAGACCTGCCTGACCGGCCTATGACGACGCGCCGCCTGCCCGCCGCCCTCGCCACACGCCGTGCCGGTGCCCGCCGGCGTGCGCGCGGCGCCGCCGTGGTGACCGCGCTGCTGATCGTGACGCTGGCCGTGGTGGTGGTCTCCGGCATGCTGTGGCGCCAGCAGGTACAGATCCGCTCGGTGGAAAACCAGCGCCTGGTTGCCCAGGCGGCCTGGATCGAGCGCGCCGCGGTCGACTGGGCGCGCCTGATCCTGCGCGACGACCAGCGCCGCACCAGCGTCGACCAGCTCGGCGAGCCGTGGGCCGTTCCAGTCGCCGAGACGCGCCTGTCGGACTTCCTGGGCGCCGCGCTGCGCACCGACCAGGCCGGCGAGACCTCCTTCCTGTCCGGGCGCGTGATGGACGCCCAGGCGCGCTTCAACCTCAACAACCTGGTGATCTGGACCACCGCCGAAGGCCAGGGCAGCGCGGCCACCATCGATACCATCGCGCTGGCCGCCTACCGTCGCCTGCTGCAGACGCTGGGCCAGAACGGCGCCCTGGCCGATGCCACCGCACGCTACCTGCTGGCCGCCCAGCGCGGCCGCCAGGGCGGCGCGCGGTCGCCGCGCCCGCCCGACAGTGCCGAGGACCTGCTGGCGGTGCCCGGCTACACGCCGCAGATCGTGGCCGCGCTCGCGCCTTTCGTCATCCTGCTGCCCGAGCGCACCGTGGTGAATGCGAACACCGCCGACCCGGAAGTGCTGGCCGCCGTCATCGAAAACCTGCCGCTGGATCGCGCGCGCGAACTGGTGCGCCAGCGCGACCGCGCCTATTTCAACAATGTCGGCGACGTGCAGACCCAGTTGCGCACGCTGGCGCCGCAGGCCGATCCCAACAGCGTGGCCAACGCCGTCGACGTGCGCAGCCATTACTTCCTGATCTACGGCCAGGTCCGCCACGAGCGGGCCCTGCGCATGCAGGTCTCGCTGGTCTACCGTGCCGATGCCCAGCCCAACGCCAACAGCACGCGGATACTGTGGGTCCACGATATCGACCGCATGCCTGAATCGCGCTGACGGGCAATCCCCCCTTGGTCGGCCGTCAAAGGCCTGAACAAGGGCCGGAAATGCCTCAGAATTCCGTATTGACGCCAATCAGTCACACAGGCAAGGTATGCTCCGGCCTGGCGCAGGCATGCACCCGTCAGGCCGGCGCCCCAGCCTTGCGCCGGCCTGAGCGGCGCGCCACCGTAAGGGGGAGGCGGCGTTGCTCCCGCCCGGCCCGCCCGCCAGTTTCCGACCCGTTCCAGCCAGCAAGACCGCAAGACCTTGAGCACCTCCCTGTACGTCCGCATTCCGCCGCGCCCGCATGACCAGCCACAACCGTGGCGGTTCGGCGCCCTGCCCTTCGCGCTGGTGCGGGACCCGGCCGCTGCCACGGGCCGGCGTGCCGCCGTCGCGCCGGCGTCCACGGTGTTGCGTGAAGGCAACGCTCGGGTCGAGGAACTGCCGGCGGCCGACCGCCTGGTGCTGATCCTGTCGGCCGGCGACGTGCTGCTGAGCGAGGCCGACGTCCCGCCGCTGGCACCGGCCCGCCTGAAGCTGGCGCTGCCCAACCTGGTCGAGGACATACTCGCGGGCGACGCCCAGCTCAGCCACATCGCGGTCGGCCCGGCGCTGGACGCCGCAGCGGCCGGTACGCCGCGCGCGGCGCGCCGCCGCCTGCTGATGGTGGTCGACCGCGCCTGGCTGCGCGCGGTGCTGGATGCCTTCGCCGAACACAGCCACCGCCGCCGCTGCGTGCTGCCGGCCCAGCTCTGCCTGCCGCTGGCCGAGCCGGCCGCGCCGGACAGCGCCGCCGACGGCGAGGCCGCCACCGAGCCGCCGCCAGCGGCGGCGGCCGCGCCGGCCACGCTGGCGATCGAGGATGCCACCCCGACACTGGAGCAGGCCGACGGCCTGCTCGCCGACGACGCCATTGCCGCGCCCCGCCAGGCGCAGCGGCTATGGCAGTTGACCGTGCGCACCGGACCGCATGCCGGCTACGGCCTGCTGCTCGGCAGCGAGTCGCTGGCCGGCTGGCTCGCGCTGGCGCCGGCAGGCAACTGGATTGCGGACCGCGAAGCGGGCCGCCACGCCGGCCTGCCGGTGGCGCCGGCCGCGCTCGGCTGGCCGCAGTGGCTGGCCGGCGCCCAGGACTGCCTGCGCGACGCGGCGCTCGACCTGGCCCAGTTCGAGTTCGCCCAAGGCCGTGCCGAGCGCTGGAACCTGCGCGCCTGGCGCCTGCCGCTGGCGCTCGCCGCCGGCCTGCTGCTGGTGCAGCTGGCCGGCATGAACATCCTGTGGCTGAAACTGCACCAGGAGCAGCAACGGCTCGCGGCCGCGCAGCTGCAGGCCCTGCGCAGCGCCTTCCCGCAGCTCCCCGTGGTGGTGGACCCGCCGTTGCAGATGCGCCGCCAGGTCGAGCAGCTGCGCCTGGCCAGCGGCCGCAGCGTGCCGGACGATTTCCTGCCGCTGGCCGACCGCTTCGCCCAGGCCGCCCGCCAGTTGCCGCCCGACGGCCTGCTGGGGCTCGAATACCGCAGCCGCACGCTCTATGTGACGCTCAAGGCCGGCACCGACACCGCCACCCTGCGCAGCGCGGCGCGCCAGACCGGGCTGGCGATGGACGAAGACAACAGCCCGCGGGAAGGCAGCCAGGCCCCGGCCGGCAGCTCGCGCTGGACGGTCAAGCCCGCCCTATGAGCCCGCGCCCCGTCTCGACCGCCACTGCGCCCAGGAACGCCCCGTGATACCGACCAAAGACTCCGCACCCGGCCGCGCGCCGGGCCCGGCCGCGAACGGCGGCAAGCCGCGCAGCGCCCTGAACCGCCTGGCCGGCCTGGCGCGTCCGCGCCTGCCCGCGGCCTGGCGCGAGCGCTTCGACGCCTTCTGGTCGGCACGCAATCCGCGCGAGCAATGGATCCTGGCAGGCGGGGCGGCCGTGCTGCTGGCGGTCGCCGGCTACAGCCTGCTGTGGGAACCGGCCGCCGACGCCAGCGCCCGTCTCGCGCGCAGCCTGCCGCAGCAGCGTGCCGACCTCGCCGAGATGGACACCCTGGCGCAGGAAGCGCGCAGCCTGAACAGCAGCCCGCCGCCGGCGCTGCAGGGCGATGCCCTCACCCAGGCCCTGCAGGCCGGCCTGGCCCAGCAGGGCCTGAAGGCCACCCGGCTGGCCACCAACGGCGACGGCAGTGTGCAGGTCCAGCTCGACAAGGTGCCGTTCGGCGCGCTCGCGGCGTGGCTGCAGGACGTGCGCCAGCAGCAGCGGCTCAAGGTGACCGATGCCAGGCTGAGTTACGTCGGCGCGACCGCGCTGGTCAATATGACGGCCACCTTGCAGGGCCCCACCGCAGGCGGCCAGCGCTGATGGCACGGCTCGAAGCCCTGCGCCTGCGCCGGCCAGCCGCGCCCGCGCCACGCGGCTGGCGCCGCCTGGGCTGGCTGGCGCTCGGCGCGCTGGTGGTGGGCTTGACCACCCTGGCCGCCCTGCCGGCGGCCTGGATCGCAGACAGCGTGGCCGCGCAAAGCGGGCAGAAGCTGCTGCTGGCCGATGCGCAGGGCACGCTGTGGCAGGGCAGCGCCACGCTGGCCCTGTCGGCCGGCAGCGGCAGCGAGACCGCCACCGTGCTGCCCGGACGGCTGCAGTGGACGGTGGCCTTCTGGCCGCTGTTCACCGGCCGCCTGCGCGTGACGGTGCGCCATACCGAGGCCATGGACACGCCGGTGGCGCTGACCGTGGCGCCGGGTGGCTGGCAGGCCCAGGCCGGCGCGCTGCGCCTGCCGGCCACGCTGCTCGAAGGACTGGGCGCGCCATTCAACAGCCTGCGCCCCGACGGGCGCATGCAGCTCGACTGGACGGCGCTGAACGGCAGTTTCTCGGCATCCGGCGGCCAGCCGGCAGGACACCTGACGCTGCGCCTGGACAACCTGTCGTCCGCGGTCAGCCGCCTGCGCCCGCTGGGCAGCTACCGCGCCGAGATCGACTGGAGCGGCGGCGGCGGCAAGCTGCGGCTGCACACCGTCAATGGGCCGCTGCACCTGGAGGGCGACGGCACACTGGGACGGCAGGCGCGTTTCGAGGGCACGGCCTTTGCCGATCCCGATGCCGCCGCACAGCTGGTGGGCCTGCTGAGCCTGCTGGGAAGACGTGAGGACAATGTGACCACGCTGCGCTTCTGACCTGGCAGCCGGTACCAGCCGGCCATGCCCGCAGCCGCTAAACGATGATGAAAAAACAAGCTTTCCGCCCGTTCCTGCACACCGCCACCAAGCACGCCACCGTGCTGCTGTGCGGCCTTTCCCTGCTGGCGCCGGCGCCGCTGTGGGCCCAGCAGCCCGCCGGCGCGAACGGACGCGACCAGGTGGTGCTCAACTTCGTCAACGCCGATCTCGAATCGGTGGTCAAGGCGGTGGGCCAGGCCACCGGCAAGAACTTCGTGGTCGACCCGCGCGTCAAGGGCTCGGTCAACCTCGTCACCGAACAGCCGGTCTCGCGCGAACAGGCGCTGTCCACGCTGGGCTCGGTGCTGCGCATGCAGGGCTACGCCATCGTGGAAAGCAACGGCTTCACCAAGGTGGTGCCGGAGGCCGATGCCAAGCTGCAGGGCTCGCCCACCGTGGTCGGCCCCGCGCCGGCGCGCGGCGGCAGCGGCGGCGAGCAGGTGGTGACCCAGGTGTTCCGGCTGAACTACGAGTCGGCCAACAACCTGGTGCCAGTGCTGCGTCCCATGATCGCGCCGAACAACACCATCACCGCCTACCCGGGCAACAACACGCTGGTCATCACCGACTACGCCGACAACCTGCGCCGCCTTGCCCGCGTGATCGCGGCCATCGACGCGCCGGCCTCCGGCGAGGTGGAGCTGGTGCCGCTGCGCAATGCCATCGCCAGCGACGCCGCCGTGGTGCTGCAGAAGCTGCTCGATCCGGGTGCCGCCGGCGCCTCGGGCGGCGGCGGTGGCGGCCTGGACGCCAGCCTGCGCACCTCGGTGGTGGCCGAACCGCGCAGCAACTCGCTGCTGATCCGCGCCTCCAGCCGTGCACGGCTGCAGCAGGCACGCCAGCTGATCGAACAGCTCGACCAGCCCTTCTCGCGCCCCGGCAACATCTGGGTGGTACCGCTGAAGAACGCCGACGCGGTCAAGCTGGCGCAGACGCTGCGGGCCATCGTCGCCGCCGACAGCAGCTTCAACAGTACGCAGTCCGGCGCCGGCGTCGGCGGCACCGGTGCCACCAATACGCTGCAGAACACCGTCGCCAACACGGCCAGCCAGTACGCCACCAACACCACCAGCAGCACCGGGCGCAGCGGCACGGGCGGCGGCAGCGGCAATTCCGCCTTCAGCGCCTCGTTCGCCAGCCAGCAACTGCCCACCACCGGAGGCATCATCCAGGCCGACCCGGCCACCAACTCGCTGATCATCACCGCCAGCGAGCCGGTCTACCGCAACCTGCGCTCGGTGATCGACGACCTCGACATGCGGCGGGCCCAGGTCTACATCGAGTCGATGATCGTCGAGGTCTCGTCCACGCAGACCTCCAAGCTCGGCATCCAGTGGCAGGGCCTGCTCAACGCGAGCGGCAACACCATCGGCTTCGCCGGCACCAACTTCGGCACCGGCGGCGCCAACATCATCAACCTGGCCGGTGCCGTCGCCGCCGTGCGCGCCGACGGCGCCTCGGCCATCAACTCCGTCTCCGGCCTGGTGCCGGACCTGGCCGGCCTGAACCTCGGCGTGGTCAACAAGGCCGCCGGGCTGGGCGCGCTGCTGAGCGCGCTGAGCGCCGACGGCAGCACCAACCTGCTGTCCACGCCGAACCTGATCACGCTGGAGAACGAGGAAGCCAAGATCCTGATCGGGCAGAACATCCCGGTCACCACCGGCTCCTACGCCCAGACCGGCAGTTCCTCCACGGTCACGCCGTTCACCACCTACGACCGCAAGGACGTCGGCGTCACGCTGCGCGTCAAGCCGCAGATCACCGACGGCGGCCTGGTCAAGATGCAGATCTACCAGGAATCGTCTTCGGTGGTATCTGGCACCGCCACGCTGTCCCAGGGCCCGACCACCAACGTGCGCTCGATCGAGACCAATGTGCTGGTCAACGACGGCCAGATCATCGTGCTCGGCGGCCTGATCGAGGACACCTATGGCGACGGCGTGCAGAAGGTGCCGCTGCTGGGCGACATCCCCTGGATCGGCAACCTGTTCCGCTACGAGAACAAGAATCGCGGCAAGACCAACCTGCTGGTATTCCTGCGCCCCTACGTGATGCGCACCGCCGGCGCCACCGACCGCCTGACGCAGGACCGCTACGACTACATGCGCGCCAAGCAGCAGGGCTTCGTCTCGCCCAACAATATGGTGCGCGACCAGGACACGCCGGTGCTGCCGCCGGCAGACGCGCCGGCGGCGCCCTTCGTCGACCCGCGCGACAAGGGCGTGGCGCCAGCCGGGCCGCTGCCGCTGCCGCAGTCCGTGCCGCTGACGCGGTCCGGGCCGTTGCTGATGCCGATGCCGCAGTCCGGGCAGCCGACCTCGCAAGCGGCACCGCAAGCCTCCGCCCAGGCGCCGCAGGCCGCCGCCTCCGGCAACTGACGATGACGACGACGGCAACCGCATCTCCCGCCGCGAACGCGGCCCCCGCGCTGGAACCGCCCTCGCCGATGGCGGCCCGGCTGCTGCCCTACGCCTTCGCGCGCGAGGGCCGGCTGCTGGTCGCGCACCAGCGCGCCGACGGGCTCGAGGTCTGGGTCAGCCGCGCCACCGCACCGGCCGCGCTGGCCGAAGTGGCGCGCGTGCACGGCCCGCTGCAGCTGCGGGTACTCGAGCCCGACGCGCTGGAACGCGCCATGTCCGATGCCTACAACCGCCAGGACGGCAGCGCCGCCCAGGTGGTCGGCGAGGTCGAGGGCGAGGTCGACCTGTCGCGGCTGATGCAGGACATTCCCGCGGTGGAAGACCTGCTCGAATCCGAGGACGACGCCCCCATCATCCGCATGATCAACGCGCTGCTGACGCAGGCCGCGCGCGAAGGCGCCTCGGACATCCACATCGAGCCCTTCGAGTCGGCCTCGGTGGTGCGCTTCCGCGTGGACGGCACGCTGCGCGACGTGGTGCGCCCGAAGAAGGCGCTGCACGGCGCGCTGATCTCGCGCATCAAGATCATGGCCCAGCTCGACATCGCCGAGAAGCGCCTGCCGCAGGACGGCCGCATCACCCTGCGCGTGGGCGGCCGCCCGGTCGACGTGCGCGTCTCCACGCTGCCCACCGGCCACGGCGAGCGCGCGGTGCTGCGCCTGCTCGACAAGGAAGCCGGGCGCCTCGACCTGGCCAAGCTCGGCATGGCGCCGGGCACGCTGGCCGGTTTCGACGGCCTGATCCGCCAGCCGCACGGCATCGTGCTGGTGACCGGCCCGACCGGCTCGGGCAAGACCACCACGCTGTACGCGGCGCTCTCGCGGCTGGACGCGCAGAGCACCAACATCATGACGGTGGAAGATCCGATCGAGTACGACCTCGACGGCATCGGCCAGACCCAGGTCAACGCCCGCATCGACATGACCTTCGCCAAGGCCCTGCGCGCCATCCTGCGCCAGGACCCGGACGTGGTGATGATCGGCGAGATCCGCGACCTGGAGACCGCGCAGATCGCCGTGCAGGCCTCCCTCACCGGCCACCTGGTGCTGGCGACGCTGCACACCAACGACTCGGCCTCGGCAGTGACCCGCCTGGTCGACATGGGCATCGAGCCCTTCCTGCTGTCGTCGTCATTGCTTGGCGTGCTGGCGCAGCGCCTGGTACGCCGCCTGTGCCCGCACTGCAAGCGCGAGGAGGTCATCGAGGCCGCGCCGGACGAGCGCGGGGCCCTGCAGCCGCAGGGACGGCCGCTGCAGCGCGTGTGGCACGCGGCAGGCTGCGACAAGTGCGGCCATTCCGGTTATCAGGGCCGCATGGGCGTCTATGAGCTGCTGAGCGTGGACGACCAGATCCGCACCATGATCCACCGCCAGACGCCCGAGGCGGAGATCAAGCAGGCGGCGCTGGCTCGCGGCATGCACACCATGCGCGGCGACGCGCAGCGCTGGATCGACAGCGGTGCCACCTCGCTCGAGGAAGTGCTGCGCGTGACGCGCGACTGAACGGGAGGCCCGCCACATGCCAGCCTTCCGCTATGAAGCCGTCGACGCGGCCGGCAAGACCGACCGCGGCGTGGTCGACGCCGACAGTCCCAAGCAGGCGCGCGCGCAGCTGCGCGCGCGCGGCCTGACCCCGCTCTCGGTCGACGTCCTCGGCGCCGGCAGCGACAGCGGACGCGGCAAGGCCGCCGGCCTGGTGCGGCGCCTGACCAAGCAGGAACAGGCGCTGTTCACGCGCCAGCTCGCCAGCCTGATCGTGGCCGGCCTGCCGCTGGACGAAGCGCTGGGCGCGCTGGCCGACCAGGCAGAGCGCGCCTACGTGCACGAACTGCTGGCCGGCATCCGCGCCGACGTGATGGGCGGCAATTCGCTGTCGGCGGCGCTGTCGCAGCACCCGCGCGACTTTCCCGACATCTACCGCGCCCTGGTCTCGGCCGGCGAGCACTCCGGCCACCTCGGCCTGGTGCTGGAGCGGCTGGCCGACTACGTGGAAGCGCGCAACGCGCTGACCGGCAAGATCCGCCTGGCCTTCACCTACCCCGCCATCGTCACCGTGGTGGCCTTCGCCATCGTCATCTTCCTGCTCTCCTACGTGGTGCCGCAGGTGGTGAGCGTGTTCGCCAACACCAAGCAGAAGCTGCCGACGCTGACCATCATCATGCTGGCGCTGTCGGATTTCGTGCGCAATTGGTGGTGGGCCGCGCTCGCCGCGATCGCCGCGGTGACGTTGGGCATCCGCGCGCTGTTGCGCCAGCCCGGCGTGCGCCTGTCCTGGCACCGCTGGCTGCTGACCGCGCCGCTGGCCGGCAAGCTGATCCGCGGCTACGACTCCGCGCGCTTCGCCAGCACCCTGGCCATCCTGGTCTCGGCCGGGGTGCCGATCCTGCGCAGCCTGCAGGCCGCCGGCGAAACCCTCACCAACGAGGCGCTCAAGGCCAACGTCGACGACGCCACCACGCGCGTGCGCGAAGGCGCCTCGCTGGCGCGTGCGCTGGCGGCGCAGAACCAGTTCCCGCCGGTGCTGGTGCACCTGATCCGCTCCGGCGAAGCCACCGGCAACCTGCCGACCATGCTGGAACGCGCGGCGCAGGGCGAGGCGCAGGAACTGGAGCGGCGCACGATGTTCCTCACCAGCTTGCTGGAGCCGCTGCTGATCCTGACCATGGGGGTGGTGGTGCTGTTGATCGTGCTGGCGGTGTTGATGCCGATTATTGAGATCAATCAGTTGGTGAGGTGAGGGGTTGGTTCTTTAGCGTTTGGGCGTTTGGGCGTTT
>JABLTH010000450.1_pt1 | contig 13231 bp, 9 predicted proteins | sample 7875711 | NCBI WGS metagenome assembly JABLTH01 (sample SAMN14941262, study PRJNA633318) | bioreactor metagenome | isolation source: bioreactor | place: China | collected 2019-03-05 | reverse complement strand
GTGACCGGCGCGGGCGACACCGTGATCGCGGTGTTCACGGCCGCACGCGCCGCGGGCGGCAGCTGGCGCGAGGCGGCCGAGCTCGCCAACGTCGCGGGCGGCCTCGTCGTGATGAAGAGCGGCACGGCGACCGTGAGCCGCGCCGAGCTGCGCACCGCGCTGCGTGAGGGCTGGGAGGACGGCGCGTGAGGTCGCCCGCGCAGAAGATCGCCGCGCGCGAGGCGCTCGCCGCGCGCTTCGCCGCGCAGCCGCCCGGCCGCATCGTGCTGTGCAACGGGCTGTTCGACCTCTGCCACGTCGGGCACGCGCGCTATCTCGCCGACGCGCGCGCGCGCGGCGACGCCCTGGTCCTCGCGCTCAACGACGACGCCTCGGCGCGCGCGAACAAGGGCGACGCCCGTCCGCTGCTCCCGCTGGCCGAGCGGCTCGAGGTGGCCGCCGCGTTCCGTGCCGTGGACTGGGTCACGTGGTTCCCCGAGCGGTCGGTCGCCGCGACCCTGCGGCTCCTGCGTCCGCGCTACCACGCGAAGGGCACCGACTACCGCCCGGAGACCCTGCCGCCCGACGAGCAGGCGGCGCACGCCGAACTCGGCATCGAGGTCGTCATCGTCGGCGACCCCAAGACCCACGCCACGACGGACCTCCTGAACGAGGTCATCGCGCGGGGCTGAGACGGCCCCCGCCCGGTCCACGAATTACCCCGCCGGACCCGCGGCTTCGTCCCATAATCGAGGGGTCCCACCGCGAGGGCCGCACGATGATCGGGCGCGCCGAGAGCACCGACCAGGCCGCGATCGTGGCGCTGTTCGCCGCGAGCGGGTTGCCGACCGCGTACGCCGTGGAGCACCTCGACCGGTTCCGCGTCGCGCGCGACGACGACGACGCGATGCTCGGCGTCGCGACGTTCGACGTGTTCGGCGACGCGGCCCTGATCCGCGGGGCCGCCGCCGGCGCCGGCGCGCGCAGCCTCTCCGCGACCTGCACCCTGTGCCGCGAACTGATCGAGGAGGCGCGCCGCGCCGGGGTTGCCGTCGTGTACCTGCAGAGCGCGGTCGCGCAGGACTATTTCCGCCGGCTCGGCTTCCAGGCGGTCGACGACGCCGAACTCGACGCGCGCGTGCACGCCGCGCGCGGCGCGGGGCGCGTCGTCACCATGCGGTTGTCATTGGACCATTAGCGCCGGAAGGTCAGGCGGAACGCGTCGGCGATGCGCACGGGGTTGTAGGACAGCTTGGCCTTGCGCAAACCGGGGTCGCCGAGGTCCTCTTCGCGGTTGATGAACGTGTAACCCTCGGCGTGGATCGCCTGGGCGACGGCCTGGTTCACGACCTGGTGCATCCCCTTGTAGCTGCGCAGCGCGCGCTCGAAGTGGATCACCGCCGTGTCCGGCGCCTGCCGTTCGTAGATCGAGAAGCCGACGGGTTTGCTGCCGACGGACGCGAGGATCCCCTTCTCGCGCAGCGTGCCCCACATCCGGAGCGTGGTCTCGAGCGCGCGCTGTTCCTCGCGCAGCGGACCGGTCAGCTCCATCTCCTGCTCGGCGCGGATCTCGTGCAGCACGCACAGCCCGTGCTCGGCGTTGTCCGGCGTGAGCGGCGCGACGGTCCAGTCGAACGCCCGCGAGGCCTGGGCGACGTGGTTCCGCTTGGCGGAGAACGCGCGGCCGGGCAGGCGCGCGAGCGACTCCGCGTCGTAGATGTAGTTCGCGGCCTCGCGCTCCTCGGTGACCTCGAAGTGCGCGGCGAAGCGCGGGTTCGCGTCGAGGAAGGCGCGGTCGACGCCGACGATGCGCAGCGCGTACGGCAGGTCGCGCGCGGCGGCGACGATGCGCTCGCCGATCGGGCCGTCGACCGGGCCGAGCGGCTGCATCAGGTGGAAGTCGCGCTCCGGGTCGAGGAGGCAGGAGACGAGGAGCGTGTCCGGGCCGGGCATCGTCCAGCCGTAGAAGAACGTCGGCCGCCACACGACGAGGCAGTCGAACGTGTACCCCGACAGCGAGTGCGGGTGCGCCTCGAGGAACGGGGCGAGCGTCTCGCGGTGCGCGAGTTCGAGCGACTCGAAGTCGAAGCCCAGGAGTCGTGACGTGGTCACGCGCCGCCCTTCCATCCGTGGCGCATCGGCAGGTAGTCCACGAGCGCCCCGAAGCCGATCGACTCGTAGAACGGCCGCGTGCCCGGCTCCGCGACGAGGCCGATCCACTCGATCCCGCAGTCGCGGCACTGCTCGACGAGACGCACGATCAGTTCCTTCCCGATGCCGTGCCCGCGCCACGCGTGCAGCACGACGACGTCCTGGATGTACGCGTCGCTGACGCCGTCGGACAGCACGCGCGCCATGCCGACGATCGCGCCGCCGGGCTCCCGCGCGATCATGAAGCGGAAGCTGCCGCGCACCATCGCCGGGATCACCGAGCGGGCGCGCGGCGACTCGACCCACCAGCCGCCGGCCTCGTAGAGCGCGACCACGGCCGCGACGGGAACGTCGGTGACCGTCTCGTACACGATGGCCGTGGAACGATCCATGATCTCCCCGGGGCGGGTTGCGGCGCCGTCCGGCGCCTGAACCAGCCCCTCCGTTCGCGAAACGGCGAGTGTACAGGAGGACCGCCGGGGCCGCCGCCGAAGGCCTCCGGCGGGCGTTGACGGGGCCCCGCCGGTGCGGCAGTCTCGGGCGTTCCCGGAGGGGATTTGTCCGACGACGCGAAGGAGAGCCCGCCCGCCCGCGCCCCGCGCCGCATGGCCCACGCCGCGGGCCTCGTCACGCTCGGGACGCTGCTCTCGCGGATCCTCGGGCTCGTCCGCGACCAGCTGTTCGCGACGCTCTTCGGCGCCACCAACGTCGCCGACGCGTTCATCATCGCGTTCCGCATCCCCAACCTGCTGCGGGACCTGTTCGCGGAGGGCGCGCTGTCCGCGGCCTTCGTCCCCACGTTCACCGACTGGCTGCGCAACCGCTCGAAGAAGGAGGCGTTCGACCTCGCCAACCGGCTGACGAGCACGCTCGCCCTGATCCTCGCCGTGCTCGTGCTGGCCGGCATGGTGTTCAGCGACCAGCTGGTCGCGGCGATCGGCTCGGGCTTCAGCGGGGACAAGTTCGCGCTCACGAGCACGCTCACGCGGATCATGCTGCCGTTCCTGCCGCTCGTGTCGCTCGCGGCCGTGTCGATGGGGATGCTCAACTCGCTCGACCACTTCTTCGTCCCCGCGGTCTCGAGCGCGTGCTTCAACGTCGTGGCGATCGTCGTCGGCGCCGGGCTGTGGTTCGCGGGGTTCGACGAGCGCACCGCCGTGATCGGCTGGGCGATCGGCACGCTCCTCGGCGGGGCGGCGCAGTTCTTCGTGCAGAGCCCGTCGCTGTGGCGCGAGGGCTGGCGCTTCCGCCCGCGCTTCGACGTGCTGTTCCGCGACCCGGGGATGCGGCGGATCGCGATCCTGATGGGGCCGGCGACGGTGGGGCTCGCCGCCACGCAGGTCAACATCGCGGTGAACAGCAGCTTCGCGAGCCACGAGCCGGGGGCGGTGACGTGGCTGCAGATGGCGTTCCGCCTGATGCAGCTGCCGCTGGGCCTGTTCGGCGTGGCCGTGGGTACCATCGCGACCGCGACGCTCGCCCGGCGTGCGGCCGAGCGCGACGTCGCCGGCATGCGCCGCACGCTCGCGCAGTCGCTGCGGCTCGTGGCGTTTCTCACGATCCCCGCGACCGTAGGCCTCATCGCGCTCGCCGAACCGGTGATCCGCCTGATCTACGAGCACGGCCGCTACCGCGCGGCGGACACGGCGGCGACGGCCAGGGCGCTCCTGTTCTACGCGCTCGGCCTGTTCGCCTATTCCGCGGTGAAGGTCATCGCCCCGGCGTTCTACTCGGTGGGGCGCTCGCGCGTGCCGCTCGCCGCGTCGGTCAGCGCGGTCCTGGCCAACCTCGCGTTCAACGTCTCGCTGTACCCCGTGATGGGCTATAGAGGCCTCGCGCTGGGCACGTCGATCGCGGCGACGATCAACTTCCTCGTTCTCGCCGCGACCTTCGAGCGCCACTACGGCGGCCTCACCGACCGCGCGCTGTGGAGCGGGATCGGGGCCATGCTCGCGGCCGCGATCCCCATGGGCGTCCTCGCCTGGGGGACGGCGCGCGGCCTCGAGCACGTCCTCGGAGCGTCCGGCTTCGGGCCGCGTCTCCTGGGCGCCGGCGTCCCGATCGCGGTCGGGATCGCCGCCTACGCCGGGCTGTGCCGGCTGTTCCGGCTCGCCGAGGTCGGCGAGTTCGCCTCGCTCCTGCGCCGGAAAACGTCCGGCTGACGGGCGCGACTTTGGCGCAGGACGTCCGGTCCGCACCATAATGTCCGACCCGCGCCGCCCGGGGCCCGGCGCCTGAGGGGAGGACCAACGCGTGGACGGATTCTGGCTGACGGTCTTGATGCGGTTCCTGCACGTGGCGTCGGCGGTCGTCGCGCTGGGCGCCACGTTCTGCATGCTGGCGGTCGTCCTGCCGGCGGCCCTCGGGGCCTCCGGCGGCGCGACGGTCCTCGCCGCGGTCCGGCCGCGGCTCAAGCGGGTCGTGCACGGCGCGTTCGGCGTGCTGCTCCTGTCGGGGTTCTACAACTACCTGCTCGTCGCCGCGCCCAAGCTCCGGCGCCTCACGGACGCCGCCGCGGCGGGATCCGGCGCGCCGGAAGCCGTCGCCCGGCTCGCCCCCTACCACCCGGTGATGGGGGTCAAGGTCGTCCTCGCGCTGCTGCTGTTCGCCTTCGCGATCATGCTGCTGAAGCCGGTCCCCGCGTTCGAGCGCAAGCGGGGCACGTGGCTCGCCGTGAACGCGATTCTCGGGTTTACCATCGTGCTCCTCGGCGCCTACCTGCGGCGGCTCTGGCCATGAGCGGCAGCGGGCGCACCCACCGTCCGGGAGGTCCTCGTTCATGGTCCGTTCCGCCTTCGCCTGGCTCGTCCTGTGTTCCGTGGGGGTGTTGACCGTGGGAACCGCGATCTCGCTCGGGGCCGAGCGCTCCGCCATCGCCGACAAGTACAAGTGGAAGCTCACCGACATCTTCCCCACCCCGGCCGCGGCCGATGCCGCGCGCGCCCGGCTGGTGCAGGAGATCCCGACCTTCTCCCGCTTCGAGGGCCATCTCGGCGATTCGGCGCCGGCGCTCCTCGCCGCGCTCGACGCGCTGATGGACACCGACCTGCGCCTGAGCCGGCTGCTCAACTACTCCTCGATGCAGGCCGACGAGGACACGCGCGCGTCCCGGAACCTCGAGCTGCGCCAGAACGTGGAGCAGCTCGCCGTGCAGTTCGGCGCCGCCACCGCGTTCGTGAGGCCGGAGATCCTGCAGATCGAACCCGCGAAGATCGAGGCCTTCCTCAAGGCGGAGCCGAAGCTGGCGCCGTACCGGCCGATGCTCGACGACATCCTGCGCCGCAAGCCGCACACGCTCTCGCCGGCCGAGGAGAAGATCGTCGCCGAGTCCGCGATGATGGCCGGCGCCGGGGACGCGCTGCACGGCATCTTCACCAACGCCGAGCTGCCCTACCCCGAGGTGACGCTCTCGACGGGTGAGAAGGTCCGCCTCGACGCGGCGGCGTACACGAAGTACCGCGCCAGCGCCAACAAGGCCGACCGCGACCTCGTGTTCAAGGCCTTCTGGGGCACCTACCAGAACTTCCGACTGTCGATGGCCACCGCGTTGTACGCGCAGGTCAAGGCCCACGTGTTCGACCGCAACGTGCACAAATTCGGCAGCTCGCTCGAGACCTCGCTGTTCAACTACAACATCCCCACCAAGGTCTACACGCAGCTGCTCGCCGACGTGCACGCCAACCTGCCGACGCTGCACCGCTACCTCAAGCTGCGGCAGCGCATGCTGAAGCTCGGCACGCTGCAGTACCAGGACCTGTACGTGCCGCTCGTCACGGCGACGGACCTCAAGTTCACCCCGGAGCAGGCGATGGAGGTGGTCGGCAAGGCCACCGCGCCGCTCGGCGACGAGTACGTGAAGACGCTCCTGCACGGCTACCAGAACGGCTGGGTGGACTGGCTCCCGTCGACGGGCAAGCGCTCCGGCGCGTACAGCACCAGCGCGTACGACGTGCATCCCTTCCAGCTGCAGAACTTCATGGGCGAGTACGACGACGTCTCGACGCTGGCGCACGAGTCGGGGCACTCGATGCACTCGTGGTACTCGAACAAGCACCAGCCGTACGTCACGCACGACTACGCGATCTTCGTCGCCGAAGTGGCGTCGACGCTGAACGAGAACCTGCTCGTGCACTACATGCTCGACCACAGCAAGGACGACGCGACGCGGCTCTCGCTCCTCGGCAGCTTCCTCGACAACCTGCGCCAGACGCTGTTCCGGCAGACCCTCTTCGCGGAGTTCGAGCTCAAGATCCACGAGATGGCGGAGCGCGGCGAGTCGCTCACCGGCGACAACCTCAACCGGCTCTACCTGGGACTCGTGCGCGAGTACTACGGCCACGACAAGGGCGTGTGCCTCGTCGACGACCTTTACGCCGTCGAATGGGCCTACATCCCGCACTTCTACTGGAACTTCTACGTCTACCAGTACGCGACCAGCCTCGTCGCCTCGACCTCGCTCGCGGGCGGGATCCGCGAGGAGGCCGCGCGCACGCCGGCCGGCACCGCGGCGCGCGACGCGTACCTGCGGATGCTCTCCTCCGGCTCGTCGAAGTACCCGATCGACCTCCTCAAGGACGCCGGCGTCGACATGACCACCTCCGCTCCGTTCGCCGCCGCGATGAAGGAGATGAACCGGGTGATGGACGAGATGGAGAAGATCCTCGACCGGAAGAAGTGAGCCCGCACCGGCCGTCGCTCTTAGGCGAACCCGGCCCCGCGATCCCTCCGGTCGCGGGGCCGTTCCGTCAGAGGCGCAGCTTCAGCGCCAGTTGGAACCGTCGCGGCGCACCCGCGCTGATCGACGGCGGCAGCACCGAGTAGAGCAGCGTCCCGTCGTCCTTCCGCCCGCGGAGCGTGCGCCGTTCCTCGAGGATCTGCCGCGTGTCCTCGTTCAGCGCGTTGAAGATCTCGAGTTGGATCGTCGCGGTGGTGTCGCCGAGCTTGAAGTCCTTCTGCGCGTTGAGGTCGAGGGTCCAGAAGCCGGGGTTGCGCTGGTCGTTGCGCTTGCCGTCGACGTAGATCATCCGCTCGGAGACGAAGTACATCGTCGGCGTGTTGATCCGCCACGGGAGCCGGTTCGCGGCGGCCCATGCGTTGATGTCCGCGACGGTGCCCTCGGTGAGGTCGGTCGGGAAGTCGAGCACCGCGCGCCGCTCGACGACCGAGTACGGCAGTCCGCTCTGGTACGTGAGGACGGAGCCGACGTGGAACCCGCCGAGGCGCGGCACGAAGGCGTGCGCGCTCAGCTTGAAGACGTGCGGCTGGTCCGTGGCCAGCGGCCCGCGCTCGTGATCGTGCGCGGTGATGTCGTTGCCGAGGTCGGAGTTGAACTCCTCGGCGTCGCCGATCGTGCGCGACCAGGTGTACGAGGCCGACATCTCCCAGTTCTGGTACCAGCGCTTCTTGAACTCGACGATGGCCGCCTCGTAATCCGAGCTGTTGTAGTTCCCGATCTGGTAGATGCTGTTGAAGTAGGGGTTCAGCACCTGCACGTCCGGCAGCCCGTCGGGGTACATGCCGGGCGCCGGATCGAACGGCGTCGGGTTCGCCGCGGCGGCGACGTATACCCCCGAGCAGTCGTAGTAGCCGTCCACCATCGGGCACTCGCCCCGCCCGGGATAGATGTCGATCGGCCGCTGCCGCATCTGCTCCGCCGTGATGGGCACGTGGTTGATGTCGCGGTCCTGGAACTGGTCGCGGTACTTGCGGTTGATGTAGCGCACCCCGAGGACGCTCTCCGGCGCGATCTCGTGCTCGAAGCCGGCCGAGAACTCGTCGTTGCGCTGCATCTTGAGGTTGCGGTCGACGGTGTGGATGCTGAATGCGGAATCGATGTTCGAGACCGGTGCGGGCAGCCCGCTCGTGTCCTGCACGACGCGGTCGGTCGTGACGCGGTACTCGGTCGTCGCCGCGTCGGGCCCGTTCTCGAGGAGCAGCGGGTCGAGGAACGTGTCGCCGTAGTAGCGGCCCCAGCTGGCGAAGACGCGCGTCTTTCCCTTGCCGAGCGGGTCCCAGTTGATCGCCGCGCGCGGCGCGAGCGCGGTGTTGTTGATGCCGAACGTCGCGACCTGCCGGACGTCGGGGAACCTGCCGGTGGCCTGCAGGTACTGTTCGAGCCGGTTGCAGACGACCGGGTTGATCGAGTAGCTGCAGGTGAGCTGGTCCGTCCCGCCGCTCACGAGGTGCGGGTCGTCGAGCGGGTGGATCGTGAACAGGGCGCCCTGCGAGCGCGACCCGCACAGCCGCACGCACAGCGCGAAGCAGCTCGCCTGCCGCGCGGGGGGCACGTCGCGGCACACGTTGCACTGTTCGCCGCAGGTCTGCATCTGCGGGCGGTACGCGGCGCGCTCGGCGGCCGGATCGAACACGTCGTAGCCGTCCGAGCGCAGTTCCTCGCGCTGCAGCCGCACGCCGAGGGTCACGCTCAACCGTTCGCTCGGCTGCCACGTGTCGGACACGTACGCGTTGTAGTAGTTGCCGAGCGACGTGTCGAGCCCGCGCTGCGGCCGCAGCATGTAGGGGTGTTCGGGATCGGTCAGCGAGATCGCGCCCTGCCCCGGGAAGTAGTAGCTCGAGACGTGCAGCACGTACGGGACCACGTTGCCGCCCCCGCCCTCCGGCCCCACGTCCTCCCCGGTGTCGAAGACCGGGGGGACGCGCTGGGTCTCGATCGAAAGCTGCATGCGGGGCGCGATCGTCATGTCGCGCTCGAACCGCGCCCGCTCGAGTCCGCCGCCGAACTTGACGCGGTGCGAGCCGCCGAGCCAGTGGTCCACGTAGCGCTCGGCCTCCAGGTGGTAGCTCCAGCGCTGGTGCTTCTGGTCCTTGTCGATGTTGTAGGGACCGGACGAGCCGCCGGTGGTCGTGTCGTCGGTGCAGAAGTAGGTGCCGAGGTACGCGAACCGTGCCCCGGGGTCGCGCGACATGCAGCGATTGAGGGCGTCCGGAGCCGTCGGGTGCTCGCTGCGGCGCACGTTCGAGAACGCGACCGTGGTGTCGAAGAACAGCGTCGGAGACCAGGCGTTCATCCAGTGCAGGCTCGTCGTCGGCCCGCCGTTCTTCGCCTCGTAGCCGCTGTCGACGCTGGTGAGGTTGTCGAGTCCGAGCGGACCCAGGGTCTTCGGATCGGAGCGCCAGTCGAGCACCAGCCGGTTCCGCGGATCGAGCATCCACGTGAGCTTGTCCGCGTGGCGCCAGCCGTTCGCCTCCTCGACGTAGGTGCTGCCGTACCCCCCGGACTTCGGCCGGCGCGTCTCGATGCGCTCGTGGTCGAGCGCGAACCAGAGCCGGTCGCGCAGGAGCGGGCCGGCGAGGAACAGCGCCGGCTGCACCTCGCGGTACGGCACGCGGCGGCTCGTGCCCTGCGCCTGCTTGTCGAACGCGCTGTCGCGGAGGAACAGCTTCAGCGCGCCCTCGAGGCGGTTGGTGCCGCTCTTGGTGATGATCCGGCCGAAGCCGCCGGTCGCCCCGCCGTAGGACGCGTCCGCGCCCGAGTCGAGGATTTCCATCTCGTCGATCGCGTCGGCGTTGACGTACGACAGGAATTTCCCGGTGAGCGGGTCGACGTTGGAGACGCCGTCGACGGTGAGCCGGAAGTCCTGCTCGCGCGAACCGTGGATCGTGGGGTTCCCGTCGTGGTTGGTGTCCTGCACGCCCGGCGCGATCGTGAGGAGGTTCTGGTAGTCGCGCCCGTACATCGGGAGATCGGTCAGCGCCTCGCGGCCCAGTTCGGTGCGGCCCTGCGCGGTCTGCTCCATCTCGACGGTGCGCGAGCGGTTGACGACCACGACCTCGTCCGTGAGCGCCGCGAGCACCTTGATCCGCACGTCGGACACGACGCCGGGCGCCACCCGCACGCCGGCCTGGCGCACGCTCGTGTAGCCCGGGGCGGTGACCACGACGACGTAGCCGCTGCCGCCCGCGACGCCTTCGAACGTGGCCTTCCCGTCGGCGCCGGTGGTGCGCGCCTGCACGGGGGCCTTGCCGAGCGGATCGGCCAGTTCGACGGTCGCACCGACGACGGGCTCGTCCGGCTTGCCCTGCTGGACGGCGCGAACGGTGACGACGACGGAGCCGGTGAGCGCGGCCACGACGTGGGAGACGGCACCGGCTGCGCAGAGCACACAGACGGCGAAAGACAGCAGCGCGCGACGCGCGATCATGGGGGCACCCTCGGGACAGCGGAAGCGGGCGCTTCCACCGCGCCCGGCGGCGCCTAGTCTACTCTGGGGTGCGTGCGCGTCAGAAGCGGCCCGCGGGCAACGCGCCCGCGGGCCTGCGGTGATCGCTCAGCGGCCGACGTCCTGCTTCCAGGCGCGGATCTCGACCGCCTTCTCGCGCGGCAGGTACAGCCCGAAGTCCTTGGCGCCGCCCAGGAGGCGCGGATCGTGGGAGAAGATCGTGACCGATCCGCCCACGGTCGCCTCGATGCGCGACACGTACGACCCGTAGTTCTCCATCATCCCGGACGGTCCCGGCAGGAACACGCCCGCGATCGCGTGGTTGGTGTACAGGACGCCCGCGATCTGGTCGATGCGCGGCGGGTCCGGCGCGATCTCCGACCACGTGTGCGTCGTCGAGGCGTCCGTCCAGAGCGGGCTCCCGCGCCAGATCCGGCCGTCAGCGTTGGTGTCGAGCGGGGCCGCGGTGTTCGGGTTGGCGGAGCTGGAGTCGAGCCGGTCGTTGATGTTCTGCGGCAGCGCGAAGCTCGACGACCCGGCCGTCGGAACGCCGTAGTTGTTGAGCCGGCCGCGCGAGATGGTGGCGTCGTAGCGGCCGTCGCCGTCGATGTCCTCGCCGCTGCCGGGGATCACGTCGCCGACGTTGTAGCCCGCCGGGATGAGGCCCGAGCCGCACTGGTTCTGGCCGTCCGCGCCGTAGCGCTTGACCGTCCACACGCCGTCGGACTCGCCGGAGTCGGTCGTGTTGGGGAGGTTGTCGACGCCCAGGTCTTCCTTCGACTGGTTCGACGCGTCGGCCAGCCAGTTGTCGACGCTGTCCCAGTACGTGCCGTTGGTGAAGCGGCCGACGATGATGTTCTCGCGGGCGAACAGGCCGATCAGGTCCGCGTCGTGGACGCGGTACGTGCCCGCGACCGGCGTCGTCGCCGTGAACGAGCGCCAGCCCTGCAGCGCGTCGGTGGTCATCGTCGCGTAGGTCGTCGACGTCGCGTTGCCGTAACCCGCGCCGACGGGCGTGGTGCTCGAGCCCGGGAGGTGCGTCTTCGGAGGGTTGTCGTACGTCAGGCCGTTCGGCAGGTAGATGTTGCCGGGCACGTAGATCGACCCCTGCCCGGAGACGCTGCCGAGAATGATCGCGGCACCGGTCATGGGGCGCAGACCCGTCGCGTCCCACTCGTCGGTGGTGTTCCAGATGCCGTCCGCACCCGGCGACCCGATGACCACCGGGCCGTCGATGATGATCGGCTTCGTGCGGCCGTCGAGCACCATGAACGGCGACTCGTCGTCGTCGGTGTTGATCAGGCCGTCGCGCCCGTAGCGGTCGTCCGCGGTGTTCCACAGCCCGTCCGGCCCGACGTTGCAGCCGATGCAGGCGCGGTACGTGCGGTAGCGTCCGAGCTTGCTGTCCCAGACCTTGAGCTGCGAGCCGCCGGTGTCGTCGGGCGTGCCCCAGATGCCGTCGGGACCCGCGGTCCCGCCGTTCCACTCGCGCGCCGCCTTCACGTACACGGAGAGGTCCGAGAGGTTGGGCATCGGGATAATGTCCTGGTTCTCGTGCTGGTTGGCGGCGAGGGAGAAGTCGCCCTGGCAGCCCGTCGCGTCGATGATGCGGCCGCCGGCGATGAGTCCGCCGTCGTTGATGCGGTGGATGAGCTGGTTGCCGATGATCTTCTCGTAGAGCGGCGTGCCGCGCCCGCGCACGCACGACCCGTACAGCCGGATGTCGCCATTGGCGCGCAGGTTGCCGTGGAAGTAGAGCTGCCCGCAGCCCCAGCCGCTCATCCAGCCGAAATTGTTCATGAAGTACGCGTTGTCGAACACGCGCGACGGCACGAGCTTGAGCCGCACGACGCTGGACAGCGTCTTCGTCGCCCCGTCGAGCGTCGCCGTGGACGAGATGTTCATGTCCACGTACTCGAGCTGCCGCGCCTCCTCGATCGTGTTGGGGTAGCACAGGATGTTGATCGTGTACTTCCCGCGCCCGTGCACGACGTCGACGTAGTCGCGGCCGTTGTCGTCGTCGGTGTCGGCGACGCCGTCGGCGCCGCGCGAGCGGCCGTGCGTCAGGTGCAGCATGACGTAGTTGTCGAAGATGTGGTCGAGGTTGGGTTGGCCGACGAGCGAGCACGTCACGTCGCCCACCATGCGGTCGAGGCCGGCCTCGGCGATGTAGAACAGCTCGGAGTTGTCCTTGCCGCTGTCGGCGGCCTTCATCGACAGCATCGACGAGCCCAGCATCGCCAGGCCCATCAGCGTCAGGCCCGCGACGACGAAGAGCACGACCAGGAGGGCCGACCCGCGTTCGTTGCTGCGTTTCGACATGGCGTGCCTCCTCACGGGACGAACACGGTGAGCTCGACGTTGTTGCACGAGTCCACCAGGACCTGGTCATACAGATCGTCGGGGGTTTCGTACGTCGCCGCGCGGTCCGGCGTCATGCCGGACTCGCCGTCGAGCGTGGTGGTCTGGTTGTAGTACGACGTGACGACGTAGTTGAACGAAGTGCCCGACGCCGCGCCGCCGTTGGCCGTGTCCTGCCAGGCGATCTCGGGCCGCGCGAAGATCCCCCACATCGCCTCGCCCGAGTAGCCGGCGCTGTTCATCGCCCACGTGTTGTCCGGGCCGCGGTGCCAGACCGTTCCGGCTTCCGTCGACACGAAGGCGAGCCGCGGGCTGATGATCGACACGCCGCTGGGGTGCGTCGCCGAGACCGGCTCCCACGACCACCACGAGCCGTTCCAGCTCAGGACGCTGTTGAAGTCACGGGAGATGGCCATCGCCGGACCGCCCGGAAGGCAGCTGACGCCCGTGAGGCGGCCGACGCTGAGGATCGGCGTGGGGCTCCAGCTGGTGCCGCCGTCGACGGAGTGCCACATCTCGTTCACGCCGCCGACCCACACCGTGATCGTGTTGCCGGGCTC
>JABLTH010073966.1_pt1 | contig 13233 bp, 8 predicted proteins | sample 7875711 | NCBI WGS metagenome assembly JABLTH01 (sample SAMN14941262, study PRJNA633318) | bioreactor metagenome | isolation source: bioreactor | place: China | collected 2019-03-05 | reverse complement strand
TTCGGCATTCTGCTGCTCGACCGCACGTGTGAGCAGGGCACGCTGATCGCCGAACGCCTGAGGCAGGCGATCGAGATGACGCCCATCACGGAGACCGATTGCCTCGTCCCGTTGTCAGCCAGCATCGGCGTCGCTTCAACGGCTCGCTCGGGCTACGGTCTGCAACGCCTGTGCCGCGACGCGGACGCCGCGCTCTATCGCGCCAAGCGGGGCGGACGCAATCGCGTCGTCGCCGATGGCGACGTCGTCGATATGGGCGCGCTCGTCGCCTGACCGGCAGTCGATTTTCGCGGATTGAATTTAGATCGATCTTTTCAGTGCATTTTTCGCGATGCACATGTCATGCGTGTGACGCTCGGCGTATTTCATTTAGACGTCTGGACGCGTCAGCTCCGTGTGGGTTTTTCATCGGATCGCCACGGAATCTTCACGCACGCTCCCTAACGTCGCCGGCTCCCTTCGGCCTTCTGCAAGGCCGAGCCTCACCCCCACTCGAGTCACCCGGAGCTGCAACACCATGCGTTCGACACCTCGTCTGGCCCGCGCCATCGCGGCGGCCATCGGCAGCCTCGCCCTGTCCGGCACCGCCTTCGCCGGCGACACGCCCGCGCCTACCCAAGCGGCGCAGGACGGCAACGCCACGCCGGCCGCCGCCACCACGCTGACCAAGATCACCGTGGCCGCCAACCGCTACGACGCCCGCCAGTTGCAGATGGACGCGGTCAACACGGTCAACGTGCTGTCGGCGGACGATCTGAAGTACACCGCCGTGCACAACGTGGCCGAGGCGCTTGGCCTGCTGCCAGGCGTGAACGTGTTCAACACCGGACAGTCCTACTTCGGCGGCATCGATGGCGCCTCGCGCGGCGAAGGCATGTTCACCTCGGTGCGCGGCCTCAACGCCGAGTACAACGTCAACCTGATCAACGGCGTGAACGTGGCGCAAGGCATGGCCTACAGCCGCGGCGTGCAGCTGAGCCTGCTGCCACCCTCGGGCCTGCAGACCATCGTGCTCAACAAGACTTCCACTGCCGACATGGACGGCGATGCGATCGGTGGCACCATCGATTTCCGCACGCCCACCGCGTTCGATTTCAGCGCGCCGATGAGCGGCAGCGTCACCGCCCGCGGCCGCATGGAAAGCCGCGCGCGCGACTACGGCGACAACGGCCTGGGCGGCGGCCTGGCCGGCGAGTTCCAGACCAAGTTCGGCCAGGAGAAGCAGTTCGGCGTCTACGCCAGCGCGTATTACGACAAGCGCAACTACGTGAACAGCGAAGCGGCCGCCGCCTCGTCCGCGCTGAACGACGGTGCGTGGGAGTTCGCGCGCACCACGGCGTCCGGCGCCAACGCGCCGGGCTTCGATCCGGTGCGCAACCTGATGAGCACCGGCATGAACATCGGCACCTCGTCCGGCGACACCAAGCGCTATGGCGGCAACGCCTCGCTGGACTGGAAGGTGGACGACACCCTCACCGCCTACGCGCGCGCCACCTACGGCTACGCCGAGACGGCACAGAACACCACTTACCTGCAGATCATCCCGGCCAACGTCAAGTACGTGCCGGTCGGCAGCACGGGCTTCTACCAGCCGATGATCGGCCGCATCGCCACCCGCTTCTGGTACGAGACCAACCCGGAGAAGGCGGACCTGGCCACCTTCCAGGTCGGCGGCGACAAGACGCTCGGCGGCTGGACGCTCTCGCCCAGCCTGTTCTACAGCTTCGGCGACAACGATCGCCCGGACCACGTCGAGATCTCCGCGCGCAACGACCAGTACAGCTCCGCCAATTTCCCATACGGTGCCAACACCGTCATGAGCTACGGTGCGGACAACCTGCCCTACCCGCTGCTGACGCCAGCGATGAACGCGCAGCTCAACAGCGTCGCCACGATGTACGCACGCCGCGCGGGCCAGCTGACCAAGTCGTATAGCGGCCAGGAGAAGGGCGGTCTGAAGTTCGATGCCCGCTACGACTTCGACGACGGCGGCCCGCTGCGTTCCGTGCAGATGGGCGTGAAGTACAGCGACGCCCACCGCGAATTCACCAACCGCGACTGGACCACGGCCAAGTTCAACGACGGCCGCAGCTTCGGCTCGCTGGGCCTGATCGACGGTGGCTATTCGTCGGTGTTCCCGGGCGTGTACGACTACAACGTGCCCACCATCGACCAGAGCGCGCTCAAGCGCCTGATCGCTTCGCGCGTCACCGACGCCAACCTGGATACGTGCAGCGATCTGTACATCAACAACTGGAACTGCAACACCCAGCGCGCCCGCGAGACGGTGAGCGCCGCCTACGCCATGGCCAACTTCAAGTGGGGCGACCTGGAGGTCATCCCCGGCCTGCGCTTCGAGCACACCGACATCCGCAACACCTTCTGGGTAACGCCGCGCGATGCCGCCGGCAAGGAACAGGTGGGCTACTTCGCGCGCAACTTCACGCACTACGACGAGCCGCTGCCCAGCCTCTTCGTCAATTATCGCGACGGCGACAACGCGGTGTATCGCGGCTCGATCTGGAGCAGCTACACGCGTCCGGCCTTCGTGCAGCTCGGTGGCGGTTCCCAGGTGAGCGTGTCGGCCGATGGCCTGACCACGATCACCGAAGGCAACCCCAACCTCAAGCCGATCAAGTCGCTCAACCTCGACCTCTCCGGCGAGTGGAGCAACCAGCACGGTGGCCACGCGATGGCGGCGCTGTTCTACAAGAAGCTCTCCAACTACATCTACGAATCCGGCAGCAACCCGGTGAATTCCGGCACGGCCGACGCCGGCTCGATCCAATACGTGCGTCCGCAGAACGGCGGCGACGGCAAGGTATACGGCGTGGAAGCCGCCGTGCGGCAGAAATTCCAGGACATGCCCGCACCGTTCGACGGCTTCGGCGTGGGCCTCAATGCCACCCGCCAGTGGACGAGCGTGGATCTGGGCATGGACGGCTTCCGCCACCAGCGCATCCAGAACGCGCCGGAACTGATGGGCAACGCCGAGCTGTTCTACGAAAAGAACGGCTTCTCGGTGAACCTCAGCTACCACTACGCCGGCTCGTACGTCTCCACCTACGACTACTTCGGCCAGAACGCCGCATGGGACAACCTGTGGATCCGCCCGGTGACGCGGGTGGACCTGCACGCCGGCTACGCCTTCCCGCACGGCTTCCAGGTCGACCTGTCGATTTCCAACCTCACCAAGAACTACACGTACTGGTCGCACGTGGGCCGCAACAGCCTGGCGATCTCCGACGTGGTGGATTCGGGCATGACGACGTTGCTGACGGCGAAGTATTCGTTCTGACGATCCACGCGTTCCGCCGCGCTGCTTCGGCGCGGCGGAACGCGCTTGTCGCCATTCATACGATGGCGTGAGAGGCGTGTCAGACGAATCGATGCGTCGATCGCGCAATCGCACGCCGCAAGGGCGTGCGCCTACAGACAAGCCAAAATCGTTTTGCTAGTGTCGATGGCGTTGCCCGCGAAGTGGTGTTCAACGCGAAGCGGGCAACCATGGCAGCAATGCTGTGAGAGCGCGGGCCAAGGGTGCGCTAACACCCCTGACCCGCTGACCATTACCAACTAGATGAGAGTTGATCATGGCTACCCCAGATCATACGGCACCCGCACGCTCGCTGATTCCCCTAGCGACATCTTCACCGCCCATCCGGGCCGTCCGACGACCTCGCGGACACGGTTGACGAACCAGGCCTAGCGTCTTTCTCAGAAAGTTTTCTTAAAGCCGTGCAACCCGGCACGTCGCCTTGCGCGACAGAGAGACACGCTCTGCCCATCCACTTCTCAATCAAGCCGCCCGGCGCCCAGTCATGGGCCGTCGGTGAACCTTCGCGTCCGTGTGATCGCGGCACGCCGTGCTGTCGGCGGCGTGCCGTTCTCGGAACGAGGGCGCGGCACTTCATGCAAGGAGCTACCCATGAACGTCTTTGGCGAAACCTGGATCACCCGCCACGCCACCTATTTCTCCAACCCCGATGCCAACCCGGAAGCGCTGTTGAACGATGCCACCGAGTGGTTGCAGTACGCGCGCAGCCACACGCAGATGCTCGCCGAGCTGGTGCACGGGAAAGGTCGCATCGATGCGCGACGTCTCGCCACTATCCTGGAAGGCATCGCAGCCTTCATGGACATGGGGTTTCGTTGCGCGACGCAGGCGCATTTGCGAATGCAATGGGAAAAAGTAAAGAGCGAAACGTGGTGTCCGACGACCAAGGCGTGACGCCAAGCGTTGCTTTCTTGGTCGTTGCCGAAGCCATAGCGCACCTTCTAACAGAATCTCGTCAAGCCAAATAGCAGCCGTTATCTGTTCGCCACGCCTTGCCCAGGCGTGGCTTTAAATACCAGTAGATCAAGCGATCTCAATCAAACTCGAAGCATTCGATTAGCGACACGATATCTACGGCGTCGCATTGCCTGAATTCGATATTGCCAAGTTTCACCCATGTCGCAGCTCGGCCAAGCCAACCCTGCAACTGGCCGACGAGAAGAGGTTTTGCCGGTACGGCTATGAGCTCATAGCAATGCGAGTTTTCTCTTGCGCGTCGATGGGCATCCCGCCAGTCGTATGCAAAAAAACCACGCTTGGCGATCGATATGAAGTCGTCGGGTCGCGGCATGGGTGCTAACAATCGTTGTTCCGTGATCTCTGGAAGAAGAAATACTTCCTCTTCCATCGAATAGATGTCTCGATCCTCCGCCAACAAGTCGCGGGGTATCGGGCCACTACCGCCGGTCGTGAAAGTGGCCAGTTGTCCTCTCGCGTCCAATGCGATCCAAAGCAAGTCGCGATCCCTTGGATAGTTCCCCGCTGCCATGGTTGGCGACGCCAAGTCCTCTGTTGACCCAGTACGTTCGAAATTCGTCCGATGAAGGGCGGAAGCGAGGTCCACCCTTCATTTCATGACTCGGTGGCCAATTAGAGCGAAGCCGCCGAAAGCTTCACACTGACTGGCGCGCCGACCTTCTCCGAAGAGGAACCCTCAACCACAACGTATTCGCCACCGCGCACCACCCATCCGTGTTTCGCCGTGTCGAAGTCCGCCAGCAGCTTCCGCTCCAGCGGAATGCTCACCTCGCGCTTCTCACCCGGCTTGAGGAAGACCTTCGCGAAGCCGGCAAGGCGCTTCGCCTTCGTGCCCGGCACCTGCACATACACCTGAGCCACATCCGCGCCGGCGCGCTTGCCGGTGTTGGTCACGGTCACGGTGGCCGTCACCTTGTCGCCCTTCGCGTCCACCTTGAGCGGGCCGTGTTCGAAGGTGGTGTACGAGAGGCCGTAGCCGAAGGGGAACAGCGGCTGGAGGCCTTTCATCTGGTACCAGCGATAGCCGACGTTGGCGCCTTCGATCGCATAGTCCACCGTGTCCGGCGGCGTGCCGCCCGCGGCGGCGGGGAGTTCGGGGCGCGGGAGTTGCGTGACGTCGCGCGGCCAGCTGATGGGCAGGCGGCCGGAAGGGTCGACCTTGCCGGAGAGCAGGTTGGCGATGCCGGTGCCGGCGTCGGCGCCGGGGTACCAGACTTCCAGCACGGCGCCCACTTGATTGAGCCAGGGCATGGCGATGGGGCTGCCGTTCTCCAGCACGACGATGGTGTGCGGGTTGGCCTGGGCCACGGCGGCGACGAGCGCGTCCTGGTTGTCCGGCAGTGACAGGTCAGGCGCGTCGAACGCCTCGCCGGCCCACTTCTGCACGAACACTACGGCGACCTTCGACTTGGCCGCGAGCGCCGCAGCAGCGGCCACGTCATCGCCGCTGGCGAACTGCACGTTCGCCTTGGGTGCCATCGCCTGCAGCGCCTTCAGCGGTGCAAAAGGGTGATACATGATGGGGCCCGGCCAATCCGTGGGCTTCAGACCCGGCACGGCGTTGCCGCCCTTGGCGCTGACGAGCGAGGAACCGCCGCCGGCCAGCACGCCCTTGTCCGCGTGCGCGCCGATCACGGCGATGGATTCGAGCTTTGCCGCGTCGAGCGGCAGCAGGCCGTTCTCGTTGCGCAGAAGCACGGCGCCGGCTTCCAGCGTCTCGCGCGCCACGGCGAGGTTGGCCTTCTCGTCGATCGGCGCCTTCCTGGCCGGATGCTCGAACACGCCGGCCGCAAAGAAGCTGCGCAGAATGCGCTTGACGATGTCGTCGATGCGCGCCTGTTTTACTTCGCCCTTGGCGAGCGCGGTTTTCAACGGCGCGTCGAAGTAGATCTCCTTGTCGAAGATCTCGCCGGCCGATTCCTGGTCCAGCCCCGCATTCACCGCCTTCGCCGCGCTGTGCACGCCGCCCCAGTCGGACATCACGAAGCCGGGATACTTCCAATCGCGCTTGAGCACCTGGTTGAGCAGATAGTCGTTCTCGCAGGCCCAGTCGCCGTTGATCTTGTTGTACGAGCACATCACCGAGCCGGGCTTGCCGCGCTCGATCGCCAGCTCGAAGGCCAGCAGGTCGGATTCGCGCATGGCCTGCTCGCCGATCTGCGCGCTGATGGTGGTGCGGCCGGTTTCCTGGTCGTTGAGCGCGTAGTGCTTGATGGTGGAGACCACGTGCTGGCTTTCGATGCCGCGGATGGCTTCGCCGACGATGGTGCCAGCCAGCAGCGGGTCCTCGCCGGCGTATTCGAAGTTGCGGCCGGTGCGTGGCTCGCGCATCAGATTGATGCCGCCGGCCAGCAACACGTTGAAGCCTTTGGCGTGCGCTTCGCTGCCGATCATCGCGCCGCCGCGGAAGGCGACCTTCGGGTCCCAGCTGGCCGCAGTGACCGGCCCGGCCGGCAATGGCGTGGCGTAGTCGCCGGGGCGCATGCGGTCGGAGGTGGCTACGCCCAGGCCCGCATCGCTTTCCTGCACGGCGGGAAAGCCCACGCGTTCCAGCGCGGGGATGTAGCCGGCCGAACCGATGTAGCCCGGCGGCACCGGCTTGTCTTCCGGCTTGCGTGGGCCGGCGTAGTAGCTGCGGATGAGATGGAATTTCTCGTCCTGCGTGAGCTGCGCCAGCAGCAGGTCGGCGCGCTGGTCGGGCGAGAGTTTCGCGTCGCTCCAGGGATGCGCCACCGGCGCCTGCTGTGCCAGGGCGACGCCCATCCACGTAGCCAGTCCGAACACGATCGCGCACCGCAGTGCATTTCCGGCTGTGCGTTTCATCCCTCATCCTCCGTCGGAGCTGGCGCGGCCTGGATGGCTTGGCGCCGATGCAGTCACTGAAGGAGCGGAGTATGCACGGCGGGTGATGTGGTGTCCGTGGAGGTCAACCGCGGGTTGGCGAAATCATCAAACCCTCTGGCGGAAATCGTCACTCGCCTGCAGCGCAGCCATCCAGCCAGGCGCCGAAGATGCCGCGCGCCGCGCGGGTGAGCGCGCCACCGTGCAGCGCAGCATCGCGGCGAATGGCGGCCGGGTCCAGCCGATGCGCCGCGAGCTCATGCGCATGGCCGATCAGCCAACGCTCCAGCTGCGGCACCTCGACTTCCAGGTGGAACTGCAGGCCCAACGCATGGTGGCCGAGCGCGAAGGCCTGGTTCGGGAAGCCGGGCGTCTGCGCCAGGCGCTGCGCGCCGTCGGGAATCGCGAACTGGTCGCCATGCCAATGCAGCACGGGCACCTCGCCGATGTCCCTCAACACGGAAGTGTGCCCTTCCTCGGTGAGCGTCAATGGACCGAAACCAATCTCCGCGCGCCCCGTGGGGGCGACCTCCGCGCCCAACGCCTGCGCCATCAGCTGCGCGCCGAGGCAGATGCCCAGCGTCGGGCGCCGCGCGGCCAGCCGCGCGGCGATGGCCGCCTGTTCGGCAACCAGAAACGGGTAGCGGTCCGTCTCGTAGACACCGATGGGCCCGCCGAGTACCACGAGGAGATCGGCCGCCACGATTGCCGCTTCGTCGATCGCATCGACGCCGGCCTCGAGGTAGCGAATGACATAGCCGCGCTCCACCAGCAACGGACCGAGCAGGCCGAGGTCTTCGAAGGCGACGTGGCGAATGGCGAGGGCGGTGCGGGGCATGGTTCGGTTCCGGGTGGCAACGAACGAGAGGATCGCCGGATGATGCCACCAACCGCGTTCCGGCCGACTTCGCCCCGAGCGCAATTTTCTCCAAGTCGGTCCGCCTCGGAGGCGAGAGCATGGCGCTCCCTTTCCACGGAGCGAATGCCATGCTTGATAACTCCCCCATGCTCGAAGCCCTGCACGCGGACGGCCCTGCGCCGGACCGCGCCGAGGCCATGCGCCTCTATGGCCGCTTCATCGGCTCTTGGCGCGGCACGCTGAGCTATCTGGAAACCGACGGCACGCGCCGGGAAACCAGCGCCGAGGTGCATTTCGACTGGGCACTGCAAGGCCGCGCGGTGCAGGACGTATGGATCGCACCGGCGCGCGACCTGCGCCGGCCGGACGAACCGGAAGTGATCTACGGCACCACGCTGCGCATCTACGATCCGGCGCAGGGCCATTGGCACATCGTGTGGAACGACCCGGTGCGCCAGGCCTACGACCATCTGATCGGACGTGCCGTCGGCGACGACATCGTGCAGGAGTTCCGCTTGCCGTCCGGTGCGCGCTGCCAGTGGATCTTCACCGACATTGCGGATGACTCGTTCCGCTGGCTGCGGCGCGAATCCAGCGACGGAGGCGCCACCTGGGAACGGCGCGGCGAGTTTCTCCTGCGCCGGGTGGCGTCACGCCCGGCCCGGGCGGCCTGAGCGCGGCCCCTGCGCGCGCTGCCGGAACCGCCCTGGCGACATGCCCGCCGCGCGCCGGAAGCTGCGCGTGAAGTGGGAGAGATCGGCGAAACCGACGTCGTAGGCGATGTCGGTGACCGGCCGCGCGCTCTGCGCCAGCTGCCGTGCGGCACGGCGCAAACGCGCGCGGACCAGGTACTGGTGCGGCGTCACGCCAAGCGTCCGCGCGAACACCCTCAGGAAGTGGAACGCGCTGAGGCCGGCGTCGCGCGCCAGCGTATCGAGATCGGTGGCGCGCTCCGCATGGGCGTCGATCCACAAGGCCGCTTCCACCGCTCGGCGTCGATCGGCCGCGCGCGACGTCAAAGGGCGGCGTTCGCGGCCGCCCACCAGTTCCACGAAGCGCATGGCGAAGCTTTGGCCTACTTCGTCCAGACCCAGATCGTTCGCGCCGTCCGCAGCAGCCTGCGCCAGTTCGCCCAGGACCATCAGCTCCGCCAAGGGCGGCACGGCACCCACGCGCCAGGTCGAAGCCGTATCGTCCAGCGCCTGCACCAGCTCGGGCGAAAGGTGAAAGGACAGACACTCGTCCCCGCAGGCATAGTGCTCGTGCGTGCACATGAATTCGTCGTCGCGATGGCCCACCAGGACCGAACCGGCGACGAGGTCGTAGCCGCGACCACGCATGCGGCAACCGAAGCTGCCGCGCCGAACGTAGGACACCGAGTGGCTGCGGAAGCGCTCCGTGAAAGGCGTGTCGCCCGGTCCGGCCGCGCAACGGTAGTCGATGACCGACAGCGCATCGTTGCGCCATAGCGTGATGGAAGGCATGCGGGCAGTGTAGCGCCGCCCAGGCAATACTCCCGGAGCCCGATCACGGCGCCGAAAACAGAACGGGCGCCGAAGCGCCCGTTCCGTCCCTCCCACGTTCTGACGCCGATCAGAGCGCGTAGTACATCTGGAACTCCAGCGGATGCGTGCTGGCGCGGTAGCGGGTGACTTCCTGCATCTTCAGCGCGATGTACGCGTCGATGAAGTCGTCGGTGAACACGCCGCCGGCCTTGAGGAAGTCGCGGTCCTTGTCCAGCGCTTCCAGGGCCTGGTCGAGGCTGGAGCACACCTGCGGGATGTTCTTCTCTTCTTCCGGCGGCAGGTCGTACAGATCCTTGTCAGCCGGCGCGCCCGGGTCGATCTTGTTAATGATGCCGTCCAGGCCGGCCATCATCAGCGCGGTGAACACCAGGTAGCCGGAGTTCATCGGATCGGGGAAGCGCACTTCGATGCGGCGGCCCTTCGGGTTGGACACGTACGGGATGCGGCAGCTGGCCGAGCGGTTGCGGGCCGAGTAGGCCAGCATCACCGGCGCTTCGAAGCCCGGCACCAGGCGCTTGTAGCTGTTGGTGGTGGAGTTGGCGAAGGCGTTGATGGCCTTGGCGTGCTTGAAGATGCCGCCGATATACCACAGCGCCGTCTGGCTCAGGCCGCCGTACAGGTCGCCGGCGAACAGGTTCTTGCCGTCCTTCGCCAGCGACTGGTGCACGTGCATGCCGCTGCCGTTGTCGCCGACGATCGGCTTGGGCATGAAGGTCACGGTCTTGCCGTTCTGATGGGCGACGTTCTTGATGACGTACTTCATGGTCATCAGCTCGTCGGCCTTCTGCACCAGCGTGTTGAACTTCACGCCGATCTCGCACGGGCCCGCGTTGGCCACTTCATGGTGATGCACTTCCACCACCTGGCCCAGCGACTCCAGCACCTTGCACATGTCGGCGCGCAGGTCGCCCAGCGAGTCGACCGGGCTCACCGGGAAGTAGCCGCCCTTCACGCCGGGGCGGTGACCGGTGTTGTTGTCCTCATACTTGTAGCGCGACGACCACGCGGCCTCTTCGGAGCCGATTTCATAGAACACGCGGCCCATGTCGTTCTGACAGCGCAACGAGTCGAAGATGAAGAACTCGGGCTCCGGGCCGAAGAACGCGGTGTCGGCGATGCCGGTGGACTTGAGGAATGCCTCGCCGCGCTTGGCGATGGAGCGCGGGTCGCGGCCGTAGGCCTGCATGGTGCTGGGCTCCAGCACGTCGCAGTGCAGGACCAGCTGGGTGTGCGCGCTGAACGGATCGAGGTAGGCCGTGTTCGGGTCGGGCAGCAGGATCATGTCCGACTCGTTGATGCCCTTCCAGCCAGCGATCGAGGAGCCGTCGAACATCTTGCCGTCCTCGAAGGTCGACTCGTCGATGGCGTGCGCCGGGAACGTGACGTGGTGATGCTTGCCGAGCATGTCGGCGAAACGCAGGTCGACGAACTCGACGTCGTGTTCCTTGATCAGGTCGAGCACTTTCTGGGCGGACATGACGAACCTCGGTGGGTAGAGATGTGGGAAAACAACACGCTCTTTGGCAAGCAGCATGCCAAGGCGCGGAGAGCCGGCACATCAGGGACTTGCGTAAGGATGGCGTGAAAATCGCTGCCATGATTGCACCAATATCGCCCTTTTTGGCGACATGAATGCACCAAGTGTGATCGTCACGCCAGCTCCGCTCCGCCCGAAGCCTGTCCGCCATCCTAGCCCGCTAGCCTCGCCCAGGCATGTGACAGATACCCGGTGCTGGAACATGACCGTACAGGCGATGGGAAACGCGCACCTGCGACGGCTTCATGATGTGCGCCCAGGCGTCCCGCGGACGCGACGCGGACAACCATTTCTGGCTAGCGACCAGCGCTCGATCGCCGATCCGAGGCTGCGGTGCTGTTCGAGAAAACGGAAAGCCGATCCGACCGTGACGTTCGCGCGCGATCCGTGAGCCGTGGAAGTCCATCGAGCCGTTGGCAGGCAAAGAAGACGTCATCGCCCGCCGACACGAACGATCTTCCGCAGAGGCGAATCCCCATCTCGCCCTATGACAACCGAGCGACAACCAAGCATCCGAGCGGCGACAACACTCCCCCGCAAAAACATCCGCATGAACCGGCCACGAGCGAAGACATCCAGACGCGCCCCAAGAAGGAAGCGAGCGCTTAAGCTATGGCGCTTTGCAGCCGCCCGGAGTCGCCCGCGTGCCCGATATCGTCAACGTCGTCTTGCTCGGCATCATCGAAGGCATCACCGAATTCCTGCCCATCTCCAGCACCGGTCATCTGCTGATCGCCGAGAAGCTGGGCCTGGGTGCGCGTTCGGACCTGTTCAACGTGGGCATCCAGGCGGGCGCGATCCTCGCCGTGACGCTGATCTACTGGAAGCGCATCTGGTTGCTGCTCACTCAATGGCGCGATCCGGCCAACCGCGACTACGTGCTGAAGCTGTTTGTCGCCTTCATGATCACCGCGGTGCTGGGTTTCATCGTCACGCACATGGGCTTCAAGTTGCCCGAAGCGGTGACGCCGGTGGCGTGGGCGCTGGTGGTAGGCGGCTTCTGGATGATTGGCGCGGAGCACATGGCGGCGCGCAAGATCGACCGCACCGAGGTGACCTGGACGGTGGCGATCCTGGTAGGCGTCGCACAGATCGTCGCGGGTGTGTTTCCGGGCACGTCGCGCTCGGCGGCCACCATCTTCTCCGCCATGCTCGCCGGCACCAGCAATCGTCCCGCGGCCACCGAGTTCGCCTTCCTGGTGGGCATTCCCACCATGTACGCGGCCACCGGCTACGAGTTGCTCAAGGTGGTGAAGAGCGGCGGCGCGGCGCATGAGGACTGGACCGCGCTGGCCGTGGGCTTCGTGGTATCGGCCATCGTGGCTTTCGTGGCGGTGAAGTGGCTGCTGGGCTACATCCGCACGCACCGGTTCACCCCGTTCGCGATCTACCGCATCGCGCTGGGCGTCGCGCTGCTGCTGCTGATGCCCGCCGGCGCCTGAGCGCGCAGGCTGGGGTAAGCCAAAGGCGAACCCCAGCGCCGCGGCATGTTTTGAACATGCCGGCTTGGCACAAGCCCGCTTTTGACCGAAGAGACGGGCTGAAGTCGGGGTTCTTCTGCGGCGCACCCCGACCTGTCGTTCCATGACATAGTCCGCGCGCATGGAACCGCAACACTACCGACTGCTCGACCTGCACATCGATCTCGCCCGCCAGCGCGTGACTCGCGCCGGCGCGCTGCTGGATGTGCAGGGCCTGAGCTTCCAGCTCCTGGCCTGCCTGCTCCGCCATGGCACCGCGGTGGTCGAGTTCGACACCCTGATGGCCGAGGTGTGGGCGCCGGCGGTGGTGAACGAGGAGACGGTCACCCAGCGCGTGAAGCTGCTGCGCCAATCGCTGGGCGACGATGGGCGCAAGCCGCGCTACCTGCGCTCGGTGCGCGGGCGCGGCTATCAGCTATGCGAAGCGCCCCAGGTCGCCGAAGCGCTGATCGCGGAGGAGCCCGTCGCGCGCCAGCGCCTGCCCGGTGTGTGGGCAATTGGGCTGAGCGCACTCGCGCTCGTCGCGATCGGTGGCGCCTGGTGGTGGCATCGCGCATCGGTGGCCTCCGGGCGCGTCGATCCCGAACGGACACTGCTCAGCCGCGCGGCCTACTACGCCGGCATCGGCCAGAAAGACAATAACGAGCGCGCCATCAATCTCTATCAGCAGCTGC
>JABLTH010138664.1_pt1 | contig 13235 bp, 10 predicted proteins | sample 7875711 | NCBI WGS metagenome assembly JABLTH01 (sample SAMN14941262, study PRJNA633318) | bioreactor metagenome | isolation source: bioreactor | place: China | collected 2019-03-05 | reverse complement strand
CGCCTTGCGCGTCGAGCTCGAAACCGTTGCTGCAGGTGCCGCGCATCCCGAGCGTGTCCCATTCGCCGCGGCGCGTGAGTGTGTAGCCGTCGCGCAGCAGCGTGACGAGCACCTGCTCGGAAGCCGGGGCGTCCGCATCGCGTCGTGCGGTCGCGAGGATGCCGTCCGCATAGTCGCCATACGAGATCGTCGGCGCGGATTTGCGCAGCCGGAACTCGCCGCCGTCGGTTTCGAGCGCGCACTGGCTCGCGCGCAGGTTGCCGCCGACGCCGTTTTCCGACGTAGCCGATGCGAGCAGCCACTGGTGGCGCACGAGTTGCTGCAGGAACAGCTTGTGCCAGCCCTGGTCGACCGCGTGGTCGACGATGCAGGCGACCTGGATCTGGTGCATCGCGAACACCATGGCCGACGACGCGCAGGCCTGGCCGAGAATCGAGCAGGCCGACGCGATGTCCGCCAGCGACGCGCCAGCGCCGCCGAGATGGGTCGGCACCATTGCGCCGAGCAGGCGGCGCGCGCGCATCGCCTCGATCGCCTCGACGGGGCAGCGCGCGTCCCGGTCGACCGCGTCCGCGTGCTGCGCGGCGATCTGTGCGACGGCATGCGCGGCCTCGTCGAGCCGATGCGCATCGCTGTCGGTCGCGAGTTCGGGAAGCAGCGCGCTCATGCGGAATGCTCGGTGCGTTGCAGCGTGGCGATCGTGTCCGCGAGCGCGTCGATGCTGCGGAACAGGTTGCGGTTCAGCATCTCGTCGGGAATCTCGATGTTGAATTGCTTCTCGATCGCGAGCATCAGCTGGATCGTGTCGAGCGACGAGAGGCCCGCTTCGTAGAGGTCGTCCCCGTCGCCGATCGAATCGATCGCGGCTTCGAGGTGGGCGACGTGCTTCAGGATGGTTCTGATTTCGTTTTTCACGTGCTGCTCCGGCGTGCGTGGTGTCGTCCGCTCGGGGCAGACGCGGCATACGCGCTGACGTCCCCCCGGCAGTCCGGCATCAGTAGACCATTGGCAGGCACGGCGTTCTGTTCGCCACCCTACAAACCGCTAACCCTGCTTATCGAGGAAGCGCAGCGCCGAAGCGCCGCGCGGGCAGGTGGGGCCGGCGGGTCAGGCGCGCGAAGCGGCCGGCACACCCGAGTCGGCCGACAGGATGCGCTTCATCTCGTCACGCACGATCGCGCGGCAGCCGCACGACATTTTCTCGAGACCGTCGAGGTCGGCGAGCTCGATCGAACTCCGGTATTGCCGGATCAGGCCCAGCTTCTGGATCTCGCCGGCGGCATCGGTGACCGTTTCGCGCCGCACGCCGAGCATCTGCGCCAGCATGCTGTGCGTCACCTGGATCTCGATGCTGCGGGTCCGGTCGTACGCGAGCAGGAACCATCTGCATAACTGATGTTTGAGCACGTGATGACGGCTGCAGAACGTGATCTGCGAGACCTGCGCCATCAGCAGCCGCACGCAGACGAACACGAGATGGCGAATGACCGGCGACGCGTCGAACGCGGCGGCGAACACGCGCCGGTCGAGCCGGTAGACGAACCCGTCGCGGCAGGCCACGGCCCGGCAGGGCATCCGGCCGCTGCCGCCGATCACGTCGTCGCACGCCACGCTCTCGCTGCCGATCTCCGCGACTTCCAGCGTCATGCCGCCGGACGACACGTACTGCAGCGAAATCGCGGTCGTGACGGGCAGGTAGACCGCGGCGAGCATTTCGCCGGGCTCGCAGAGCACTTGCCCCGATTTCAGGTGGACGAGTTGAAGGTGGGGGACGAATGTCGCGAGATCGTCGCGGTCGACGGCCGCGAGAAACCGGTTCGCATCGAAGCTGTGGGACAGCTCGATCATCCCGTTCGCGTACGCGACGGTGTCAGGGGCCTGGTGAGTCACGGCGCATCCTCGTAGGGTGGCGGTCGCGCGTCGTCTCGGCGATACCCCGAAAATAGGGAATTCGCACGATCGTGCGGACTTGTGTTCGTCAGAAATGGAGTGACGATACTCGCGAAAAGGCTAACACGCCATTGAATTCGATCAATTGCACATTGCGTCATTTCACAAAGTTTGACGATTTTTGGTGGGCTGGAATGTTATCCGGATTTAATGATTCGTTTTAGCGGAATTAATCATCCGGAAATCGAATGGGACGTTCGGCATTCATTCGATGTCGAACGGGAATCAATCGAACGGTGCCGTGCTGCGTGCGAAGAAAGTCCCGGTCGGACATTGAACATTCTTTGACAATTAAAGGGTTGTCACGAAAATATCCATAAAAATCAATGTGATGCGAGAGAAGTGTGCGTCAGATGACAGAGCCGGAAATTAGTGTGTCGATTCAAATTTGAGACAGTTTCAAACAGCCGTGCGAGGCATGGTGCCGCGGCGAAGTGCTGCCGGGCACATCACGGAAACAATTGAAAATCGACTGTAAGTATATGAGCGACAAGCCTGGGAGCCGCGCCGTGTCTGTCTCGGTTCGATGCAGGGGAAATGATCAGTCAAATCGCTCGCGGTGTCCGGCGTCCGGAGGAGTGTCCGGAAATGAGACGCTTTTTTTGGTTTTGGGCCGGTAATTCGGGCGATCTAAATCGGGCGTGATTCATATATTAAGGATGGGCATGGTTTGGCACGTAAATCGCTTATTCGGGCTGGCGTGTCGAAACGGGACGGCCGATTCGATCCGGCGGCAACAAAGCCGACGGTCGATCGGAATCAGGGTTGTGGGCCGCAACCACTGCCGGCGTCCGGGCGCGCATCGCGATAACGAGTTCCGTGCCCGCGGCTGCAGGCGGCGCGGACGATAAAAGGGATACAGACATGCTTCATCTTCACTCGAGCTACTCGGCGAATGCCATCCTCGATGCCCTCCCGGAGGACAGCATCCGCAACATCGCACCGCATCTCGAACTGGTCAGGATCAAGGCCGGGATGCTCGAGCGGGTCGGCGAACCGATGCGCCACGTGCATTTCCCGACGACGTCGATGATGTCGGTGCAGCACCTGATGGAAGACGGTGCGATGGTCGAGGTGGCGCAGGTCGGCCGCGAGGGAGTGGTCGGTCTGGCGACGCTGGTCGGTGGTGCCGCGGCGTCGCACCGGGTCGAGGTCCGCATCGGCGGGATGGCCTATCGTGTGCCGAGCTGCGTGATGCGCGCCGAATTCGAGCGGTCGCCGGCGACCTACCGGCTGCTGCTCAGCTACTGCCAGGCAGCGATGGCGCAGATCTCGCGCGGCGCGCTGTGCAACCGGCATCACTCGGTCAGCGAGCAGCTCAGCCGCTGGCTGCTGCTCGCGCACGACCGCATCGACGGCGACGAACTGGCGGTCACGCAGCAGACGATCGCGAACATGCTCGGCGTGCGGCGCGAAGGCGTGACGGAAGCGGCCGGCAACCTGCAGGAATCCGGGCTGATCCGGCAACGCCGCGGCCGCATCACGGTGCTCGACCGCGACGGCCTCGAACATCACGCATGTGAATGCTACGACCTGATTCGCGCCGACTATCGCAGGCTGCTCGGCACACGCGGGACGGCAAGGCCGACACCCGTTCGGCCCCGCATGCCGGACGAGCGTCGCGGGTTCCCCGCACATGGTGCGTGACGATGCACCCGAGGTTCGGTGGAACGAATGCGATGCGGCGTGCCGCGATCGCAGCGACCGACGCCGTGCTCGTGCTGGCCGGCGCGCTCGCGGCGCAGGCGGCCTCGGGCCTCGCGTGGCGCGCGCTGTCCGACGCGCAGCGCGGCGCGATCGCGCTGCTGTGCGTGCTGACCGTGGCGTTGCTGCCGCGCTACCTGCGCACCGCGCGTGGCAGCGTGGCGCCGCAAGGCGACACGCATGCGCTGACGCAGACGATCGTGGCGCTCGTCTGCGCGAGCGTGCTGACGGTGGCGGCCGCGATGTGGATCATGAACCGAGGCGGCACGATCACGACACGCTGGATCGCGCGCACGGTGCTGGCCGGCGACGCGGCGCTGCTGCTCGGCCGTGCCGCGCTGCTGGCGCTGGCACTGACGCGCGACGACCCGCGCGCGCGGCAGCGCCGCGTCGCGGTGGTCGGTGCGACGGCGTACGGCCGTGTCGCGGTCGAGCGGATGCAGCTCGCGCCGCAGGGCCCTTTCGTGGCGGCGTGCGTATTCGATGACGACGCACCGGCTGCCGCCGGCGGCATCGGCGGCGTGCCGGTGATCGACGACTGGAACGCACTGCGCGACCTGATTCGCGGTGGCGAGATCGACGAGGTATGGCTCACGCTGCCGATGTCGCACGAGTGGCGGATCCAGCGCATCGTCCGCGAGTTGCGCGACGAGTTCGTGGAATTGCGGCTGCTGCCCGACGTGCGGCAGATGGCGATGGTCGATCGCTCGGCGACCGACGTGCTCGGCATGCCGGCGATCAATCTGGCGACCACGCCGCGCTCGGCGCCGGAGCTGTGGGCGAAGTTCGCGTTCGACCGGCTGTTCGCATTCGGTGTGCTGATTCCGCTGCTGCCGCTGCTGTCGATGCTGGCGATCGCGGTCAAGCTGTCGTCGCCGGGGCCCGTGCTGTTCAGGCAGCGCCGCAAGGGCGTCGACGGCCGGGAGTTCGACATCCTGAAGTTCCGGACGATGCGCGTGCATCGCGCACAACCGGGCGTCGTGCGGCAGGCGTCGCGCAACGATGCGCGCATCACGCGCGTCGGCGCGTTCCTGCGGCGCACGTCGCTCGACGAGCTGCCGCAGTTCTTCAACGTGCTGTTCGGGCAGATGTCGGTCGTCGGCCCGCGTCCGCATGCGATCGAACACGACGACCTTTACCGGCAACTGATCGATTGCTACATGTATCGCTACCGGGTGCGGCCCGGCATCACCGGATGGGCACAGGTGAACGGCTATCGCGGCGAGACGCGCAAGGTCGAGGCGATGGAGGCGCGCGTCAAGTTCGACCTGTTCTACATGCAGAACTGGAGCTTCTGGTTCGACATGAAGATCATCCTGCTGACGGTCGTGCGCGGTTTTATCGGGCGGAATGCCTTTTGAGGATTGCGAATCGTCCGGTGAGGTAAATCACGCCGGCAAATCCGTCGGTGGATCGATGTCGAACCGAAGGACAGACGCGATCGTGCGGTGAATTGCTGCGCTGCGGCTGCGCTGACGGGCGTTTCGGCGTGAATCTTGCATCGTGTTTTCGCGTCCGTCCCCAGTTTGCGCGAGCGTTCACATGCATCGCGGGGCACACTGATTCCGGTCAACACACACCCGCTCAATGGGTTTATCCTGCATCGCATGCGTCCGGCGCCTGATGCGTCCGGGCGCGTATCCGTGGCGCGGCGGCGCCGGTCGAACGTTGCCCGCCGCACACCGGCGCGACACTGCGCGCGACCGTTTTCCGCGCGGAACCCGGAACAGGAGAGACGCCATGGCGCTCGACGCACAACAACGGCAGACGCTGAAACAGCGGCTGAACGAGAGCGAGCAGACGTTACGTGCGGAGATCCGCACGAGCGAAGACCAGCGCGCGTCGGAATCCTATGCAGATCTCGCCGGCGCGGCGCCGGACGAGGGCGACGAGGCGAATGCGGACCTGTTCGTCGACGTCGATCATGCATTGATCGGCATGAAACTGACCGAACTGCGCGCCGTCGGCCGCGCGCAGCAGAGGATGCGCGACGGCAGCTACGGCGAATGCATCGACTGCGACGGTTCGGTCGGCTATGAGCGCCTGCTGGCGCGCCCGACTGCCGAACGCTGCACGCATTGCCAGTCGATCTACGAGCGGCACTACGCCACGACGCCGCGCGCTACCCTCTGACGTCGGGCGGCAACGTCGCAGCACGCGACGCGCGGCCGGCGTACGATGATGAACGTGCGCCCGGCGGCGTCGGCATGCGGCACCGCGCGGGCAGACGGCGTCGCGCACGCGCGCGGCACCATCCACGTGGAAGGGAGCCACGCCGATCATGCCGATCCACAATGCCGGGTATGCGGCCGTGTTCGCCGAGATCGCCGACATGCTCGAGATCCAGGGCGCCAATCCGTTCCGGGTGCGCGCGTATCGCAACGCCGCGCGCACGATCGCCGACTACGGGCGCGATATCGCGACGATGATCGCGAACGGCGACGATCTCGGGAAGATTCCGTCGATCGGGCCCGATCTTGCGTCGAAGCTGCGCGAGATCGCCGCGACCGGCACCTGCGAATTGCAGCAAACGCTGCGTCACGCGCTGCCGGGCGCGATCGTCGAGCTGCTCGACGTGCCGGGGCTCGGCGCGAAACGCGTGAAGGCGCTGCATGAAGCGCTGCACGTCGATTCGCTCGAACAGCTTCGCGCTGAGGCGAAGAGCGGGCACGTGCGTGAATTGCCCGGCTTCGGCGCGAAAACCGAAGCCCATCTGCTCGAAGCGATCGACGACCGGCTGCAACGCGAACCCCAACGCTTCCTGCTGCCGGATGCGGCGCACTCGCTGCTGCCGCTGCTCGAACGCCTGCGCGCGATTGCCGGTGTCGGCAAGGCCGTGCCGGCCGGCAGCTTCCGCCGCCGCCGCGAGACGGTCGGCGATCTCGACATCCTCGTCACCGCACGCGATCCGCAGGCCGTAGCCGACGCGTTCGTCGGCTACGGCGAGGTGGCGCGCGTGCTGGCGCACGGCAAGACGAAGTCGAGCGTCGTGCTCGCGAACGGGTTGCAGGTCGACCTGCGCGTCGTCGATGCCGATGCATTCGGCGCGGCGCTCGTCTACTTCACCGGATCGAAGGCGCACAACATCGCGTTGCGCAGGATTGCGCAGGCCGGCGGGCTGAAGATCAACGAATATGGCGTGTTTCGCGGCGACGAACGGATCGCCGGCGCGACCGAGGCGTCGGTTTACGCCGCGATCGGGCTGCACGAAGTCCCGCCCGAATTGCGCGAGGATCGTGGCGAGATCGACGCGGCGCGCGCGGGCACGCTGCCGGCGCTGGTCGAGCGCAAGCAGGTGCATGGCGACCTGCATGCGCATACCGACGCGTCGGCCGGCCGCGACAGCTTGCGCGCGATGGCCGATGCGGCACGCGCGCGCGGATTCGCGTACCTGGCCATCACCGACCGGGCACCGGATTCCGGCGGCGGCCGCAACGGCTTCGACTGGCTTGCCCGGCAACTCGACGAGATCGACCGCCTGAACGCGTCGTTCGACGATTTCGTGCTGCTCAAGGGAGTGGAGGCCGGCATTCTCGAGGACGGCAGCCTCGACGTGCCCGACACGTTGCTCGGCCGGCTCGATCTCGTGGTCGGTGCGGTACGTGACGGCTTCGAGTTGTCGCGCGACGCGCAGACCGCGCGCGTGCTGCGCGCGAAGGACCAGCCGCATTTCACGATTCTCGCGCACCCGACGGGCCGCGTGCTCGGCGCGCGCGACGCGTGCGAACTCGACGTGGCACGCGTGATCGCGCACGCCGCGGCGCGCGGCTGTTTCGTCGAACTCGATGCGCAGCCGCGGCGGCTCGACCTGCCGGACATCTGGTGTCGCGAGGCCGCGAAGGCCGGCGTGCCGGTGGCGATCGGCTCGGATGCGTGCAGCACGGACGAACTCGACAATCTCGCCTACGGCGTCGATCAGGCGCGACGCGGCTGGCTGACGCGGCCCGACGTGCTGAACACGCGCACGCTCGCGCAATTGAGGCCGCTGCTTGCACGCACGATGGGCGCGGACGGCGCGTCCAGGCGCCGCGGCTCGAAGGGCGCATGAACGCACCGGCGGGCGCGTCGCCCGCCGCGCGTGAAGGCGGTCACGTCACGCCAGCACGCCGGCCGCCGGCACGTAGGGCAGGCCGAGCGCCAGCGCGACCGCTTCGTACGTGATGTGCCCGTCGCACACGTTCAGGCCCGCGCGCAGGTGCGGATCGTCGGTCATCGCCTGCTTCCAGCCCTTGTCGGCGAGCGCAAGCGCGTGCGCGAGCGTTGCGTTGTTCAGCGCGAAGGTCGACGTGCGCGCGACCGCGCCGGGCATGTTCGCGACGCAGTAGTGCACGACGCCGTCGACGACGAAGGTCGGGTCGGCGTGCGTCGTCGCGTGCGAAGTCTCGAAGCATCCGCCCTGGTCGATCGCGACGTCGACGACGACCGCCCCGGTGCGCATCGTCGCGATCATGTCGCGCGTGACGAGCCGCGGCGCCGATGCGCCCGGCACGAGCACGGCGCCGATCACGACGTCGGCATCGCGCACGGCTTCGTCGATCGTGTGCGCGTTCGAGCAGACGGTCGCGATCCGGTTGGCGAACACGAGGTCGAGCTGGCGCAGCCGGTTCACGTTGGTGTCGAGCACGGTGACGCGCGCGCCGAGACCGACCGCCATCTGCAGCGCGCCGGTGCCCACCACGCCCGCGCCGAGCACGACGACGTGCGCGGCCGGCACGCCGGGCACACCGGCCATCAGCACGCCGCGCCCGCCGCGCGGGCTTTCGAGGTGGGTCGCCGCGACCTGGATCGACATGCGCCCGGCCACCTCGCTCATCGGCGCGAGCAGCGGCAGGCCGCCGCCCGGGCCCGTCACGGTTTCGTAGGCGATGCAGACGGCGCCGGACTTCACGAGTGCCGCGGCCTGTCCGGGATCGGGCGCGAGATGCAGGTACGTGTAGAGGATCTGTCCGCGCCGCAACATCGCGCATTCCGCCGGCTGCGGCTCCTTGACCTTGATGATCATGTCGGCGCGCGCGAAGACTTCGTCGGCACCGTCGCAGAGCGATGCGCCCGCGGCCGTGTAGTCGTTGTCGAGCAGGCCGATCGCGGTGCCCGCGCCGCGCTGCACCAGCACGCGGTGGCCGTGCCGAGTGAGTTCGCGTGCGCCGGCCGGCGTGAGGCCGACACGGTATTCGTGGTTCTTGATCTCCTTCGGCACGCCGATCAGCATGAGTCGCCTCCATGGCCTTCGTTATCGTTGTCGTGCAGGTGCGCCGTGCGGCCGATCGCGCGGATGCGTATCGACCGCGGTACTGGAATAACAGGGTAGTGGTGCGCGGAGGGAAGTCAAGCGGCCGGCCCGCGCGCACTGCGTTGCAACATCGGTCGTGGCGGGTTGCGACCGGAGGTCGCAATGCAGGGGCTGCCGGGTTTCGGTATCGTCACGGGTGTCGCGGCCCGGGGCCGCGCGCCGGCGCTTCGCCGGCAGCACGTCGAGATAACGACACAACGAGACGAGGGCATTGACCGACATGACCGGGGCGTATTTCAGCGTGCCGACGCTTTGCGCGATCGCGCTCATTCACGTGTACTGGGCGTTGGGCGGGCGGCGCGGCAAGCGTGCGGCCATTCCGGAGCAGGACGGCGAGCCGCTGCTGCGGCCGACCGCCATCGGCACGCTCGCCGTCGCGGCGGCATTGCTGGGCGGCGCGTGCGTGGTTGCCGCGCGTGCCGGCTGGCTGGGGCCGAGCCCGTATCCCGGCGCGATCTCGTTCGCGGTCGTTGCGCTCGCATTGATCTTCGCGGTGCGGGCCGTCGGCGATTTCCGTTACGTCGGCTTCTTCAAGCGGATTCGCGGGTCGCGTTTCGCGCGCATGGACACGCTGTATTACTCGCCGCTGTGCGCGGCGCTGGCGCTGTCCATCGCGTCGATGTTCTGGCCGCGGTGAACGCGCGTTTCAGCGCTTAGGCGCTTCCCGTTCCGTAAGGTATTCCGCCGGCACGGTATCCGTCAGCCATACGCCGTTTTCGGCGACGAAGAACGTGTGGCCTTGCCGATGCATGCGCTGCGCATCGACCTCGAGAATCACGGGCACGCCGTAGCGCGTGCCGACGGCCAGCGCGGTCCGGATGTCCGGCGACAGATGCACGTGATGACGGGCACCGGGTATCAGCCCTTGCGCCCGAATCGAATCCAGGAAGCGCGTCGCGGTGCCGTGATAAAGGCGCTCGGGCGGTTGCGCGGCCGGATAGTTGCGCTGCACGACGGGCGTCGAATGGCCTTGTACCGCGCGGATGCGTCGGCCGTCGTCGGAGAGGGCGAAGCGCTGCTTGTCGTTGGTCGCGCAGACGGTTTCGAGCGTCGCGCGATCGATGGGATGCCCCAGGCGGGCGATGCCGGCGATCAGTTCGTCGATGTCGGCCCAGCCTTCCGGGTCGAGCCGCAGCCCGATCGTTTGCGGCGCGTGGCGCAGCAGGTAGCTGAGGGTTCGGCTGATGCGGGTCGCGTCGACCGCCGGCAGTTCATTCTTATGTGGTCTCATGAGACGCGGAGGCTACCAGAGCGCGATGCAAACCGGCACGCACCGGTGCGCCGCGTGGCTGGAAAGCCACAGCCTTCCGCGAAACCCGACACACGACAATCCTTTGCCTGACGCCCGCGTCAGCGGGTAATCGCGCGAATCCTTTCGCGTTCCGGCTTCCGGACTTTTCAATTGTTGCGATTTTCGATGCATTGAATTGCATTGGCGTACCTCTGAATGGAACCGGTTCCATATATAATTCGCGGCACTTGTCGCCGGGCCCGAAAGAGGGTCGTGCACGTCGCGCTTGCTGTCGGCAAACGCGACGTCTAAGTTGAATGAGGGTCATGAGCGATGAGGGGCAGATGCGGGCAGATGCCGGTATTTGTCAGACGATAAGGCTCACAAAGAAGCCGATCCGTGCAGCGCAGCCTGAACCGGCGCGACGCGCGGCCGCATGAAGGCGCTGCCGCGCATTGCGTGGGCGGCGCCTGCATCGAGGTGGTTCGCAACAGACGAAAGAACAGGACGGCCAGCCGATTGCGGCGAGGCCGCCATGCCGGGCATGCCGCATGCGGAGTGCGCGCGTCCGGGCCCCGAGATCCCCAACGATCAACATCCGACCATGTCCACGTCACCTGACAAACCCAACTCGCGCCGCCGTTTCCTGCGCACGTCGGTCGCGCTCGTGCCGATCGCGTCGGTCGCCGGCTGCGACCTGCGCTCGTCGTCGCCTTCCGCGACGACCGGCAACGCGCCCGGTGCATCGGCCGGCGCCGAACGCGCCCCGTACAAGCCGACCTTCTTCGATGCGAAGGAATGGGCGTTCGTCCAGGCCGCCGTCGACCGGCTGATTCCGGCTGACGCCGAAGGCCCCGGCGCGCTCGAATCGGGCGTGCCCGAGTTCATCGACCGCCAGATGGAGACGCCGTATGCGCACGGCGCGACCTGGTACATGCAGGGGCCGTTCCAGCAAGGCGTGCCCGAGCTTGGCTACCAGCTGAAGCTGGTGCCGCGCGACATCTACCGGCTCGGTATCGCGGCCGTCAACCGCTATTGCGAGAAGACCCACGGCAAGGCGTTCGCGGAGCTCGACGCGCCGACGCGCGATACCGTGCTCGGCGCGCTGGAGAAGGGCGGCGCGCAGATCGACGACGTGCCGCCTGGCGTGTTCTTCGGCCAGTTGCTGCAGAACACGCGCGAAGGCTATTTCTGCGATCCGGTGCATGGCGGCAATCACGACATGGCCGCGTGGAAGATGATCGGTTTTCCCGGCGCACGCGCGGACTTCATGGATTTCGTCAACCAGAGCGGCAAGCCCTATCCGTACGGCCCCGTCTCGATCAACGGGGAGCGCAGCTGATGGCCGCAGAGAAAAAACCGCATGTCGATGCGGTGATCGTCGGCTTCGGCTGGACCGGCGCGATTCTCGCGAAGGAACTGACCGAAGCGGGCTTGAACGTGGTCGCGCTCGAGCGCGGCGAGTATCGCGACACCTATCCGGACGGCGCGTATCCGAACACGATCGACGAGCTGACCTACAACATCCGCAAGAAGCTGTTCCTCGACCTGTCGAAGACGACGGTGTCGATCCGCCACGGGCTGCAGGACACCGCGCTGCCGTACCGGCAGCTCGCCGCGTTCCTGCCGGGCGAAGGCGTGGGCGGCGCGGGGCTGCACTGGTCGGGCGTGCATTTCCGGATCACGCCGGAAGAGCTGCGCCTGCGCAGCCACTATGAAGAGCGCTACGGCAAGAAGTTCATCCCCGAAGGGATGACGATCCAGGACACCGGTGTGACCTACGACGAGCTCGAGCCGCATTTCGATTTCGCGGAGAAGGTGTTCGGCACGTCGGGGCAGGCGTACAAGGTCGGCGGCAAGGTGGTCGGCGACGGCAACGTGTTCGAAGCGAACCGCAGCGACAACTTCCCGCTGCCCGCGCAGCTCAACACGTATTCTGCGCAGCGCTTCTCCGATGCCGCGAAGTCGCTCGGCCTGCATCCGTACCGGCTGCCGTCGGCGAACACGTCGGGCCCGTACACGAACCCTTACGGCGTACAGATGGGCCCGTGCAACTTCTGCGGCTATTGCAGCGGTTACGCGTGCTACATGTACTCGAAGGCGTCGCCGAACCTGAACATCCTGCCCGCGCTGAAGCAGGCGCCGAACTTCGAGCTGCGCTCGAAGTGCCACGTGCTGCGCGTCGACCTCGACGACACGAAGAAGCGCGCGACGGGCGTGACCTATGTCGACCCGGCCGGGCGTGAAGTGCACCAGCCGGCCGATCTCGTGATCGTGGCCGCGTTCCAGTACCACAACGTGCACCTGCTGCTGCTGTCGGGCATCGGCAAGCCGTACGACCCGATCTCGGGCGAAGGCGTGGTGGGCCGCAATTTCGCGTACCAGAACCTGTCGACGATCAAGGCGTTCTTCGACAAGGACACCTACACGAATCCGTTCATCGGCGCGGGCGGCAACGGCGTCGCGGTGGACGATTTCAACGCGGACAACTTCGACCACGGCCCGCTCGGCTTCGTCGGCGGCTCGCCGCTGTGGGTGAACCAGGCCGGCGTGAAGCCGATCAGCGGCATCGCGACACCGCCCGGTACGCCGCAGTGGGGCTCGGCGTGGAAGAAGGCGGTCAAGGACAACTACGCGCACACGATCTCGATGGACGCGCACGGCACCAACATGTCGTACCGCGACGTGTACCTCGACCTCGATCCGACCTATCGCGATTCGTACGGCCAGCCGCTGCTGCGGATGACCTTCGACTGGAAGGACAACGACATCAAGATGGCGCAGTACGTGACCGGGCAGATGAAGAAGATCGCGGAGGCGATGGGGCCGAAGGCGATCGGCGTGTCGACGCGCGAGTTCGGCAAGCACTTCGATTCGCGCGCATACCAGACGACCCACCTCGTCGGCGGCGCGATCATGGGCACCGACCCGAAGACGAGCGTGCTGAACCGCTACCTGCAGTGCTGGGACGTGCACAACGTGTTCGTGATGGGCGCATCGGCGCTGCCGCAGGGCATCGGCTACAACCCGACCGGGATCATCGCGGCGCTGGCCTACTGG
>JABLTH010030283.1_pt1 | contig 13262 bp, 9 predicted proteins | sample 7875711 | NCBI WGS metagenome assembly JABLTH01 (sample SAMN14941262, study PRJNA633318) | bioreactor metagenome | isolation source: bioreactor | place: China | collected 2019-03-05 | reverse complement strand
GTGGCCGAGCGACGAAGCTTCGACGTGGCTCGCGTCCACGCCTTCGGCGGCCAGCCGCTGCGCGAAGGCCTGGCCCTGGTCGCGCAGGATGTCGAAGCCGGCGGTCGCCACCAGCGTCGGCGGCAGGCCGCGCAGCGAAGGCGCGGCCAGGTGCGAGAACTCCGGGCCCTGGCGCGTGGCCCGGTCGGGGAATACGAGGCGTTCCATCACGTCGACGAAACGCGCGTCCAGGCCGTATCCTTCGCCGAAGTGGCGGAACGAAGGCGTGTCGCGGTTCCAGTCCAGGAACGGGTAGTACAGCAGCTGGAAGGCGGGCGGCGCCAGGCCCGCGGCCAGGCGTCGACGCGAGACCGCCACCGCGAGGTGGGCGCCGGCGCTGTCGCCGCCCACCGCCACGCGCGCCGGGTCGGCGCCCAGTTCGGCGGCATGCCGCAGCGCCCAGGCGTGCGCGTCCTCGGCGTCGTCGTGCGCGGCCGGGTAAGGGTGCTCGGGCGCGAGCCGGTAATCGACCGAGACGACCACCGCGCCGGCCTCGTCGGCCAGGACGCGCATCGCGCGGTCGACCGCGGCCACGCTGGCGAACAGCCAGCCGCCGCCGTGGCAGTACACCAGCAGCGGCCGCGGCCCGGGCCCGCCCGTGTGCGGCGTGTACACGCGCAGCGGCAGCAGGCCGTCGCGCGATTCGACCACGCGGTCGGTCACCGACTGCAGCGGCGCACCCAGGCGCGTCTTCAGCGTCCAGGCGCGGTCGACGAAGCGGCGGATCTCGGCGCGCCCTTCGGCGCTGTCCATCATCCTTTCCTCGGCGTCCAGCGACTCGGGCGTGTCGGCCGGCCGCGCGATGGTCTGCAGGAACCACTGCGCCTTCGGGTGCAGCGTGCGGCCGTCGACCGTCTCGCGTTCGCCGATGAGCGCCAGGAAGTGTTCGTTCGGCCGCCGCAGCAGCGTCAGGTGCTCGCGCTCGCCGTCGGTGAGCGTGAATTCGGGCGGTTCCAGTTCATTCATGGGTCAGGGCCTGCAAGAGGAACACGGCCTTCATTGCGCGCAGGCGCGCCGTGGCGTCGAGCGCGGCGGCGCCTTCGTGGCCGGCGTCGGCGCTTTCGTGGAACCAGACCGGCTGGCCCAGCCGGCGCAGCGCCTGCGCGAAGCGGCGCGCGTGGCCGGGGTGCACGCGGTCGTCGGAGCTGGACGTGGTGAGCAGGAAACGCGGGTAGCGCGTGCCCGCCTGCAGGTTGTGCAGCGGCGAGTACGAGCGCAGCACCTCGCGGTCGCCGGGGTCGCGCGGGTCGCCGTACTCGTCGATCCAGACCGCACCGGTGAACAGTTCGTGGAAGCGCAGCATGTCGGTGATGGGCACGTCGGCCACCACGGCGCTGAAGAGGTCAGGTCGCTGCACCGCGGTGGCGGTGGCGAGCAGGCCGCCGTTGGAAGCGCCGGCGAAGGCGAGCCTGTCGCGCGCGGCGGCGCCGGTGCGCACCAGGTCCTCGGCCACCGCGATCAGGTCCTCGATGCCGCGCGGGTGGCCGCGCCGCTGCGCCGCCTGGTGCCATTCGGGGCCGTACTCGCCGCCGCCGCGGATGTTGGCGTGCACGTGGATCGCGCCCGCTTCCAGCAGCGGCCAGGCGAAGTCGCTCTGGAACTCGCTGCTCAGGTACGCCGGCAGGAACGAGATGCCGAAGCCGCCGTAGGCGGTGACGAGCGCGCCGGCGCGGCCGTCGAAGCGGTGGCCGCGCGGCCGCACGACGTAGTAGGGCACGCGCGTGCCGTCGCGGCTGGTGGCGAAGTGCTGCTCGGTCGTGTAGCGCGAAGCGTCGAAGAGCGGCTTCGTGCGCGACAGCGTGACCGTGTCGGCGTGGTCCGAGCGCACTTCCACCTTCGGCGGCGACAGCAGCGACTCGGTGCGCACCAGCACCGACGAAGGCGCCACTTCGCCCGAGAGCAGCTTGAGCGCCGCGTGCGGCGGCAGCGGGTGGCGGCGGCGTTGCCAGCCGTCGGGGCCGCGGCGCGCCGACCACAGTTCGCCGCTCACGTTCTTCATGACCCCGAACCAGAGCCCGTCGTCGGCCACGGCGAGGTGGAAGATGGGGTCGACCGCCTCGTCGGCGGCGGGCGTGAAGATCGCTTCCGGCGCGCCGGCCTGCCCGGGCAATGGCAGCGCCAGCAGGCTGCCGGCGGGCCAGGGCGTGCGGCCGTCGGGGGCGGTGGTGGCACGCGCCGTCATCAGCAGCAGGCGGTCGGCGGCGATGCCGATCACGCCGTGGTAGCGCACCAGTTCGGTCGGCAGCGCCAGCGCTTCGGCGGGCCGGCCTTCGGGGTGGACCTGCCACCACTCGGGCGCGCCGGCGGCCTGGCGCCAGACCTCGGCGACGAACACGCGGCCGGTCGAAGCGCGGTAGGCGTGCGGGATGTAGAGCACCGCGTCGGCCGGCGCCTCGAACAGCAGCCTCGATTCCGCAAGCGGCGTGCCGCGCCGCCACAGGCGCGACTGGCGCGCGTAGCCGGCGTCGCTCAGGCTGCCGGCGCCGAAGTCGCTGGCCACCAGCAGGTGGTCGGCGTCGACCCAGTGGGCGTAGGTGCGCGCGGGCTGCTCGATGCGGAAGCCATCGGCGACGAAGGCGGCACGTTTCAGGTCGAACTCGCGCAGCACGACGCGGTCGCCGCCGTCGGGGCTGAGCAGCAGCACGCAGCGCGGGCCCAGCGTGGTGTCGCACATCGGGTTCAGCCAGCCCGGGTGGAAGCGCCAGCGCGTGCCTTCGCGGCGCGCCAGCGCGTCCAGGTCGAGCATCGTGCGCCAGCCGGCGCCGCCCACCTGGCGCCGCGCCGCCGGCGTGACGGCGCGCACCTGCCAGCGCCCCAGCGGGTGCGCGGCGTCGGCCAGGCGCCGGTGCACGAGCCCGCCGTTCAGGTATTCGTCGCCGCCCGCGAGCGCGCCGATGCGGGCGAAGCGCCGCGCCTCGGCGGCGAAGCGCGGGTCGCGCTGCAGCTGCGCTTCGGTCTCGGCGTTGCGGGCGGCGACCCATTCGCGCGTCGCCGCGCTGGTGCCGTCTTCGAGCGCCAGGTCCTGCGGCGCCTCTTCGGCGGCGCCGGCCGCCAGCGCCAGAGCGAACAGCGCGGCCGCCAGCAGCGCCTTCATGCGCCGGCCCGCAGCGGCAGCGCGCGCAGCCAGTCCGCGCTCTCGTCGAGCGCGCGCCGTGCCAGCGCCGACATCGACATCGCCTCCAGGAAGCTGTGGGTGGCGCCGGCGTAGCGGTGCAGCGTGGGCGGCGCGCCGGCTTCGGCCAGGCGTTGCGCCAGCGCCAGGCTGCCGTCGCGCAGCACGTCGCATTCGGCCACCACCAGCAGCGCCGGCGGCAGGCCGTGCAGGCGGCCGCGCAGCGGCTGTGCGCGCGGGTCGGCGCGGTCGCGGTCGTCGCGCAGGTACTGCTGCCAGAAGACACGCATCTCGTCGCGGCCCAGCGTGTAGCGCGGGCCGTCGTAGCGGGCGAAGGATTCTCCGGTGTCGTCGTCGCTGAAGACGCCATAGTTGAGCAGCAGCCCCTGCAGCAGGGTGCCTTCGCCGGCGTCGCGCAGCAGCATCGCGGTGGCCAGCGCGAGGTTGGCGCCGGCCGAGTCGCCGCCCACCGCCAGGCGCGCGGCGTCGATGCCCACTTCGCCGGCATGGGTGTGCAGCCAGCGCAACGCCGAAGCGGTCTGTGCCAGCGCGACCGGGAAGCGCGACTCGGGCGCCCGCGCGTAGTCGATGCCGACGACCACGCGGCCCGAGCGCGCGGCCAGCTCGCGCATCAGCCGGTCGTGCGTGTCCAGGCTGAAGTAGACCCAGCCGCCGCCGTGCAGGTAGGCCAGCGCCGGCGCCGGGTCGGGCAGCGCCGTCGGCCGGTGCAGGCGCAGGCGCAGCGGCGGCCAGGCGGGCCCGGCGGGCAGGCTGAACTGTTGCGTCGACGCCATCGCCGGCCCGCCCTGCGCGAAGGGCGCGCGCACCGCTTCGGTGATGGCGCGCGCGGCCGCCAGGTCCACGCCGTCCAGCGCCGGATGCTCGGCGTAGGCGGCCGCCAGGCGTTGCTGGAACTGGCGGATCTCGGGGTCCAGGTCGTCGGCTTCGGGACTGGGCATGCGGCGCAGCGTAGACCCTGTCGGCAACACGGGCTCAATCGGCAGGGTCAGGCATCGTCGCGTTCAGGCCGAATCCGGAGCGATCCGCCTTGCCGCACCGGCGTGTTTCTTGCACAGTGCCTTTCATGCTCCGCAGTGCCGATCTCGACTGGGTGCCGCGCCCGGTGGTGGCGCTGGCCGACGAATACCCGGCACGCTTCGTCGACCCGCGCCATGCGCACGCGCGCGCGCAACTGCTGTTCGCCGCCGCCGGCGTGATGTCGGTGGTGACCGACGAGGCCAGCTTCGTCATCCCGCCGCAGCGCGCCATCTGGGTGCCCGCGGGGGCCTACCACGAAGTCACCTGCCGCAGCCCGGTTTCGGTGCGCACGCTGTACTTCGACCCCACGCTCGACCTGCCCGGCGAATGCCGCGTGATCGAAGTCTCCGAGCTGCTGCGCGCGCTCATCCTCGAAGCGATGGCGCTGCCGCGCGAGTACGACCCGCACGGCCGCGACGGCCGCATCGTCGAGCTCATCGTCGACAGCATCCGCGCGCCCACCGCGGCGCGCCTGGGCGCGCCGATGCCGACCGACCCGCGCCTGCTGCGCGTGTGCCAGGCCCTGGTGGCCGACCCCACGCGCGACGACTCGCTCGACGACTGGGCCGCGCTGGCCTGCATGAGCCGGCGCACCTTCACGCGCGCCTTCCGCGACCAGCTCGGCATGAGCCTGGCCGAATGGCGCCAGCACGTGCGCCTGCTCGAGGCGCTGGCGCGCCTGGCCTGCGGCCAGCCCGTCACCAGCATCGCGCTCGACGTCGGCTACGAAAGCCCGAGCGCCTTCACGGCCGCGTTCCAGCGCGCCTTCGGGGTCCCGCCGAGCCGCTACGCGCGCTGACCGGGACCGCCGGCCCGTTCGCGACAGAACTTGGCCCGCCGGGCAAGGTGGTTGTGCGGGTCGCGCCCTAAGGTTGTCGGCATCATCCGCTGACCGCCTTGGCCCACATCACCATGAAGCACGCCCGCACCGCCGTCGCCTCCGCCACCTTGCTGCTGCTGGCCGGGGTGGCCGCAGCCCAGAACAGCGACCAGACCGTGGTCGTGCGCGCCAGCGCCGACGCCTCGGCCGCGGGTCTGAGCGCGCCCTATGCCGGCGGCCAGGTGGCGCGCGGCGGCCGCGTCGGCCTGCTGGGCACGCAGGACATGATGGAGACGCCGTTCTCCGGCACCGCGTTCACCGCCCAGCTGCTGCAGGACATGCAGGCGCAGAGCGTCGGCGACGTGCTGCTCAACGACCCCGCGGTGCGCAACGCGCGCGGCTTCGGCAACTTCCAGGAGCTGTACATCATCCGCGGCTTCCCGGTGTTCTCCGACGACATCGCCTACAACGGCCTGTACGGCCTGCTGCCGCGCCAGTACGTGGCCGCCGAGCTGCTGGAGCGGGTGGAGGTGCTGCGCGGCGCGAGCGCCTTCCTCAACGGCGCGGCGCCCGGCGGCAGCGGCCTGGGCGGCGCCATCAACCTGATGCCCAAGCGCGCCACCAACGAGGCGCTGACCGAGCTGACCGCCGGCCTGGACAGCGGCCCGCAAGGCCTGCTGGCGCTGGACTTCTCGCGCCGCTTCGGCCCCGGCGCCAGCACCGGCGTGCGCCTGAACGCGGTGGTGCGCAAGGGCGACACCGCGGTCGACGGCGAGTCGCGCCAGCTCGGCCTGCTGGGCGTGGGCTTCGACTGGCGCAGCGGCCCGGTGCGGCTGTCGGCCGACCTGGGGTACCAGGACCACCAGCAGGACGCGCCGCGCCCCAGCGTCACGCCGCTGGGCGCGGTGCCGGCGGCGCCGGACAGCAAGGTCAACTGGGCCCAGCCCTGGACCTACGCCAACGAGCGCCAGACCTTCGGCACCCTGCGCTCGGAATTCGACCTCGCGCCCGGCGCCGTGCTCTGGGTGGCCGCCGGCCTGCGCCGCGGCGACGAGGCGAACAGCCTGGCGCTCACGAGCGCGAACGCCGACGGCTCGGCCAGCGCGTTCCGCTTCGACAACAAGCGCAAGGACAGCGTCTCCACCGCCGAACTGGGCGTGCGCGGCGCCTTCGCCACCGGCCCGGTGAAACACGAGGTGACGGCCAGCGCCGCCACCTTCGGCGCCGACTTCAAGAACGCGTTCGCGTTCTCGAACTTCGCCGGCTTCGCGACCGACCTCAACCACCCGGTGGCGGTGGACGCGCCGCCGGCGACGGCCTTCCTGGGCGGCAAGCTCGACGCGCCGCTCACGACGCAGAAGATCGGCACCCGCAGCGTCGCCGTCGCCGACGCGATGAAGCTGCTGGGCGACACGGTCGTCGTCGATGTCGGCGTGCGGCGCCAGACCATGACCGACCGCACCTACAACTACGACACCGGCGCGCAGGAGACCGACTACGACAAGAGCCGCACCACGCCGATGCTGGGCGTGCTGTGGAAGGTGGCGCCCACGGCCGCGGTCTACGCCAACTACGTCGAAGGGCTGGTGCGCGGCGAGGTGGCGCCGCTCGTGTCGGGCGGGCTCACCGTCAGCAACGGCGGCCAGGCGCTGGCGCCCAACAAGAGCAAGCAGACCGAGCTGGGCGCCAAGTTCGACTTCGGCCGCCTCGGCGGCAGCGTGGCGCTGTTCAGCATCACCAAGCCGGTGGGCGCGGTCGAGGCGGTGGACGCCACCACCGCGGTCTTCGTCTCCAAGAACGACGAGCGCCACAAGGGCCTGGAGCTCTCGGTCTTCGGCGAGGCGATGCCGGGACTGAAGCTGCTGGGCGGCCTGAACCTCATCGACGCCAAGATGCTCAGCACCGACAAGGACGCGGTGGGCGTGCCGCGACAGCAGCTCAACCTGGGCGCCGAGTGGGCCGTGCTGCCCGACCTGTCGCTGAATGCTCGCGTGCTGCGCACCGGCGCCCAGTGGGCCGACGCCGCGAACACCAACGAGGCCCCGGCCTGGACCCGCTTCGACATCGGCCTGCGCTGGGCCGCCACCGTGGGCGGCATGCCGCTCACGCTGCGCGGGCGCATCGACAACCTGTTCGACAAGTCCTACTGGGCCAGCGTTGGCGGCTTCCCGGGCGCCAACTACCTGGTGCTGGGCGGCCCGCGCACGCTGAGCCTGAGCGCGAGCGTCGCCTTCTAGGACTGGATGACGCCGGCCGCGCTGCGCGCCTGGGCCTGGGTCCACAAGTGGACCAGCCTGGTGTGCACGCTGTTCATGCTGGTGCTGTGCGTCAGCGGCCTGCCGCTGGTCTTCTACGAGGAGATCGACCACCTCGCGGGCGGCGCCACCGTGCCGCCGCCGATGCCGGCGGCGACGCCGCGCGCCACGATGGACGCCGTAGTGCGCGCGGCGCGCGCGCAGCACCCGGGCAAGGTGCCGCTGTACGTGTTCGCCGACGAGCACGAGCCCGACCTCTGGCTGGTGAAGCTGGACGACCGCGTCGACACCGACGAGCGGCTGGCCGTGTTCGCCGCCGTCGACGCGCGCACGGCGAAGGTGCTGGGCACGCCGGTCTTCAACGAAGGCGTCATGCACTTCCTGTACCGGCTGCACGTGGACTGGTTCGCCGGCCAGGCCGGGCGGCTGTTCCTGGGCGCGATGGGGCTGCTGCTGGTGCTGAGCATCGTCTCCGGCACCGTGCTGTACGCGCCCTTCATGCGCCGGCTCGACTTCGGCACCGTGCGCACCGAGCGTTCGCCGCAGATCCGCTGGCTCGACCTGCACAACCTGCTGGGCATCGTCACGCTGGCCTGGGCCACGGTGGTGGGCGCCACCGGCATCGTCAACACCTGGGCCGACGTCATCCTGAAGGCCTGGCAGGCCGACCAGATGGCGGCGCTGAAGGCACAGCCGCAGCCGGCCGGCGGCGCGGGCGTGCCGGCCGAAGGCGCCATGCAGCGTGCCGTCGACCTGGCGCTGGCCTCGCAGCCGGGGCGCAAGATCCACCTGCTGGCCTTCCCCGGCACGCTGCTGGCCACGCCCGGACACTACGCGGTGCAGCTGGCCGGCGCCTCGCCGCTCACCGCGCGCCTGCAGGAGCCGGTGCTGGTGGACGCCGCCACCGGCCGCCTCACCGCCGCCGCGCCGCGCCCGCTGGCGGTGACGGCGCTGCAGCTGTCGCAGCCGCTGCACTTCGGCGACTACGGCAGCTGGCCGCTGAAGCTGATCTGGGCCCTGCTCGACGCGGTGACCATCGTCGTGCTGTGGAGCGGGCTGGTGCTGTGGTGGCGCAAGCGGCGGCCCGCGCCGGCACGCGCCGCGCTGGCGGCCGCGCCATGAGCAAGGCGCCGGTGCGCAGCCTGTGGGCGGTGTTCCGCTGGCCGACCTGGATCGCGCTGGCGACGCTGGCCGGGCTGCTGGCGGCGCTGGTCGGCGACGACCTCTGGGACGCGTTCGGCTGGCTCGCGCTGGCGCCGGCGGTGCTGATCTCGGTGGCCGGGCTGCGCCGCGCGCTGCGCTGAAGGCTCAGGGCCGCGGCTTCACGTCGCCGCAGTCGGCGCCCAGCCACTTCGTCGTCGTCTGCACTTCCATCGTCTCGGGCTGGCCCTGCGGCCGCGTGCGCGTCATGCGCACGGTGCCGCGCTGCTCGGTGGCGCTGACGAAGGTGAACTGGCCCTCGCCGCTGGCCGCGCGTTCGCCTTCGCAGGTGAAGGTGAAGCGCACCGTGTTGCCGCTGCGGTTGAGGCTGGTGCGCTTGCACTGGCTCTCGGCGAGCGGCACCTCGTCGCGCGCCGCCTGGTCGGCGGTGACGCAGACGCGCACCGTGGTGCCCGCGCCGCCGCCGGCGCCGGGCATCGACATGCCGCGCTGCGCCATCATCTGTTCCATCATCTTGCGCTCGTCGGGGCTCATGCGGGCCATCTGCTCCTGCATGCCCGCCATCGCGGCGGCCATCTCGCCGCCCTTCACGGCGGTGCTGTGCTCCCAGAGGCCCGGCTTCATCTTCTGCGCCTGGGCGCTGCCGGCGGCGGCCAGCAGGGCGATCAAGGCCAGGGTGCCGAAGGGGGTGATGCGCATGACGTTCTCCTTCGCGGCCGGAGCGCCCGGTGGCGCCCGTCGGCCACCCCGCCATTCTGCCGCCGCCGCGCCTAGAGCTCGCTCCACTCGATGATGCGGTTGCGCAAGGCGAAGCGCAGCAGCGAGACCAGGTCGGGCGTGCCGAGCTTGGCCATGATGCGGCTGCGGTAGGTCTCGACCGTCTTGCGCGACAGGTGCAGCGCGACGCCGATCTCGCGGCTCGTCTTGCCGCGCACGACGAGGCTGATCACCTGCTGCTCGCGCAACGAAAGCGCCTGCAGCGCGTCGCCGTCGCTCGGCATCGCGATCGCCGCCGACAGCAGGTTCTGCGCCCCTTCGGAGAAGTGGCGCGCCCCCTGCATCACGCGTGTCACCGCCTCCAGCAGGTCGGAGGCGCGCGCCCCCTTCAGCAGGTAGCCGTCGACGCCCCAGCGCAGCGCGTCGGCCAGGTGCCGGATCTGGCCCGACATGGTGACCACGATGACCTTGCAGTTCAGCGCCCGCCGGCGCACGTTTTCCAGCAGCTCGATGCCCGAGCGGTCGCCGAGGATGATGTCCAGCAGCACCACGTCGGGCTGCAGCTTGCGCAGCTCGGCGTTCGCGACCGCGATCTGGTCGGTCTCGCCCACCACGGCGTGGCCCGCGGCTTCCAGCAGCCCGCGCAGGCCGTCGCGGAACATCTGGTGGTCGTCAATGATGTAGATGCGTGCCATCGCGCTGCGCTTCCCAGACGACCGCCACCGTGGTGCCCGGCAGCCGGGCACCGTCGATGGTCAGCCGCGCGCCGATCGAAGCCGCGCGTTCATGCATGGAGGCCAGTCCGATTCGGCCTGGCGGGGGTGGCGTGGCGGCGTCGCCGATGCCGTGGCCGTCGTCGGCGACGCTGACCGCGAGCTGCCGCGCATCGCCTTCAATGCGGACCTGGATCGTGCGTGCCCTGGCGTGCCGAATCGCGTTCGACAGCGCCTCGCGCAGGATGTCGAACACCTCCCGTTCGACGACGCCCGGCCAACGCGCGGCTTCGGCGGTCGGCTCTGCGCTGAAGGCGAGCCGACCCTCGCTGAAAAGGGGCCGCAGCTCGGCGACATGCTGGCGCACCGCCGCCACCAGCCCGCGTTGCCCGAGCGACTTCGGGTCGTCTTCGGCGACGATCGTGCGCGCGTGCGTGGCAGCGATCTCCAGCTGCCGCGCGGCGGCGCGCAGGCAGGGCACCAGGTCCACGGGACGCCGCTGCAGCAGCTGCTGCAGGCAGCGTTCGATCTGGATCTGCACCAGCGCGATGGGCTGGCCGATGTCGTCGTGGATGCGCTGCGAGATCGGCCGCCCGGCTTCGCCGCGCCCGCCGGTCGCTTCCTCGTCGGCCAGGTCGCGCGCGAAGACGAAGCGGCCCTGGAGGCTGCCGGCGTGGGACCGGATCGATCCGGTCTCGACGCGGAAGGCGCGCGGCCCGCCCAGGGTCTGCAGCGTCTGCACGCACGACGCAGCCGCGCCCGACCACGAAGCGTCGGCGGGACCGCCCAGCAGCAGGTCGGCCAGCGGCGCCGGCAGCACCGCGCGTGCCGGCCGTCCGCAGGCGCCGGCGGCGTCGAGGCCGAACTCGCGCTCGGCCAGCGGGCAGACGATGACCAGGCGGTCGTCGACGTCGGCGACGCGGACGAAGCCCTTCGCATGCACCACCAGCGAGCGCAGCGCTTCGGAGGTCTTCGCCGCGAGCCCCGCCTCGCGCGCCAGCGCCTGCGCCGAGCGGCTCGAACGGGCCCGCTCGCGCTCGACCAGCCAGCCCAGCAAGAGCACGGCGATCATCACGAACAGGCCGACGCCGGCGGCCGCGCCCTGCGGCGCCGGCACCGGTTCGCCGGCGATCAGTTCGACGGCGCTGCGGGCCAGCAGCAGCCAGAGCCCGAAGCCGACCAGGGCGATGACCAGCGAACGTTGAATCCAGACGGGAGCTTGCTTCATGTGACCAGGACAGATCGGCGCCGGACGACGGTGCCGATGAACCCCTGCAGCACGACGAGCGCGGCGAAGGAACGATCTGATTCCGGTCTCATACACGCCACGGGGCGGGTCCGGAAGCTCAAGACCTGTCGCCTCATGGGGATTGCGCGGCGCCGATTTTCCGCGAAGGGCCGGGGCCGCCCGGCTGCGGCCGCGGTGCGCGGCGGGCTGTCAAACAGTCCCGACCGCGAGTGTCAGAGGTTCCCTACAGCGCGGCGCGCGGGGCGGCGGATAGTTCACGGTGCGGACCGGCTCACTACCATGCGCCATGCGCATGCCCGGCCGCGGGGGCTCACATCTCACATGGACAGCGGCAGGCCGGAGCCCGACGAGCCCTGGCAACCCTCGTTCGACGCGCACGCGCAGGCGCTCCAGTGGACGGCGGTGTACGTCGCCGCCGCGCTGTGCTGGATCTTCCTGTCGGACCCGGTCGCCGAGCGGCTGCTGGGCAGCGAAGGCGCATTGCCCTGGCCGGGTCTGGGCAGCGCGGTCGCGTTCGTGCTGGTCAGCGGGGTCGTGCTGTACCTGGTGCTGAGCCGCCTGCTGCGCCGCCTGGCGCAGGCCTACATGCCGTGGCAGCAGGTCGTCGAGGAGATCCCCGACGCGGTGTGGTTGGCCAGCGCGGACCGGCGGCGCCTGATCTACCTGAACCGGGCGGCGCGCGAGGCGTTCGCCGAACAGCAGCGGCACCTGACGCGGTTCCCGGAGGACTGGCGCACGCTGGTCCACCACGACGACCAGGCGTCGATGCGCGAGCTGTGGGCGCAACGCGGCGGCGACGGGCCGCGCGAGATCACCTTCCGGCTGCTGCAGCGCGACGGCTCGACACGCTGGCTGCGCTGCCGCTTCGGGCCGCTGCGCGACGCCTCGGGCCTGACCTTCGCGACCGCCGGCGTCGCGACCGACGTCACCGAGTCGATGCGGGCGCGGCGCAACGAGCAGGACGCGCGGCGCCAGCTGCAGTCCCTGGTCGACTCGGCGATGGACGCCATCATCTCGGTCGACGCGGAGCAGCGTGTCCAGGTCTTCAACCGCGCGGCGGCCGCGACCTTCGGTGTCTCCGAGGCGGCCGCCCTCGGCCAGCCGCTGGACCGCTTCATTCCGGCGCCGTTGCGCGAGGTGCACCGCGAGCACGTGCAGGCGTTCATGGCCAGCGGCGTGAGCAGCCGCTCGATGCGCAGCGTCGGCCGCCTGACCGGGCTGCGCGCCGACCAGACCGAGTTCCCCATCGACGCGACGATCTCGCGTTCGCTGCTGGACGGGCAACCGACGCTGACCGTGATCCTGCGCGACGCCACCGAGCTGCGGCGCGCCGAACATGCCGAGCGGGGCCGGCTCGAGGCCGAGGCCTCCGACCGCGCGAAGTCGGAATTCATGTCGCGCATGAGCCACGAGGTGCGCACGCCGCTGAATGCGGTGATCGGCTTCGCCGAGCTGATGCTGGCCGACCGCGCGGCTGCCCTGTCGCCGCTGCACGTGCAGCGGCTGAACCACGTGCGCGACGCGGCCTGGCACCTGCTGGCCGTGGTCGACGACGTGCTCGACCTCTCGCGCCTGCAGACCGACCGGCTGGCGCTGAACCTGGAGTCGGTGTCGCTGGAAGGCGCGGCCGCGGAAGCGATCTCGTTGTGCGAGGACCTGGCTCGGCGCCACCGCGTCGCCGTCTTCGCGCCGCCGCCGGCCGGCGGCGCGGTGCTCGTGCAGGCCGATCCGCTGCGCCTGCGCCAGGTGCTGGTGAACCTGGTCTCGAACGCGATCAAGTACAACGAACCCGAAGGCGGGGTCATCGTCGACGTCTCGGGCCATGCGCCTTCGGGCCTGGTGCGCGTCGTCGACAGCGGCGCCGGCATGACGCAGGAACAGGTGGCGCATCTCTTCGAGCCCTTCAACCGCCTCGGGCGCGAACGCAGCGGCATCGAAGGCACCGGCATCGGGCTGGTGCTGGCGCGCGAGCTGGCCGAGCTGATGCAGGGTCGGCTGCACATCCGCAGCATGACGGGCCGCGGCACCGAGGCGACGCTGAGCCTGCCGCTCGCGCCCGCCCGGCAGGAAGACGCCGCCGCGCCCTGGCGTGCCGGACCGGTGCCGCCGGCGGCGGGCGCCGTCGCCGGCACGGTGCTGTGCATCGAGGACAACCCGG
>JABLTH010008906.1_pt1 | contig 13262 bp, 14 predicted proteins | sample 7875711 | NCBI WGS metagenome assembly JABLTH01 (sample SAMN14941262, study PRJNA633318) | bioreactor metagenome | isolation source: bioreactor | place: China | collected 2019-03-05 | reverse complement strand
TGTGCTCCTCAGAAGATGTTCTTGCTATGCAACGCCACAGGGATGTTCTGACGCTGACAGTAATCTGTGAAGAGGTCGTTGTAAGCTCGGACCAAGTCTCGCAACGTGTCGTTCCCAGAATAGTCTTCAACCTCAAGACGTAGCAAATTCTTGACCGTATTCAGGCCAATCATACGACCGTGCGAATTCCAGTGTTTGTGGTCGCCCAGTTGCTTAGCGATTTGCTCGGCCCGTTCGGTCTTCTCGGCGAGCGTCACTTGCTGCCCTTTCTTGACCGGGTCGGTACGGTGCACCGACCAATCCTTAAACTTGTACTCGACGAGCCACTGTTTGAGCAAGCTCACCGAGAGGTCCCTCGCCTGTTCGTAGCTAGCCAGCATCGCTTGGTCCTGGCTCTGGATGATGCCGTATTCTGCCGAACTCAGCGTGTTGTTCAACGACTTCTGAATCAGCTTCTCGTACCGGTCCAAGTACCCAAGGGCGGGCACATACTGCCCGTTAACCGGAACCTGTGGGTCAATGGGACCTAGCGACGAAGAATAGTCCATATAAATCTTGTCGCCAGACATACACCAAATCGTCCCGGCCGAGAACGCGAAGTCAGGAACGATGAAGTAGACACTTTTATAGTGGAAACGAGTGATTTCCACCATTTTTTCGACCATCTGAGCGCTACCGCCACCGGTACGCAAAAAGATAGCCAGCGCGTCTCTCTTGTCCGGTTCCTTCGCCAACGACTCAATGAAGTGCCGGAACGGTACCAACAGCGCCGGGTGAATCTCGCCACTGTAGTACATCACATCGGCGCTAAGTTCTGCCTCTAGCTTGGCAGCATAGTCCCGCAACTGGTTGCGAATCGTCTCATCGAAGATTCGTACGTTCCCGTTGGCCATGTGTCTGAATTTATTAGGATTTCGCGGAGTCGCGGAAGTATCCGATACGGATGTTAACGGCGCAAGTAGAAAGTTCTTCAGGGCTGCAAACCCCAACCCCATGAGAGCTAAGGGACGACTCCGCGCACAGCCACCACCGCGGCACGAGCCCCGACACAAGCCCCGCCCCTGGCGATTGTGAACAATGTTGCAGGCGGGCCACGTACCACTAAGCCTGCGCCAAAACGCCGCACAGCCGACGTACCAAGTCCGCCCGACGGAGTACGCTGGCCACATCGCTCACCGTCGGACGCCGACCGCAGTCTTCAGAGACGCTCGCGGCAACCTCTTTCCCTTAACCACAACGATTTTGGGAGACGCGTTGTCGAACTCCCTTACTTCGCACACTTCCCAGCCGGTGGCCTGCTTCACCTTCGCAAGCGACTTTTCAAGCACTGCACGCCACTTGCTTTCTTGCATCGTGTCACGGTCTGACAGCTGCTTAATTTTGTCGGTCGTTATTTGGAACGGGACTTCATGCGAGGCGTAGAAACCATGGAGCCACTTCGCGAGATAGTCGCCTAAGCCCTTTCGCTCGGCATCCAACAGGGCCTTGAAGTCCCTCCCTCGCAAAAAGTCCCCGGCCTTCGCGGAGATCACCACTTCATAGTCGTAACCCTTGTCTCCGCCACGCTCGGTCTTTTCGAGCGAGGAAATCAACCGTGTGCGCCCGCTGGCATGTGGGATTTCGTACGCAACGTCGGCCCGATACAGACGCAACAGCGATTCTTCGAGAAGTTTGAAGCTTTGAGTGCCACGAGCACGCCCCAGCCCCGAAAGAGCCTCGCCTCTTGCGAAGCGAATTCTTGCGTCCCCGCTGCGCGGAAGGCCACCAAGATAAGCTCGGTTCAGCAACCAGACATACACCTCACAGTCCCCCTGGTCGAGGCGCTCTCCCGCAACCTGTTGCAGGGCATATCTATCCAGTGCTGCGATAGCGATGGGATTGGCTTCCGTCGCCACCGCGCGGACTGCTTCGCCACTGAACTTTCTCGAACTAAACAGCGCGCTCCTCACGAATGCATGAGGAACAACACGGCTCCTATCGAGCATACCGTCAGACAATCCTAATTCTGGCCAGGCGTCGGCCCCGGTTGGGGCGGAGGGGATAGGGGTGGGAATTTGGCGTTTCATAAGTCACACAGTATAACGCATCCGTGGACTTATGGCTTTGTTATATGTGGACTTATGGCTACATACATGTGGACATATGGCTTACAAGGAAATGAAATTTCCCTATTAATTAAGAAGTTTTTCGCATTTCATGTCCCAGTAGACAGATTTTTAATCTCTCTCACATATATATACGGCTGTAGAGGCGATGCGCTTTACCAGGGGAACGCTGAGCGCTCCCCTCTCCGCCGCTACCGCAGCGGATTCACCCCTCAGACGAGACCCGCGTTGGGAAAGAAGCGTCGCGCAGGCAAAGCGGCCACTGGCCGCCCTGGCAAGCCATGACTCCGGCACGAGGGCGTCAACACCTGCCATTGGGAATACGCTCATTCGTTCCTCTCAAGGAATTGCACGCGCTATGCGTCATCCTGCCCTGCGGGCGGCTCGCTGGCCAGGGCGGGCAGTGGCCCGCCTGCGTAACGCTACGCATGCGAAGTCCACTTGATTGGGAAGATGCGTTTTCACGGGCGAAGCCCGTGGCGGCTTACCCCTCGTGAGCGTGCTGCGGAGAAGGCTGTTTCGGGTAAGCCTATTCCTACCCCGATTACGAGCAATAGAAAGGCCGGGGAAAACCCCGGCCAGAGAAAGCTCCCCCTTGCGGGGGCGTTTGCAGCCACGTATAGCTGCAAACGTCCCCACACGGGTCCCAAGCGCGCTAGCAGCGCTGATTCGTCCCTCGCTATTCAAATACCCACTTCTGTCCTTGGCTGCAGCACGTCTGCCGCGATATGGCCTCAATCGCGTATAGCGCAATTTTGAGCTGACAAGAAACAAGCCGCTCGTATTGCTCATGGTCGTTCTGCAGAGCTATACGAACGTAATGGCAGGCTGTAGGTTGCGCTTCGCTTAACCTAGCCTGCCCTTAGCCAGGGGGGCACTGACTCATGCGCACACATTGCGTGTCTGTCCGATTGAATGCTGATGAACTGCTAATGCTAGACACACAGCGCGGTCGTTTGCGGCGTGGCGCGTACCTTCGCCATGTATGGAGCGGCGTAAAGCTGCCGCGCACCATTCCTACGGTGAACGCTGATGCGCTTCAACAGCTGCGGGGTATTGCGTCAAACCTGAATCAACTCGCACGCTACGCCAATACAGAGCGCTCGCTGGATTTGACGGCACTCGCTATCGCTGTGGGCACACTACGCAAAGCGCTTGCTGGACTTGTCTAGTGCTCGCAAAAGTATGCTCACGCGGCCGCTCAGCAAGCCGCCTACTCCGCTACCTGACCAACGTTCTGAAAGACGGGAACGTACCTCTAACCGATACCGACGCCACCCGTTTGAACGGACCCAGCCGGATTCGGCCTGACGTTCAGAAGCCTATCTGGCATGCAGCTCTGTCCCTTCCTCACGGGGAGCGATGTGACGCGACGAAGTGGCATGAAATCGCTTCCGATTTTATTCGCGGCATGGGGTTGGAAAATCATGAATGGGCCGCTGTAGTCCATAACGAGACGGCGCATCAACACGTACATGTTGTCGCCAATCGAATCGATTACTTGGGCAACGTCTGGGTTGGTGAGTTCGATGGTCGGCGTGCGATTACCGTAGCCAAAGAGCTGGAGGGCACTTATCAGCTTACGAGAGAAGAATTCACGCCACGAAAGGCTCGCACAGCGCTGACTCGGAAAGAAATTGAAATGGCGATACGGACGGAAGTACAGCCGCCGCGACTGACAATTCAAGAAATCATTGACCACGCGACGCGCGACAAACCTCTCGCGTCAACGTTTCTGCATCGTCTGGAAGCGACCGGCGTTGAGGTCCTCGCGAACGTCTCCCCGACGACAGGCCGGGTGTCTGGCATGGCATTTTCATACAACGGCATCGCTTTCAAGGGCTCGCAGCTCGGGAAAGCTTACTCGTGGGGCGCCCTTCAGCCGCGAATTAACTATGAACAAACTAGAGACCGTGAAGCGCTTCAAAAGCGCAGCGCAAATCGAGCAGGAAGCGACAGAACATGCGCAGTTGCTTGCGGACAAGACAGCGGCGGAGATGCTCGCAATTGCCGAAGCGATGGCAACGATAACGACGGAGCTGCGCGAGAGCTATCTCAAGGCCGGAAAGGCAGCTATGGCAGCGGCGCACGCGGCCCATACATCAGCAAACCAGACGGATGCGGCGGCGCAGACCTTGGCACATGCAGCGGAACGACTCACCTTGGAGGTCGAAACGTGTCGCTTGGCGAAAGGCCACCGTCTCGCAATGCTCGCGACCGTGGTCCTATCCGCGACAGTCGCATGCGTTTGTCAGCTCTTGCTGGCGCGCTTTTAGCGCGCCTGGATGGGGGAAGCGCGCGCCATGAAAAACCAGTCACCGCAAGTCGCCAGCTAGAGCGCGCGTTTGACCGATGAATGTCTCCCGAAAAGCAATCGCAATTTTGAGCCGTGCGGTTTCTGCGCTGCCTGGATTTGTGCGCGACGCCATCGCCAGCTATTTGTTTCGGTCCAGTGGTCTGCCAACAATCTTCTACTGCGCAGCGCTCGCACTGGCGCTCTATGCAGCGTTAATTGCATAGCACGGTAATCACCACCCACTCCCGGCCTTCCTGACCAGCTCAGACTGCTGACGCAAGCTTGAGCGCATCAAGGTCACGCATCGCGGCTTGCAACTGTTCGTCGCTTGGGTCGGTAGGCGCCGTCACCCCCGCAAAGTCAAGCGGTAGCCATACAGGCTCTGCAACTCCCTTGAGAAAGAACTCGATATGTCTGGTTGACTGGTGCACAACGATTTTCTGAACGATACGGGCCAGCTCTTCCCTCAACCGCAGAGCGCCGTCCACCCCATCCTCACCGGCACCCAACTCTCCAATCTCGCGAAACGTCTTTTCTAATGTGGCAGCCCACTCGTCGGTACCACTAAGTTGGGCGTGGTCCGCAAGTTCGGCCCGCACGCGGGCGAGTTCTTTTTCGCTTGCGGTAAGTGCTTCCCCCTCTCTGTCCAACCTTTCAATAAGCGTCTTTCTCGCGGCCGGTGCCGTGACGCCACTTGCCAAATCAGCCAATCTGTCAATGCTGGCCTTAGACTCGGTAATCTGTGTCTCCAGTACGTCAGCGCGCGCTTTCAAAGTCTCAAATGAAGAGTCATTCCGCCAATAGCTAGGCAACCAGTTGGCCGCCACATAGCTCACACAGTCCTCAAGCTGCGTCGAACTCACGCTGTCGCACTTTGTTACGCCCCTCACCCGAGCAACGCAGTAGTAACGTGCATAGCCCGGTTGCTTTGAAGATGTCTTGTTTTTGCGCACCAGCGAGTTTCCGCAAGCGCCACATTTGACGAGTCCATATAGCCAGTTTCGACCTTGCGCGTCGCGCCGCCCAGGGCGCACGCCACGGCGCAGCGAGGTGGCCTGCGCTCTCAAGAATGTCTGTTCGTCGATGATGGCGGGATAGTAGCCACGAATCGCCTCTCCGACAGGGATTCTGTTCTTGCTGTCCTCGCGATCCACACGTCGCGGTTGATACTCACCGAGGACAGCTCGGTTCTTAAGCAGCCTGGAGACCAGTGACAAGTGCCACTTTCCGCTGGCTTCCTTGCGCTGAGCGAAATCCTCATCCGCCTCCCCGGCTTTACGCACGGGCGATTTACCTGGCGCCGGCCAGCACTCCCTATTTGCGCGACTGCAGATTGCGGCGGCACCGGCGCCGCTGATGCGCATTTCAAACACTCGCCGAATGCTATCCACGAGTTCAGGCACGGGCTCAAACCCAGTTTTGTCGGCGTTGGCGCGTAGCCAGCGAGGACACTCGCTAGTAACAATCCGCGTCGCAGTTCCATCCGCTGCACGTTTTTTCTTTTGGTCCCACACAGCAGACAGTCGGTCAGACTTTCGTGCGCTCTCGTCATTCGCGCGCGCCATATAGATGATTGCTGTAAAGAGGTCTCCGAGGTCCGAGACGGACTCTTTGCTCCACTCTTTCTCATCAATTAGGGTCACGACGACAATGCCCGCGTCGATGAGGTCCAAGAGCAGCTTTAGGGCAACATTGACGTTGGCTCTGGACAGCCGGTCGAACTGCTCGACAATGAGATAGCTGCCGGGCGGCACCTTCCCCGCTTTGACTGCGTCGATGAACTCAGCAAGCTTGCCTGTTTCAAGGTTCTTCTTTCGAAACGCGGAAACGCCAAGGTCGCGATATGCAGACGCTCGGGCCAAAGTAAGTCCCTTCTTCTCGCAATACCTCTCGGTTAGCTCGACTTGCCTCCGAAGGCTGTCGCCCATTGATTGCTGAGCACTGCTGAACCTGACGTAGCTGTAAGCCAGCGGTCCTTGACGCTCCGGATTGGTCATAGTCATCTCAGATATGATTTTGGTGCAATTATATTCTCACTATTACCATCGTCGGTCTGCCCGACACCGAGGTGAAGGAGAGCAAGGATCGCGTACGCGCGGCGATCCAGAACAGCCGCTTTGAATTTCCGGCACGACGCATCACCGTTAACCTGGCGCCGGCGGATCTCCCGAAAGAATCGGGACGGTTCGATCTGGCAATTGCACTGGGGATTCTCGCCGCGAGCCGCCAGATTCCGCACACGCATCTGGACGCGCACGAGTTTGCGGGTGAACTGTCGCTGTCCGGCGATTTGCGGCCGATTCGCGGTGCACTGGCGATGGCATATGCGCTGTCGCGCAACCCCGTCCCTGCCGATGGCGATGCACCGCTTGCCCGCGCCTTCGTGCTGCCCGCCGAGAACGCCGCCGAAGCCGCGCTCGTAAGCGGCACCAAAGTCCTGCCCGCGCGCACGCTCATCGAGGTGTGCGACCACCTGAGCGCGCCGGACCGCAAGCTCGCGCCTGCGCTGCCGGCCCCGGTCGACGCGGACATTCACTATCCCGACTTGGCCGACGTACGGGGCCAACCGCAAGCGCGGCGCGCGCTGGAAGTGGCCGCCGCCGGTGGACATTCCATGTTGATGATCGGGCCGCCCGGCACCGGCAAGTCGATGCTGGCGCAACGGTTTCCCGGCTTGCTGCCGGACATGAGCGATGACGAGGCGCTCTCTGCCGCCGCCGTGATGAGCCTGACCACGCGCGGCTTCGACGCGCGGCGTTGGAAGGTGCGGCCGTTCCGTTCGCCGCACCACACGGCATCTGCGGTGGCGATGGTCGGCGGGGGCAATACGCCACGGCCTGGCGAAATCTCGCTGGCGCATCAGGGCGTGCTCTTCCTCGACGAACTTCCAGAGTTCGAGCGCCGCGTGCTCGAAGTCCTGCGCGAGCCGCTGGAGACCGGCCACATCACCATCTCACGCGCCGCGCATCAGACGGACTTCCCTGCCAGCTTCCAGCTGATTGCCGCAATGAACCCGTGTCCGTGCGGCTATCGCGGGCATCCGCTGCGGGCGTGCCGCTGCACACCGGATCAGGTGGAGCGATACCAGGCGCGCATTTCGGGACCGCTGCTTGATCGTATCGATGTGCAGATCGAGGTGCCCACGCCCTCGCAGGAAGAGTTGCTCGATGGCCCGCCTGGCGAACCGACGCTCAACGTGGCCGAGCGGGTTTCTGCCGCGTACGCGCGACAGCTTGCACGGCAAGGCAAACGCAACGCCTTGCTGGGTGGTCACGAAATCGATCTGCATTGCAGCCGCACCGATGCAGCCGATGGCTTGCTGCGTCACGCGATGACGCGCTTTTCGTGGTCGGCCCGCGCGTATGCCCGCGTGCTCAAGCTTGCGCGCACGATTGCCGACCTGGCAGGCGACGAGCAGATCGATGCGGCGCATGTGGGCGAGGCAATTCAGTATCGGCGCGGGGTGAAGGCAGATTAGCCTTCATCCACGCACTGCGCCTTGAACCCACTTGGCGGGTCGCCCGGGGGCGGCGTTTGAAACTCAGGCAGTCTGCCGCTTCACAAAAAAAAGCGCTGCGCCAATGCTCATCAGCATGCCGCCGAAGAAGCGGCTCTGCCAACGCAGTGCGCGCGGATTGCGGAACAGTCGCTGCGCCCGCGAGGCAAGCAGCGCATAACCGTGCATGACAATCAGGTCGACGAACACCATCGTCGCCGCCAGGATGCCGAGCTGCCAAAGCAGCGGCTTGGCCGGATCGATGAACTGCGGCAGCACGGCCACCATGAACAGAATGCCCTTCGGGTTCGTCAGATTGGTCAGCAGTCCCACCAGGAAGCGGCGGCGCGCGCCACTGCCCGAAACCTTCACGGGCTCACCGTCAGCCGGCTTGGCGATCTGAATGGGCGTGCGCCATTGCACGATGCCCAGATAGATCAGGTACATCGCGCCGATGATCTTGATGGCCGTAAAGGCGTGCTCCGACGCAATCAGCAGCGCGCCCAGCCCGGCCCCCGCAATGAACAGAATCACCACAATGCCCAGTTCCAGTCCCGCAATCGTGACCGACGTCCGGCGCACTCCATGCGTCAGGCCGTGGCTCATGCACAGGATGGCGCCCGACCCCGGCGAGATGGCGATCACCCAGGCGGCCAGAAAAAAAGCCAGCCAGACTTGCAACGTCATGATGGTTCCCCGTGATGTCGTGAATTGTGTTGCGGTAAAGCGGAAGACGCCGATTGTGCACCGGCTGCGGCGAGTTCGCTCGGGCGCGCCCAGGATCTAGTACGGATGGAAGCTGGAGAGAAACTGGTCGACCTGTTCCTGCTGGCGGGCATCGCGTGCGGCATCACCCGATTCCAGCACGACAGCTTGGTATGCGCGCTTGCCCGTCGCGACTACGCGCGCGGTCAGCCGGCGCGGCGCGGGATCGTCCCCGCCCGCTCCCTGGGCGACCAATTCCACCGCCGGCAATGACAACGGCGGCTGTGCGGCGGTCTGCACGGCGATGTCACGCTCGGTCACACGGCCCTTCAGATTGGCGGACAAGCCATTGCGCAGCGCTTCCACCGCGCGCTGGCGCCAGACCGGGTCATCCGCGGGCAGTTCCACCACGCCGACGGCGTACAGCGTGCCGTCAACGCTGGCGGCCTGCATCGTCATCGGCATGCGTTGGCCGTTGATGGCGATAGGCCTGGCTTCTGCGGTGGGCTTGGCGGGGTAATCCACGGCGTAGGCCCCTTCGTTGGAATGAACCGTGCGCCAGTCGTACTTGGGCGAACAGGCCATCAGCAGCGCACAGGCCACCGCGCCCAACCCGATCCGCCAGCCTGCCCCTGCTGTGACTGCCACGTCGCCTCCTGTAGGTTTTTTGTCCAGCTCCAAGCCGCCTATTATCGGACAGAGTGACCAGCCTCCTCCGCGAAGGACCGCCATGCCAGCCCCGCTCGTCGCCCTGCGCGCCCTGCGCGCCGACATCACCTCGCTTGACTGCGATGCCGTCGTCAATGCGGCGAATAGCTCGCTGCTCGGCGGAGGCGGCGTGGACGGCGCTATCCATCGCGCGGCCGGACCGGAACTTCTGGAGGCATGCCGCGCGCTCCACGGTTGCCGCACCGGTGAAGCGAAGCTCACGCCTGGTTTTCGGCTGCCCGCCCGCTACGTCATCCACACCGTCGGGCCCATCTAGCGCGGCGGCCAGCAAGACGAGGCGGGATTGCTGGCCGCGTGCTACCGCAACAGCCTGGAACTGGCGCGCAGGCACGACGTACGCAGCATCGCATTCCCGTGCATCAGCACCGGCGTGTACGGCTTCCCGCCGCAATTGGCGGCACCGATTGCCGTACGCGCCGCGCGAGAACACGGCACCGGTCTGGACGTGATCACCTTTTGCTGCTTTTCTTCAACGGACCTTGCCTTATACGAAGCGGCCCTCACCGAGGAAAAGTGATGCAAGAATCCTATTGCGGACGGATTGTCGCGGCCGACATGCGGCGCTGGCACGGCGGGCCTACAATAGATGCTTGATTTTCCTTCCGGACCCGTTGCCGCCATGGCCTCGACCCTGACTTCCTCCGCAACCCCAGCGCCAGCTCCCGCCACGTCAGGCGGTCGCCGTTGGTTGCTCCCCGTGATCGTGCTGGTGCTGGCGGTGGCCGGCTGGTTCGGCTGGCGTGCGTTCTCGCCGTCGCAGCAGGTGCCCGCCGCCACCTTCACGCTGCTGGATGGGAAAAAGCTTTCGACGCAAGACCTGAAGGGCAAGGTCTATCTCGTCAACTTCTGGGCTACGAGCTGCGCTACGTGCATCAAGGAAATGCCCAACATGATCCAGACGTACAACAAGTACAAGGGTGAAGGTCTGGAATACGTGGCCGTGGCAATGAACTACGACGCGCCGATGTATGTGATGAACTTTAGCCAGACGCGCCAGTTGCCCTTCAAGGTCGCAATGGACGCCGACGGCTCCGCCGCCAAGGCCTTCGGCGACGTGCAGCTCACGCCGACCACGTTCCTGGTCGACCGCGATGGCCGCATCCTCAAGCGCTACGTGGGCGAACCGGAATGGTCGTCGTTCGACGCGCTGCTCAAGCAGACGCTGGGCAAGCAGGCCTGAGCACGCCATCCCCGATCCAAACGAAACGCCCGGTTGATGCCGGGCGTTTTTGTTTTCGGGCGACACAGGTTCCACACTAGGTTCACGCGGGCCTGCTGCAATGGCGGTCCGCCAATGTCTGGTTCGATGGAGTGCGCATGGCCAATCACTACTGCATGTTCAAGGGCAAGCTGAAATTCGGCGTGCCGTATCTAGAGGGCTACAACGGTAATCCGCATTACGCGATCGTGGTAGAAGCACCGGATGGCTCGGAGTTCGTGGTGCTTGCCAACGTGAAGTCCGACTCGAGCATGCCGGGCGCCGGGGCCGCCGGTTATCACGTGCTGTATCAGTGGACGGCCGATCTGCAGTTGCCCATCATCGCCGAGCTGGCTGCGCTGGCCCCCGGGCTGCACGAGAACGGCTTCCCGCGCCTGGACTACGTGCGCGACGCCGGGCTGGTCGACTTTCCGAACATGCGGCCAATCGCGCTGGATACCGAGACCGAGCGCAATGACATCAACGCGCTCGTTGACGACATGCTGATGCTGGACCGCACCGCCACGCCGATCGATTACATCTACCACGGCAGCTCGGGCGACGACGACCGCAAAGGCTGGCCACCGCGCACCGACGTGATGGTTTACGGCTTTGGCTTCCTGTTCGAGCCGCAGCACAACGGCCTGCACGAAACCCACATGAACCAGGGCAACCCGGTCGTGCATACGCCGGGTGTGAAGGACCATTCGCGCGAGAACGGCACACAGCAAGACGGTGCTGTCATCGTGGAAATCGACGGCAAGTTTCAGGCACTGCTGATCGCCTTTCAGACGCAGCGGATTCCGACGGACGATCGTGGATATCCGGTGGCGGATGCGCATCCGATTCTTGGCTGAGCGCGAAAAGAAAACGCCCGGTCTGTGCCGGGCGTTGTTGTTTGCGGACGTGCAAAGTCAAAGGCCGTATCGCTTGATCTTGTCATACAGCGTCGCACGGCCAACCTGCAGAATATCCGCCGCCTGGTGCACCGAACCGCCCGTGCGCGCCAGCGTTTCGGCAATGACCGTGCGCTCGTAGCGTTCGACGCGCTCCTTGAGCGGCATGCCGTCTTCCGATGCATCCGGCACGACCGGCGTGCGGCCGACGCCCAGCACAAGACGATCGGCCGCGTTGCGCAGTTCGCGCACGTTGCCGGGCCAGTTCGATTGCATCAGCTCGTGGCGCTGGCGTTCAGCCAGCATCGGCAGCGGTCGCTGATAGCGTACGGCGGCTTCGAGCAGGAAATGTTCGAATAGCGGGATGATATCTTCGCGGCGTTCACGCAGCGGGGGCAAATCGATGACGACAACGTTCAGGCGATAGTACAGATCGCGCCGGAAACCACCCGCTTCAATCAGCGCTTCCATATCGCCCTTGGCGGCCGCAACGATGCGCACGTCGATGCGCACCGAGGCATTCGAGCCCAGCCGCTCCAGCGCGCCCTCCTGCAGCACGCGCAGCAGCTTGACCTGCAGCGCGATCGGCATGCTCTCGATCTCGTCGAGGAACAGCGTGCCGCCCGAGGCATGCTCGAGCTTGCCGATGCGCCGCTTGCCCGCACCGGTAAAGGCACCGGCTTCGTGGCCGAACATCTCGCTCTCGAAAATCTGTTCGGGCACGGCGCCGCAGTTCAGCGCAATGAACGGCTTGTCGTGACGCGGCGAGAGCATGTGCAGACTGCGCGCGACCAGCTCCTTGCCCGTGCCCGTCTCGCCGTTGATGAGCACCGGCGCATCGGTGGTCGCAACGTTCTCGATCAGCGCGCGCACAGCGCCCATCGCAGGCGAGCGCCCGATGATGCGCGTGCCGGCCGCCGGGCCCGCCAGCTCACGGCGGAGTGCACGGTTTTCCAGCTCAAGCGCGCGGCGCTCGACGGCGCGGCGCACGGTTTCGGTCAGACGTTCGGCGGGAAACGGCTTCTCGATAAAGTCGAACGCGCCTTCGCGCATCGCCTGCACAGCCATCGTGATGTCGCCGTGGCCGGTGACGAGCACCACGGGAATCCCGGTGCCGAACGACTGGCAGTGCGCGAGCACGTCCAGGCCGCTTGCGCCGGGCAGGCGCAGGTCGCTCACGACCACACCAGGGAAATTTGCGTCGATCTTGCCGACGGCTTCTTCGGCGCTGCCAAACGCCTGCACGTTGAAGCCGGCCAGTTCCAGGCTCTGCGCGGTGGCCTGGCGCACAGGCGGGTCGTCTTCGATGAAGAGAACGTTCAAGCCTTCGGACATGGTTCGTATCTGTATGGAAAACGGATCAGGTGGACGCCGCGGAGGAGACGTCGGCGCGTACCAGCGTCAGCGTAAACTGCGCGCCGCCGCCGGGCATGTTCGCGGCCGATAGGGAGCCGCCAAAATCGCGCGCGATGCTGGTGGAGATCGCCAGCCCAAGGCCGAGCCCCTGGCCGATCTCCTTGGTGGTGAAGAACGGCTCGAACAGGTGCGGCATGGCGTCGGGCGGAATGCCCGGGCCGTTGTCGCGCACGGCGATGGTCAATAGGTTCGACTGCGACGCCGCGCCCTCGGCGAGGCCGATGTTGATGTCGATGCGTCCGGCGTGCGCGGGTTCATTGGCGTTGATCGCATCGAGCGCGTTGCCAATCAGGTTGATCAGCACTTGCTCCAGCTTCAGTTCATCCGCGCGAACGACGGCATCTGCTTCGGGGATATGCCAGTGCAGTTCGAGTGCCACGTCGCCCAGGCGCGGACGCAGCAGCGCGAGCGTGTGATCGAG
>JABLTH010017257.1_pt1 | contig 13263 bp, 10 predicted proteins | sample 7875711 | NCBI WGS metagenome assembly JABLTH01 (sample SAMN14941262, study PRJNA633318) | bioreactor metagenome | isolation source: bioreactor | place: China | collected 2019-03-05 | reverse complement strand
GCTCTCCACCTGGCCGTTCGACACGCCCACCGGCATCGCGCCGGGTTACGACGCGAGCGACGTCAACGGAACCAACGCACCGCCGAGCGGCGCGGAACACGACAGCGCCGTGGCCGCGACGATCTACGCGGCGTGGCGTTCGGCGTTCGTGCGCGGAACGATCGACGCGACGCTGGCCCGCTTCGGGAGCCTGCCGGTGCCGGACGGCGAAGCGTCGCTCACGGCGCTGCGGCACCTCCTCGAGCAGCCCGCGAACCGCGTCGGGATCGGCGCCTCGGGGCTCGACTTCTTCGCCCGCGACGGCGTGGCGGCGGCCGCGGACCGACGCGACATCGCGCTCCTCGGCGCCGTGAAGGCGGCGGTCGACGGGCTCGCCGGCGGCGCGTTCGCGCCCGCGCTCCGCTCGCCGTCGATGGCCGACTGGGAGTGGGGCTGGCTGCACCGCATCGCCTTCGCACACCCGCTCGGACAGCCGTACAGCGTGCCGCCCGCGATGGGCCTGTGGCCCGTCCCGCTCGCGCGGCTGACCGGCATCCCGACCGACGGCGGGTTCGAGACCGTGGACGCGGCCTCGCACGACGTGCGCGCCTTCTCGGCCAACGCGTTCATGTTCGACGCGGGACCGGCCCAGCGCTTCGTCGGCGAGTTCACTCCGCAGGGCCCGCGCACGCTGTGCAGCTGGCCCGGCGGCACGAGCGGCGTGCTCGGCTCGCAGTTCTACACGAGCCTCCTCCGCACGTGGATCACGAACGACGCCGTGCCCGGCGCGCTGACGCGCAACGACGTGGCGCGCCGCGCGCGCTGGGTGATCCGCATGGTGCCGTGGACCGGCGCCTTCCGCGGCGCGCTCCCCGGAGAGCCCGGGGAGCCCGTGCGTCACCGGCACGACTGGCCGCACTAGCAGGACCCTGGTCGGGGCGGGGCGCGCGCGGGGCGCACCCCGGCATCACACGAGGCGATACCCGACACCGTGGACGGTGAGGAGGTGCCGCGGCTCGTCGGGCCGCGGCTCCACCTTCTTGCGCAGCTTGGCGACGTGCACGTCGACGGTCCGGCTCACGGCGTCGCCCTCGTAGCCCCACACGGCCTGCAGGAGCTGCTCGCGGCGCAGGACCTGGCCGCGGTGCGCCACGAAGTACTGCAGGAGGCGCAGCTCGAGCGCCGAGATCTCGACCTCCGTGCCGTCGCGCTGCGCGCTGCACGCGGCGAAGTCCACGCTGAGCGCGCCGACGGTCACGGGTCCCGGCGGCTGCGGCGCCGCGCCGTGCGCGCGGCGCATCACGGCCTCCACGCGGGCGAGCAGTTCCATGAAGCCGAACGGCTTCGTGACGTAGTCGTCGGCGCCCGCGCGGAGGCCGAGGACCTTGTCGATCTCCTGCCCGCGCGCGGTGAGCATGATCACGGGGACCGCGATCTGCTGCTCGCGCAGGCGCTTGCAGACGTCGATCCCCGAGAGCCGGGGCAGCATGACGTCGAGGATCACCAGGTCGGGACGCAGGGCGGCCGCCTGGCGCAGGCCCGCGGCGCCGTCGCGCGCGACCGCGACCTCGTGCCCTTCGAAGGTGAAGCCGTCGCGGAGCGCGGCGGCCATCGCCGCGTCGTCCTCGACGATCAGGATGCGCGCCATCGTTCCCCCTCGGGCGGCAGGTGCACCGTGAAGCGGCTCCCCTGCCCCGGCTCGCTCTCGAGCGTGACCGTCCCGCCGTGCGCCGCGACGATGTGCTTCACGATCGCGAGCCCCAGCCCGCTGCCGCGGACGTCGTGCACGAGCCCCGTGCCGACGCGGTGGAAGCGGTCGAAGATCCGCGCCTGCTCCTCGCGCGGGATGCCGCGGCCGTGGTCGGTCACCGTGACCGCGACACCGCCGTCCGCGGGCCGGACGGCGACCCCGACGAAGCGCGAGTCTCCGCTGTACTTGAGCGCGTTGTCGAGGAGGTTGTGGAACGCCTGGGCGAGCGCGTCCGGGTCGATCGGGCGCGGCGGCAGCGCGCCCTCGGGCAGGTCCAGTTCGAGCGTGAAGCCCTCGTGCGCGAGCCGCGCCGCGAACGCGTCGACGACGGAGCGGACGACCTCCCCCACGTCGCCGGGCGCGAAGCGGTACTCGCGCCGGCCCGACTCGATGCGCGCGAAGTCGAGGATGTTGTCGATCAGCTGCGTCAGGCGCCGGCTCTCCGACTCGATCGTGCCGCCGTACTCGCGGACCTTCTCGGGCGCGGACACGCGGCCGAGCTTCATGAACTCGCCCAGGACGCGGATCGACGCGAGCGGCGTGCGCAGTTCGTGCGAGACGTTCGAGACGAAGTCGGACTTCATCTGCGACAACCGCATCTCGCGCGCCGCGGTGCGGAAGGCGAGCACGAGCCCGCCCGCGGCGAGCGCCGCGGCGAGCGCGGAGAGCGCGAGGTTGAACGCGAAGCTCGCGTGGGCGAGCTGCTCCGGGCTCATGTCGCGGTTGCGCACGGCGAGGCGCAGGTCGGTGAACACGAAGGAGAAGTTGCGCGCGACGTCGGGAGGGGCGTCGGGTGCGGCGTCGGGTGCGGCGCTGGGTGCGGCGTCGGGCGGCGCGTCGGCCGCGCGCGCGCCCTTCGGGTACCACGGCGTGCCGCGCGCGTCGCGCACGCTCACGCCGATCCCCGCGCCCGCGCCGGTCTCGCGCAGCCGGCGCAGCGCCCCCTCGATCGTGCGCGGCAGCTGCTCGTCGCGGAACCACGCCGCGTCGAGGATCAGCCCGGCGACGCCGAGGATGCGCCGGCTGCGGTCGACGATCGGCAGCAGCACGATGCGGTGCTCGGGGTCGCGCTCCTCGACCGTGAGCCGCGGCTCCTCGCCCTCGATCGCCTTGGCGTGCATGAGGCGCCACGGCGCGCACGCGACGGTCACCGCCCGCGTCTCGGCCGACGGCTCCGGCGGCTCGAGCAGGTCGAGCCGCGGGTCGTAGAACAGCATCGTCGCGCCGTCCTCGCCCTCGAAGCGCACGACGAACAGGCGCCGCGCGCCGTCGACCGGCCGCTGGCGGAAGTGTGCGGCCGCGCGGACGAGCCTCTCGTCGCTGGCGAACAGCGCGGCCGGCACGTCGAGCGCGCGCTCGGCGGCCGGCGCGTAGGCGTACAGCACCTCGGTGGCGATCGCGTCGGCGAGGTTCGAGAGGACGGCGCGGCCCGCGACCGTGGACGCCTGTTCGAGCCGCGCGAGCCACCACCACTGCAGCGCGACGAGCAGGAGCAGCGCGGACGACGCGAGGGCGAACGCGATCCACGGCGTGCGCCGCCGCAACGCCAGAGCCCCGAAGCTGCGCGACCCGATCACGGCGGCGCGAGTATAGGCCGGGCGGCGCGTGGTTTACGTTTTCTTTACGAGCGGCACACCGTTTTGCAACGGCGTGCGGACCTTCACATCGCGCGTCCGTACCTTGGACCCCGATCGTGACGGACGCCGGTGCACGGAGCGCCGGGACGTTGCCGCCGCGACGGAGGATCGTTCGATGAAGCGCATCCTGGCTTCGCTCACGCTGGTGGCCGCCCTCGTCCCGCTCCCGCTCATCGCGGGCGGCAAGGACTACAAGTGCAAGGAAGAGACGCAGACCTGCCTCGACAAGATGGCCCAGAAGCTCCAGGGCCGCGGCTGGGTCGGTCTCGAGTTCGAGGACAAGGACATGAGCCGGCTGACCGTCACGCGCGTCGTGCCCGGCAGCCCCGCGGAGAAGGGCGGCTTCAAGGTCGGCGACGTGCTCGTCTCGGTGAACGGCGTGCGCTTTGCGGACAACACCGAGGAGAAGTGCGTGACCTGCGAGGCGACGGCCGACAACTGGAAGCCCGGCAGCGCGGTGAAGTACGTCGTGAGCCGCGCCGGCGGCCAGGCCCACGTCGACGTGACGCTCGCCGAGATGCCGCGCGAGGTGATGGCGCAGATGATCGGCATGCACATGATGGAACACGCGCAGGTCAAGGTCGCCGCGAAGTGACCCGCATGCGCCGCCCCGCGTCCCCCGTCCTGCCCGCCGTGGCGGCGCTGGCCCTCGTGGCCGGCGCCGCGGTGGCGGTGCGCCCTGCCGCGCAGGCGGCGGCCGAACGGGGGGCGCGGACCGCGGCGCGCGCGGCGCTGTCGTTCGCCGCCTCGTGGCTGGCCTCCGATCGCGAGCGGCCCGAGGAGCGCCTGGCCGTGTCGCTCGAGTCGGCGTGGCGGACGACGCCGTGGGGCGAGCGCGTGGCCGACACGGCCGAGCCGGGGCCGGGGCCGTGCCGCGACGCGCGGCGCTGTCCGCGGGTACACTCGGAGTCATGAGACGCCCCGTCCCGGCCCTCGTCCTCGCCGCCGTCCTGCTCGCGGGCGGAGCCCCCCCCGCGCGCGCCGGCAGCGAGGCGCCGTACCACTGCCCGAAGGACACCCAGAGCTGCCTCGACGAGATGGCCGCCAGGCTCAAGAAGAGCGGCTGGCTCGGCATCGAGTACGACGAGCGCACCGTGGTGTCCGGCGGCTACCGCATCTCGCGCGTGGTGCCCGGCAGCCCCGCCGAGGGCGCCGGCATGCGGGCCGGGGACGTCCTGCTCTCGGTCGACGGCGCGCGCTTCGCCGACAACACGGCCGACCAGTGCGTCACGTGCGCGAAGACGAAGGACCGCTGGATCCCCGGGCAGGCCTTCGACTACGTCGTGCACCGCGGCAAGTCGGACCTGCGGGTGCGCGTGACGCTCGCCGCGCTGCCGTCGGACGTGATGGCGCAGATGATCGGCATGCACATGCTGGAGCATGCGCGGCCCCTCAAGTGAGCGCCGGCCGGGTCGACGGTAAGGGTGACGGAGATGGCGACGGCGGCGTGCGCGTGCTGCGCGTGGCCGCGGGCCCGTCCCCCGGCCCTGCGGAGACGCTCCGCGTCGCGGGCGCGACCCTCGACGAGGCCTGGCAGGACCTTCCGCTCGGCGCGTACACCACCCTGCGCACGATCGACGGCGACCGCCTGCTGTGCCCCGAGCCGCACGTCGCGCGGCTCGAGGAGTCGGCGCGGCTCGCGGGATCGTCGCGCACGATCGACCGCGCGGCGCTGCGGGGCGTCCTGCGCGACGCCCTGGACGCGCGTCGCGCGCCGGGCGAGACGCGCGTGCGCCTGCTCCTCACGTACGGCCCGGAACCGGGCTGGATCTACGCCGGTTTCGAGCCGCTGCCCGCCCCGGACCCCGCGAAGTACGTGCGCGGCGTGCGGACCGTGACCTGCGCCCTGGCCCGCTCGAACCCGCGCTCCAAGTCGAGCGGCTTCATCCCCACGGCGCGCCGCGCGCGGGCGGGCCTGCCGCCCGGCGTCGAGGAAGCGATCATGCTCGGGCCGTCGGAGGAACTGCTCGAAGGCCTGTCGAGCAACTTCTGGGGTGTCGTGAACGGGACGGTCTGCACCGCCGAAGACGGCGTGCTGCTCGGCATCACGCGGACGCTCGTGCTCGACGAGGCGCGCGCCGCGGGGTTCGCCGTGCAGTTGCGGCCCGTGCGGCGCGACGCGCTCGGCACGCTCGACGAGGCCTTTCTCACCAGTTCGACCCGCGGCGTCATGCCCGTCGTCGCGATCGACGAGGTGAGCGTCGGATGCGGTGCGCCGGGTCCGGTCACCGCGCGGCTGCACGAGCGCTACGAGGCCGCGGCCCGGCGCATCGCGGAGCGGCCGTGACCGCGGGGCGCGGAGCGGTCCCTACGACTTGATCGGCACGAACACGTGCGTGACGAGGTCGGCCTCCGGCGTGCTGCCCGGATCGGTGACGTACTCCTCCCAGCCGTTGCCGTTGCCCTCGAGCCCGTTCGCGACCATGTAGGCGTGGATCTGCTCCCACGTTGCGGACAGGTTCCCGTACGCACCCTTGTGGATCACCTGCAGCGCGGGCCCGGCGTACCCCGAGCGCAGCTGCACGCGCGAGTCCGCGGGCACCGGCGCCGCGGGCGTGCCCGCGACCGGGATCGACGCCTCGAACACGTAATCGGCCCCGTCGAACGGGCCCGCCTCGATCGTCTGCGGCGCGCCGCCCATCGAGAGCTTCTGCGCGTGCATGAACTTCCCGATCTCGCCGTACGCGATCGCGATCGCCTTGCCGATCGCGACCGGGTCCTTCGCGCTCCTCGTCGCCAGGACGGCCAGCGGGCGCGCGGCGACGTCGACGCGCTTCACGTCGAGACGTGCAAAGTCGACCTTCGGCATGCTCTCCCCCAGCTTCTTGAGGCCCGCGAGGCCCTTCTCGTAGTCGGGCCCGATCATGCGGCCCATGAACAGCCCGAACCAGCGGCCGACGGGCCCGGCCCCCATGTCCGTGTCGAAGGTCCACGTGACCCGCGTGCCCGGGCCCGCGGGCGCGAGGCGGAACGACGCTTCGGAGACGCCCTGGCCGGTGAAGTCCAGCTTCGTGCGCACCAGCTCGCCCGGGCGGCTCTCGAGGATCTCCTGGCTGCCGCTGCCGACCTTCTTCGGATCGCCGACCCACGCCATCTTCGCGCCGACGCCCGTGGGCGGACCCGAGATCGTGTACTTCGCCTGCGGGTCGAGCGCGGCCCACGGCGACCACTCGTTGAAGCGCCGGTAGCCGTTGACGAGCGCGAACACGGTGGCCGGCGGCGCGTCGATGGTCGTCGCGCGCTCGACGTGCACCTGCCGCGGCAGCAGCATGCCGATGCCGGCGGCGAGCACGAGAACGATGAAGACGGCGAGGAACAGGCGCTTCAGGATTCGCATGGCGGGAGATCCTAGGCACGACGGCTTACGGGTGTCAAGGAGCCGGTTTGCCGGCCGCGCGGGCCCGGAAACCCGTGCCCGTCCGGCTCATTTCTGGAACGCGTAGGAGGCCTTCAGGAAGAACTGGCGCTCCGCGCGGCGCAGCGTGTCGGCCGGGTCGAGCGTGCGCCCGTCGCCGTAGCCGAGGTACAGGACGCTCTGCCAGTTGAGCTTGTAGGCGAACAGGACCGAGGACACGAGCCCCCCGCCCAGCTCCGGCGGCGCGCCCGCGAGGTAGAGCGACGCGTCGCGCCGCGTGCGCTGGTACTCGGTGATCACGCGCAGGAAGGAGTTCGCCGAGAACGTGTACACCGTGCCGAGGCGTGCGATCGTCGCCGTGAAGAGCCGCGCCCCGCGCCGGTCGTCCTGGTTCACGTCGAGCCACGAGCGCGTCCCGTCGAAGCGGAACGAGAGGTGCTGGCCGGGGCGCAGCGTCGCGCCGACCGTGACGCTCGCGCCGGTGCCGCGGCGCACGTTGTCGTAGTCGACGAGCTGACCGGCCGTACCGGACAGGTCGACGCGCGAGACGAGGCGCGAGGGCGCGAGCCCGACCATCCACTGGACGTTGCGCGTGCGCACGACCGTGTCGCCGACCCGCACGGCTTCCCCGACGACGAGGTCCACCTCGCCGTTGAGGCTCGCCTTCCCGCGGAACGCGACGCCCGGCGTCCACGTCGTGCGCAGCGTGCGCCACGACCGGTCCCACAGCTGCTCGACGACCACGAAGGGCGCGAGCTTCGAGAAGCAGCCCTTCGTGAAATAGAAGTTGCGCTGCACCACCGGCCGCAGCTCGCGGTAGCCGACCTGCGGCACGAACCCGCTGTCCGCGCGGAACCCGGGCGCCACGTCGAGGTAGCGCAGCTGCAGGTCGAACTTCGGGTCCGAATGCGTGGCCTGCACGTAGAGCGCGCCGCCGCCGAGGCGCCGGCGGTCCCACTCGGGGTTCACGTCGGGCGCGTCGGGGGTGCGGGTCGTCGCGTAGAGGTACTGCGCGGTCAGCTCGTCGCGGCCGTTGGGCCGCCACTGGACGTCGGGCCCGAGCACCCGGTTGAAGCTGCCGCCCTGGTTCTCGCGATCGGTGACGAGGAAGCCGGCGAAGCCGTGTCCGAGGTCGTGGCGGACGCGCCCGATCGTGTCCGTCGAGGCGAAGTCCGCGGGCGCGACGTCCGACGCCTGCGGGCCGGGCACGATGATGCTGCCGCCGCCCTTGTCCCGGCTGACGAGCGCGGTGTACGTCGTCGCGCCGCTGCGGCCGGTCACGCGCGCGCCGAACGCCGGCGCGGTGACGGTGCGCGTGTAGGCGGCGTTGACCGGCGTGTCGAACAGGTCGACGGACTCGAGGAAGAACGGCCGCTTCTCCGGGTAGAACAACGCGAAGCGCTGGTTCACGCCGAGCTTGGTCACGTCCGACTCGACCTGCGAGAAGTCGGGGTTGAGGGCGAGGTCGACCGCGAGGTCGGCCGTCGGCGTCCACTTCACGTCGGCGCCCGCCTGCGCCTGGAGGTTCGAGCGCGCGGCCGGCTCTCCCGGCGTGCCGGACGTGTCGTACGCGGTCGCGCGGCGCACGGTCACGTACGGCGCCGCGACCACGTGCCCGCCGTGCGGCAGCCCGGCCAGGCCGGTCAGCGCCACCATGTGACACAGGAAGCAGTTGCTGCCGCGCGGCAGCGGCGCGTTCCAGATCTGGTAGCGGTAGTCGCGCGGGTAGTTGCGGTAGAAGAGCACGTTCCACGTCTGGGGGTCGGCCGCCCCGTAGCGCAGCGACGAGAACGGCAATCGCGCCTCCATCGTCCAGCCGGAGGAAGTGATCCGCGCGGCGGAATCCCAGAACAGGTCGGGCGAGAAGTCCTCGTTGCCGGTCGCGTCGTTGGTGATCCCGTCGCTGTGGATCCCGCGCGGGTTCACGAACAGCTCGTAGCCGATCCGTTTCTCGCCCCGCGTGTCGAGGATCAGCCCGGCGAAGTCCTGGTCGGAGCCGACGCCGTCGCGGTCGACGTAGGGCGCGCGGATCCGGGCCGGGTCGGGGTCGCGGCAGTCGAAGGCGAAGTAGAGGAACTCGCCGTCGTACGCCACGAGCCCGGTGGTCGTCACGGGCGGCGCACCGTTATCGGACACGTTCGACTCGAACCGCAGCTCGACGCGCGCCGCGTCGCGCCAGGCGGGGTCGTCGAGCTCGCCGTCGATGCGTATCTGCGCGGAGAGTCGCGGAACGGTCACGCCGGCCGGCGGCGCGGCGACTGAAAACGGGGTGAGGGCGCCGGCGAGCAGGCTCGAGGAAACTGCAAGCGGGAGGAAGCGGCGTGGCATCGCGACTCCATTGATCGATCAGGCGGCCCCGGCCCGCACATGATCTCCGCTTGCGGACGCGGCCTCGACGAAACCCGCGACCTCCCGATTGACACGAGCGACCGTTCGTCGCAACTTCTTGCCGCCATGACTTCCACGCGACCGCAGATGGCGCAGCACGCGCTCGCGATCCTCGCAGCGGCGCCCGGCCCCCTCGGCTCGGGTGCGATCGCGCACCAGCTCGCCGAACTCGGTCTCGCCACGAGCCAGCCGACGATCGGGCGCGTGCTGCAGGAACTCGACGAGCAGGGGTACACGATCCGCATCAGCAACAAGGGGCGGATCCTCACCGACAGCGGCCGCCGCCAGGCGGCGGCCGTCAGCGAGGACCTCGAGCCCGGCCGCACCGCCGCGGCGACGCTGATGGCCGTCGGCCGCTCGACGCTCGCGCAGCTGCGCCAGGCGATGCTCGCGCGCCGCACGATCGAGCGCGAGATCGCGCGCCTCGCGGCGGAACAGGCCACGCCCGAACAGATCGCGACGATGGAACACATCGTCGCGCTGCAGCGCTCCGAGCTCGACGGCGAGACGCACGGCGCCGAGGCCGCGATCAGCTTCCACGGCGCGCTGTACGACGCGTGCGGCAACCGCTTCCTCGCCGACGCGGCCCGGCTCGTGCGCGACAAGGCCGAGGTCCTGCGCCAGTTGATGTACCAGCTCGGCGCGACGATCGGCGACTCGGTCCACAGCCACGCGCACGTGCTCGAGGCGATCATCGCGCGCGACCCGCGCGAGGCCGAGCGCGCGATGGTCGTCCACATGAACGACCTCGTGCGCCACGTCGAGGCGTGCGTAGAAGCACTGGCGGAGATGCCCGAGGAAAACTAGGACGCTTGCTCGAGTCGACGTCCAAGCCAAAGCACGACGCACAACGCTTGCACGGCGAGGACGACTGCCGCGAGTCCGAGCTGCCAATGTCGATTTCGAATGGTCTCCCCTGCCGCGATTTCCGCCAGGAGTGCACTCCTTGCGTTCCCTACGGACGCGTTCGTCGGCGAAAACCGCGCTGCCTGGACGACGTTTTCAAGGGCGGCCTGAGTCTTCCCCTGCATTAGCAGCGAGCGTCCCAGTAGAACGCGGTAGCGAAACACTGTGGGCTGAGAACTCAATAGCAGGCGAAAATGCGATTCGGCCAATTCAGGTTCAAGTAACCCGAGCCGCAGCCGTCCGGCAAGTTCCAGCAACGTCGGATCGCCAGGATGCTCTCGCAACTCGGACTCGATCATGTCGACAGCCCGCGCCTTGTCACCCAGTGCGGACCACGCCGAGGCCCGTTCAACGCGCGAAAGGACACCGGATGGAGGCTCGGGATCGGTCATCGTCACGCGACCAGCAATCAGTGTCCAAGCCAAGCACACGGCCAAGCCAGCCTTCACCGCACCGCCCACGCGGCGCGAATGTCCGCGAGCATGAGTTGCTCGACTGGCGCCCGATCGTCGGTGAGCAACAAACCATTGGGTTTCGCCGCAATAGCCGCGATGGCCTGCAGCCCGGTGACCATCAAATCTCTAAGCGCAGCAGCCTCACCGGGATCGACTGATTCCGGCCGATACCCTGAAGCCTTTCGTGCTGCTTCAGCCAAGTCCAGCTCGCGATCCCGGCACGCTATCAACTGAACATTAAAGGTGTCCGGAACGTTGAAGTGCCAGGCAGAGCCGAAAGCCACCAAGACGGTCTTCTCTACCGCGTCGAGCAAACTTGAAGGAAAGTGCCTCACGACGATGTTCATGCCGAGAACACCTCCTGGCGCAAGGTGCTGGCGCACCAACCGGAAGAACTCGACGCTTGCGAGTTGGAAGGGCAGGAACTCCTGATGCGAGAACACGTCGAGAACGATCACGTCGTATTGCCGGGCGGTTGCACGAAGAAACGACCGGCCGTCGCCGATGTGAAGCGTGAGCCCTGCATCAGTCGACCGCGCAAGGTCGAAGTACTTGCGCCCGAGTTGTACGAGAGCAGGATCAATTTCGACTGCTTCGATTTCAAGCCGCTGAGTCGGAGCAATGAAGTACTGGTATTGCCGCGGGACCGTACCCGACCCCAAACCGAGGATTAGCACGCGCAAGGGCTGAGGATGGGATCCGCTTACCAAGAACGGGAGGAGCATGAGGTAGTCGAAGTACTCTCCCGTCAGTTCCTTGTCCTGCACATGAACAGACTGGGCTCCACGGAACTGTGTATCGAATTGAAGCTCCGTCCGGGTCCCGTCTTGCACGACACGAGCGAGTTGGTACTGTGTTTCCCGCTCGTCGATCATTCCTTCGACCATGCGTAGTGGCCCCGCTTTGGCGCCGAAAGAAAACGCCACTATCGCGGCGCCCATCGCTATGAGCGCAGCGGCTCGGCACCGCACCTCGATGGCTAGCGCACAAGTCACGATGGCCATCACCGCCGCCGCGAGCGCGATTGAGAGTCGGCTGCCGATCGTCGGGATGAGCCACAGTGTTGGCAAAAACGTGCCTAGCAATGCGCCTGTGGTGGCTGCGGTGGAATTGGCTCCCGATGCTCCACCTATGTCTTGAAGGCGCGTCAACTGGCGCACTACGACCGGGCTCAGCGCACCCATAAGCAGTAGCGGTGGGACGAATACAACCAGCGTAACCAGCAACGAGGCACGTGCGTGCAACGGGACGCTTGACAGCCCTGATGTCTCCGGCGGTAAGAGCGCCGAAGAAAGGGCGGGCGCCAGCGCGGGCACTCCGGCAATCAGGACGGTGCCCGCGATCGTGAGCCACAACGCTGTGGAGAGCTGGGGACGCCGGTCAGCCAACTTTCCGCCAAGGTAGTACCCCGCCGCGAGTGCCGCCATGATGCCGCCAATGACATTGGTCCAAGTGAATGCGCTAGTCCCGAAATACGGCGCCATGAGTCTGGGCGCCGTTACTTCGATGAGCATCATCGAAAATCCGGTACCAAATGACACCGACAAGAGAAGTAACAGAGGCGGGCGATGTTCGCGCTCTGCTGCCGGCTTGGGTGTCACTGGATCCACTCTCCGCACCGGCAGGGCCCCCCACGTCGTATCCACTGCGTCACAAGCCTAGTAGTGGCCGGAGTATAGGCGGTCGAGAGGCGCCAGCGTAGCGGACCATCACAAGGTGTTGCACAGGGATTCAAAAGGGCCGTTCGGCGGCGCAGAATCTAGAGGTCTCGCTTTGGAGCGAGCGCACCGTCCCGAGCACCTAGCCCATTCGCGGCCGGATCTGGTGCTGCCATGGCCGCTACCTGGTTTCAGGACGGCCCCTGCCTCGTGAACCAGTATCGTGACGACCGCGTGCTGCGCCGCTGGCTGACGCGCCGCGGGCCGCCCGACGTCCGCGCCGCGATCGAGCCGGGCCTCGACCGGCTCGGCGAGCGCGCCGCGACGGACCTGCTCGCGCTGTGCGACGCCGCCGAGGCGCAGCCGCCGCGGCTCGTGCCGTTCGACGCGTGGGGGCGGCGGCGCGACGAGATCGTCGTCTCGGACGCGTGGCGCGCCCTCGATCGCGTGGCGGCGGAAGAGGGCATCGTCGCGACCGCGTACGATCGCGCCTTCGGCCCGTGGTCGCGCGTGCACCAGCTCGCGCGGCTGTACCTGTACCACCCGTCCTCCGCGATCTACTCCTGCCCGCTCGCGATGACCGACGGCGCCGCGCGCGCGATCGAGGTCCACGGGAGCGACGCCCTGCGCGCGCGGGCGCTGCCGCACCTGCTCTCGCGCGATCCGGCCCAGTTCTGGACCTCCGGCCAGTGGATGACCGAGCGCCGCGGCGGGTCCGACGTGTCGGGAACGGAGACCGTCGCCCGCCGCACGGCGTCCGGGTTCGAGCTGCACGGCGAGAAGTGGTTCACCTCCGCGACCACCGCACAGGTCGCGCTGGCCCTCGCGCGCCTCGAGGACGCGCCGGCGGGCAGCGCGGGACTGTCGCTGTTCTACGTCGAGCTGCGCGACGACGGGGGCCGCCTGCAGGGGATCGAGGTGCGGCGGCTCAAGGACAAGCTCGGCACGCGCGCGCTGCCGACCGCCGAGCTGGCGCTGCGCGGCACGCCCGCGGCGCTCGTCGGCGAGCCGGGGCACGGCGTGCGCCGCATGGCGACGCTGCTCAACGTGACGCGCGTGTACAACGCCGTGTGCGCGATCGGCACCGTGCGGCGCGGGCTCGCGCTCGCCCGCGACTACGCGCGGCGGCGCCGCG
>JABLTH010018274.1_pt1 | contig 13279 bp, 11 predicted proteins | sample 7875711 | NCBI WGS metagenome assembly JABLTH01 (sample SAMN14941262, study PRJNA633318) | bioreactor metagenome | isolation source: bioreactor | place: China | collected 2019-03-05 | reverse complement strand
CTCTCACGTCAGGTACGGGCTGCGGTAGCTCTGCAGGATGCGCACGTAGTTCGCGCGCTCGAAGGCCTCGGGGTTCGCGACCTTGCGAAGGCTCATCGAGCCGCGCACCTGCGCGACGCTGTCGCAGCCGTGGCGATCGAGCCACTCGGAGAGGCCGGAGACGAGCGTCCGCAGGTGGCCGGCGCCGTGGCGGAGCAGCGCCGACGTCGTCATCGCGACGTCGGCGCCCGCGAGCACGTACTTGACGACCTCGGCTGCGGAGTCGACGCCGGTCGTTCCGGCGAGTGACGCGTGGACGCGGCCGTGCAGGACCGCGAGCCACAGAAGCGGAAGGCGGATCTCGCTCGGGCGGCTCAGCTCGAGGCTCGGCTCGACTTCGAGCCGCTCGAGGTCGAAGTCGGGCTGATAGAAGCGGTTGAACAGGACGAGGCCGTCGGCGCCGGCCGCGACGAGCCGGCTCGCGAGCTCGCCGGGCGCGCTGAAGAAGGGGCTGAGCTTCACCGCGACGGGGATCTCGACCGAGCGGCGAACGGCGCTGACGAGGTCGACGGTCCGCTGCTCGACGTCGCGTGCGGAGGTCGCGGGGTCGGTCGGCAGCGAGAAGACGTTGAGCTCGATCGCGTGCGCGCCGGCCTCGGCCATGAGCCGCGCGAAGCTCGTCCAGCCGTGGTCGGTCATGCCGTTGAGGCTCCCGATCACGGGGATGGACACCGCCTCGCGCGCACGCCGGATGAGGTCGAGGTAGCGGTCGGGCCCGACGGGGTCCTGCCCGACGGCGGGGAAGTAGCTCAGCGACTCGGCGAAGCTCTCGCTCCCGAGCTCGGAGAGGTGGTCGAACGCCTCGTTCTCGCGCTGGATCTGCTCCTCGAAGAGCGAGAACAGCACGATCGCCGCCGCGCCCGCGTCCTCGAGCCGCCGGATGCCGTCGAGCGTCTTCGACAGCGGCCCGGCGGAGGCCACGACCGGGTGGGCGAGGTCGAGGCCGAGATACCGCGTTCGAAGATCCATGCGCTCTCTCTCCTCACTCTCGCTCGCGTAGCGCGGCGAGGTGCTCGTAGAGCCAGACGCGCTGCGCGTTCGACTTCTCGGCCTGCGCGAGCAGCCGCTCCGCGGTCGCCGGGTCGGTGCGCGCGAGGATGCGGAAGCGAAGCTCGTTGTCGGTGAACTCGCGCAGCTCGATCGTCGGGTCGGCCGAGTCGAGCACCAGCGGGTTCTCGCCGCGCTCGCGAAGCCCGGGGTTGTAGCGGATGAGCGGCCAGTAGCCGCTGTGGACGGCCCGGCGCTGCTGGTCGAGGCCGAGCTGCATGTTGATCCCGTGCGCGATGCAGTGGCTGTACGCGAGGACGATCGACGGCCCCGGGAAGGCCTCGGCCTCGCGCAGCGCGAGCAGGGTCTGCTGCGGGTTCGCGCCCATCGCGACGCGCGCGACGTAGACGTGCCCGTACGCGATCGCCTGCAACGCGAGGTCCTTGCGCTCGACGCGCTTTCCGGCGCTCGCGAACTTGGCGACGGCGCCGAGCGGCGTCGCCTTCGACGCCTGCCCGCCGGTGTTCGAGTAGACCTCGGTATCGAGGACGAGCAGGTTGACGTCGCGATCGCTCGCGAGCACGTGGTCGACGCCGCCTGCGCCGATGTCGTACGCCCAGCCGTCGCCGCCGATCATCCACACGCTGCGGCGGACCAGATGCTGCGCCACCGCGAGAAGGTGCCGGGCCTCGGGCGTCTCGATTCCGCGAAGCCGCTCGCGGAGCTGCTCGACGCGTTCGCGCTGCGAGCGGATCTCGGCCTCGGTTCGCTGCGGCGCCGAGAGCAGCCCCTCGACGAGCTCGTCGCCGAGGCGGCTCTGCAGGCTCCGGAGGCCCGCGCACGCGTGCGCGTGGTGATGGTCGGCGGCGGCGCGAAGACCGAGTCCGAACTCGGCGTTGTCCTCGAAGAGCGAGTTCGACCACGCGGGTCCGCGGCCCTCGTCGTTCACGGTCCACGGCGTGGTCGGGAGGTTTCCGCCGTAGATCGACGAGCAGCCGGTCGCGTTCGCGACGAGCAGGCGGTCGCCGAAGAGCTGCGAGACGAGCTTCACGTACGGCGTCTCGCCGCAGCCGGCGCAGGCGCCCGAGAACTCGAAGAGCGGCTCGAGGAACTGCGTCCCGCGAACGGTCGAGAAGTCGACGCGCGCCCGCGGCGTCACGGGCAGCGTCTCGAAGAAGGCATCGCTGCGGCGCGCGCGTTCGAGGACGTCGTCCTTCGGCACCATGTTGATCGCGCGCTTTCGCGTCTCGGCCTTGCTCTTCGCGGGGCAGACCTCGACGCACAGCCCGCAGCCCGTGCAGTCGTCGGCGTGGACGTGCAGCGCGAAACGCGTCTCGGGAAAGCCGCGGATGTCGATCGGCGCCGACAGGAAGCCCTCGGGCGCCTAGGCCGCGCGGCCGGCCTGGAAAAGCTTCGCGCGGATCACGCCGTGCGGGCAGACGAAGCCGCAGTTGCCGCACTGGATGCACAGGTCGGGCTCCCAGAGCGGGACGAACGCGGCGATGCTGCGCTTCTCGTAGCGGGCAGTCCCGGTCGGGAACGTGCCGTCGACCGGCAGCGCGCTCACGGGGAGCGCGTCGCCGCGCCCCTCGAGCAGCGTGGCGGTGACGCTCCGAACGAACTCGGGCGCGGTCGCGGGAACGGTCTCGCGCGGCGCCCGCGTGCTCGTCGCGCGCTCGGGCAGCTCGACCGGGTGGAGGTTCGCGAGCGCGCGGTCGACGGCCTCGAAGTTGCGCCGCACGACGTCCGTTCCCTTGCGGTCGTAGCTCTTGCCGATCGCGGCCTTGATCTTCTCGATCGCCTCGTCGCGCGGCAGGACGCCCGAGAGCGCGAAGAAGCAGGTCTGGAGGATCGTATTGATGCGGCCGCCGAGGCCGGCCTCGCGTGCGACGCGCGCCGCGTCGATCACGAACAGGCGAAGGCCCTTCTCGATGAGCTGCTCCTGAACGGCGCGCGGGAGCTCGTCCCAGACCGCTTCGGGGCCGTGCGGACTGTTGAGCAGGACGGTGGCGCCGGGCGCGGCGCAGGCGAGAACGTCGGTGCGGTCGAGCAGGCCGAACTGGTGGCAGCCGACGAAGTGCGCGTCGCGAACGAGATACGCCGAGCGAATTCGCTCGCGGCCGAAGCGCAAATGCGAGACGGTCTGCGACCCCGACTTCTTGGAGTCGTAGACGAAGTAGCCCTGCGCGAAGATCGCGGGATCCTCGCCGAGGATCTTGATCGTGTTCTTGTTGGCGCCGACGGTTCCGTCGGACCCGAGCCCGAAGAAGACGGCGCGCCGCACTGCCTCGGGCTCGGTCGAGAATCCGGGATCGACCGCGAGGCTCGTTCCCGAAACGTCATCGACGATCCCGACGGTGAAGCCGCTTCGCGGCTCGCCCTTCGCCAGCTCGTCGAAGACGGCCTTCACCATCGCCGGCGTGAACTCCTTCGACGCGAGGCCGTAGCGCCCGCCGGCGATCCGCGGCTCGGCGAGCCCGGCTCGCGCGCGGCGCTCGCGCGTCGTCGCGAAGGCCGTGACGACGTCGGTGTACAGCGGCTCGCCGAGCGCGCCCGGCTCCTTCGTCCGGTCGAGCACCGCGATTGCGCGGACCGACGGCGGCAGCGCGGCGAGAAGACGCTCGGCCGAGAACGGGCGGACCAGGCGCACCTGCAGCACGCCGACGCGCTCGCCGCGCGCGGTGAGCCAGTCGGCCGTCTCGCGCGCGGTCTCGGCGCCCGATCCCATGAGGACGATCACGCGCTCGGCGTCGGGGCTGCCCGCGTAGTCGAAGAGGCCGTAGCGCCGCCCGGTTCGCTGCGCGAGTCGCTCGAACGCCGCCTCGACCACTGCGGGGACGCGCGCGTAGAACGGGCTCACGGCCTCGCGCGCCTGGAAGTAGACGTCGGGGTTCTGTGCGGTGCCGCGGATCACGGGGTGGTCGGGGTCGAGCGCGCGGCGTCGGTGCGCGATCACGAGCGCGTCGTCGACGAGCGCGCGCAGGTCGTCGTCGGAGAGGAGCGTGACGCGCCCGATCTCGTGCGACGTTCGGAAGCCGTCGAAGAAGTGAACGAACGGGACGCGCGCCTCGAGCGTCGCCGCCTGCGCCACTGCCGCGAAGTCGTGCGCCTCCTGCACGGAGCCCGACGCGAGCAGCGCCCAGCCGGTGCTGCGGACGGCCATCACGTCCTGGTGATCGCCGAAGATCGAGAGGGCGTGCGTCGCGAGCGCGCGCGCGGCGACGTGCAGGACGGCGGGCGTCAGCTCGCCCGCGATCCGGTACAGGTTCGGGATCATGAGCAGCAGGCCCTGCGACGCGGTGAAGCTCGTCGTGAGCGCTCCCGCCTGGAGCGCTCCGTGCACGACACCCGCTGCGCCGGCCTCGCTCTGCATCTCGATCACGTCGGGGACGTTTCCGAAGAGGTTGCGACGCCCCTCGCTCGCCCACTGGTCGGCGAGCTCGGCCATCACCGACGACGGCGTGATCGGGTAGATCGCGCAGATCTCGGACAGGCGGTACGCGACGTCGGCGCACGCCTCGTTGCCCTCGAGCATCGCGACGCGCGGCCCGGCCATCAGTCTTCGCGCTCCTCGCGCGCGGGTTCGGGGATCATCTCGATCGCGTGGCACGGGCACTGCTCGAAGCAGATCGCGCAGCCCGTGCAGCGGTCGTAGTCGAAGCGGTAGCGCCGGCCGGGGCCGAGCTTCACGACGGCCTGCTCGGGGCACGCCGCGAGGCAGCCGTCGCACTCGTAGCAGTTGCCGCACGACAGGCAGCGCCTCGCCTCGAAGATGGCCTCGTCCGGCTCGAGGCCGCGGACGACCTCGTCGAACGAGTAGAGGCGCGGGCCGAGCCGCGCCTCGGGCTGCTGCCGCTGCGCGGCGTCGGTGAAGAACCAGAGATGGAGCTCGTCGTACGTCGCGATCTCGGGCCGAGCGGCCTTCGTGTAGATGGTTCCGCGAAGATACGCATCCATGTGTCGGGCGGCCTTCTTGCCGTGTCCGACGGCGACCGTCACCGTCCGCTCCGCCGGCACCATGTCGCCGCCTGCGAACAGCCCCGGATGGCCCGTCATGAGGCCCGGCGAGACCTGCACCGTTCCGTCGGGCTCGAAGACGACGCCCGGGATTCCCTGCAGCAGACCGGTGTCGCTCTCCTGCCCGAGCGCGAGGATGAGGTCGTCGGCCTCGAGCGTCTCGAAGCGGCCGGTGCCGCGCGGCCGTCCCTTCTCGTCGAGCTCCATCTCCTCGACGGTGAACTCCTTGCCCTCGATCGAGTGGATCGACCGCAGCCAGCGGATCACGACGCCCTCTTCGAGCGCGTCGTCGGCCTCGAACTCGTGCGCCGGCATGTGCTCGCGGTCGCGCCGGTAGACGATGACGGGCTCGTGTCCCAGGCGGAGGACGGTTCGCGCGGTGTCCATCGCCGTGTTGCCGCCGCCGTAGACCGCGACGCGCCGGCCGAGGCGCGGCGCGCGGCCGCGCTCGACGTCGCGCAGAAAGCCGACGGCGTCGAGGATCCGTCCCGCGTCGCGCGCCGGGATCTCGGTCCGCTTCGAGAGATGCGCGCCGACGGCGACGAAGGCCGCGTCGAAGCCTCCCTGCTCCTTCTCGGCGAGCAGATCGCGCACCTTGTGGTTGCACACGAAGCGAACGCCCATGCGCTCGATGCGGCCGATCTCGCCGTCGAGGACGGCGCGGGGAAGGCGGTAGGCCGGGATGCCGAAGCGCATCATTCCGCCCGGCTTCGGCCCCGCGTCGCGCACCTCGACCGCATGGCCGAGCCGCGCGAGGTGGTACGCGGCCGAGAGGCCGCTCGGCCCCGCGCCGACCACGAGGACGCGCTTTCCCGACGCCGGCGCGGCCGCTCGCGGCGCCCAGCCCTCGGCGAGCGCACGGTCGCCGAGGAAGCGCTCGACGGCGTGGATGCTCACGGTGTCGTCGAGCTGCGCGCGGTTGCACGCGCTCTCGCACGGGTGGTAGCAGACGCGCCCGTGCACCGCGGGCAGCGGATTGTCGTCGAGCAGCGTCTCCCACGCTTCGCGCAGCCTTCCGGCCTGCGCGTGCGCGAGCCACGCCTGGATGTTCTCGCCGGCCGGACACGCGTGGTTGCACGGCGGCATGAGATCGACGTAGAGCGGCCTGCGCGTGCGCTCCGCTCCCGTCCCTCGCTTCTCGGAGAGATCGGGCGGCGACGTGAGGTCGCGACGGTCGCTCGGCATGGAGGCTCCCGCCGTGCAGCTTATCCCTGCTCGCACGCCTTCGCTTCGAGATCGACGTCACGAACGCCCGTGATTCGCGCCTGCACCATCTCGCCGGCCTTCGCCGCGCCGGCGAGCAAGACGACACCGTCGATCTCGGGGGCCTGGCTCGCGAGGCGGCCGCGCGGGCGGGCGCCTCCCGCGTCGACGAGGACGGGGAGCGTCTGGCCGACGAGCGCGGCGAGCTTCTCGCGCATGATCTCGCGCTGGATCGCCATCAGCTCGCGGTGTCGGGCGCGTGCGACCTTGCGAGGCACTTTGTCGCCGAGGCCGAACGCCCGCGTCCCTTCTTCGTCCGAGTAGCGGAAGACCCCGACGCGGTCGAAGCGGACCTCGCGGACGAAGCGGCAGAGCGTCTCGAAATCTTCGTCGGTCTCGCCGGGAAATCCGACGATGAACGTGGTGCGGAGCGTCACGTCCGGGATGCCCGCGCGCAGGCGCTCGACGAGCGCGCGCTGGCGAGCCTCGGTCGCGCCGCGCTTCATCGCCGCGAGGATGCGGTCGCTCGCGTGCTGGAGCGGGACGTCGACGTAAGGCAGCACCCGGCCGCCGCCGGCGAGCACCTCGATGAGCGCATCGGTCACGGCGGTGGGATACAGGTAGAGCGGGCGGATCCAGTCGAGGCCGTCGACCTCGGAGAGCGCGCGCAGCAGGCCCGCGAGGTCGGGGCGGCCCGTTCGGTCCTTGCCGAAGGCGGTCGCGTCCTGCGCCACGAGATTCAGCTCGCGAACGCCGGCCTCAGCGAGCTGCCGCGCCTCGGCGACCACCGACTCGGGCGCACGGCTCTGGAAGCGGCCGCGGATCGCCGGGATCGCGCAGAAGGCGCAGACGCGGTCGCAGCCTTCGGAGATCTTGAGATACGCGCTGTGCGCCGGGCCGATGAGGACGCGCGGATCGTGCTCGTCGTACAGGTGCGTGCGGCCCGCATCGACGTAGACGCCGCGGCCGCGCCCCGCGAGCGCATCGTCGAGGATCCGCGGGATGTGCTGGAAGTGGCCGGTGCCGACGAAGGCGTCGACCTCGGGCAGCTCCTTCGCGAGGTCCGCGCCGTAGCGCTGCGGCAGGCAGCCCGCGACGACCAGCCCCCGCAGCCGCCCCGACTCGCGCAGGTCCGCCACCTCGAGGATCGCGGCGATCGACTCCTCTCGCGCGCTCTCGATGAACGAGCAGGTATTCACGACCACGACGTCGGCGTCCTCGAGCCGTTCGGCGATGGCGTAGCCGCCGAGCGCGAGCGCGCCGATCATCACCTCGGAGTCGAGGCGGTTCTTCGGGCAGCCGAGCGAGCGGAAATGGACGCGAGCCGAGGGGGACGCAGGGGGCATCGGCTGGAGGGTATCGCCCCGGGCGGGTTACGCTGGGAGGGCTGTCGGGGCGGCGGCCCGCGGGGCCGGCCCGAGCAAGGGGAAGCTGCAATGACCTCGCGACCGTTCCGGGTTCTCGGCCTCCAGCAGATCGCCGTCGGTGGGCTCGACAAGAAGGCGCTGCGCAGGCTGTGGGTCGACCTGCTCGGCCTCACGCTGCGCGGGGAGTTCCGAAGCGAGCGCGAGAACGTCGACGAGGACATCGCGGTGGCGGGGTCGGGGCCGCTCGCGGTCGAGGTCGACCTCATGCAGCCGATCGACCCGGCGAAGAGCCCGAAGGTGCACGAGCCCGCGCTCAACCACGTGGGCGTGTGGGTCGACGATCTGCACGCCGCGGTCGAATGGCTCACCGCGCAGGGCATGCGCTTCACGCCGGGCGGCATCCGCAAGGGCGCCGCGGGATTCGACGTCTGCTTCGTCCATCCGAAGGGGAGCGCCGATGCGCCGGTCGGAGGCGAGGGCGTTCTCATCGAGCTCGTGCAGGCGCCGGCCGAGGTGATCGCGGCGTTCGGGCGGCTGGCGGCGCCGTGACCGGCGTCGTTGCGAGAGCAGCCGGCCTCACGCTCGACGAGAGCCCGATCGAGCGCACGGCGATCGACACGCTGCGTGCGCTCGCGATCGACGCCGCGCAGGCCTCGCGGTCGGCGACGCCGGACGCGATGGCGCCGCTCGTCTACGTGCTCTGGCAGCGCTTCGTTCGCTTCGATCCCGACGATCCCGGCTGGCCGAGCCGCGACCGCTTCCTGCTCTGCGCGGATGGCGCTCCGGCGCTGCTCGCCGCGCTGCTGCACCTCGCGGGCGTGAAGGCGAACGGCCCGCAACACGACCGCGAGCTCGCGGTGACGCTCGGCGATCTCGAGCGCTTCGGCGAGCGCGCGGCGCAGGGGACGCCTTTCGAGCCGCTGCCCGGAGAGAATCTCCTTCGCGGCCGCGCACACGAGCGCCTCGCGGCGAGCACGGCGGTCGCGCTCGCCGCACGAGAGCGCGCCGAGCGCTTCGACCGCCCCGGCTTCGCGATGTTCGATTCCGACGTCTACGTGCTGTGCGGGGACGGCTGCCTCGACGACGATGCGGCGAGCAAGGCGGCGCTGCGCGCCGCGGAGCTCGGGCTCTCGAACCTGTGCTGGATCTACGACGACACCCGTCCCGCCTCCGCTGCGGGCGATCCGGATCGGCGCGGCGCCGAGGTCGCGGAGCGCATGCGCGCATGCGGATGGAACGCGGTGCGGGTGGACGACGGCGCCGACACCGCCGCGTTGTCGGATGCCCTCGAGTCCTTCCGCAGCGAGGGTGACCGGCCGACGCTCGTCGTCGTGGGCGGCGAAGCTTCCGCGCCCTCGTCCGGACACGAGCGGCTTCGCGTTCCGCCCGGCGTTCGCGAGCATTTCCGCGACGGCGCCGGACGCCGCGGCCGTGCGCTCCGGAACGCCTGGTTCGTTCGCCTCGCGGCGTATCGCGAGCTTCATCCCGAGCTCGCGGAGGAGATCGATCACATGACGCATCTCGCGATCCCGGGGATCTCGTGACCGGGGCGCCTCTCGCGACGGCGCGACACGCGCTCGGCCTCGTCTCGGACGGGCAGACGCTCGGCCTCGGCACGGGCCGCGCGGCGGCCGCATTCGTCGACGTCCTCGGCGAGCGCGTTCGCAAGGGCCTTCGCGTGCGCGGCGTTCCGACGTCGATCGCGACGGCCGAGCAGGCCGCACGCCTCGGCATTCCGCTCGTCACGCTCGACGAGGCGGGAGAGCTCGACATCGCGTTCGACGGAGCGGACGAGGTCGATCCGAATCTCGACTGCATCAAGGGCTACGGCGGCGCGCTGGTTCGCGAGATGATCGTCGCCGCCTCGGCGCGCCGCTTCGTCGTCCTCGTCGGCGCCGAGAAGCTCGTCGCCGCGCTCGGCGAGCGCGGGAAGATCCCGATCGAGATCGTTCCCTACGCGCTTCCTCTCGCGCGCCGGAGGATCGAGGCCCTCGGCCTCGCTCCGGTCGTACGAACGAAGCCCGACGGGTCTGCGTACGTCACCGACAACGGCAACTGGATCCTCGACTGCGGATCGCGCCCGCTGCGCGACGCTGCGGCGGTCGAGCGCGCGCTTCGCGCGCTGCCGGGCGTCGTCGGGACGGGCCTGTTCCTCGGGATGGCGAACGTGGTGCTCGTCGAGGAGGGTGAGAAGGTCCGCGTGATGGAGCGCTGAGGCGAAGAGGGACGATGCTCGAAACCGCGTCGCACAACCCGCTCACGGTGGGGCTCGCCCGAACGCTGCTGCCCGAGCCGTGCAGCATCGTCATCTTCGGCGGCGCGGGGGACCTCTCGCGCCGCAAGCTCGTCCCGGCGCTCTACAACCTGATGCTCGACGGCCTGCTCCCGGCCGGAGTCGCGATCCTCGGCTTCGCGCGAACCGATCTCGACGACGCGCGCTTCCGGCAGCTCGCGCGCGAAGGCGTCGAGAAGCACTCGCGGCGCCCGCTCGACGAGGCCGCATGGGCGGCGTTCGAGAGGCGGCTGTTCTTCGTTCGCGGGCCCTTCGACGAGGCCGCGTCGTACGAAGCGCTCGCGAAGCGGCTCGCGGCCGTCGAGCCCGAGTGCGGCGTTCCGGGAAACCGCATCTTCTACCTCTCGGTGCCGCCGAGCTCGATGGGGACCTGCGTCGAGCGGCTCCGCGCCGCCGGGATGGTTCGCGCCGATGCCGCGAGACCGTTCTCGCGAATCATCGTCGAGAAGCCGATCGGACACGATCTCGAGAGCGCGCGGGCGCTCAACGACGCTCTCGCGACCGCGTTTCGAGAAGACCAGACCTTTCGCATCGACCACTACCTCGGCAAGGAGACGGTCCAGAACCTGCTGGTGATGCGCTTCGCGAATTCGATCTTCGAGCCGCTCTGGAACCACAAGTACGTCGATCACGTGCAGATCACCGTCGCCGAAGAAGAGGGCGTCGGGACGCGCGCGGGCTACTACGAAGAGGCCGGGGCGCTTCGCGACATGGTCCAGAACCACATCCTCCAGCTCCTGTGCCTCACGGCGATGGAGCCGCCGTGGGCGCTCACGGCCGACGTCGTTCGCGATCACAAGCTCGAGGTGCTGAGCTGCCTGCGGCCGATCTCGGGCAGCGGCGCTGCGCAGAGCGTCGTCCGGGCGCAGTACGGCCCGGGCGTCCATCGCGGAGCCGAGGTCCCGGGCTACCGCCGCGAGCCGAACGTCCGGCCCGACTCGGTCACCGAGACGTACGTCGCGATCGAGGCCTACGTCGACAACTGGCGCTGGGCGGGCGTTCCCTTCTACCTGCGAACGGGAAAGCGCATGCCGCGGCGCGCGAGCGAGATCGCGGTGCAGTTCAAGGACGTTCCGCCGATCCTGTTCAACGTCGACGCGTCGTCTCCGCTCGACGCGAACGTGCTCGCGCTGCGCATCCAGCCGGACGAAGGGATCTCGCTCCGCATTGCGACGAAGCTCCCCGGCCCGAAGGTTCGCGTCTTCCCGGTGAAGATGGACTTCCGGTACGGGGCGACGTTCGGAGACCAGTCGCCCGAAGCGTACGAGCGGCTTCTGCTCGACGTGATGGCGGGCGACGCGACGCTGTTCATGCGCCGCGACGCCGTCGAGGCTTCGTGGACGTGGGTGACGAACATCCTCGAGGCCTGGCGCGAGGCGCCGGTGCGCTGGCTGCCGGAATACGCCGCGGGCACGTGGGGCCCGGTCGAAGCCGAGAAGCTGATCGAGTCGCGTTTGCGGAAGTGGCGGACGCCGTGACGCAGGCGCACGAGCCCGGCCTCGCCGTCCGGCCCGTCGACGTCGGCGCGGTCGAGCGCGAGCTGACGCGCCTGTGGTCGCGTCCCGGCCCGGACCTGCTCTCCGAAGACCCGGTGACCCGCGCGTGCATGTCGAATCTCATCGTCTACTGCGAGACCGACGCGGACGCTTCGCCGGTGCACGAGGAGATCGCGGACATCGTGCAGCGGCATCCCGCGCGCGTGCTGCTCCTCGTCGGAAGCGCGGGCGCGCAGCCGTCGGACATCGAGGCGTACGTCTCGGCGGTCTGCTTCACGGCGGGCGCGGGCCGGCAGATCTGCTCCGAGCACGTCACGATCTCGGCGCAAGGGGGCGCGCGACGCCGTCTTCCGGCGACCGCGCGGTCGCTGCTGATCGGCGACCTTCCGACGGCGGTGTGGTGGGCGTCGCCGACGCCTCCGCCGTCGGGAGGCGAGCTGTTCCGCGAGCTCGCGGCAATGACGGGCCACGTCCTCTACGACAGCGAGGGGTGGGCCGATCCGGCGGGCGGCGTCGTCTCGGTCGCGGACTGGGCGAAGGGTGCGGACCCGCGGACGATCGTCTCGGACCTCGCGTGGCGGCGGCTCAAGCCGTGGCGGCGCCTCGTCGGCCAGACGCTCGACCCGGCGCTCGAGCCGGGAGCGCTCGACGCGATCGACGAAGTCGTGATCGACCACGGCCCGCACGCGCTGCCCAAGGCGTGGCTCCTCGTCGGCTGGCTCGCGGCTCGGCTCGGCTGGCGTCCGCTCGCAGGCAAGGTCTCGCCCGGCGACGAGATCGCATGGCGATTCGAAGCGGGCCACGGCGCCGTCCGCGTCACCGTCCGGCGTCACGGCGACGGCGATTCCGTGCTGCGCGGTGCGAGCATCGGCTGGCGACGGCCGGGCGGGCGGGCGCAGGCGACGTTCTCGCTCGAGCCCACGGGGTGGATCGCGGCCGAGCATCCGGGGGCCGCGGCGTCGCAGCGGATCCTCGCGCGCGGCGAGCTGCCGCGCGCGGCGCTGGTCGCGCAGCAGCTTCCGAAGCTGTTCCGCGATCCTCTCTTTCGCGATGCTCTCGCGCTGTCGCGAACCATGGCGGAGGCGCTGCTTCGATGACGGTCGTGATTCCCGAAGTCCGGCGCTTCGCCGACGCGGAGGCCGTGAGCCGCGCGGCGGCGGACGAGGTCGAGCGGCTCGCATCGGCGGCCGTCGCCGCGCGCGGCCGCTTCACCCTTGCGCTCTCGGGCGGATCGACGCCGAAGCGGCTCTACGAGCTCCTCGCGGGCGAGCCCTGGCGGACGGCGATCGACTGGGATCGCGTCGAGGTCTTCTTCGGCGACGAGCGGGCGGTGCCGCCGGACGATCCGGAATCGAACTACCGCATGGCGCGCGAGGCGATGCTCGCGCCGCTCGGCCTCGCGCCGTCGCGCGTCCACCGCATGGAGGCCGAGCGGCCGAACCTCGACGCGGCGGCGCTCGCGTACGAGGCGACGCTCGCTCGCGTCTTCGGCCTCGCGCTCGGCGCCGGCGCGCCGCCTCCCCGCCTCGATCTCGTCCTGCTCGGGCTCGGGCCCGACGGGCACACGGCCTCGCTCTTTCCGCACACGGCGGCGCTGCGCGAGGCGCAGCGCTGGTGCGTTCCCAACTGGGTTCCGCAGCAGAACGCCCACCGGATGACGCTCACCTACCCCGTTCTCGACCAGGCGCGGGAGATCGTGTTCCTGGTGGCCGGGGCCGGGAAGTCCGCTCCGCTCGCCGAGGTGCTCGAGGGTCCGCAGGACTTCGGCCGCCTGCCGTCGCAGCGGGTCCGCCCGGCGGCGGGGCGGCTGCGGTTCCTCGTCGACGAGGCGGCGGCGTCGAATCTGAGGCAACACTGATCCATGTCGGACGCGACGG
>JABLTH010025858.1_pt1 | contig 13285 bp, 9 predicted proteins | sample 7875711 | NCBI WGS metagenome assembly JABLTH01 (sample SAMN14941262, study PRJNA633318) | bioreactor metagenome | isolation source: bioreactor | place: China | collected 2019-03-05 | reverse complement strand
GCGATCAGCGGCTTGCGCAGGCTTTTTGCTGCTTCCCAGTGGCGGGTGATGTAGTTGTCGTTGTAGACCTTGGCGTAGTCCCACTCCGCCATTGCGGCAATGTCCGCGCCAGCGGCAAAGGCTTTCTCGTTGCCGGTGACCACCATTACATGCACTGAAGGGTCGGCATCAAGCGTAGTGAGCACGCCAGCCAGCTCTTCTGCCAGCGCATCGTTCAGCGCATTCAGCACCTTCGGGCGGTTGAAGCGGATCAGCGCTACGCGGGCCGGGTTGTCCAGTTTTTCGACGGTGACCAGAGGTTCAGACATGATGTTTTCCAGATGCGGTTTGCGGTTTCTTGAGCGGAATGTGCTGCATACGGGCGGCGCCGCCATTGAGGCCGCCTTCGAGAATACCTACCACCGCTTCCGCGTACTGCGAGTAGGTGAGCGTCCCGCCCGGCTTGAGCCAGGTAAATGTCCAGTTCACTATGCCAAACACGCTCATGGTGAGCACCTTGGCCCGACCTTCGTCGATCTGATAAGTGCTGCTGATCAGGTCGGCGAACGCCTGCACCACGCTGCGCTCCAGCGCGATCACTGTCTCGCGCTCAGTCGGCGGCAGGTACTTGACGTCGTTGAGCAGCACGATATGCCGCGAGCGCGAGCTCTCGTATTCCCGTACAAAGCGGCGAATGGTCTCGGCCAGCGCCTCGCGGGCCGGCAAATCGCGTGACGCCACCTCAATCACCAGCGATTGCAGGCGCGACATGTACGCATGCAGCAGGTCGTAGAGGATGGCGTCCTTCGACGCGTAGTAGTGATAAAGCAGGCTCTTCGACACGCCGCAGCGTTGCGCCAGCTGCGCCATCGTGGCGCTCGGATAGCCCAGTTCCGCAAAGGCCTCCGCCGAGATATTGAGAATGGTGTCGCGTTGCAGCGAGTGGGCAGATGACGGACCGCGGGGCATGCGTTGATTCTATGCAAGCCAGGGCGAAAGGCTCAGCGCCCGTCGTAGCTGATGCGCACGCGGTCGGTCACCGGATGCGACTGGCAGGTCAGCACAAAGCCGCGATTCACCTCATATTCCTCCAGCGCGAAGTTGGCGTCCATGCGCACCTCGCCATCGAGCACTTGCGCACGACAGGTGCAGCAGACGCCGGCCTTGCAGGCGTAAGGCACATCAATGCCGGCAGCAAGTGCCACGTCGAGGATGGACTCGCCGCGAAAGCCGACCTTGAGGACCCGCTCGATGCCGTCGGCGATCACCGAAACCTGCGCCATCTCACCAGCGTCCGGGTTCACCGCGCTGGGGTCGCTCGCCGTCACCTTGTTCGGTACGCCAAACAGCTCTTTGTGAATCCGGTCGTGCGCGATCCCGGCGGCCTCGCAGGCCGCAGCGCAGGAAGCAATCATCTCGCCCGGGCCGCAAATATAGATGTCGTCGAACGCCGGTGCACTGAGCGCGCCGGCAAACAGATCGGTGACTTTGGCGCCGTCCAGGCGCCCATTGGCAATCGGCGCTTCCTGCACCTCGCCGGACAGCGTGTGCATGAGTTGAAAACGGGTAAGGAACCGGTCGCGCAAGTCTTCAAGCGCCTCCTTGAACACGATGTCCCTGACTCGACGGTTGCCATAGACCAGTGTCACCGTTGACGCGGAATCAGTCTCCAGCAGCGTCTTCAGGATCGAAAACACCGGTGTGATGCCACTGCCAGCCGCCAGCAGCAGCACATTGCGCGGCCGGGAAGCCTCCGGTGTGAAAGTGAAATGACCGTCAGGCGGCAGAGCGTCGATCGCTTCCCCTTCGCGCAGCAGCGCATGCGCCCATTGCGAAAACTGGCCACCATCGACCCGCTTGATCGCCACCTGCCAGCGCCCTTCGTGCGGCGCCGAACAAAGTGAATACGAACGGCGAAGCTCGCGATCGCCAACGTCGGCGCGCAGGGTGATGTACTGCCCCGCACGGTAGGCAAATCGCGACCGCAAGTCGGCGGGAATCTCGAACTCAACGACGATGCAGTCTGAGGTCTCGCGGGAGACATCTGCTACTTGCAGCGTATAAAAATGTAGTGCCATGTCAGGCCTTGTTCCTGTCGTGCAAAGGTAGCGTTGCTACCAGGTGGCACCGGCATGCTGCCGGGCGAGCGACTGCATTTCAGCAAGCAGTTCGGCACGGGCCAGTCGGGCGTTGCCAACGGCCGCCGCCACCGTCTCCGATGCTGCCGGCAAAAGCGCGGGCATCGGTACGGTCGCATCTGCGAATGCCGCAGCCACGGCGTCGGTCCATTGTTGCTGGTTGACTGCCGCGTCTGCACCGGCCATCGGTGTCGCCAGCATTTCCGGGCAAAGCGGCCACTGCGCATCTATCGCAGCCAGCAGCCGGCGACGCGATTCGTCGGTGCCGTCACCAAAGCGAACTACCCAGTCTCTTGCCTGACGCCACTGCACGCGGGCCTCCTTCGCCGCATTGGCCGCGACCGCCGCCAGATCGCGATCAGCACTGGTGAGCCAGGCGTCCCAGATCGGAATTTGCCAGGCGGCCAGCAACATGGAGCGCAGCACGGTGTGCGCATAGTCAACGTTCGCAGCCGACGCCAGCGCGACGTTGCAGAAGTCTGCTGCGTCACGCAGATAAGCCAGCGAATCCTCGGTGGCACCGCCGCCGCGCCGCGCGGCGACGATTTGCAAGAGACCTCGCGCCTGTCCGATGGCGTCGAGCGCGGTGTTGGTCAGCGCGATGTCCTCTTCCAGCGCCGGGCCGTGGCCGCACCACTCAGACAGGCGATGACCCGATAGCAGGCAGGTGTCGGCCAGCGTCATCAGGGATTGTTCCGGCAGAAATATGCTCATGTCGGGTCGATAGGCAGGGGACGATATGGGCGCAGGGTGATGCGCGTGGGCACCAGTTCCGGTGCGGAATCACACTGGCAATCGGCAGCGCTACATGTGGCCGATTTCTTCCGGGATGTCGTAGAAAGTCGGGTGGCGGTAAATCTTGTTGGCCATCGGGTCGAAGTTTTCGCTCTTCTGCGTCGGATCGCTCGCGGTAATAGCGTTCGATGGCACCACCCAAATACTCACGCCTTCCTGCCGCCGCGTGTACACGTCGCGCGCCAGCGTCACCGCATGCTGCGCGTCGCTCGCGTGCAGGCTGCCCACATGCTTGTGGTCAAGCCCCGCCTTGCTGCGGATGAACACTTCGTAGAGTGGCCAGCCGCGGCTGTCCTTACTGTCTGCTGCGTTGCTCATGCGGCCTTCCGTTGCATTGCCTGAACCCTGTCGACCTGCTTCGCGGCGTGCGCCGTGGCGGCCTCGCGCACCCAGCGCCCGTCCTCGAACGCCTTGACGCGGTCATGCATGCGCTCGGCATTGCAGGGGCCGTCGCCATTGACGACACGCCAGAACTCGTCCCAGTTGATCTTGCCGAAGTCGTAATGACCGCGCTCCGCGTTCCACTTGAGATCAGGGTCAGGCAAGGTCAGGCCAAGGTATTGCGCCTGTGGCACCGTCACATCGACGAACTTCTGGCGCAGATCATCGTTGCTGATGCGCTTGATGCCCCAGTTCATCGCCTGTCCGGAGTGTTGCGAGTCGGAGTCATGTGGGCCGAACATCATCAGGGTCGGCCACCACCAGCGATTCACCGATTCCTGTGCCATCGCCCTCTGTGCTGGCGTACCCTCGCAGAGCGCGCGCACAATGTCGAAGCCCTGACGCTGATGAAAGGATTCTTCCTTGCAGACGCGAATCATCGCCCGCGCATACGGCCCGTAGCTGCAGCGGCAAAGCGGCACCTGGTTCATGATCGCCGCACCATCCACCAGCCAGCCGATGGTGCCGATGTCGGCCCAGGTCTCGGTGCGGTAATTGAAGATGCTCGAATATTTGGCCTTGCCGGAATGCAGCGCGTCGATCAGCTCATCGCGACTGACCCCCAACGTTTCCGCCGCGCTGTAGAGGTAAAGCCCGTGCCCGCCCTCGTCCTGCACCTTGGCGAGCAGGATTTCCTTGCGCTTGAGCGACGGCGCCCGCGTGATCCAGCCGCCCTCCGGCAGCATGCCCACCACCTCCGAGTGTGCGTGCTGCGAGATCTGGCGAATCAAGGTCTTGCGATAGGCCTCGGGCATTTCGTCCTGCGGCTCAATGCGGTCATCGCGGGCAACGCGCGCTTCGAATTCGGTATCAGTAGCTGATTTGCTGCGAACCGCATTTTCAGTCGCCGGAGCAACATCAATGGCTTGGGTATACATACACTTCTCGGGCGATTGATACGGGCTGTCGGGCGCTGCACCGTCTAGCGCCGCTATGCTGCAGCGATCCGACTGATATGGCGGGCGCGGTCGCCAAACAACCCGCGCCACGTCAATGCAGCCTGTCTGCAAGTTGTTTGATCCAGCGCAAATAGTATTCCCGACCGACCGGTCAGTCAATATGGTGTTTCGATCGACTGCGGTCAGCCTGAAAGCCATCGCCTAGACGCCATCATCCCACTCAACCGCGCGGGACGACCGTATGCCTGAACGCTGTTCAGGCACGCGCAATCCCGATAGCATTGCCCGATTGATCGGGGGGCATGTGTTGAGCTTGTGGAGCGCATCGAACGCGACGGCGTCAGCCTTGATATCGCTTATGGCGCTTACTGGTGCCAACGGATGATCGCCAACAGCACACACTGCATGCCGTATGCATGCGGCGAAGGGCCGCAAGGTTGCTGACATGGCGCAACCCCGCATCGCCCAGTTAACCAAGATTCCGTTCGGCAGCAACGAGCCGCTGCTGCATCGGGCGCTGGAAGCCGGCGGCGTCGGGCTGTGGGATTACACGCCGTCCAACGGCATGATCGATCTCTACCACAACGTTTTCTCGTTCGAATCGTTGCGTCCGGGCCGTTACTACGGGCCGCTCAGCGAATTCACCAGCTATGTCGCGGCAGAGGACTTGCCTGCCGTTGAACGCCTGCTGCGTCAGTGCGAAGCCGGTGAGCCGGAGGTCTACGTGGAATTCCGCGTTCGTCGCAGCAACGGCGACGGCGTGGTCTGGCTTGCCTGCAAGGGCCGCAACGCCCCGCAGGCAAATGGCAAGTCGCGCTACGTTGGCGCCATTACCGACATCACCGAAGCGTCCGAGCGCGAGCTGAAGCTGCTGGCGTATCACGAGTCCCTCTTTTCGCTGGCGCGCAATCCGCTGGTGGTTGATCGTGGTGACTTTGCCCGCTCGTCAACCCAGATCATGCGCCAGTGCGCAGCCGCGCTGAACGTCGCTCGCGCCGGGCTGTGGCGCTTCAGCGAAAGCGGCCGGCAACTGGTGTGCCTGCATCAGCATGACGCCCGCGTCGTGAACGGCGAGGCCAGGGCGGGTCAGGTACTTGATGCCGCTGACTTTCCCACCTATTTCGCCGCCATCGCACAGCGGCGCGCCCTCGCCGTTGGCGACGCGGTCGCAGACCCGGTGCTGGAGGAGTTCCGCGTCACCTATCTGCCGCAAACAGGCGTCAGGGCCTTGCTTGATGTACCGGTGTTTCACCATGGCCATCTCTGGGGCGTCGTCTGTTTTGAAGATTGCGAGCAGACGCGTGTGTGGGACGGTGATTCGCAGGCCTATGCCAGCTCGGCGGTGGACCTGTTGTCGCTCGCGCATGAGGTGTCGGAGCGGATCAAGTCCGAAACTGAATTGCATGCCACCCGTGAGCGCCATCGTGCCTTCATCCAGGCGAGCCTTGACTCCATCTGGGCGGTCGACGTCGAGCCCGCCATCCCGACCAGTCTGCCGCCGCAGGAGCAGATTGCCCTGCTACGCGAGCGGGGGCTGATCAGCGACGTCAATGCAGCGTTTGCCCGCGACTACCATCGCGACGAGACCGACGTCATTGGCCGCCGCCTGTCGGAATTCATGCCCGAGCTGTTCAAGGGCACCTCGCTGCGCGACTGGATCGACCGTGGCTATCGTCTGAACGAGCGCGAGCTGCGCCTGAAGGTGCGTGGTGAAGATCTGCACTGGTTGACGCTGACGCTGCTCGGCGTCGTCGAAGACGGCAAACTTGTCCGACTGTGGGGCGCTCGCCGCAACGTGACCGACCGCAAGCGCTATCAGTCGCTGCTGGAACATCTCGCCTTCCGCGACCCCCTCACGGGCCTGCTCAACCGCCAGCGGCTGGTGGCCGAGATCAACGAAAACATTGAGCAATCCGGCCATCGCGGCGACGATCCGTCCGCCGCATTGCTGCTGCTTGATCTCAACCAGTTCAAGGACATCAACGACACCCTTGGCCACAGCGCCGGCGACGAGGTGCTGCGCCAGATGAAGGACCGCTTCGACGAAGCGCTGACCAATGAAGACGCGATTGCTGCGCGGCTGGGCGGCGACGAATTCGGTGTCTTCGTCCGCGGAGTCGGCACCGCCGAGGGCGCCATGCGGGTCGCTGAGGCAATCACCAATGCGCTGGCGCAGCCCTTCGTGATCGGCGGTGGCAAGTTCCACGTGTCCGCCAGCATCGGGGCTGCGATTTATCCGACGCATGGCCGCACGTTCTCCGACCTGTCCCGCGCTGCCGACGAGGCGATGTATCACGCCAAGCAGACCGGCGGTGGCGTGCGCCTGTTCAGCCGCAGCACGGTGGTATTCGAGAAGCGCAAACTGCTGCTGCTCGCTGGTTTGCCCGAGGCGATCGACCGCGGCGAACTGGTGCTGGAATTCCAGCCCATCATCAATTGCCTCACCCGCAAGCCAGTGCGCCTGGAAGCGCTGGTGCGCTGGAATCACCCGGAATACGGCCGCCTGACCGCGCGCGACTTTGTGCACCGCGCCGAGATGTCGGACTCGATCCGGGTGCTGACGCGCTGGGTGATCGACAACGCGCTCGCCGCCGCACGCGACTGGCAGGTACCAGCGCCGGGTGTCGGTGTCGCCATCAACATCTCGCCGCGACTGCTGGGTGACTCCATCATCGTTGCCCACCTGCAGAAAAGCATCCGCAAATACGGCCTGCCGGCACGGCTGGTCGATCTTGAGATCACCGAGACCTCGCTGATCCACAACTCCGACCGGGCCGCGCAGATCCTCGCCGACTGTCGGGCGCAGGGCTTCTCGATCATCATTGACGACTACGGCGTCGGCTTCTGCTCGCTGGCCTACCTGCGCCGACTGCCACTGAAGGGCCTGAAGATGGACAACTCGTTCGTCTCCCGCGTGATGCAGAGCGCGGAAGACGCGATCATCGTGCAGTCCACCATCGCGCTGGCCCACAACCTGGGGCTCACCGTCGTTGCCGAAGGCGTGGAAGACACCGCCACGCTGCAATTTCTCGAGCTGCACGGCTGCGACTTTGCCCAGGGTTACGGCATCGCCCATCCGCTACCACTGGCCGATACCATCGCGTGGCTGCGCTCCGCCACGCCACCGCCACCGCCGCCAACAGCGTCTACGTTGCGGGCGGTAGGATAAGCACAGTCATTGCAACCACCCATGCCCAAGTCAATTTCAGGTACGCACCAGCTTGGGCCGTCCACCATGCCGCCCGTGGCCTTCTAACTGCGCGATCCACTGCCACCGGAAACGACAACGACGCGGCAGCGGATCGCCGATATGCCGGCAACCTGGCAACCCGGTAAAGGAGAATCCCGGTGCAACTTTACAGCCGAATCAGTGCAGCTGCGTCGACATTGCTGATACTGATTTCGTCAGCCCTTTACGGCAACGACGCACGGGCGACTACCCTCACAATACAAAAGGTATCCGCTGGCGGTGTAGGCCTGTTCACTTTCACGGGAACCAACGGCTGGACGTCGCAAAGCATCATCACAACGACCGTCGGCGTAGCGGTGCCGGGTGCACCGCAAACCCTCGCCATAGAGGGTACTGCGACCACCATCACCGAAAGCAGCCCGCCCGGTTACCTGCTCACTGGCGTCAGCTGCACCGAGATGGGCAGTGGCGGGATCGCCTCGTTGAACGGCAATTCGCTTACTCTGAGCGCAGCAGCGACCGCGCCGGGCGCAAATATCGTCTGCACATTCAACAATGCCAGGCTGCCGACGCTTACCGTAACGAAGGTATCCAACGGCGGCGTAGGCGCCTTCACCTTCAGCGGTACCAACGGCTGGTCGTCGCAGACGATTACAACGACCACACCCGGCATTGGCGTGACCGGCGCGACGCAGACGCTCACGTCACCGGCGACCGCGACCACCATCACGGAGTTCGTTCCGCCGGGCTACCTGCTCACCGGCGCCAGCTGTAGCGGAATGGGCAGTGGCGGCACCGCGACGTTGAACGGCAATTCGCTCACTTTGAGCACAGCAGCTACGGCACCCGGCGCAAACATCGCCTGCACGTTCATCAATGCCAGGCTGCCGACGCTTACCGTAACGAAGGTATCCAACGGCGGCGTGGGCGCATTCACCTTCAACGGTACCAACGGCTGGTCGAGCCAGACGATAACCACCATCACTCCTGGCATTGGTGTTTCTGGCGCAACGCAGTCGCTGGCCGTGGCTGGCGCCGCAGCCACAATCACCGATAGCGGCCCGGCGGGCTACGTGCTCGCGTCCGCCAACTGCGCTGGCGTGGGGCCAGGCGGCACCGCGACTATCACTGGTAACACCGTGACGCTGGACGCCGCAGCAACTGCGGCCGGGTCCAATATCACATGCACGCTCGTCAACTCGCTGTTGCCCACGTTGACCAAGGCGTTCAGTCCCACCACCCTCCCCGATGGCGGCACCACAACGCTGACCTTCACGCTCGCCAATCCGCCAGGCGCAGCCGCGACGACGGCCAGCTTCATTGACACCCTGCCAGGCGGTTTGCAGATTGTCGGCGGCACCAGCCCGGCCATTGGCGGCAGTTGCAGCAACATCGCCGGTGCCGGGGTGGTGACCACGACCGCCGGCAGCAGTGGCGTAATCACCGTAAACGGCCTGGCGGTGCCTGCAGGCGGTGCCTGTACGGTCAGCGTTGCCGTTACCAATGCCACCGGCCAGACCAACGCCACTTGCCCCAATGCTGCCTTCACCAACGGCCCCGGCAACATCAGTGGCGACGCCAGCGTGAGCAATGGCGTCACCGATCAATGCGTTCGGGTAGTGAGCCCGTCTTTGAGTGTGGTCAAGCGGTCCAGTCTGGCCGCGTACAACACCGTCGCCGCCAACACCGTTGTTTACAGTGTGATCGTCAGCAATACCGGAGCGGGCGCCGCGCAGAGCGTTGACGTAAGCGATCTTCCGCCGACGCAGATCGGCAATTGGGCGTCTGTCACCTGCAGCGCCGGGCCAGGCAGCAACTGCGGTACGGCCAGCACCAGCGGCAGCATCGGGGCCAGTATCGCGGCAGGCAGTTCGCTCACCTTTACCTACACCGGCACCATCCCTGCGGGTACCACCAGCACGATTGTCAATACTGCCACGGTCACCGGCTCTGGCTGCGCTGCCGGCTGTACCGCAACGCACGTCCTCGCGCCCGCAAATCCCGCGACGGCCGGCACTCTCACGATCAGCAAACGCGCATCACTGGCCGCTTACACGCCGACTGGCGGAGCAGTCAGCTACGACATCGTGATCAACAACGCGACCGACACTGCGGTGGTTGGCGCAACAGTTACTGACACGGTGCCGGCGGTGCTGGGTGTCCCCTCAGCGTCTTGCCCTTCAGGTTGCACTTCCGGGCCAACCGTTTCGGGGCAAACCGTTGCCGCCACTGTCACGGTACCTGCCTTCGGCAGTGTGGTGGTGCGCGTCAACGGTGCAATTCCGTCGAATACCACCGGTGTCATCACCAACGTGGCTACGCTGGTGCCGCCAGTGGGCAGCTCCTGCGTACCAATGCTCGGCAATGCGTGCACGGCATCGGTGGACATTGCTCCCATATCCATCACCTCCGCGCCAGCCAGCGTCATCCTCAGCAAGTACGCAGCACAAGGTTCCTACGTTCAGGGCGGACCGATCAGCTATAGCATTCAGGTCAGCAACGTCGGCGGCAGCGTAGCGAACAACGTTGCGCTGGGCGACGTGGTGCCCCCGGCCATCACGCTCAGCAGCGTGACCTGCGCCCCCGCCGCTTGCACGGTGAGCAGCGGCCTGTCCAGCAATGTCGTCGCTACCGTCGCGACGCTTGCGCCTGGCGCAAGCGCCACCCTGACTGTCAGCGGCATCGTGGCCGTCAACTCCACCGGCGTAATCAGCAACACCGCCAGCACCAGCGGCAACTGCTCACCGGTGACGAACCTGCCCAAGGCAGGCGACTGCAGCTCGACTGCGCTGGTCGCACCCGCACCGCGGGTCATCATCGCCAAATCGCTTGCTTCCGGCAGCCCGGTGACGCCCGGCGTGCCACTTGACTATGCCCTGACGCTCACCAACACCGCGCCGGCCACCACACAGGCTGCCGGCTACCGCCTCCTTGAAGTCGTGCCGGCCAACACGGTGTTTGTGTCGGTGTCAGGCAACGCGACCACGGACTGCATCGCCAACACCTCCAGCGCAGGCACGCTGTGCACCATTACCGTCAACGCGCCCATTTCCGGCGGCGCCCCGGTCGTCGTGCACTTTGTGGTCGCGCCGGCAACGCCCTTCCCGTCCGCCTCTTCAGCAGTGATCAACCAGTTCTACTACGCCACGGCACCCGCTGCCTGTACCGGTGAGGCATGCGCTGCGCCGCGCGGCTGTGGACTGGCGGGCAGCGCCACCGTTTGCACGCCCCCGACCGCCTGCGGCGCAAACGACAGTAGCTGCGTCAGCACCACAGCCGCGACAGCTGCACCGCCGTCCATTACCAAGCGTGGCCGGATGCTGGACGACGGCGTCACCGTCGAGTGGACCATCACGGTCATCAACAACAGCGCCAGCAATGCCCAACTGACGCCGGTCGGCTTCAGCGTCACCGACGTGTTACCCGCCAACATGATCGGCAGTTCAGTCACGTGCGTGACCACTGGCAACACGGGGACCACGATCACCAGCTGCGCGCACGGCGCTGGTGGTACTGCGCTGGACGTAACCGGTACCCTTGCTTACACCGCTGACGCGGCACCCGCCACCGCCAGCCAGCGGATTGACGTGGTCGTCCGCGGCACACTCGCCCCGGGTCTGACCACCGCCAACACGGCCTGCGTGAACGTGACGGCACAAGCAGCACAAAACTGCAGCACGGCGCTGGTCAGCAACCCGGCCCGCCCGGTGCCAGCCGACGCCTGGTGGACACTTCTGCTGCTGGCCGCCGCACTGGCTGGCATCAGTGCCCGAGCCAAAGCGACGCGGCGGCTTAGAACTTGTCCGTAAATAGGAGGGGATGGGCAACGCAGACAGTTTTGTCGCAATCGAGGCGCCTTTTTCGCAACCATAGCGGGGCTATGGTGAGAAAAAGCAACGAAGAGTGCGACGAAACTGGCAAGTTGACCGCCCCGGGTTATTTGCGGACAGGTTCTTAGTCGCGCTGCGCAGTGAGTGTTATCGGCAAAACGCCAGAGCCAGAGACTTGCAATGTCGAACAGTAACGAAACCAGCAACGAGGTCGAAATCCTCAATCAATTCTTCGCGGCGATCAACCGCAACGACCTCGCCACGGCGATCGCTTTTTCGCGCCAGGCATCGTGCGCAAGGAGCCAGAAGGATTCCCGACCTCAGGCACCTATCACGGTGCCGCCGCCGTGGCGGCCAATCTCACCAACGGTCGCGGCACCTGGGCCGAAGGCAGCTGCGATCCCGAGGGCTTCTTTCAGAACGGCGACAAAGTCGTCGTCTACCTGCACGCGCACGTCCGCCTGCATGGCGCCACCGAATGGGTCGGTGGACGCTTTGCTGATGGCTTCGAGCTCCGCGACGGCAAAATTACGCAATATCACTCGTTCGGCGAGCGGGCGGAGGCGATGGCTTGGGCGGGGTTGCCCGTACACGAGTAGTTCACCGTCGACGAGTACAAATCAATTCAGGAATTCAGCGCCAGACGCCGCACGAGCCGCTACGGGAGCGCACTTGACAGATGCAGCTCAATTCCCGCCGCACGCGCAAATCGCTGAAAGCAAGGACTCGTCAGGCCAGACTCCGAGATGAAGTGGCCCTGCCCGACGATGACGTGCTCTTCGCCCGTTCCACCCAGCTCATTGACCAGCCTGACGAAGTCCGGCATCTGCGGCTGGCGATCAAACTCGCCGGTCAATGCGAGGAACTGCACTCCCGTCTGATCTCTTTGTGGCAAGTCACGCACGCGACTCGCCACGGCCCCATGCAGACAGGCAACGGACCCGCCGTGACAGACCACATCACAGACGCCCTGACCGCCCAGGCTAAAACCAACGAGCGCAACACAACGATGTCGCGCGTGTACCGCCGCCAGCAGACGCAACACTCGCGCAGGCTCCCAAAGCGCATTCGCTTCGAGTTGCGGGCAAATGACGGTTGCATTCGTCTTTACCCGTCCGGCAAGCACTGCCGCTGGCAGCCCTACGTTGGCGACGCAGAAAACGTCATCGCCTCGCTCACCGCTGCCGTGCAACCAGACGATCGCAGGATATTCGGCGCCGGTCTGCCCAAACTGGAGACATTCGAAGCTTGCCAGGTGGACTGTGGTCGGAGCTACTGACATTTGCCTTTCTCAGCAAAGTTGGCTTTTGCGCTCGGTGGATTGTGCCCGACCGAATCAACGTCACAGCACAAATTTGAGACCACCCGGCCTGGATTCCCGCCTTCGCGGGAATGACGTTCGTTGTGGGTCTACCTCGGCAACAAACGCCGCTGCCAACACCCCGCTAACATCCCCGCCAAGCTAACCGGAGGACCCCAATGACCTACGAAACCATTCTGTACGCCACCACTGACGGTGTGGCGCGCATCACCCTGAACCGCCCCGAACGGATGAACTCGTTCACCCAGAAGATGCACGAGGAGCTGCGTGATGCGCTGGCGCGGCTGGCGGCAGATGGTGCGCGGGTGCTGGTGATCACCGGCGCGGGGCGCGGCTTTTGCGCCGGGCAGGATTTGAATGATCGGGCGGTGGCGCCGGGGCAGGCAGTGGACCTCGGCGAATCAGTGGAGAAAAACTATGCGCCGCTGGTGAAGACGATCCGCGCATTGCCGATCCCGGTGATCGCGGCGGTGAATGGGGTGGCAGCGGGCGCCGGCTGCAACTTCGCGCTGGCCTGCGATCTGGTCATCGCCAGCGAGAGTGCGAGCTTCCTGCAGCCGTTCTGCAAGCTGGGTCTGATCCCGGACACCGGCGGCTCGTACTTCCTGCCGCGTCTCGTCGGTACGCAGCGCGCGATGGGCCTCGCCATGCTTGGCGACAAGATTCCCGCACGGCGGGCGGCGGAGCTCGGG
>JABLTH010053437.1_pt1 | contig 13286 bp, 15 predicted proteins | sample 7875711 | NCBI WGS metagenome assembly JABLTH01 (sample SAMN14941262, study PRJNA633318) | bioreactor metagenome | isolation source: bioreactor | place: China | collected 2019-03-05 | reverse complement strand
TGGGCGTCGCAGCCGGTCGAGGCCGCCCACTGCCAGCCGCCGTTGTTGCTGGCGAGGTCGAAATCGTTGAGCCAGCGCGCGAACCAGGCCTCGCCGCGGCGCCAGTCCAGACCCAGGTCCTTGACCAGGAAGCTGGCGCTGACCATGCGCAGCCGGTTGTGCATGTAGCCGGTCTGCCGCAGCTGCAGCATCGCGGCGTCGACCAGCGGATAGCCGGTGCGGCCTTCGCACCAGGCCTCGAACAGGGCATTGGCGTGCTTGCCGTGCTCCCACTGGATCGCGTCGTACTCGGGCCGGAAGGCGTGCGCGACGACGCGCGGATGGTGGTGCAGGATCTGATGGTAGAAGTCGCGCCAGATCAGCTCGGACAGCCAGACCTCGGCGCCGCGCGAGCCGGCCTGCGCGCGTTGCCAGGCCTCGCGTGCCAGCCGGCGGATCGAGATGGTGCCGAGACGCAGGTGCACCCCGAGGTAGCTCGGCCCCTTGACGGCGGGAAAGTCCCGCGTGCGGTCGTAGTCGTCGATGCGGGCCAGGAAGTCGTCGAGCAGTTCGTGCGCACCGGTGCTGCCGCTGGGCAGGCGCAGCCGGTGCAGGTCGGTCGGCTCGAAGCCGATGTCGCCCAGCGACGGGATGCCGCGCACGCCGGCCGCGGCGGGCCAGGGCGCCAGGCGCGCGGCATGCGGCGCGACCGGCCAGGCCCGCAGGTAGAACTCGTCCACCTTCCGGAGCCAGGCGTTCTTGTAGGGCGTGAAGACGCTGTACGGCGAGCCGGCGGCCGTCAGCACCTCGTCACGCTCGAAGACGACGTGGTCCTTGACCGTGTGCAGCGCGCAGCCGATGTCGGCCAGGCGGCCACGCACGGCAGCGTCGCGGGCCAGGGCTGCCGGCTCGTCGTCGTGCGCGGCATAGACGGCCTGCACACCCAGCGCTGCGGCCAGCTGCGGCAGCGCCTCGGTCGCGCGGCCGTGGCGGACGATCAGGCCGACGTCGGCCACGCCGTGGGACTGCCCGAGCGCCCGCAACTGGCCATCGAGGTCGACCAGGCTGTCGCGGATGAACTCGACCCGGCGGTCGGCCCGGGGCAGGGGGTCGAGGATGTCGGTATCGAAGACGAAGCCCGCAAAGACCTGGCGGGCCGAGCGGCAGGCAGCGTGCAGCGCGGCGTGGTCGTCGGCCCGCAGGTCGCGGCGGAACCAGACCAGCGCGCGATCCAGCGGCGGCGGTAGGGTCATCGGGCGAGTGTCGCCGTTTTTGGTTCGCCCCGAGGGCGGTGAGGCTGGCGCGCCGCCATGGCCGGGGCCCGCCGCGGCCCGGGGGGCTGAAATAGAATCCGGCCATGGCCGAGCAAGGCATCAACCTCACCAACCAGTTCCTGATCGCCATGCCTGGCATGGCCGACGACACCTTCTCGGGAACGGTGGTCTACCTGTGCGAGCACAGCGACAAGGGGGCGCTCGGCCTGGTGATCAACAAGCCGATCGACATCACGCTGGCCAACCTGTTCGAGAAGGTCGACCTCAGCCTGGAGGGCAGCGCGCTGGCCGACCAGCCGGTCTACTTCGGTGGCCCGGTGCAGACCGAGCGGGGCTTCGTGCTGCACGAGCCGCAGGGCGGCGATGGCCCGGCCTTCAACTCCACGCTGCAGGTCCCGGGCGGCCTGGAGATGACCACCAGCAAGGACGTGCTCGAGGCGATGTCGCACGGGCAGGGCCCGAAGAGGGTGCTGGTGACGCTGGGCTACAGCGGCTGGTCTGCCGGCCAGCTCGAGGACGAGATCGGCCGCAATGGGTGGCTGACCGTGGCGGCCCGGCCCGAGATCATCTTCGACACCCCGGTCGACCAGCGCTACGAGCGCGCGCTGGCGCTGCTGGGCATCGACCCGCGCATGCTGTCGCAAGAGGCGGGGCACGCGTGAACGCGGCCCGGGCAGCCGAACCGCAGTCCTTCCTGGCGTTCGATTTCGGCACCAAGCGCGTCGGCGTGGCCACCGGCTCGATCGTCCTGCGCCGGGCCCAGCCGCTGAAGACGATCGCCGCCGAAGGCGAGGCCCGCTTCGGCGCGATCGCCGCGCTGATCGCCGAATGGCAGCCGGATGCGCTGGTCGTCGGCGTGCCCTTCCATCCCGACGGCGCCGAACACGACAATACGCACCGCGCGCGGCGGTTCGCCCGCCAGCTGCGCGGGCGCTTCCGCCTGCCGGTGCACGAGGTCGACGAGCGCTACACGACGACCGAGGCCCTGGCTGCCGGCGCGGCCGATGCCGACGCGGCCGCCGCCGCGCTGATCCTTGACCAGTATTTCCACGACGAGCCCACACCATGACCACCCTGCTGCTCGACGCCGAGGCCCTTTATGCGGACCTGCGCGAAGGGGTGCGCCCCCTGCTGAAGCCGGAGACCTCGCTGGTCGGTGTCTGGTCCGGCGGCGCCTGGCTGGCCGAGCGCCTGCAGGCCGACCTGGGCCTGCCCGGTGTCCACGGGGTGATCTCCAGCACGCTGCACCGCGACGACTTCGGCGAGCGCGGACTGGCCGCCGGCACCGACGCGACCCACCTGCCGTTCTCGATCGACGGCCGCCACATCCTGCTCGTCGACGACGTGCTCTACACGGGCCGGACCATCCGCGCCGTGCTGAACGAGCTGTTCGACTTCGGCCGCCCGGCCAGCGTCCAGCTGGCGGTGCTGGTCGACCGCGGCGGCCGCGAGTTGCCGATCGCCGCCGCCTACGCCGCGGCCCGAGTCGCCCTGCCTGCGTCGCAGCGCCTGTCGCTGGCGCGCCAGGACGACGGCCGTTTCACCTTCTCAGTCAAGGACGATCGCTGATGCTGTCGCGCCGCAACCCCCAGCTCAACAGCCACGGCGAGCTGATCCACCTGCTGTCGATCGAGGGCCTGCCCAAGGCCGTGCTGACCCACATCCTCGACACCGCCGGCACCTTCCTGTCGGTCAACGACCGCGAGGTCAAGAAGGTGCCGCTGCTGCGCGGCAAGAGCGTGTTCAACCTGTTCTTCGAGAACTCGACCCGCACCCGCACGACCTTCGAGATCGCCGCCAAGCGCCTGTCGGCCGATGTGATCAACCTCGACATCGCCCGCTCGTCCACCGCCAAGGGCGAGAGCCTGCTCGACACGATCGCCAACCTGTCGGCCATGCACGCCGACATGTTCGTCGTGCGTCACAGCGAGTCGGGCGCGCCCTACCTGATCGCCCAGCACTGCGCGCCGCACGTGCACGTGGTCAACGCCGGCGACGGCCGCCACGCCCACCCGACGCAGGGCCTGCTGGACATGTACACGATCCGGCATTTCAAGAAGGACTTCAGCAACCTGACGGTGGCCATCGTCGGCGACATCGTGCACTCGCGCGTCGCGCGCTCGGACATCCACGCGCTCACCACGCTCGGCGTCCCCGAGATCCGCGCCGTCGGCCCGAAGACGCTGGTGCCGGGCGACCTGGCCGCGATGGGCGTGCGCGTCTGCCACGACATGGCCGAGGGCATCCGCGGCGCCGACGTGATCATCATGCTGCGGCTGCAGAACGAGCGCATGAGCGGCGCGATGCTGCCCAGCGCGGGCGAGTTCTTCAAGAGCTACGGCCTGACCGACGAGAAGCTGGCGCTGGCCAAGCCCGACGCCATCGTGATGCACCCGGGCCCGATCAACCGCGGCGTCGAGATCGATTCCGCCGTGGCGGACGGCTCCCACAGCGTGATCCTGCCGCAGGTGACCTTCGGCATCGCGGTGCGCATGGCCGTGATGTCGATCATTGCCGGAAACGAAGCATGAAAGTCCTGATCAAGAACGGCCGCGTGCTGGACCCGGCCTCCGGCCGCGACGAACTGGCCGATGTGGCGGTCGCCGCCGGGCGCATCGTCGCCATCGGCCGCGTGCCGGCCGAGTTCGAGTCCGCCCGCGTGATCGACGCCGCCGGCTGCGTCGTCGCGCCCGGCCTGGTCGACCTGTCGGCGCGACTGCGCGAGCCCGGCCATGAGCACGAGGGCATGCTGGAATCGGAGCTGAACGCGGCCGCCGCCGGTGGCGTGACCAGCCTGGTCTGTCCGCCCGACACCGACCCGGCGCTGGACGAACCCGGCCTGGTCGACATGCTGAAGTTCCGCGCCCGCAAGCTCAGACTGTGCCGGCTGTTCCCGCTGGGGGCGCTGACGCGCGGGCTGCAGGGCGAGGTGCTGACCGAGATGGCCGAGCTCACCGAGAGCGGCTGTGTCGGCTTCTCGCAGGCCGAGGTGCCGATCCGGGACACGCTGGTGCTGCTGCGTGCATTGCAGTACGCCTCGACCTACGGCTACACGGTCTGGCTGCGGCCGCAGGATGGCTTCCTCGGCAAGGGCGTCGCGGCCAGCGGCGCGGTGGCGACGCGGCTCGGCCTGTCGGGCGTCCCGGTGGCCGCCGAGACCGTCGCGCTGCACACCATCTTCGAGCTGATGCGGGCGACCGGCGCGCGGGTGCACCTGTGCCGGCTGTCGAGTGCCGCCGGTGTCGCGCTGGTGCGCGCTGCCAAGGCAGAGGGGCTGAAGGTCACGGCCGACGTGAGCATCAATTCGCTGCACCTGACCGACGTCGACATCGGCTTCTTCAACCCGGCGATGCGCCTGGCACCGCCGCTGCGCCAGAGCAAGGACCGCGATGCGCTGCGTGCCGGCCTGGCCGACGGCACGATCGACGCGCTGGTGTCCGACCACACGCCGGTCGACGACGACGCCAAGACGCTGCCGTTCGGCGAGGCCGAGCCCGGCGCGACCGGCCTGGAACTGCTGCTCAGCCTGGCCCTGAAGTGGGGGGCGGACGCGCGGCTCGGCCTGGCCGAGACGCTGGCGCGGGTGACGAGCGCGCCGGTGGCCGTGCTGGGCGAGGCGCTGGGTTCGCTGGCCAGCAGCGCCGGCCGCCTGGTCGAGGGCGGCGTGGCCGACGTCTGCGTCTTCGACCCCGACGCCACCTGGAGCGTGCGGCCGGCCGAACTGAGGAGCCAGGGCAAGTTCACGCCGTTCGACTTCGGCTCGACCGGCATGGCCTTGCCCGGACGCGTGCGCGCCACCCTGGTGGCCGGCACGGTGGCCTACCAGGCGGCCGGCCCGCGGTGATCCGCGCCGGCGTCGGCGCCTGGCGGCTGGTGCGCGGTGTGGCGCACCTGCTGCATGGCATGGCCATCGTCGCCTGGCGCTTTCCGCGCCTGGACGCGGCGGCCCGGGCGCCGTACATCCAGTGGTGGAGCGCGAAGATGCTGCGCCTGGCCGGCATCCGGCTGGAGGTCGTCGGCCAGCCCCGCCCGGGGGCCGTGCTGCTGGTGGCCAACCACGTGTCCTGGCTCGACATCGCGGTGATCCATGCCGCCTGCCCGCAGGCGCGCTTCGTCTCGAAGGCCGACGTGCTGCGCTGGCCGCTGCTGGGCTGGCTGATCCGCGAGGTCGGCACGCTGTTCATCGAGCGCGAACGCAAGCGCGACGCGCTGCGCGTCGTGCACGAGGTCGCCGCGGCGCTGCACCGCGGCGAGACGGTGGCCGTGTTCCCGGAAGGCACGACCGGCGCCGGCGAGACAGTGCTGCCCTTCCATGCGAACCTGCTGCAGGCGGCGATCGCCGACCGCGTGCCGGTGCAGCCGGTGGCGCTGCGCTACCACGAGCCGGATCGGCCCGTCAGCACGGCGGCGCAGTACATCGGCAAGATCACGCTGGTGGCCAGCATCTGGCGCGTGGTCTGCGCGCACGGCCTGGGGGTGCGGGTGCGTTTCCTGTCGTCCGAGGGCAGCGCCCACGCCGACCGGCGCGCGCTCGCCGCCCACCTGCGGCAGGAGATCCAGCAGGCCCTCGACGAGGGTGCCTGACCGGGGCCGCGGCGGCCCGGCCGGCGTTCAGCCCTGCCGGCCCTGGCTCGCCACCGCGGCCGCTGCCCGGGCCGCGGCCTCGGCGTCGCCGAGGTAGTAGCTCCGGGTCGGCTTCAGGTCGGCGTCCAGCTCGTACACCAGCGGGATGCCGTTCGGGATGTTCAGCCCGACGATGTCGGCGTCGCTGATGCCGTCCAGGTACTTGACCAGTGCCCGGATCGAGTTGCCGTGCGCGGCGATGACCAGCCGCTGGCCGCTGCGGATCGCCGGCGCGAGCACCTCGTTCCAGCACGGCAGCACGCGCGCCACCGTGTCCTTCAGGCACTCGGTCAGCGGGATCTGCTCCGGCGCCAGCTTCGCGTAGCGCGGGTCCTGGCGCTGGCCGCGCGGGTCGTCGGCGGCCAGCGGCGGCGGCGGCGTGTCGTAGCTGCGCCGCCAGATCAACACCTGCTCGTCGCCGTACTGCCGCGCCATGTCGGCCTTGTTCAGCCCCTGCAGCCCGCCGTAGTGGCGCTCGTTCAGCCGCCAGTCCTTGACCACCGGCAGCCAGGTCCGGTCCATCGCGTCCAGGCAATGCCAGAGCGTCCAGATGGCGCGCTTGAGCACCGAGGTGTAGGCCACGTCGAACTCGTAGCCCTCGGCCTTGAGCAGCGCGCCGGCCGCGCGGGCCTGTGCCACGCCGGTGTCGGTCAGCTCGACGTCGGTCCAGCCGGTGAAGCGGTTCTCCAGGTTCCAGGTCGATTCACCGTGGCGGATCAGCACGAGCTTGTACATGGTTCGGAGGCAGAGGCCGTGAGGGATGCTGCAAAGCCGCAAATTCTATAATTCGGCGCTTTTCCACCCCTGACCGAGACGCCTGCCCGTGCTGAGCTTTCTGATCGAGAACTGGATCCCGGCCGTGATGGCCCTGGTGTCGGGGGCGCTGCTGCTGTGGCCGGCGCTGCAGCGGGGGATGCAGGGCGGCGCGATCACGCCGAACGAGGCCGTGCGCCTGATCAACCGCGAGAAGGCGGTGGTGATCGACGTCTGCGAGCCCGCCGAGTTCGCCGCGGCCCACGTGGCCGGCGCGCGCAGCATCCCGCTGGGAAACCTCGAGGGTTCGAAGGATCTGCCGGCCAACAAGGCGCTGCCGCTGGTCGTCGTCTGCGCCTCCGGCGTGCGGTCGGCGCGTGCCGTGGCCGCGTTGCGCAAGGCCGGCTATGCCAACGCGCAATCGCTGGCCGGCGGGCTGAGGGCCTGGCGCGAGGCCAACCTGCCGGTGGTCAGCGGCCCGTCCACCTGATGCGAACGGCGGCGAACGGCGCGCGGCCGGCCGCCGGCGTGACCTTTGACCCGTGGCGATCGGGGTCTTGCGGCGCCGCACCGTCACCGGGGGCGGGCGCTTGAGACAATCCGCCCATGCCGGCCAATCCATGGACACGATGAGCAAGGTGGTGATGTACACGACCCAGGTCTGCCCGTACTGCGTGCGGGCCAAGGCCCTGCTGAAGCAGCGTGGGGTCGAGTCGATCGACGAGATCCGGGTCGACATGGATCCGTCGGCACGCAGCCGCATGATCGAGCTGACCGGCCGTCGCACCGTGCCGCAGATCTTCATCGGCGACACCCATGTCGGCGGTTGCGATGACCTGGTCGCGCTCGACCAGCGCGGTGGCCTGATGCCGCTGCTGAAGCCGGCCTGATCCGTCGCCCGGCCCCGCCACCGGCTGCGCCATAATCCGACCCGCAGCCCGCATACCGACTCGGTTGCGGGCTTTGTCGTTTCCGACCCGACCGATCTCCCCTTCCGAAAGCCCACCATGGCCGAGCAAGACCAGACCCCCGTGTTCCAGCTGCAGCGCATGTACCTGAAGGACCTGTCGCTGGAGCAGCCCAACTCGCCGCAGATCCTGCTCGAGCAGCAGCAGCCGCAGGTCGACATCCAGCTGCAGATGTCGGCCGAATCGATCGCCGACGGGCTGTTCGAGGTCGCGGTCACCGCGACCGTGACGACGAAGATCGGCGAGCGCACGCTGTTCCTGGTCGAGGCCAAGCAGGCCGGCATCTTCGAGATCCGCAACCTGCCGCCCGAGCAGGTCCAGGGCGTGCTGGGCGTGGTCTGCCCGCAGATGATCTACCCCTACCTGCGCGCCATCGTGTCGGACGTCTGCACCCGGGCCGGCTTCCCGCCGATCCTGCTGGCCGAGGTGAACTTCCAGGCCATGTACGAGGCCCAGCAGCAGGCCCAGGCCGGCAACGGCGAGGGCGCCTTCAACTGACGCGCCGCCGGCGCGTCCGCCTTTCCGCATGAAGCTTGCCTTCCTCGGCGCCGGGGCCTGGGGCACGGCGCTGGCCATGGTCGCGGCACGACGGCACGAGGTGCTGCTGTGGGCCCGGGACCCCGCACAGGCGGCGGCGATGGCGCGCGAGCGCTGCAACACGCGCTACCTGCCGGACCAGCGCTGGCCCGACGGCCTGTCGGTCACCGCGGACTTCGCGCGCGCGGTGGCCCACGGGGCCGAGGGCCTGCATGTCGTCGCGACGCCGATGGCCGGCCTGCGCGCCACGCTGGCGGGCCTGCCCGACACGGCACGCGTCGTCTGGCTGTGCAAGGGCTTCGAGGCCGGCAGCGGGTTGCTGGGCCACGAGGTCGCCGCGGCCGTCCTGCCGCGGGCGGCCGCCGGCGTGCTGTCCGGCCCCAGCTTCGCGCAGGAGGTGGCCGCCGGGCTGCCGACGGCGCTGGTCGCGGCCAGCTTCGACGCCTCGCTGCGGCAGCAACTGGTGGAGGCCTTCCATCACGGCGCGTTGCGCATCTACACCTCGACCGACCCGGTCGGGGTCGAGATCGGCGGTGCGGTCAAGAACGTGCTGGCCATCGCCACCGGCATCTCCGACGGCCTCGGCCTGGGCCTGAACGCCCGCGCCGCGCTGATCACCCGCGGCCTGGCGGAGATGACCCGGCTGGGTCTGCGCATGGGGGCCCGTGCCGAGACCTTCATGGGCCTGGCCGGTGTCGGCGATCTCGTGCTGACCGCGACCGGCGACCTGTCCCGCAACCGCCGGCTCGGCCTGCAGCTGGCGCAGGGCCTGACGACGCAGCAGGTGCTGGCGCAGCTGGGCCACGTGGCCGAGGGTGCCTACAGCCTGGCGACGGTGATCGAGCGGGCGCGTGCGCTCCAGGTCGACATGCCGGTGGCCGACGCGGTGCAGGCCGTGGTCAGCGGCGCGTCGACCGCGCGCGACGCGGTCGAGCAGCTGCTGCAGCGCGACCCGCGCTCGGAGGCCTGAGCCGGCACCGGCTCAGCCCGCGCCGGCGAAGCCGCACTGGCGCCAGGCCTCGAACACCGCGACCGCCACCGCGTTGCTGAGATTGAGGCTGCGCTGGCCGGGGCGCATCGGCAGCCGCACGCGCTGGTCGGCCGGGAAGCCCTCGCGCAGCGCCTCGGGCAGGCCGCTGGACTCGGCGCCGAACACCAGCGTGTCGCCCGGCCGCCAGGCGATCTCGGTGTGCGGCCGGCTGCCGCGGGTGGTGAACGCGAACCAGCGCGCGGGCAGGGCGCCGTCGCCCTGGCCTGTTTCGCGCAGGAACGACGGCCAGCCGGCGTGGCGCCGCACCGGCGCGTACTCGTGGTAGTCGAGGCCGGCACGCCGCAGCAGCTTGTCGTCCATCGAGAAGCCCAGCGGTTCGATCAGGTGCAGCGTGCAGCCGGTGTTGGCCGCGAGCCGGATCACGTTGCCGGTGTTGGGCGGGATCTCGGGGTGCACGAGGACGATGTGGAACATGGCCTCATTGTCGCGGCCGCGGGCGCTCAGGCGGGGTCGTGCCCGGTGCGGGCGATCACCCACACGTGCACCGCGCGCGCCCCCGCGTCGAGCAGCGTCCGGGCCGCCTCGTTGCACGTGCTGCCGGTGGTCAGCACGTCGTCCACCAGGGCGACGCAACGGCCGCGCAGCGCGGCCCGGGCAGCCGCGTCGCCCGGCATGAAGGCGCCGCGCAGGTTCGCGTCGCGCTGGCGGCGGTCCAGGCTCGCCTGGGCGGGCGTGTCGCGTAGCCGTCGCAGCAGGTCATGCCGGGCGGGCAGCCGGTGCATGCGGGCGATGCGGCGCGCGATCTCCCAGGCCTGGTTGTAGCCGCGTTCGCGCAGCCGCGCACCGGACAGCGGCACGGCCGTGACGAGGTCGACCGAGGTGGCCGCGTCCGCCGTGGCGCGCGCGAGCAGGCGCGCCAGCGGCATCGCCCACGCCAGCCCGGCGCGGAACTTGAAGGCGGCGATGGCGCCGTCCCACGGGAAGGCGTAGTCGACGGCCGCGGTGGCCTGCGCGAACGGCGGCGAGGCGTGCAGGCACTGGCCGCACTCGACGACGCCCGGCGGTACGCGCAACGCGCAGCGCCGGCAGCGTGGCCCCGGCGCTGCGAATCGGTCGATGCAGAGTCGGCACAGGCCGGCCGGGCGGGCCCAGCCGGCGCAGAGGCCGCAGGGCGCGGGCAGTGACCACCAGCGCGGCGCCAATGAATCGTCCAGGTCGGGCGACGGCCTCATGCCGGCTCAATATACTGCCCGCCGATGTCGATCCCCGTGCCGCCCCCTGCCGCCGATGACCCGGGCGCCGACGGCCGCGTCGACCCGGTGGCCGCGCGGCGCGTGCTGCGCCGCCTGTCGCTGGCCGGTGGGCCGCCGTGGCTGCACCGGGAGGCGGCGCGCCGGATGGCCGAGCGGCTGCCTTGGATCAAGGCCCGGCCCGACCAGGTGCTCGACTGGTCCGGCGCGGCCGGTGCCAGCGAGGACCTGCTGGCGGCCGCCTACCCGGCGGCGCGGCAACTGCTGGTCGACGACGACGGGGCCGACGCCGCGGCCGCGCAGCAGCCACCGTGGTGGCGGCGCCTGATGGCTGGCCGCCCGCCGCGCCGGCGCGTGTCGGTGGCCGACGCGCGGCAGGCGCAGGCCGGCATCGTGTGGTCCAACATGCGGCTGCATTTCGAGCCCGACCCGCAGCCGATGCTGCGCGCCTGGCGCGACGCGCTGGCGCCGGGGGGCTTCCTGATGTTCTCGACGCTGGGCCCGGGCAGCCTGGGCCTGCTGCGCGACCTGTACGATCGGCGGGGCTGGGGCCCGGCCCATGCACCCTTCGTCGACATGCACGACCTCGGCGACATGCTGGTCGCCCACGGATTCGCCGAACCGGTGATGGACCAGGAGACGCTGAACCTCGACTACGCCGGGCCCGAGGCGCTGCTGGCCGAACTGCGGGGCCTGGGTGCCAACCTGGCGCCGCGCCGGTTCGCCGGCCTGCGCACGCCGCGCTGGCGCCGCTCGCTGCTCGACGGCCTGCGCGAGGCCGCAGGCGGCGGCGCCCGGCTGCGCCTGCAGGTCGAGCTGGTCTACGGCCACGCCTTCCGCGCGCCCGACGCGGGGCCGCGTGTCGAATCGCAGACGACGATCGCGCTGGGCGACATGAAATTGATGCTGCGCAAGCCCAGGCAGCCCAAATAGGCTCGGCTAGAATCGTCCGGTTAACGTAGATCAGACGGCGTTCATTTTCCGGCCCGGCGCCCGCGTCCGGCCCGAAGGTGGCGACGATGCCCCCCCCGGGTGTCTGCCGGCCCAGGATCGACGGCGGTTTGGGTTTCGAACTGAAGTGGCGACAACGATGGAGACGACAAGCATGTTCCTGAAGGGCACGGCACGCGGCGCGCTGGCGCTGGCAGCGGGCCTGGTGTCGACGGCAGCCCTGGCGGTCAACGACCTGCCTGGCGGCCCGGCGGTCAACCAGCTCGACCTGCACCCGCCCGTCACCCGCATCGCCAGCGACGTGCATTCGCTGCACTTCTGGCTGATGATCGTCTGCGTGGTGATCTTCGTCGCCGTCTTCGGCGTCATGTTCTATTCGATCCTGAAGCACCGCAAGTCGCTCGGCGCCAAGCCCGCGAACTTCCACGAGAGCGTCTCGGTCGAGATCGCCTGGACCATCGTCCCCTTCCTGATCGTCACCGGCATGGGCTTCGCCGCCACGAAGACGGTCGTCGCGCAGAAGGACACCACCAACGCCGAGCTGACCATCAAGGCCACCGGCTACCAGTGGAAGTGGGGCTACGACTACCTGAAGGGCGAGGGCGCCGGCATCTCGTTCCTGTCGACGCTCGACGTCACGCAGCGCCAGCAGTCCGACGCCGGCCAGCCGCAGGGCGACGACTACCTCCTGCGGGTCGACAACCCGCTGGTCGTGCCGGTCGACACCAAGGTGCGCATCATCACCACCGCCTCCGACGTGATCCACGCCTGGATGGTGCCGGCCTTCGCCGTCAAGCAGGACGCGATCCCGGGCTTCGTGCGCGACACCTGGTTCAAGGCGCAGCAGACCGGCGACTTCTACGGCCAGTGCGCCGAGCTGTGCGGCAAGGAGCACGCCTACATGCCGATCCACGTGAAGGTGCTGTCCAAGGAGGACTACGCCAAGTGGGTCGCGGCCGAGCAGAAGAAGATCGCCGCCAAGGCCGATGACCCCAACAAGGTCTGGGAGCAGGCCGACCTGATCGCCCGTGGCGAGAAGGTCTACAACGCGAACTGTGCCGTCTGCCACCGTCCGGATGGCAAGGGCGCGGGCCCGATCAAGCCGCTGGACGGCTCGGCCAAGGTGCTCGATGCCGACAAGCTGGTCCAGGTCAAGGTGCTGCTGAACGGCCAGAACAACGGCGCGATGCCGTCGTGGAAGCAGCTGTCCGACACCGAGATCGCCGCGGTCGTGACCTACACGAAGAACAACTGGGGCAACAAGACGGGCCAGACCGTCCAGCCCTCGGAAGTGCTGGCCGCCCGTCAGCAGTAAAGCCCACGCGCACAGCAGAGACAAGGAACCCCCATGAGCGCAGTTCTTGACCATCCCGGCGGCCACGCGCACGACGACCACGCCCACCACGACCACCCGCACGGCTGGCGGCGCTGGGTGTTCGCGACGAACCACAAGGACATCGGCACGATGTACCTGTTGTTCTCGTTCACGATGCTGATGATCGGCGGCATCCTGGCGCTGTGCATCCGCGCCGAGCTGTTCAAGCCCGGGCTGCAGTTCTTCAACCCCGAGCTGTTCAACTCGTTCACCACGATGCACGGGCTGATCATGGTGTTCGGCGCGATCATGCCGGCCTTCGTCGGCTTCGCGAACTGGATGATCCCGCTGCAGATCGGCGCGTCGGACATGGCCTTCGCGCGCATGAACAACCTCAGCTTCTGGCTGCTGATCCCGGCGGCCATCATGCTGGCCGGTTCGTTCTTCATGCCGGGCGGCGCGCCGGCCGCCGGCTGGACGCTCTACGCGCCGCTGACGCTGCAGATGGGCCCGTCGATGGACGCCGGCATCTTCGCGATGCACATCATGGGCGCGTCGTCGATCATGGGCTCGATCAACATCATCGTCACGATCCTGAACATGCGCGCGCCCGGCATGACGCTGATGAAGATGCCGCTGTTCGCC
>JABLTH010083425.1_pt1 | contig 13305 bp, 10 predicted proteins | sample 7875711 | NCBI WGS metagenome assembly JABLTH01 (sample SAMN14941262, study PRJNA633318) | bioreactor metagenome | isolation source: bioreactor | place: China | collected 2019-03-05 | reverse complement strand
GGCGACCGGGCCGGCGCCGCACAGGGTCTCACGGGAGATCGCCGAGGTCATTTCAGGAGCGCTTCCACCTCGCCCAACGTCCTCTCGAACGTCTTCATCGCCGCTTCGATCGGGGCGGGCGTCGTCAGGTCGACGCCCGCCTTCTTCAGGAGAACGAGCGGCGGCTCCGAGCACCCGCCGCGCAGCATGTCGAGGTAGGCCTTCGCCGCCGGCTCGCCCTTTTCGCGCACGAGGTCCGCGATCGCGATGCCCGACGACAGACCCGTCGCGTACGAGTACACGTAGTACTTGTAGTAGAAGTGCGGGATGTAGGCCCACTCCATGCCGTCGTCCGGCCCCACCGTGAAGTCCGGCCCGTAGTAGCGGCGCACCAGCTCGGCGTACTTCTGGTCGAGGAGCGCGGCGGTGATCGGCGTGCCGGACTCGACCAGCCCGTGCAGCGTGCGCTCGAAGTCCGCGAACATCGCCTGGCGGAAGATCGTCTGGCGGATCCGCTCGAGCCGCTCGACGAGCAGGTAGGCCTTGGCCTTCGGGTCGGTCGTGTGCGCGACGAGATAGTCCGACAGGAGCGCCTCGTTGCACGTCGACGCGATCTCGGCGAGCACGGTCGTGTAGCGGTAGTCGGGGTACGATTGGGACTTCATCGCGAGAGAGCTGTGGAGCGCGTGCCCGTACTCGTGGGCCAGGGTCGACATGTCGTCGAACGTGTCCTGGTAGTTCATGAAGACCCACGGGTGCGGCCCGTAGACGCTCGACGAGAACGCGCCGCTGCGCTTGTCCTTGTGCGGGTACAGGTCGAGCCAGCCGTTCTTCGGATCGAGCCCTTCCGCGAGCACGCGGCCGTACTCGGCGCCGAGCGGCTTCAGCGCCTCGAGGATCGTCGTCCGCGCCTCCGCGAACGGGATGTCCTTCTCGACGTCCGCGACGAGCGGCGTGTACAGGTCGTAGAGGTGCACGTCGGGCAGCTTCAGGAGCTTCTTCCGCAGCGCGATGTAGCGATGGAGGAGCGGCGCGTTCGCGCGCACGGTGCCGACGAGGTTTTCGTAGACGGCCGGCGCGACCTCGTCCTTGTCGAGGTACGCCTCGAGCGCGGTCGCGTAGCCGCGCGAGCGCGCGTAGCCGACGCTGAGCTTGGCCTGCCCGGCGAGCGTCGCCGCGAGCGCGTGCTGGTACACCCGCAGCGTCGACAGCAGCGCGGTGACTGCACCCTTGCGCACCTCGCGGTTGGCGGAGCCGCGGTAGCGGCCGTAGTTCGACAGCGTGAGCTGGACCTCCTTGCCCTGCTCGTCCCTGATCTTCGGCCAGGGAATGTCGCTGAGGAGCGCGCCGAACGCGTCCTCGAGCGGCGAGGGCAGTTCGTTGAGGTCGATCTCGGCCCACAGGTTGTCGCCGAGCAGCGACAGCGCGCGCTCCGCGTCGGGGCTCAGCACGTGCTTCCCGCGCCGCACGATGTTGCGCACGTAGCCCTTGTACGGGGCGAGCTTCGGCTCCTTCGCCAGCGCGGCCTCGACCGACGCCGGCGGCAACGCCAGGATCTCGCGCCGGATGAACGACGCCGCGCGCATCAGCTCGTCCATCGCCGCCAGGCTCACCTGCCCCATCGCGCCGGCCTTGTCGTCGGTCAGCGCGGTGCTCTGGCGCAGGTTGGCATACAGCGTCAGGAAGTTCGCGTCGCGGTGCAGGCGGAAGTACAGCTCGAGGCACCCGGCGAGCGCGGCCGGATCGGCGAGCTTGCCCTCGAACGCGCCGAGCCCCCTCATGTCCCCGAGCAGCTTCGTCCGCGCGGCCTCGAACGCCTGGTCCGAGGCGAACAGCGGCTTGAGGTCCCAGGTGTACTCGGCCGGGATCGCGCTGCGCGGCGCGTTGGCGTCGGGCGCATACGCCCACGCGGACCCGGACACGGACACGGCCACACAGAGCAGGATCGTGACAACGGCGAGTCGACGCGTCATGGAGCCTCCGCGCCGATTGTGCGTCTAGGCCGACCCGGTTTCCAGCACCAACGCGACGCGCGTCCGCCCGGAGCGCGGATCACGCACCCGCGTGCGCCGGAGCACGCCGCATTCGAGGATCACCTCGCGCCGCGGGGCGTCGCGGAACAGCTCGAGCAGCACGCGCTCGAGCCGCGCCACGCGGGCCTCGATGTCGAGCGCCGAGGCCTTCAGCGCGGCCCACTCCTGGACCAGTTCGCCGGCCGACGCATCGAGGAGGCCGCGCAGTCCGTCCTTCGTGTCCTTGAGTTCGGTGATGACGTCGGCGAACGCGTCACGATCGGACGCGTACGCGGTGCGCAGCGCGATCAGCTCCTCGACCGCGGCGAACAGCGCCTCGCGCTCACCACGACGCGCGGCCTCCACCAGCTCTTCGAGACTGCGACACTTGCTGACGACCTCGGCAGGCACGGCCATGGGCACCTCCTGCGGGTCAATGTGGTTCGTTTCGGGCGCGGTGCGGCGTCGTTCCGTCGATCACCGTCCCGCGCGCGGGATCAATCGTATTCCTGCTGGGCTCCGCAGTCCTCGCAGACCTTGAACCACTTCGCGTCCTTGGCGCCCCCGAACAGCGCCTTGAAGAACCCGACGTCCTCGCTCTTCACCTCGAAGCGCGTGCCGCCGCACCCGGGGCACTTCTCGAGCGTCTCGGGATCGGGCGCCGGCCCGCAGCCGCAGCCGGTCCCGCAGGACATGGAGGCGTGCCCTTCGCCGTCCTCCTCGACCTCGAGCACGCGGCGCGCTTCGGCCACGTCGTCGGCGCGCACCTGCAGCGCGACCTCTCCGGCGCGCCCCCCACGCGCGCGCCGGTCGCTCTGCGGGTCCGTGACCATCGACGGGATGCCCGCCTGCTCGAGCGCCTCGAACGCGGACTGTGCGGCGGACCCGTTGCGGAACGTGGCCAACGTGACGAGCTCGAGCGGCCGCTCGTCGGGGTGCAGGAGCGCCTCGGGGGGCGCCTCCGGCGGTTCGCCGTCCGCGAGATCGGCGCCGCAGTCGAGGCAACGGGCGACGTGGTCCTGGAACGTCGAGCGCGTGCCGTGCTCGGGGAGATAGGGGCAGGCGTCGTTCGGGCAATGGCGCATCGCATCCTCGGGGATGTCACGAATACGTGAACGTCAGCTTGTCCTCGCCGAGCCCCACCGTCACCGTCCCGCCCTTCTCGAGCTTGCCGAAGAGGATCTGGTCGGTCAGCGGGTCGCGGAGCTCGGCCTGCACGACGCGCGCGAGCGGCCGCGCGCCGAAGGTCGGGTCGTAGCCTTTGCGCGCGAGCCACGCGCGCGCCTCGGGCTCGAGCACGATCGCGATCTTGCGCTCGCGCAGCTGCGCCTCGAGCTGCAGCACGAATTTTTCGACGATCGACTCCATCACCTCGTGCTTCAACGGGCCGAAGGAGACGATCGCGTCGAGCCGGTTGCGGAACTCGGGGCTGAACACGCGCTCGACCGCGGCCATCGAGCGCGACTTCGCGTCGCGGCCCGGGTCGAGCCCGAAACCGATCCCCGCCGCGGCCGCCTCGCGCGAGCCCGCGTTCGACGTGAGGATCAGCACGGACTGCCGGAAGTCGGCCTTGCGGCCCGTGTGGTCGGTGAGCGTCGCGTGGTCCATCACCTGCAGCAGGATGTTGTAGATGTCGGGGTGCGCCTTCTCGATCTCGTCGAGCAGCACGACGCTCCACGGGTGCTGGCGCACCGCGTCGACGAGCAGCCCGCCCTGCTCGAAGCCGACGTAGCCCGGGGGCGCACCGATCAGGCGCGCGACCGCGTGCTTCTCGGCGTACTCGCTCATGTCGAAGCGGATGAACTCGTTGCCGAGGTGCAGCGCGAGCTGCTTGGCCAGTTCGGTCTTGCCGACCCCGGTGGGTCCCGTGAAGAGGAAGCAGCCGGCGGGCTTGTCGGGGTGGCCGAGGCCGGCGCGCGCACGCTTGATCGAGCGCACCACCGTCCGGACCGCGTCGTCCTGGCCGAAGACGACGCGCTCGAGCGCCTCCTCGAGCCCGCGCAGGCGCTCCTTGTCGTTGCCCGACACCTGCTGCTCGGGGATCCGCGCCATGCGCGCGACGACCTTCTGGATCTCGTCGGGACCGACCTCCGCCGCGGCCGCGGCGCCGTCGGCGTCTCCGGCGCGCTCGGCGAAGCGCGTCATCGCGCCGGCCTCGTCGAGCAGGTCGATCGCGGCGTCGGGCAGCCGGCTCTCCTTGAGGTGCCGCTTGGCGAGCCGCGCGGCGACCTCGAGCGCCTCGTCGCTGTACGTCACGGCGTGGTGCTCCTGGTAGCGCGTGCGCAGCCCGCGCAGGATCTCCACGGTGTCGGGAATCGACGGCTCCTCGACGATGATCTTCTGCAGCCGGCGCGCGAGCGCGCGGTCGCTCTCGATCTGCTTGAACTCCTCGAACGTGCTCGCGCCCACGACGCGCAGCTCGCCGGTGCCGAGCACGGGCTTGATCATCGTCGCGAGGTCGACGGTGTTGCTCGCCGCGCCCGCGCCGATCGTGCCGTGGATCTCGTCGATGAACAGGACCGGCTTCGGCCGCTTCTTGAGCGCGCCGATCACGGCCTTGAAGCGCTCCTCGAAGTCGCCGCGGTAGCGCGTGCCCGCGATGAGCGCGGTGCTGTCGAGCGCGAACACTTCCGCTCCCTTGAGCGGCTCGGGAACGCCCGTGCCGTCGAGCAGCTTCTGCGCGAGCCCCTCGGCGAGCGCGGTCTTGCCCACGCCCGCGTCGCCGACGAAGACCGGGTTGTTCTTGCGCCGCCGGCAGAGGACCTCGAGCGCGCGCTGCAGTTCGAGAGCGCGCCCGATCAGCGGGTCGAGCAGGCCGTCCTTCGCGCGCTGCGTGAGCGCCACCGTGTACGCGGTGAGCGGGTCGGGTGCGACGCGGCGCTCGCCGCGCGACCAGAGCGACCCGGCGCGCTGGCGCGGCGACTCCTCGTCGTCCTCGTCCTCGTCCTCCTCCTCGTCGTCGCGCTCGGCCCCGCGCTCGGCGCCCGGCGGCAGCTTCGTGATCCCGTGCGAGACGTAGTTGAGAACGTCGAGGCGCGTCACGTCCTGCGCCGCGAGCAGCTTCGCCGCGTGCGATTTCGGCTCCTGCAGGAGCGCGGCGACGAGGTCGCCCGCGCGCACGGCCGGCACGCCCGCGCTCTGCACGTGCAGCACGGCCGTGCGCAGCACGCGCTGGAACGCGAGCGTGGGCTGCGGGTCGGCCTTCTTGTGCGCGGGCAGGAGCTCGACGTTCTTGTCGAGGAAGTTCGCGAGCTCCTGGCGCAGTCGGCCCAGGTCGACGCCGACGGCCTCGAGGATCTCCTCGCCTTCGGGGTCGTGGGCCAGCGTGAACAAGAGGTGCTCGAGCGTGAGGTAGGCGTGCTTGCGCGACGCGGCCTCGCGATACGTGACGCTGAGCATCCGTTCGACTTCGGCGCTGAACATCGATCGTCTCCGGGACGGCGCCGCGCGGGCGTCAGTCCGGTTCCATGTCGGCCTGCAGCGGATATCCGGCGCCCTGCGCGAGTTCCGCGACGGCGGCGACCTTCGTTTCCGCGACCTCGAAGGGATAGACGCCGGCGAGGCCCTTCCCGTTGATGTGCACGTGCATCATGATGCCGTGCGCCTCGGCCGGCGACTTGTGGAACACCGCTTCCAGCACCTCGACGACGAAGTCCATGGTCGTGTAGTCGTCGTTGAGCAGAAAGACCTTCCAGAGCTCCGGCTCGACGGTCTTCTCGTCCGGTCGCTCGAGGACGTCCCCTTCCGGGCTGTCAGGGCGGGTCCAGCGCTCGGTTCCCACGTGTCCCCTCTCGCGGTCATTCTACGCGGCACCCCGCGACCGGCCACGCTCCGGGGCCGCCGGTTGCATCTTGCGTCCGGACGGAGATGATGCCTGCCATGCCGCACGCCGCCGTGCTCCACGCCCCGCGCTCGCTCCGCGTCGAGGAGCGCCCGCGCCCCGTGCTCGACGGCCCGTACGTCCGCGTGCGCGTGCGCGCCGCCGGCGTGTGCGGCACCGACCTCGCGCTGTGGACCGGCGCGTACCGCGTGCCGCTGCCGCGGGTGCCGGGCCACGAGTGGGCCGGCGACGTCGTCGAAGCCGGTCCCGGCGTCGACCCCGCGTGGACGGGACGCCGCGTCACCGCGGAAATCAACGCGCACTGCGCGGCGCAGGGCTTCGGCGACACGTGCCCGGCCTGCGCGCGCGGACTCGTGACGCACTGCCTGCGCCGCGCCGTGACCGGCATCGTGCACGCCGACGGCGCGTTCCAGGAGGAGGTCGTCGTGCCGGCGGCGAACCTGCACGCGCTGCCGCCGGGACTGTCGTACGACGCGGCCGTGTTCGTCGAACCGCTCGCCGCCGCGCTGCACACGTTCCGGCTGGCGCCGGTGGCCCCCGGTGAGCACGTCGTCGTGCTGGGAGGCGGCCGGTTGGGCCTCTTGATCGCGCTCGTCGCGCGCGAGCTCGGCGCGGGCGTGCTCGTCGTCGCGCGCTCCGCGGCAGGCTGCGCCCGGCTCGCGGCGCACGGACTCGACGCCGTGGCGCACGACGTGGCCGTCCGCACGGCGCCGGACGATCCGCTCGCCGCGGCCCCGAGCGAGCTGCGCGACCGCGTGCTGATCCGGAGCGGCGGGCTCGGCGCCGACGTGGTCGTCGAGGCGACCGGTCATCCGGACGGCCTGGCGGCCGCGCTCGACCTGGTCCGGCCGCGCGGCGCGATCGCGCTCAAGTCGACCCCCGGCACGCCGGTGCCCGCCTTCAACCTGACCCGCGCGGTCGTCGACGAGGTGCGGCTGGTGGGCTCGCGCTGCGGCGCGTTCGACGCGGCCCTCGGATTCCTCGAGGCGCACGCGTTGCCGCTCGACGGCCTGATCACCGCGCGCTTCGCCCTGGACCGGGTCGCGGAGGCGTTCGAGGCCGCCGCGGCGGGCGGGAAAGTCGTCGTCCGGCCCTGATCTTACGGGTATGTCTAATGTGTTAGTATCCCCGCGACGATCCTGCCGGGGAGGTCTCCGATGTTCGACCTGTTCAAGTCCCGCGCCGAGGCCGTCAGCGCGGAAGTCCACCGCTTCGCGACCACCGGCGACGCGCTCGCCTTCGTCCTCGACCTCGCGCGCCGGGAAGGCGTCGCCGACGCGCCCGGCGCGTGGGCGGTGTGGGCGCCCGGTCCGCTCGCGTCGGCCTTCGACCGCGCGGCCGTCGCCGGGCGGCTGCCCGGCCTGCGGTTCGACGTCACGCGCGACCTCGCGGCCGGGGCCCGCGTGGGCATCAGCGAGATGCGCTGGGGCCTCGCCGACACCGGGACCGTCGCGCAGGACGCGAGCGCGGTCGAAGAGCGCCTCGTGTCCACGCTGCCCCCGCTGCACGTCGCCTGGCTGCCGACCGGCGCGCTGCTCCCCGACCTCTCCGCGCTGCTCGAGCGGATCGACCCCGCGCACATGGCCTACGTCACGCTGATCACCGGCCCGAGCCGCACCGCGGACATCGAGCGCGTGCTGACGATCGGTGTCCACGGTCCGGAGCGGCTCGTCATCGTCTGCGTCGACGACCTCGGGGAGGCCGCATGACCTCGACGTTCAAGGACGACATCGCGAAGGCGCTCGCGAACGGCAATCTCGCCGGTGCGCTGGGCCGCTTCTCCGAGGCGTACCGCATCAGCCGCGCCCGGGCCTACGAGGGGATCGACTTCGAGGCGCTGCGGGACCGCATCGCCGGGATCAAGGGCCGCGCCGCCGGACGGCTCGACGAGCTCGCCGACGAGTTCGCGCGCCGCGCGCAGGCCCGCGGGGCCGTCGTCTTCCGCACCAGCGACCCGCAGCAGGTGAAGGAGTACATCGCCGGGATCGCCGAGCGCCGCGGCGCGACTCGCGTCGTGAAGTCGAAGTCGATGGCCACCGAGGAGATCCACCTCAATGCGTTCCTCGAGGCCCGCGGCCTCGACGTGCGCGAGACCGACCTCGGCGAGTGGATCATCCAGCTGGCCGGGCAGCGGCCCTCGCACATGGTCATGCCCGCGATCCACCTGACCAAGGAGGAGGTCGCGGAGATCTTCAGCAAGGAGGTCCACGAACGCCTTGCCGCGGACATCCCGCGCCTGGTCAAGGTCGCGCGCAAGGAGCTGCGCCAGCGCTTCCTCGACGCCGACATCGGGATCTCGGGCGCCAACGTCGCGGTGGCCGAGACGGGCACGCTGGTCCTGATGACCAACGAGGGCAACGCGCGCCTGTGCACGACCCTGCCGCCGGTGCACGTCGCGGTGGTCGGGCTCGAGAAGCTCGTGCCGAAGCTCGCCGACGTGGCGCCGATCCTCAAGGCGCTCCCGCGCAGCGCGACGAGCCAGCTCCTGACGAGCTACGTGTCGTTCATCACGGGTCCGACGCGGAACCCGGACGGCAGCACGAAGGAGCTGCACGTCATCCTGATGGACAACATGCGCACGACGATGGCGCAGGACGATTCGTTCCGGGAAGCGCTGCAGTGCATCCGCTGCGCCTCGTGCCTCAACGTCTGCCCCGTGTACCGGCTCGTCGGCGGGCACGTGTTCGGCGACGTGTACGCGGGCGGGATCGGCACGATCCTCACCGCGTGGGTCGGCGCGATGGAGAAGACGCAGGAGATCCAGGGCCTCTGCGTGCAGTGCGGCAGCTGCCGCGAGGTCTGCCCGGGCAAGATCGACATCCCCGAGCTGATCGTCGAGATCCGCCGCCGGCTGGTGAAGAGCCAGGGGCTCGGCGCGATGCAGCGCGGGATCTTCAAGGTCGTGAACAACCGGCGCGCGTTCCACGCCATGCTGCGTGCCGCGTCGGTCGCGCAGAAGCCGTTCGCGAAGGGCGGCTTCATCCGCCACCTCCCGCTGTTCCTGTCGGACCTCGTCGAGTTCCGGAGCCTCCCCGCGATCGCGCCGAAGCCCTTCCGCGACGTGTTCCCCTCGCTCGCCCAGAACGTCACCCCTGGTTCCGTTCAGAAAATCGCCTTCTTCGGCGGCTGCCTGATCGACTTCGCCTACCCCGAGACCGGCGCCGCGGTGGTCCGGATCCTGAACCGCGCCGGCTGCGAGGTCGTGTTCCCCGAGGGCCAGACCTGCTGCGGCGCGCCCGCGCGCTACTCGGGCGCCTTCGACGTGGCCGCGCAGAACGCGCGCGACAACATCGACGCGCTGCTCGCGACCGAAGCCGACGTCGTGCTCTCGGCCTGCCCGACCTGCACCGCCGCGCTCAGGCACGAGTTCGCCAACGCCCTGCGGCGCGAGAAGGACGGCGCGTACATCTCCCGCGCCGCCGAGCTCGCGGCGAAGACCGTGGACTTCTCGCAGTTCGTGAGCGGGCTCGTCCGGCAGGGCCGCGTCGCGTTCGACGACGGACCGGGCGCCCCGGGCGTGACGTACCACGACTCGTGTCACCTCAGGCGCTCGCTCGGGGTGCAGGACGAGCCGCGCGACCTGCTGCGCCGCTCCGGCCACGGCATCACCGAGATGTTCGAGTCGGACACGTGCTGCGGGATGGGCGGGTCGTACTCGCTCAAGTTCCCCGAGATCTCGGCGCCGATCCTGGCCCGCAAGCTGGCCAACCTGAAGCAGACCGGCGCGGTCCTGGCGACGATGGACTGCCCCGGGTGCGTGATGCAGATCCGCGGCGGGCTCGACCGGGAGGGCTCCCCCGTGAGGGTCCGGCACATCGCCGAGCTGCTCGCCGAACGCCTGCGCTGACCGAAGTCAGCGACCGGAAAAGAAGAAAAAGTAGCGTATCTGAGCCACGAAGTTCTCTCTGCGGATTTTTCTCCGCAATCGTCGTGGCGCGACTGCCGGGCTCGCCGTAGCGTCTGTCCACTGTTTCAAGCAACTCGTCCCGGATATTCGTTAGTTCCGGGAGGGCCGCGGGGAGACGGTGATGGGTCAGGCGCGCGGGCGTCGGTCGGACGCCGTTTCGGGACACGCAGCGGACCGCAGGCGGGCGGTGGTGCTGGCGCTCGTCGCCGGCGCGGTCGGTGCGCTGTGCTGGCTGCCCACCGGGATCGCGCCGCTCCTGCCGCTGTGCTTCTTCTTCATGGGCCGCGCGCTGCGCCACACGCGCTCGCGCCGCGATGCGGTCGTCGCCGGGACCGCCTTCGGCATCGCGCTCTACGCGGTGGGCTCGCACTTCCTGCTCGCGCTGCTGCAGTTCTCGTGGCTCGCGGTCGCGTTCTACGGGGCGTCGATCGCGTCGATCCTGCCCGCTTCGATCGCCGAGGCGTGGGGGGCGGTCGTGCTCGAGGAGTTCGGCGGGCTGCCGCGCTCGCTCGGGTTCGGCGTGATCTACGTGCTGTTCGAGAAACTGCGCACGACGACGGAGATGGCATTCCCGGCGGACCTCTTCGCGCACGCCTTCGGCAAGGTCCCGGAGGGACTGGGCTGGGCCCCCTGGATCGGCCCGTTCGGGGTCGTCGCGCACCTCGCGCTCACCGGGGCGCTGCTCGACCTGGCTTTCGAACGCCGCGCGTCGCTCCGCGCCGCGGCGCCGTGGGCCCTCGCGTCGCTCGCCCTGTGGGCCGCGCCGTACGCGCTGCCCGTGGGTACGACGGGACCCTCCGCGCCGGGCGGCCCGGCGCCGCTGCGCGTCGGGATCGTGCAGCCCGACGTGACGATCGACGACAAGCTCGACCGCGCGCGCTGGCCGCTCGTCTGGGAGCGGCTCGCGGACATGACGCGCCGGGCCGCGCAGGGCGCCGACCTCGTGCTCTGGCCCGAGACCGCGCGCCCGGGGTTCGTCGAGGTAAGTGGCGGCCGCGCCCTCGACCCGGAGGTCGGCGCGCTCGCGAAGGAAGTCGGCGTCCCGATCCTCTACGGGACGTTGCTCGCCGAGACGGACGCGACCAAGCACGTGCTCGCGCTCTACAACGGGGCCGCGCTGGCGGAGCCCGACGGAACGATCGCCGACTGGTACGGGAAGCAGCGGCTCCTGCCTTTCGCCGAGTCGGTGCCTTACGGCCGGTGGGTCGGGCTCGATCCGCGCTCGCGCGCCCACGACGGTCCGCGGCGCTCGTACCTCGGCTTCCTCGGCAACTTCAGTCCCGGCCCGCGGCTGACGATGTTCTCCGTGAAGGGCGCGAAGATCGGGGTGATGATCTGCTTCGAGGGACAGTTCCCGAACCTCGCGCGCGACCTGCGCGCCGAGGGCGCGAACGTGCTCGCGGTGATCACCAACGACACGTGGTGGGGCCGCAGCGCGTTCCCATCGTGGCACGCGCACATGGTCGCCGCGCGCGCGCGCGAGCTCGGCGTGCCGGTGGTCCGCGCGGCCAACGGCGGCATCTCCTCCGTGACCGACGCCCAGGGGCGCACCTCGCACGAGACCGCGATGTTCCACGCGGTGACCGTCACCGTCCCCGTGGTTCCCGGCGGCGAACTCACGTTTTACGCGCGCCACGGCGACCTCGCGATCGCGCTCCTCGTGGCGCTGGTCGCGGGCACGGTCGTGCGCGGGTTCGTGGCGCCGCCGCGGCGCGCGCCACACCCCGCGGCCGCCGCGGAGCCGGAGCCGCTCGCGGAGCTTGAAGCCGCGGGCGACGGCCGCTAGTCTCCCGGCCATGGACGGACACTTCACGAGTTCGCGCGCCGCCGAGCCGGTCGGAGCGTTCCCGCACGCGCGGCGCGCGGGAAACCTGCTGTTCCTCTCGGGCATCGGCCCACGGCGGCGCGGGACGACGGAGATCCCCGGCGTCACGCGCGACGCGCTCGGGCGCGTCGTCGCCCACGACATCGAGGCGCAGTGCCGCGCCGTGTTCGAGAACGTGCGCCTCGTGCTCGAGGACGCGGGCTCGTCGTGGGACCGCATCGTCGACGTGACCGTGTTCCTCACCGACATGGCCGGCGACTTCGCGGTCTACAACCGGCTCTGGGCGGAGTACTTCGCCGAGAACCCGCCGGCGCGCACGACCGTCGAGGTGAACTGCCTCCCGACGCCGATCGCGATCGAGCTGAAGGTCATCGCAACGGTCTGAGGGCCGAGCTTGCTCGGCCCGTGTCAGGGTCCCGTCAATTGGGCGCGTGCGTCGCGGTCGTTCGGGTTCAGGCGCACCGCCTCGCGGAAATGCAGGAGCGCCTCGGCCGGGCGGCCGGTCAGCTTGAGCGCCATCCCGAGGTTGTAGTGCGCCATCGCGTCGCCGGGGTCGATCGCCACCGCGCGCTCGAACGCCGCCGCGGCTTCGTTCACCTGCCCGCGTTGCGCGAGCGCCGCGCCGAGGTTGTTGAGGGCCAGCGGGAAGCGCGGACGAAGCGCGAGCGCGCGGCGGTACGCGGCGATCGCCTCGTCGAGCCGGCCGGCGGACGCGAGCGCGTGGCCGAGGTTGTCGAGCGTGTCGGGATCGTCGGGCCGCACGTCGAGCGCGCGCCGCAGCACCGCGACCGCGTCCCCCGCCCGGCCCTGCGCCTCGAGCGCGCGGCCGAGGTTGCCGAGGAGCGCGACGTGGCGCGGCCCCTGCGCGGCGCCGGCCTCGAGCACGCGCACGGCCTCCTCCGCGGCACCGCGCTCGAGGAGCGCGTGGCCGAGGTTGTTGACGATGTCGAGGTTGCCGGGCTCGAGCGCCAGCGCGCGCCGGTACTGCGCGATCGCCTCGTCGAGCCGCCCGTCCTTCTCGGCCGCGGTGCCGAGCACGAACTCCGCGAACCAGTTCTCGCCGGTCACCGCGCGCGTGTGCGCGAACAGCGCGGCGGTCGAACGCCAGTGGCCGGCCTGCACCGCCGTCAGCGCGGCGAGGACGACGATCACGGCCGCGGCGGCCGCCGCGAGCCCGCGGCGTGCCGCGCCCGACGGCGCGAGATCCGCGGCGAGCCACACGATCGCGAAGAACGGGCCGACGAGCGGCACGTAGGTGTAGCGGTCGGCGTGCGCCTGCGCGCCGACCTGCACGATGCCGATCACCGGCGCGAGCGTCACGAGATACCAGAGCCAGCCCGCGAGGAGGTACGGCCGCGTGCGCCGCAGCGCGATCGCGCCCGCGGTCAGCGCGGCGAGGAGCGCCGCGGCCGCCGCCGCGAGCCCGTACGGCACGTGCCCGACCCGCAGCGGGTGGAACGCCGCGAGGCCGACGGGCCACACGGCCTCCACGAGATACGTCGCGGCCGCGAGCGCCGCGTTGGCGAGCCGGTCCGCGAGCGGCACCTCGGCCACGCTGCGCACCGCGCCGCCCGCGCGCTGCGCCGCGAGCGTGACCGCGCACGACCCCGCCGCGAGGAGGAACAGCGGCCACTTCTCCACGACCGCGACTCGGCGACCCAACGGCCACACGTCGACGATCAACAACACCAGGGGCACGCTCACCAGCATCGGCTTGGCCAGGAGCCCGAGCGCGAGCGCG
>JABLTH010069485.1_pt1 | contig 13315 bp, 11 predicted proteins | sample 7875711 | NCBI WGS metagenome assembly JABLTH01 (sample SAMN14941262, study PRJNA633318) | bioreactor metagenome | isolation source: bioreactor | place: China | collected 2019-03-05 | reverse complement strand
CGCCACCTCCACGCTGCCCAAGGCCCTGGGCGACAAGCTGGCGAAGGCCATCCAGCTCGTGGACGGGAAGAAGCACGCCGAGGCCGAAGGCCTCCTCCAGGAGCTGATGAAGGAGGCCGCCGAGGCCCGCCACCTGGGCCTGGAGCGCACGGCCCACACCTACCTGAAGGTCTGCGAGGCCGCCCGCCCGGCGAAGGGAGCTTCGGTCCTCCCCGAACTCCAGGCCCAGCTCCACCTGAACCGCCGGGAGACGAAGGAGGCCTTCGAGGTCCTCGAGAAGGCCCTGAAGGCCCACAAGGACCGCGCCTCCCTGCACTACCTCAAGGCGGTGGCCCACGCCCAGTCGGGGGACGGGGCCGGCGCGGCCGCCGCCCTCACCCAGGCCCTCCAGCTCGACGGCGACCTGCGTTTCGTCTACCGGCTGGAGCCGGACTTCGACGCCTACCGCCGCGAGGCGGCCTTCGTCACCTTCGAGTCCTGAGACTGGACCTCCCGGCCCGCCCATGCCCCGTAGCCTGGACCCCGATCGCCCGCTCCGGGTGGTCACCCTCGGGGGCGGCACCGGGCTCGCGGCCCTGCTCCGGGCCCTGAAGACCGAGGCCGGGCGGGCGAAGGACCCCTGGCACCTCACCGGGATCGTCACCGTTACCGACAACGGCGGCTCCAGCGGGCGCCTGAGGGCCGAGCTGGGGGGCATCCCGCCGGGGGACCTGCGGAACTGCCTGGCGGCCCTCACCCGGGAGGAATCCGTCCTCTCGGAGCTGCTGAACTACCGATTCAAGGGCGAGGGCTCCCTGGGCGGCCATGCCCTGGGGAACCTGATGCTCCTCGCCCTCGCCGACCTCACCGGCGACTGGGTGCAGGCCATCCGCCAACTCTCCTCGGTGCTCGTGACCGTGGGACGGCTCTACCCTTCCACCACCGTGCCGGTGACCCTGTGCGCCGAGGACGCCGCAGGCGCCCGCTATCTCGGGGAGACCGCGGTGAACGCCTGCGCCGCCCCCATCCGGCGCATCTGGATCGAGCCGGAGGCCCCCGACCCCCTGCCCGAGGCCATGCTGGCCATCCTGCGCGCCGATCTCGTGATCCTCGCCCCCGGCAGCCTCTACACCAGCACCATCCCGAACCTCCTCATCCCCGACCTCCGGGAGATGCTGGGCCAGGCCCGGGCCCCCGTGGTCTACGTGGCGAACCTCATGACCGAGCCCGGGGAGAGCGCCGGGCTCAGCCTCGAGGACCACGTGAAGGCCATCCAGGCCTACGGCCGCATCCAGCTCGCCGCCGTGCTGGCCAACACCACGCCCCTCTCCCCCGCGGTCCGGCACCGCTACGACGAGGAGGGCGGCGCGGAGCTGCGGCCCCAGGCCTCCGCCGTCGAGGGCGTGCCGGTGCACGGCCATGCGCTCCTCGACCCTGAGGGCCTCCAGGCCCGCCACCATCCCACCCTGCTCAACCAGGCCATCCGAGAGCTCGTGGCCGGGCTCTGAGGGCCGCGGGGCGCGGCCCACGGCCTCCCGGGGGAATGAGGTAGAGTCGAGGGGGGACCCGGCGTCCCCTGGGAGTCGAATGGGCATCAAGGGCGACCTGGCCACCATGGGGCTGGAAGACATCTTCCAGTGGCTTGCCGTGGGCCGGAAGACCGGGGTCCTGCACCTCAACGGCCTCGCCCACCGGAAGAAGGTGGACTTCCACGACGGCCGCATCTCCGGCTGCTGGTCCTCGGATCCCCGGGAGTACCTGGGCCAGTTCCTCCTCAGCTTCAACCGCATCACCGAGACCCAGCTGCGGGACGCCCTGGCCGCCCAGGAGGACGAGAACCAGCTCCTCGGGCGGATCCTCGTGAACCGCCAGCTGCTCACCGAGGACGAGGTCCGCCAGGTCCTCCAGCAGAAGGTGGAGGAGAGCATCTACGACGCCTTCCTCTGGGGCGCGGGCCACTTCGAGTTCATGGACGGGGAGGCCCCCGCGGACAAGGCCACCGCGCTGAACCTCGACGTCACCGGCGTGGTGATGGAGGGGACTCGGCGGCGGGACGAGTGGCAGCGCATCCGCCAGGTCCTGAAGGGAGCCGACGCGGTCCTCGACGGCGTCAGCGAGGTCATCGCCGAGTACCTGCCCCTGGCCCCCGTGGACGCCAGCATCCTCTCCCAGGTGGACGGCCAGCGGACCATCGAGCAGGTGGCCGCCGAGCTGCGATGGTCCGAGTTCAAGGTGAGCCACCACCTGATGGGGATGGTGGAGAAGGGCATGCTGGTGGTGGTCGATCCCGGAGGCCACGCCAGCGAGCGCACCCAGGCCCGCCTCGCCGAGGCGGAGGCCCGCCTCGAGGCCGGACGGCTCGCGGAGGCCGAGGCCGCCCTCCTGGCCCTGCTCAAGGAATCGCCTTCCCTCGCCCAGGCCCAGAAGCTCCTGGACCGGGTGGAGGAGGCCAAGGGCGCCCTCATCCCCCCGCCCCAGGACTCCGACGTGCCCATCCTCGCGGTGAGCCTGGACCAGCTCATGACCGCCAACCTCTCCGCCAACGAGGGATTCCTCGCGAGCCGTGTGGACAGCATCAGCAGCGTGGGCGAAATCATCGCCATCATGCCCCTGCCCCCGGACGAGTGCCGGACCCTCTTCACCCGCCTCCTCCGCAAGGGGATCCTCCGCGTGGAGGGATCGGCTCCCGCAAAGCCGTCGCCCCGCTTCCACTAGGGGCTCCCGCCTTCGTCGGGCCGGGGCGGGCTAGACTGGAGGCCTCCGACCGCCGAGGCTCCGATGCGCCCAGTCCTGACCCTTGCCCTTGCCCTGCCCGCCGTGGTGGCCGCGGCGCCGCCCCAGAAGAAGCCCAGGAAGCCGGCCTCCAAGCCTGCCAAGCCGTCCACCAGCGCCCTGCAGGCCCAGGTCTCGAGGCTCACCGCCGAGCGGGATGAGCTCAAGGCCAAGCTCGCCGCCCTCTCCGCCGACGGCGGCGACCTCGCCGACGCGGTGAAGAGCCGGGACCTCGCCCGGGAGGAGGCCGCCGCCGCCCGCAAGGAGCTGGAGCAGCTGAAGGCCACCCTCCAGGAGAACAAGGCCGGCGGCGAGGACATCCTCAAGGAGCTCCAGGCCGCGCGGACGGAGGCGTCCGCCCTGAAGGAGCAGAACGCGAAGCTGGCGTCCGACCTCGAGGCCGCCACCGCCAAGCTCCAGGGCTCCGTGCCCGAGGGCGGCCTGGTGGCCTACAGCCCCGACATCCTGCCGGCCCGGCCCATCAACCTGAGCCGCGTGACCCCGAAGGTGAAGAAGGTGGACCGGGGCGTCGTGGTGGTGAACGTGCTGGTGAACGAGAACGGGGAGGTGCTCCAGACGAAGCTCCTCCAGGGCCTGCCCGGGGACGACAAGTACGCCCTGGCCGCCAACGACGCCTGCGTGGAGGCGGCCAAGCGGCTGGTCTTCGAGCCCGCCCGGGCGAAGGACGGCGCCACCCGGGTGAAGGTCTGGCAGGGCGTCGGCTTTTACATCGAGTAGCCGGGCCCTCCTGCCCGGACGTCCTCTTCCCCGCCCGCCCTCCGGAGGCGCCATGCTCGCGTTGACGCTGCTCCTCGCCGCCGCGGGGGACTCCCCCGCCGATCCCGCCGCGCCGCCCGCCCCGGCCCTGACGCGGCGGGGATGGGATCCCTCCCAGCCCCTGTGGACGAGCCTGGGGCCCGCGCGGCTCCAGCCCAGCGCCGCCCTCCCGGATGCGGTGCACTCGGGCGCGGTCTTCGCGCTGGCCGCCACCCCCTCCTTCCCCTCCACCCTCTACGTGGGCACCACCGGCGGGCTGTGGAAGGCCGCGGCGGACCCCGCCCAGGCCGCCTGGAGCTGGACCTGCGTGAGCGACGCCCTGCCCAAGGCCGCGCTCCAGGCCCCTCCCAGCGTGGGCGCCGTGGCCGTGGACCCCGCCTCCCCGGGCCGGATCTACCTCGGTCTCGGGAACCGCCGGCTCCCCTCCCGGGGCTTCTTCACGAGCCCCGATGGCGGCCAGGCCTGGACGGCGGCCTCCGGCGTCGCCCACACCCACACCTCCGCCATCGTCGCCCTGGCATCCGGCGTGGTCCTCGTCAGCGGGAACCAGGGCCTGCTGCGCTCCACGGACGGCGGGGCGACGTTCTCGCCCGTCCAGCTGGGGGGCTCCACCGCCCGCGGCGTGAGCCACCTGGCCGCCACGGGATCCCAGCGCCTGGTCTGCGCCACGGTGGAGAACTGGGAGACCGGCGGCGGGACCCTGTTCTGGCAGAGCAGCAACGGGGGCCAGTCCTGGACCCCCGCGACGGTCACGAACCCCGGGGCCCTCGGCGGACTGCGCCACGTCACCTTCGCGGTCTCCGCGGCGGACCCCAACGTCGCCTACGCGCTCTGCGACAGCACCTCGAGCCAGATGCTCAACGGCGTGCTGGCCAGCGAGAACGGCGGCGCGAGCTGGACCTTCCGCCCCGCCGCCGCCGGGACCTTCTTCCAGGACCCTGCCGGCGCCGGCGCCGGCAGCCTCGTGAACCGGATGCTGGCGGTCTACCCCCTGGGCACCCAGACGCTGTTCGCCGCGAGCCTGGCCGGCGTGGTCTACCGGAGCCTGGACGGCGGGGGTTCCTGGCACCGCTTCGTCGAACCCGCCCACGGGGGTTGGGTGGACCACCACGCCGCGGCCTGGCTGGCGCCTTCCAGCCCGTCCTCGGCTCCCGCCCTGGTCTTCGGCGACGACGCGGGGATCCACCTCCTGAAAGCGCCCACCGCCCGGACCACCCCCGCCGGCCGCGACACCAGCTTCCTCGATGAACGGCAGAACGCGGGCCTCGCGTCCCTGGAGGTGTGGAGCCTCGGCGCCACCTCCGCCGCGCCCTCGAGCCTCACGGCGGCCTTCCAGGACGTCTACAGCGGGTTCCGCGTCCAGGGCGGCACGACCTACTACGCCCAGTCGCTGCCCCAGCCCGGGAGCGGCGACGGCGCGGGCAGCCTCCGCCACGCCTCGAACCCGGCCCTGGCCCTGGCGGTCAACGCCGGCGGAAAGCCCCACCGCAGCACCGACGGGGGCCAGGCCTTCCAGCTCTCCGCCTCAGGCATCGCGGCGAACGACGTCGCGGCCCTGAGCTCGCCCCTGCCGCCGGCCCTGGTGGCCGACGGCGCGGACGCGGCGGGGAACACGGTGTACTTCCGTTCCGTCAACGGCATCTACCGGTCCACGGACTACGGCCAGGGCTGGTCGCCCACAAGCTTCCTGATCCCCAGCCCCAGCGGGAACAGCCGGGTCTTCGCGGCGGAGGGGAGCGCCTGGGCCTCGGCCACCTGGAACCGCGCGATCTACCTGAGCCCCAATGCGGGCCTCACCCAGTCCACGGTGCCTCCGGCCCCGGGCGCCGGCCAGGGCGGCGCGTGGAGCCGGGACATCGGCGCCCTCGCCTTCAAGCCCGTCGCGGGAAGCCCCCCGCCCCTGATGATCGGCCTGGCCCCCGGCCTCGCCGAGCCCCTGTCGAACACCCTCTACCGGACCGTGGATGCGGGCGCCACCTGGTTCATCCCGGCGACGCCGGTCTCCCAGCCCGTCTTCGCGCTCCGGTCTCCCCGGGGGCTGCCCACCCGGTGGATCGCGGGCACGGGCACCGGCGTGCTCCTCAGCGACGACGAGGGCCAGCACTGGGTCGCCCTGGGCCAGGGGCTCCCCGTGGCGAGGGTCACGGACGTCTGGATCTCCGCCGACGGCACCAAGGTCAGGGTCTCGACCTTCGGCCGCGGCATCTGGGAAGTGACCATCCCGGGCTTCAGCGCGTTCTGAGGGCGGCGCCCCCCTGCAGCGCACCGCCCTGCGCAGACGTACATTGGCTCCGGATTCTCCCCCGGACCTCCCATGCCCCCCCTGCTGGCGGTACGCGACCTGGTGAAGCGGCGCCGAGGAAGGTCCGTGCTCGCCGGGGTCTCCTTCGCGGTGGCGCCGGGCGAGGTGGTGGGCATCGTCGGGGAGAACGGGTCCGGGAAGACCACCCTCCTCGAGGTGCTCGCGGGCCGGCTCCGCCGCGATGGCGGAGCCGTCTCCCTCCGGGGCCGCCTTGGCTACTGCCCCCAGGAACCGAGGGTCTTCGCCCAGCTCACCCTGCGGGAGAACTTCCGGTTCTTCGGGGCGGCCTACGGGCTCGAAGACTGGGGGCGCCGCATGGGCGCGCTCCTGGAGCGCTACCGCGCCTCGGCCTGGACCGACCGGCTGGCCGGCGAGGTCTCCGGGGGCACGGTCCAGAAGCTGAACCTCGCCCTCGCGCTGGTCCATGACCCCGACCTGCTGCTCCTGGACGAGCCCTGCTCCGGGCTGGACTGGGAGGCCTACCTGAGGTTCTGGGACCACGTCGGCGAGTTCCGCGCCCGGGGATGCGGCGTGGTGGTCGTCTCCCACCTCCTCCATGACCGCGAGCGCTTCGACCGCATCCATGAGCTCCAGGACGGGAGGATCGCCCCGTGAACCGCCGCAGGCTCGGCGTCGCCCTGGACCTCCTGCTCCGCGAGCAGGGCCGTTCGAGGTTCGCCCTCGTGCTCCTGCTGGTGGTTCCGGCCACCTTCTACGCGGTCGCCCGCCTCACGGGAAGCCCGCAGCCGGTGGCCTTCGAACTGGGTTCCCTCGGACCGGACGTGCTGATCCGGGTCCCCCAGGTCCAGGAGATCGCGGTCTTCATCGGCCTCGCGGCCACGGGGCTGCTCACCTCCTTCGTCGGGCTGCGCCTCTCCCAGCGCGACGTCGAGCCCAGCCGGCGCCTGGTGGCCTGCGGCTACCGGGCCTCGGAACTCCTCGCGGCGAGGCTCGGCGTGCTGCTCCTCCTCACCGCGGGGGTGTCCCTCGTCGTGTCGGCGGGGCTCCCCGTCCTCTTCTTCCGCCCGTCCCGCGGATGGCCCCTCCTCGGAGCCTTCGCCCTCTGCGGCCTCGTGTACGGCGCCTACGGGCTGCTGGTGGGGGCCCTGGTGCGCCGGGAACTCGAGGGCATCCTGCTCATCGCCCTCCTCGCCAACCTGGACGTGGGCTGGCTCCAGAACCCCGTGTGGTACGCGGAGGCCCAGCGCCAGTGGGTGATCCGCGCCCTGCCCGCCTACTTCCCCTCCCAGGCCGCCATGGCCTCGGCCTTCACGGACCGCAGCCCCGCCGGCCCCTTCCTCGGAGGCGCGGCCTACGCCCTCGGCCTGCTGTCCCTGGCCGCCCTCGCCTGGTCCCTCAGGATGCGCCGCCGATGAAGCCGCGCACCCCGCCGGTCCCCGCAGGTGGGCCCCCATGATCCGGCTGCGCAAGTGGTACCTGGACCTGGTCACAGCGGACCAGCAGGTCCTCATCGCCTATGCGATGGAGCTGCGCTGGGCGGGCCTCGCCTGCCGCCGCGGCTGCCTGCTGCTCCCCGCCGGGGAGGGGCCGCTGGCGGAGCGCCGGGGTCGGCTCGGCGGCCGCTGGCCCCGGCTGGAGGACGGCGCCGTCGCCTGGCACTGCCCCCGGCTCGGCCTCGAGGGCCGCTGGGAGGGCCTGTCCCCGGCCCTGGAAGCCGAACTGCTGGCGCCGCCGCCCCACCGCATCCAGTGGTCCTGCTTCGGCGCGGCCTGCCACGCGCGGGTCCGGGTGGAGGGATCCGGAGCCTGGGCGGGCAGGGGATACGCGGAACGCCTCGACGTCGAGCTCCAGGGCCTCCGGCCGCCCTTCCGCGAGCTGCGCTGGGGTCACTTCCTGGGAGACGCGGGCCGCCAGGCGGTGTGGATCCAGTGGGGCCGCGGATTGGAGCGGCGGTGGACCTGGGTGGACGGGCAGCCCCTGGAGGCAGGGCCCGTCGGCGACACCGGATGGCCGTCGTCCGCGGGCTCGCTCCAGATCGGGGAAGGGCGCGTGCTCCGGGACGCCTGGGTGGCGGAGGAGTTCCTGGGAGGGCGGTGGGCCCGCGCCATCCCCGGCACGGGTTCCGCCCGGGACCGGAAGCGCCTCGGCCCCGCCCTCTGGCGTCCTGCGGGGGGAGGCGCGGACGAGCCTGGCTGGGCCCTCCACGAGGTGGTCCGATGGGCCTGAAGGGCCTCCTGGCGCGCCTCGCCTACGGCTTCGCCTTCTGCGTGGCCCTGCCCCTGGGCCTGGCCCTCCTGGCCGGGCGCCTGGACGCCTGGACGCGCCTGCCCCTTCCCGCCGGGGCCGCCCTCGGCACCGGCCTCCTCGCCGCGGGACTGCTGCTCATGGCCTGGGCCATGGCCTGGCTGGGCTGGCGCGGCGGAGGGCTGCCGATGAACGCCTTCCCACCGCCCCGGCGCGTGGCCACCGGCCCCTACGCCGTGCTGGCCCATCCGATGTACGCCGGCTTCGTCCTTGCCTGGGCGGGCTGGAGCCTGCGGGCCGGCAGTCCGGGGGGGTTCTGGATCCTCACGCCCCTGGCGGCCCTCGGCTGCGCGGCCCTGGTCTGGGGCTACGAAGGACCCGCCCTGCGGGCCCGGTTCGGCGAGGGGCCCCGGCCCTGGCTCGCCCTGCCTCCAGGAGGCCCGGAGCGGCCCAGGATCGGGGAGGCCGCCGGCACGGCTTCCCTGGTCTTCGGAACGTGGCTGCTCGCCGGCCTCGGCCTCCGGACCCTCGGCCCGTCGCCGGACGCCTTCGCCCTCCCGCTGCCCTGGGGCATCCATGGCCCCGTCTGGGGCTGGGCGGAACCCGTCTACGCCAGCGCGTGCCTGGTGGTCCCCCTGGCGCCCTTCCTCGCGCAGCGTCGGGAGGACCTGCGCCGCTTCGGCCTCCAGGGCCTGCTGGCCGCCGCCCTCGCCGCCCTGGCGCTCCTGTCCCTGCCCCTGGCGACGCCCCTGCGGCCCCAGGCCGGGGCGGGCCTCCTGGGGACCCTCCTCAACCTGGAGCGTCCGGCTTCGGGGCCCGCCATCCTCCTTTTCCCCCCCTTCCACACCCTGGGAGCCCTGCTGGCGGCGGACCTGCTCGCCCGCCGGGGGCGAAGCTGGGCCTGGGGCGCCTGGACCTGGGGCATCCTCTGCGCGGCCTCCGGCTGGACCGCGGGCAGGCTGGGCGTCCCTGACCTCGGTGCGGCCCTCGCGGCCTTCCTCCTGGTGCGCCGCCCCGCGGAGGCCTGGGAGCGGTTGAGGCGCGGCGCGGAGGCCGCGTCCAACGGGTGGAGGGAGTGGCGGGCCGGCCCCGTCCGCATCATCAACCACGGGGCCTGGGCGGGCCTCGGCGGCGGCGCCGGACTCCTGCTCACGGCCTGGCTCTCCGGAGAACCGGGATGGAGCCTCCTGCTGTGCCTCTGCGGCCTCGCCGGCGCCGGGATCTGGGCACAGGCCGTCGAGGGCTCTCCCGCCCTCCTGCGCCCCTTCGGCTACTTCGGCACCCTCGCCGCCCTTCCGGTGGCCGCCCTGGCCATCACCCTCGGCGGCGGGCCCGCCCTCCAGGTCATCGCGGCGCTGGCCGTGGCAGCCCCGGCCATCCAGGCCCTGGGACGCGTGCGCTGCCTCATCCAGGGCTGCTGCCACGGCCGTCCGGCGCCGGAGGGGATCGGCATCCGCGTGAAGGATCCCCATTCCCGCGTCTGCAAGCTCGCGAGCCTGGTGGACACGCCCATCCACCCTACCCCGCTCTATTCAATCCTCGGCAACCTCGTCCTGCTGCCCCTGCTGCTGCGGGGCTGGTGGCTGGGTCTCCCCCAGGCCTTCCTCGGCGGCGCCTACCTGGCCCTGGCGGGATGCCTGCGCTTCGCCGAGGAGGGATATCGGGGCGAGCCCCAGACCCGGCGCCCTGCGGGGCTCTCCCTGTACCAGTGGCTGGCGATGCTTATGGCCCTTGCGGGGGGCGTCCTCATGGGCAGGTCCTCCCCGGCCGCGGCGCCCCCTGCGGGCCTGCCCTCCGCGGCCGCCTGGGCCGCGGCCGCGGGGTTCGGCCTCCTCTGCGCCATGGCCATGGGGATGGATTTCCCCGAGTCCCGCCGGCGCTTTGCGCGCCTCTCGGGCTGAGGTCCCGCCGCGCGCGAGGGTGGCCGGGCCCTCTTCGGCGGGCGGGCTAGCCCCTCAGGTCCTTCCCGGGCGTCCCGACGGCGCAGGTGACCTCGCCCTGGGCCCAGGCCTGGCAGGCCAGGCGCTGGTCCGGCCCGGCCTTCAGGATCCCGAGGATGCGCCGTTCGGCGTTCAGGGGTTCGCTCACCCGGCCCGCGCCCTCCACGAGGGTCACGAGGCAGGTCCCGCAGCGGGCGTGGCCGCCGCACCGGTGGGTGAGGTCCACGCCGGCCTTGGTGGCGGCGGCCAGGAGGCTGAGCTCCCGCTCGAGGTCGACCTCCCCCAGGGAGGCGCCGGTGGAGTGGGACTGGAAGGAGACCTTGAACATTCGGGATCCGTGGAAGGCGCGGCGAAGCCCGGCGCGGGCCCCGGACGGCGGGGGGCGCTGCCACACTGGGCGTGGGGCCATTCTAGCAGCCGCCCCGGAGGGATCCCGACACCATGAAGGCCCGCCTCGCCCAGCACACCATCGACTGCAGCGGCGACGCCGCCGCCGCCCGGGAGGCCTGGCGCAGCCGGGGCATCGGGTGGCTGGCCGAGCCGGGGGCTCCTTGGAAGGCGGAGCCCGGTGAACCGGAAGCCCCCGCATGGACGTGGTCCGCCCCGAAGTGGGGAGCGGTCCTGCGGGTCCTCCACCTCGTGGAGCCAGGGGACCACGGCACCCGCATCCATGCCCGGATCGAGCTCGAGGGACCCCTGGCCTGGCTGCACCGTCCCCTGCTGCAGCCGGGCTTCCGGTCCCGCCTGCCCGGCGCCCTGAGGGCGGTGGCCCGGGACCTGGCGGCGAGCCCGCAGGGCTGAGCCCGGGAACGCGGAAGGGCCCCCTTTCGGGGGCCCTTCCATGCCGCGGGGGATCCCTAGAAGCCGATCTGGAAGACGGCCACCAGGCTGTCGCCGCCCTGCTCGCCGCTCTGGCCTGCGCGGGGGAGGAGGAAGTTCTTGCTGCGGTGGATGTAGTTCAGCTTCACCTGGCCATAGGAGTACTTCCCGGGATTGAGCAGGTAGTTGTAGCCGAGCACGACCTCGGTGTACTTCGGCGAGTAGTCGGCCCCGAGGGAGGCCCCCGCGGAGGTCTGGGTGTAGGGGTTGTAGCTGGTGTACCAGTCGTCGCCCTTGTTGTAGTTCATGAAGTCGTAGCGGCCGGTGAACTGGTGCTTCCCCATCTTGTAGACGCCGGTGAGGGTGTAGCCGAGGAACTTCTGGTCCAGGTGCTGGCGGACGGCGGTGGCCACGCCGATGCTGGCCCAGCGGCGGCCCAGCAGGCCCGTCATGAGCTCGGCGGAGGCGTGCCACTTGGAGGTCTCGTACACGTAGTAGGCGCCGGTGGCCGTGGTCTTGTCCTTGTTGTCGATCACCGACTGCTTGAAGCCGGCGTCATTGGAGGCCCCGGCGAAGGTGCCCACCGTGAGCCCGCCCTTGTCCGCCTGGTCCGTCACGCCCTGCTTGGAGTAGAAGCCGAACTTGTGGTCGGCCCCGTAGTTCATCTCCAGGCGGAAAGCGAAGTCCTTCTGGGCGTTCGCGTCATTGCCCCGGCCGAAATCCCGGTCGGCGCTCCCGTTGAAGAAGCCCGCGGTGAGCTTCGCGCCGAACTCCTTGGGCTTGCCGAAGAGGTAGGAGGCCGTGAAGCCGCGGTCCCGGCGGTCGCCGATCTGCCGGTTCATCATGGAGCGGTCGTAGAAGTACAGGGCCGGGGAGCCCACCAGGGTGGCCTCGTAGCTCGTGGGCGGCTTGAACTGGCCGAGCTTGAACTCGAATTTCGGATTGGGCTTCCAGAGCAGGATCGCGTCGAACACCAGGGTCGGGAACGTGGTGGCGCCCGGGGCCGCGCCGCTCGTGCTCGTGGTGGTGTTCGGATCGAACATGAGGTTGAAAGTCACTTCGTCCGTGATCTTCCCGTTCAGGTACACCTCCGCCCGGCGAAGGCTCAGGCCGTTCTCTCGGAAATCGGACCTGAGCGGGTAGTAGCTGCCCGATCCCGTCCCGGCCGCCAGGGTCCCCGTCGGCGTATCCAGCCGGAGATTGTTGTCCAGCATCTGCGTCCAGTAGATGTTGATGCAGGCGTTGACCTTGACATCCTGGGCGCCGAGGGCCGATCCGGCGAGAACCGCAGCGAGGAGGGTGAAGGACGGTTTGCGCATCGGGGTGCCTCCGGGGTTGGACCGGGCTGGGTCCGGCGGTTTGGGATGAACTGGTCTCAAATACAGCAGACCGGTCCCGTGCTGGGAATCACAGGTGCAGTCTAGGAAGCCTCTCCCTCTGCGCAGTTCCGGGCAGCGGGGTTGTGACCAAGGTCCGCAACTTCGAATGGACCTCCGTGAGACCGGGACCGGCCCGATCTGAGAAAAAGGAGATCGGGAGCCCCACCAGGCCAGCCTAGGCGTGGCAGGGCCGCGCATCCCTGGCGCCGCGCACTTTGGTCACAACTTCGCCCCATGCGCCCGCGCTGTGGCGTCCATCGCTGGACAGGCCCTGGGCGCAGTCATACCTTCCAGTCCGATTCCCCCGTCCGGCTCGGATCCGGACTGCCCGTCGCACCCCTCCGGAGGCCGCCCATGACCCGAACCCTTCTCGCGCTGTCCCTCGTGCTCGGGATCTCCGGCCCCGCCTGGGCCCAGGCCCTGAAGATCGGCGTCATCAACTCCATGAGCGGCCCCGAGGCCCCCATCGGGGAGAACCTGACCAACGGCATCAAGCTGGCCGAGGAGGACCTCAAGAAGCAGGGCCTGCAGCTCCAGATCGTCTGGGAGGACGACACGGGCAAGCCCCAGATCGCCATGAGCGCGATGGAGAAGCTCGCCACCCGGGACGGGGTCACCGGCATCGTCGGCCCCTACACCTCCGCCTGCGCCAACGCCGTCTCGAAGCTCGCCGAGCGCTACAAGGTGCCCCTGCTCGTCCCCGCCGCGGCCAAGGAGGAGATCACCCGCCAGGGCCTGAAGTACGTCTTCCGCATGAACGCCCCGGCGGACGTCTACGCCTCGGTGCTCGTGGACGCGGCCCTCACGCTCGGCAAGCCGAAGACCGTGGCCTTCATCTACGAGAACACCGATTTCGGCACCAGCACCAGCAAGACCGCCAAGGAGTACGTGGCCAAGAAGGGGATCCAGGTGGTGGCCGACGAGTCCTACCCCAAGGGGGCCCAGGACTACCGCTCCACCCTCACGGTGGTGAAGTCCAAGAACCCGGACCTGGTCTTCCTGGTGAGCTACGTGGCCGACGCCATCCTGCTCATGCGGCAGAGCAAGGAGGTCGGCCTCAAGCCCCAGGCCTTCCTGGGAGGCGGCGCGGGCTACACCACAGCGCAGTTCGCCGCGGAGAAGGCCGTGAGCAACTTCGTCTT
>JABLTH010013575.1_pt1 | contig 13326 bp, 13 predicted proteins | sample 7875711 | NCBI WGS metagenome assembly JABLTH01 (sample SAMN14941262, study PRJNA633318) | bioreactor metagenome | isolation source: bioreactor | place: China | collected 2019-03-05 | reverse complement strand
GTCACGATGGTGGCGGTGACGCCGGGGTTGTTGCTGTTCTTGTTGATCGCGTCGCGGATCTGCGACAGCGAGGAACCGTCGCTGCCGATGTCGATGCTCATCGACTTGCTGCCCACCGCAATGGTGAGGGTGCCGGTGCCGACGGTGGCGTCGCTGCTGGCGACCGCGCCGGACTGCACTTTCAACGCCGTGGCCAACTGGCTGACGTTGATGTTGTAGCTGCCGTTCATCGCGGCCGTGGTCGACGTCACGCTGAACACGCTGGCGTCGCTGGTCGCGGCCTTGCGGACCTGGAATGCGGTGCCGTCGCTCAGGGTCGTCAGCGCGGTCTGCAACGCCGACAGCGCCGAGCTGACCTGCCCCAGCGCGGAAATCTGCGTCTTCGCCGTGCTGGTCTGGGAATCGATCTGGTCTTGCTGCGGCTTCTTGCGGGCCGCCACCAGCTGGCTGACCAGGCCGTTCACGTCCAATCCCGAACCGATACCGGCGGCGGTAAGCGTGCCGCCCGAGGAAGAGCTGGTGGAAGAAGTCGTGATCGCCATGGTCTGCGCTGGTCCTTAAAGAGAAGGACGGCCGCGCTGCGCGCGCGGCCGTCCATGGTCACGGTTACTGCAGGAGCTTGAGCACGCTCTGCTGGCTGGAGTTGGCCTGGGCCAGCACCGACACGCCGGCCTGCTGCAGGATGTTCGCGCTGGACATGTTCGCGGTCTCCGAGGCGAAGTCGGCATCCTGGATCTGGCTGCGCGACGACGACAGGTTCTGCGAAATGGTCTGCAGGTTGGAGATGGTGGACTCGAAGCGGTTCTGCACCGCGCCGAGGTTGGAACGCAGGTCGCTCACCGCCTGCAGGGCGGAGTCGACGCGACGGATGGCATCGTTGGCGCCGGACACCGTGGACACCGAGGCGTCCGACAGGTGCTTGCTGTCGAGAGCGTGCGTGGCCTTGTCGGTCGCGGCGAAGCCCAGGGCGGTGGCGCCCGAAGCATCCACGTCAGCGCCGAAGGCGGCGATCGAGATCTTGCCGGTGGCGTCGGCCGAGGCCTGAGCGTCCACACCCGCGTCCTTGAAGCCGGCGTTCAGGGCGTTGGTCACGTCCGTGGCGGTGTTGAACACCGTGCCGCTCTTCAGCGTGATGTTGGAGGTGCCGATCTTCACCGTCTGGTCGGCGGCGAGGGTCAGCGGATAGGTCGGGGCCGTGCCGCTGGCGGTCACCGCGGCGGTGTCGACCTGGCCGACCTGGTTGGTCTTCATGCCGACGCTGAAGTCGACGCTGATCGTCTCGCCGACGTTGGCGCCGACCTGGAAGGACACCGAACCGGCGCTGCCGTCCAGCACCTTGGTGCCGTTGAAGTTGGTCTGCTGCGCGATACGGGTCACTTCGGCCAGACGCTGCTGCACTTCCTTATCGAGCGCGGCGCGGTCAGTGGTCGAGTTGGAGCCGGTGGCCGACTGCACGGCCAGCTCGCGGATGCGCTGCAGGTTGTTGGTCACCTCGTCCAGAGCGGACTCGGTGGTCTGCGCCATCGAAATACCGTCGTTGGCGTTGCGGACCGCCTGGTTCAGGCCGTTGATCTGCGTGGTGAAGCGGGTCGAGATGGCGAGGCCGGCGGCATCGTCCTTCGCGCTGTTGATGCGCATGCCGGACGACAGGCGCTCGATCGCCGTGCTCAGCTTGCTCTGGGTCTTGGCCAGGTTGTTCTGGGCGTTCAGCGAGCTGATGTTGGTGGTGACGCTCATGACCATGGGAATTCACTCCGTATCGGGTCTTGAAGCCGACGATTGGCCGGCGATTTTGGTCTCAGCGGGATTCCTGCTGGAACATCGCCGCCTCAGTTGCTGTTTCGGCCCGGTTTGGAAGAACTTGAGGGGTAATGGCGGAGAGGGGTTTTCCGGTGGCGGCGAGCACGGGAAGCGGGTTCGTACGATCCGCCGATGCGTGGCTTTGCCGGTCTCCCATTCCGCCGCGCCCTTACTTCAGGTAGTCGAACAGCGTCGACCCCTGCACCTTGGTGTAGGTCATCTGCGCCGCTTGCAACGCGGTGTTCTGCAGATTGAGCTTGCTGATGGCGTCGTAGTAGTCGAGGTCCTGCACGTCGGAAAGCGCGGTCTGGTACTACAGCGTCAGATCGCCATTGAGCGACTGCTGCTGGTCCAGCGCATTCATGCGGCCGCCGATCGCGGCGCGGGTCTGCGTCAGCGTGCCGATCGACTGGTCCAGGTTGGAGAACTGCTCGTTGAGCGTGTTGCGCATCGCGGTGCCGCCGCCCACGGTGTGCAGCGCATCGATGATGTTGCCCAGCGTGGTGAAGATGTCCTGCTTGCCCGATGGGCCCACGCTGAAGCTGTCGCCGGCCGCGGGCGTGCCGCTGACCGCCACCTGCACGCCGCGGAACGCCACCAGAGCGTTGCCGTCGTTGCTGTACGAGCCGCTGCTCACCACGGTGTTGGAGGCGTCTCGCACTTCGTAGGCGGTAGGCGAGGTAAAGGCGATGGTGTAGTTGCCGTTGTCCCATTGCGAGCGGTCGGCGACGCTGATCGTGCCGGCCACCGCGGTGCCGGTGTTGCCGGCGCCGGCGGACACCTGGAACGTGCCGTTGCCGGTGGGGATATTCATGAACACCGCCGAGCCCGGATCGCCGGTCGCCACCTGCATGCCGGGGCCGGCGGCCACCATGCGCTGGCCATTGTCGCCGGCGTAGACCACGGTCCCGCCCTGCATCGCGAACGGCTGCGCGCTGACCTGGTTGCCGGCGAACAGGAAATCGCCGTTGCCGTCCTTGCCGTTGGCCAGGCCCATCAGCTGTGTGCGGATCTGGGTCAGCTCGGCGGCGATGTCGCCGCGGGTCTCGTCGGTCTGGCTGCCGTTGATCGCCTGCAGCGTCAGGGTGCGCACACGGGTGAGCGCGTCCGAGGAGGTGGACAGGGCCTGATCTTCCAGGCCGAGGCGCGCATTGGCCGCGGAAATGTTGCGCTGGTACTGCGCCACGTCCGCCGTCATATGCGAGAGCTCCAGCGCACGCGCCGCGCCCACCGGATCGTCCGAGGGCTGGTTGATGCGCTTGCCGCTGTTGATGCGGTTCTGCAGGTCGGACAGGTTGCCCTGGCCGTCGAGCATGCTGTTGACCGACTGCTGGGCCATCCAGCTGGTGGAGATTCTCATCGGAAGGTCCCTCAGCTCTGCACCGCGGTCAGCAGCGCGTTGAAGATCTGGTTGGCGGCGGAAATCACTTGCGCGGACGCCTGGTAAGCCTGCTGGTAGCGCACCAGGCTCGCCGCCTCTTCGTCGATGTTCACGCCGGACACGCCCTGCTGCGACTGCAGCGCCTGCTGATAAACGGCGTTCTGCGTGCTCAGCGCGTCCTTCGCCAGCGAACCGGCGCTGCCCACCTGGCTGGTGAGCAGGCCGTAGGCGCGGCCTACGCTGGTGGCGCCGTTGTCCAGCACGCCGAGGTTGGCAACCGTGCCCAGGGCGAGCGCGTTGGCGTTGTCGCCGCGCGCGTTGGCATTGGCCTTGAGCGTGAAACTGTCGTTCGTCGCCGGCGTGCCGTTGAGCGTCAGGCTCCAGCCATTGGCACTGATCGGCTGGCCCGGCGTGTAGGTCTGCGCCGTGCCGCCGTTGATCGTGTAGGTGGTCGGCGAGGTGAACACGATGCTGGCCGTGCCGAGCAGGGCCGCGTTCGAAGGATCGGTCACCGCGATACCGCCGACGCTGGCGGTGCCGGTGTTGGCCGTGCCTGCGGACGCGACCAGCGGCGCCGCCGCCGCGACCTGGTTCGGATCGGTGATCGCCACCCCGAAGCCCGCCGCGGCCTGAGCGGTCGGCTGAATCTGGAAGCTGTCGCCGGCGCTGGCCGAACAGCCTACCACCAGGCTCAGGCCATCGGCCTTGAACGGGTCGGCCGCGGTACCGGTGCCCGTCATGGGCACGGCATTGCCGGCGGTATCGCGCAGGCTCCATGCGCTGCCGTCGTAGCGCATGACGTAATCCTTGGTGGTCAGCGCGCCGACGTCGGAAATGCTCGCGCTCACCGTGCCGCTGCCCTGGTTGGCCGAGCTGGCCAGCACGCGCGGCGAGCCGACATTGAAGAAGGTGCCGCCCATGGCGCCATTGAGGTCCATGCCCTGGGCATGCTGGGCATTGAAGGCGCTGGCCATCGCCACCGCGGCGCGGCCGAGCTGGTTCTGCGCCGGATCGAGCACGTTGCTGCGGAAATCCAGCAGCGCGCCGAGCGAACCGCCGCCGACCTGGCCGGTGAGCACGATGCCGCTGTCCTTGCCGGTGATCTCCATCCGGGTCGGATCATAGGCATTCGGCGCGGTAGCGAGCTGATAGCTGTTGGAACCGTTGACCAGCGCCTGGCCGTTGCCGACAAAGATGCTGATGGTGTGGTCGCTCTGCTGGACCACCGTGGCGCCCACTTCGCCGGAGAGCTTCTTCACCAGCGCATCGCGCTGGTCCATCAGGTCGGACGGCTCGCTCTTGCCGCTGGCGTAGGCGGTGCGGATCTGCTCGTTGAGATTGGCGATGGACGCGCTGTCGCTGTTGATCGAATCGACCGTATCGCCGATCTGCCGCTGCACCTGGCCGCTGAGCTGGCTGAACTGGCCGGACAGCGCCTGGAACGTACTGCCCAGTGCGTTGGCCCGTGCCAACAGCACCCCGCGCGCGGACGAATCCGCCGGTGCGTTGGCCACGTCGCCGAGCGCACCGTAGAACGCGTCCAGCGAGGTCTGCAGGTTGGTGCTGCCGGAGAGCTGGTTGTTGATCTGCGAGGTGAGGCTCTGGTACGTCGCCGCGCGGCTCTGGTCCGAGGAAGCGGTCCACAGCGCCGTATTGAGGTACTGGCTGTAGGCGCGCTGCACCGCCACCGTGTTGACGCCGGTGCCGACGTAGAAGTTGGCCAGCTGCTGCGCCGGGCGCGCGGTGAACTGCACGGTCTGACGGCTGTAGCCGTCGGTGTTGACGTTGGCCACATTGTGGCTGACGGTGCTGAGGCCGATCTGCGAGGCCAGGAGGCCCGAGACGCCGGTGGAAAGCAGGTCAGCCATGGATGGCGGTCCTTGTGTCGGTGCGGTTCATGGGGTGGTTCATGAAGAGCGGGGGGCACGTCATGGCAACTGTGACGGCAAGCCGCCGTCCGACTTGAGCGCGGCCAGCGCCTCCAGCCCCTTGCGCATCTCCGGGCTGTTGGCGATGGCTTCGAGCTTGGCGGCATAGGCCGGGTCGGTGGCGTAGCCGCCGTGGGCCAGTGCCCTGGCGAAGCCGTGGATGTCCTCGCCCTTGCCGATGACGCCGGCGTAGCGCGGGTTGTTCGCCAGCACATCGGCGTAATCGGAGAACGAATCGCCGGGCGAGCCGTAGGCGCGGAACTGGTCGCGCCGGCGCACGGCGACGCCGCCTTCGTATTCGAGCGTGGGCACGCTGACCTTGTCGCCGTCCCAACTGGTACCGGCCTTCATGCCGAACAGGTTGTTGCTGGTGCTGCCGTCGTGGCGCGCCGGCAGGTGCTTGCCCCAGCCGGTTTCCAGCGCGGCCTGGGCGAGCAGCGCACGCACCGACACGCCGAGCTTCTGCGCCGCCGCCTGGGCATGCGGCGCCAGCGCCGCCACGAAATTGACGGCGTCGCCGGTGCCGGGCATCCATTCGGCGACTTTGCCGGCGGCCTTGACCGCGCCCTGCGCCAGCTTGTCGAGCGTGCCCTGCCAACCCGACGAGGCGTCGCCGGCAGCGGCGGACGCGGCGGACGCATCCTTCCCGCCGAGCTGGCGCATCAGCATCTGGGCGATGCCCAGGCCGTGGCCGCCGTTGGACAGGCTCAGCGACAACTGGTGATCGAGCAAGTCGCGATAGGCGTTGCCCGCCTCGCTCTCGCCCACGCCGCCGCCGAAGCCGGCCTCGCGCATGGATTTGAGCATCATCTGGGTGAAGATCGATTCGAACTGCTTGGCGACCGCGGGCAGCGCCGCCTTGCCGTCGCCCTGCGCCTGCGCGCGCAGCTGCTGGAAGCCTGAGAGTTCCGTCCAGGTGTTGAGCGCTCCCGTCGCGGCGCCCACGATGCCGTCGCCCGCCGCCATGTCAGATCACCACCAGTTCCGCGTGCAGCGCGCCCGCTTGCTTGAGCGCTTGCAGGATGGAGATGAGATCGGTCGGCGTGGCGCCCACCTGGTTCACCGCGCGCACGATCGAATCCAGGCTCACGCCCGGACCGAACTTGAACATATGCGCACCGTCCTCGCTGACCTGCACCGTGCTGCTGGGCACCACCGCGGTCTGGCCGCCACGGCTGAACGGCGCCGGCTGGCTCACCTGCGGCTGCTCGCTGATGGTCACCTGGATGGAACCGTGCGCCCCCGCGGCGGCGCTGACCTTCACGTCCGAACCGATAACCACCGTGCCGGTGCGCGAATTTACCACCACGCGCGCCGGCGCGTCGCCCGGCTGCACCTCCAGCGACTGGATCATGCCGAGCCAGGACACGCGCTGCGCCGGATCGGCCGGCCCCCGCACGGCCACCGAACCGCCGTCCACCGGCTGCGCGGTGCCCGGCCCATAGGCACGGTTGACCGCCTCGGCGATGCGCGCGGCGGTGGTGAAATCGGGCGTGTTGAGATTGAGCATCAGATCGCCGCCCTGCGCGAACGAGGACGCCACGCTGCGCTCCACCGTCGCGCCATTCGGCACGCGACCGCTGGCGGAGATGTTCACCTGCACGCTGGAGCCGCTCTTGCCCTGTGCGCTGATACCCCCGACCACCACGCTGCCCTGCGCCATCGCGTAGACGTTGCCGTCCGCGCCGCGCAGCGGCGTCATCAGCAGCTCGCCGCCGCGGATGCTCTTGGCGTTGCCGATCGAGGCCACCGTGACGTCGATGGTCTGCCCCGGCTTGGCGAACGGCGGCAGTTCCGCGGTGATCGTCACCGCCGCCGCGTTCTTCAGCTGCGGCCGCACATTGGCCGGCACCGTGATGCCGAACTGCTGCAGCATGTTCTCCAGGCTCTGCGTGGTGAACGGCGCCTGCGTGGTCTGATCGCCGCTGCCGTCCAGGCCCACGACCAGGCCGTAGCCGATCAACTGGTTCGTGCGCACGCCGGCGACCTGTGCGAGGTCGCGGATCTTGTCGGCGTGAGCGGAGGCGCTGGCGAACAGCCATGAAAGAAGGAAGATCAAGACGCGAGAGCGCATATGAGTTACCCGTGACGTCTGGAAACGCGAGGAGCATTCCCTCTCCCCTCCGGGGAGAGGGCTGGGGTGAGGGGTCGGGCGGAGCGAGAGATTGAAGGCTTGCCAAAAGGACACCCACGAACGCCACGTACGAAGAAGCGCTTTCGCGAGCACCCGCCCCTCATCCCGCCTTCTCCCCGGAGGGGAGAAGGAGAAGTGCGGGACCGAGGCAAGCAAGAGCGAGCGAAGCGACGCTCCGAGCTGCTCTTGATCTCCGGGTTCCCTTCGCGGCGGTGAGGGCTGGACGATCAGGCCGCCAAAGGCGGGCGGGGACAGGACGTCCCCGCCTTTTCGATCAGGACATGGATGTCCTGTCGAAAAGCCCGGCCAGCCCTCAACGCACCCGGAGCAGCGGAGGCTGCGGAGGGCGCCGCGCAGGGGGCCCTTTCTCTTGGTTACTTCTCTTTGGGCAAGCAAAGAGAAGTAACTCGCTCTCCGGCAGGAGAGCGAAACCCTCGCCCCAAAGGGGCGAGACAATCTGGCCGCGAATCGGCGAGCGACCCGACACATGACCGGAGCGAGCACACCCGCAACCATCAGAACGGCATCCACTTCGAACTAAAGAAGCGCGACAACCACCCCTGCGTATTCGCATCCGCCAGCGACCCGCGACCCGTATACGCAATCCGCGCGTCCGCCACCCGCGTCGACGGCACGCTGTTGTCCTGCCCGATGTCCTGCGGCCGCACGATGCCCGAGATGCGCACCAGCTCCTGCCCCTGATTGATCGTCAGCCATTTCCCGCCGCGCACCAGCAGGTTGCCGTTGGAAAGCCGCTGCGCGACGGTCACCGTGATCGAACCGGTCAGCTGGTTGCTCTGGCTGCTGTTGCCGCTGCCGTCGAAGCTGCGGTCGCCGCTGGTACCGAAGGTGACGTCCTTGCCGCCGATGCTGACGGGGCGGCCCAGGATGGTCGGCGCGGCGAGGTCGCTCTTGTCCTTCTTGCTGGTGCTGGTCGAAGCCTTCTTGCTGGCCTGCGTACTCTCCACCAGCGAGATGGTGAGGATGTCGCCCACGCGGTGCGCGCGCGGATCGTTGAACAGCTCCATGTTCTGCGCGTCGTGATAGATCGCGCCGTCGGCGGGCGGCGCGGCCACCGGCTCCTGTGGCGGCGTAGCGGCCCAGGCGGCCTCGTCGTTGCGCGGCATGGGCATCGCGCAGCCGGCGAGCTGAGCCAGCAGTGCAAGCGCAGCCAAGGTACGCAGATGACGGAAAGTCGACATGGCCGCGCTCAGGTCTTGTTGGTGAGGAACTGCAGCATCGAGTCCGCGGCGGAGATCGCCTTGGACTTCATCTCGTAGGTGCGCTGCGTTTCGATCATGTCCACCATCTGCTCGACCACGTTGACGTTCGAGCTTTCCAGCGAACCCTGCGCCACGGTGCCCAGGCCGTTGAGGCCGGGCTGGCCGATCTGCGGCGCGCCGCTGGAAGCGGTTTCCAGATAGAGGTTGTCGCCGCTCGGCTGCAGGCCGGCGGGATTGATGAAGTCGGCCAGCTGGACCGTGCCGATCTGCTGCGGCGCGGCCTGGCCCGGCAGCTTCGCGCTCACCGTGCCGTCGGTGCCGATGGTCACGCTCTGCGCGTTCTGCGGGATCACGATGGCCGGGTCCAGCGCATAGCCGGAGGCGGTGACGATCTGGCCGTTCTGATCGAGGTGCATCGAGCCGTCGCGCGTATAGGCCACGGTGCCGTCCGGCATCGTCACCTGCAGGAAGCCGCGGCCTTCGATGGCCAGGTCCAGCGAGTTGCCGGTCTGCTGCAGGTTGCCCTGGGTGAACAGCTTCTCGCTGCCGACCACGCGCACGCCGGTGCCCAGCATCAGGCCGGACGGCGCCTGCGTCTGCTCGGTGGTCTGGCCGCCGGGCTGGCGCACGTTCTGGTACATCAGGTCCTGGAACGAGGCGCGCGAACTCTTGAAGCCGGTGGTGTTGGCATTGGCGAGATTGTTGGAGACCACGTCCATGCGCGTCTGCTGCGCATCGAGACCGGTCTTGGCGACCCACAGGGAAGAAAACATGCTTGGCTCTCCGCGCGGCGCCAGCGCGCCGCTCTAGGAAGTTGGAATCAGGTCACCTGCAGCAGGCGCGTGGCCGACTGCGCGTTGTCGTCTGCGGTGCGGATGGCGCGCACCTGCAATTCGTACTGGCGCGACAGCTGGATCATCTGCACCAGCGTCTGCGACGGGTTGACGTTGCTCGATTCGAGCGCGCCGGACTTCACGGTCACCGCTTCATCGGCCTGTGCCACGCCGCCACCCGTCAGGTGCATCAGCCCGTCGTCGCCGAGCTGCAACTGGTCGGGAGCGGGATTGACCAGCTTCAGCTTGCCGATCACCGAAGACGTATCCGGTCCCTGCCCTTTCGGTACCACGGACACCGTGCCGTCCGTGCCGATGCTGATCTGCGTCGCGTCAGGCACCGTGATCGGGCCGCCGTCGCCCATCACCGGATTGCCGCGCGCATCGGTGAGCACGCCGTCGGCATCGAGCTGCAACTGGCCGGCGCGCGTGTAGCCTTCGCCACCGTCGGCGGTCTGCACGGCCATCCAGCCGTCGCCCTGCACGGCCACGTCGAGCGAGCGCCCGGTGTCGGTCTGGGCGCCGCTGCGCAGATCCCAGCCCGTGCCCTGCGCGACACCGTTGATGCGCGAGCCCAGTCCCTGTCCCTGCACCGGCAGCGGCTGGAACGCGGACATCTGCGCCTTGAAGCCGACGGTGTCGGCGTTGGCGAGGTTGTGCGCCACTTCGGTCTGCGCCCGCATCATCTGCGTGGCGCCGGTCATGGCTACATAGATCGAGCGGTCCATGGCGTGTCTCGGACGGAGGTGCGTGGGCTTCGTGTGTCGTCGCGGCTTACGCCGCAACGGCACGGCACTTTTCACTGGAACCCGGCCTGCGCCGGGGTGACGCGCTACGCGCGTCAGTTGCGGATGTTGATGATGGTCTGGGTGAGCTTGTCGTCGGTGGAGATCACCTGCGCGTTCGCCTGGTAGTTGCGCTGCGCCTTGATCATGTTCACCAGCTGCGCGGTGAGGTCCGCCGTATTCGAAGCTTCCAGCGCACCGGACTGCACATTGCCGAAGTTGCCGTTGCCCGCCGCGCCCATCACCGGCGTGCCGGAGTCGTACGAAGCCGCCCAGTTGGTGTTGTCGAGCTGGTGCAAACCCTGCGGGTTGGCGAAATTCGCCAGCGCGAGCTGACCCAGCGCCTGCGACTGGCCGTTGGAGTACTTCGCCTGCACCACGCCGTCGCTGGATACGTCGATGCTCGACAGCGTGCCGGTCGGGTAACCGTCCTGGCTGATCGAAGTCACCGCGTAGTTGTTGCCGAACTGCGTGGCCTTGGTCACGTCCAGCGAGATCTGCATGGGGTCCGCGCCCGGGCGGGCGCTGATCGCCGGGAAGGTCAGCTTGCCGCCGGTCGGCGTGGCCAGCGCGCCGGTGCTGGTGAAGCTCAGCTGCTGCACGGCGCCGGTGTCCTGGCCGTCGATGAACAGGTGGGCGTCCCAGGTGTTGGCGGTGGCGTTGCGCACGAAGTACACGGTGCCGTTATGCGTGGCGCCGAGCGAATCGTACGCGGTGAACGGCGTGGCCTGGTTGTAGCTGGTGGCGTCCTTCGGGCTGAAGGGGTTGGTCGGCGGCGTCGCGTCGGACGGCAGGTTCAGCGCGAGCTGCACGTTGCTGGTCGCCTTCGCCGCGTTCTGCGAAGTGATCAGGCGCAGGTCCGTCATGGTGCTGGTGTCGAAGCCGCCGGCATTGTTCGGCGGGAACACCTGCAGGTTCTGGCCGGCGGCGTTCACCACATAGCCGTTGGCATCCTGGCGGAATGCACCCGCGCGCGTATAGGACAAGCCCTTGCCGTCTTTCACGGTGAAGAAGCCATCGCCGCTGATGGCGAAGTCCAGGCTGGTGTTGGTGTTCTCGATGTTGCCGGCGGTGAACTGCTGCGCCACGTTGGTCAGGCGCACGCCGCTGCCGACCTGGGTGGAGCTGAGGTTCTTGCCGGCCACGCTGTAGAGCTCGGCGAATTCGGCGCGCGAGCCCTTGAAGCCGGTGGTGGACGTATTGGCGATGTTGTTGGCGGTGACTTCGAGATCCGACGACGCCGCCTTCAGCCCGCTCAGTGCGATGTTGAATGCCATGCTGCTGCTCCCCTGTGGAGGCTAGATGAGCGGGCCCCGGCCCGCGATGTTCAATCGATGCGCGCGACCTGCGCGAGCAGGACGCCGCCGAAACCGTTGACCTGCAGGTAAGCGCCCTGCTCGCCGGCCATGCCCACGCTCGCCACCTTGCCGGTGACATAGGTCTGCACGGCCGAGGTGCCGACCTGCGCCTTGATGCCGTAGGCGCCCATCGGCAGCGCCTGGCCGCTTTCGTCCTTGCCGTCCCAATGGAAATCCGCCAGGCCCGCGTCGGGCGTACCCAGGCTGATCGTGCGCACCACGTTGCCGGCGCTGTCGACGATCTGCACCGCCGCGGTCTGCCCACCGGTGGTGACGTTGACCGCGCCGTCGATGCCGGAGGTGTTCTCCAGCTTCACGGCGCTGGACGGCACGGTGACGTCGCGCCCGACCAGGTCGCTGGCCTGCAGCAACTGATTGCCCTGCAGCGCGGTGCTGAGACTGTCGAACGAAGTCTGCAGCGACTGGGTCGCCGAGACCTGCGCGATCTGCGCCAACTGACTGACCATCTGCGAGGAGTCCATCGGCTGGGTCGGATCCTGGTTGCGCATCTGCTGCGTGAGCAGGCTGAGGAAATCCGCCTGGCTCAACGTGCTGCCCTTGGTGTTCTGCACCGCCTGCGAGGCGGCGGCGCCGGTGGTGTTGTTGATCGCTATGTCGGCCATGTCGCGCTCGTTGGTTATTTGCCGAGATCCAGCGTCTTCTGCATGAGCTGGCGCGTGCTGTTCATCACCTCGACGTTGTTCTGGTACGAACGCGAGGCCGAAATCATGTTGACCAGCTCGTCCACCGGATTGACGTTGCTGGCGTAGACGTAGCCGTTGCCGTCGGCGAGCGGATTGCCCGGCTCGTAGCGGCTCTCGACCGCGGCCTGGCTTTCGGTGACACCGAGCACCTGCACGCCTTGCGTGCCTTCCTCGCCCTTGGCGGCGAGGTTGCGCTGCACGGTGGCGAACAACGGCTCCTTGGCGCGGTAAGCCGCATCCGGCGAGCTGGCCACGCTGTCGGCGTTGGCGAGATTGCTGGCGACGGTGTTGAGCCGCAGCGACTGCGCGGCCATGCCGGAACCGGCGACGTCGAAGATCTTGAAGAGCGACATCAGCCCTGGCCTCCGGTGATCGCGGTGCGCAGCATGCGGATCTGCGCAGTGATGAAGGAAAGGCTGGCCTGGTAATGCACGCTGTTGGCGGCGAAGTTCGCCTGCTCGACCTGGGTATCGACGGTATTGCCGTCCATCGTCGGTTGCAGAGGCACGCGATAGGCAAGCGTGTCGTTCGCCTGCGTCGCCGGATCGATATGCCCCGCCTCCGTCGCCGCCATCGGCAACTTCCCATCCCCGCCGGCCTCGGCCAGCGCCTTGCGGAAATCCACATCGCGCGCGAGGTAGTTGGGCGTGTCCGCATTCGCCAGATTCCCGGCGATCACCTCCGCACGCTTCTGCCACAACCCCAGCGCCTGGGTGTGCATACCGAACAAGTTGTCGTTGATCTGACTCATGACCCTCGAAACTCCACGCGGGAAGTCCGCGGAGGTCATGTGGCAAAACGCGTGCCAGGGTGGCGCGAAGCGTTGTGGGGCTTGGGTTTGCGGGGAATGGCGCGGAAGGGGTCAGGAAGGGGAGTCGGAATTCCGACGCGGCTTTTTTTGGGGTTGGTGTTAGCGGGCTGGCGAGCTTCGATTGGGCATTAGCAAGGTATTGGCGAGCATCAACCCCTCAACCCGCCTTCGTCCCGCAGGGGAGAAGGAGAAGTGGGTACTGAGACGAGCAAAAAATCCCCAGCGCCAGAGCAAGCAGCGAAGCTGCGACGCTCGGCCTGCGAGCTCTTGCTCTTGCTCTCTCGGGTCCCCTTCGCGGCGGTGAGGGCTGGACGATCAGGCCGCCGCAGGCGGGCGGGGACAGGACGTCCCCGCCTTTTTGATCAGGGC
>JABLTH010138298.1_pt1 | contig 13327 bp, 10 predicted proteins | sample 7875711 | NCBI WGS metagenome assembly JABLTH01 (sample SAMN14941262, study PRJNA633318) | bioreactor metagenome | isolation source: bioreactor | place: China | collected 2019-03-05 | reverse complement strand
TCCTCCGCGCCGACCCGCGCAACATGCAGGCGCAGAACAACCTCGCGGTGGCCTACTCGACCGCCTGCGACGCGCACCGCGAGCTGCGGGAGCCCGACGCGGCGCGGACCGCGTGCGTCGCCGCGCTCGCGCTGCGCCGGCTGCGGCTCGAGAACGACCCGTCGACCCCGGAGAACCGCCGCACCGTCGCGACCTCGCTCGCGTCGCTCGCCGACCTCGAGCGGTCGCAGAACCGCTACGAGCCTTCGCTCGAGTACTACCGGCAGTCGATCGAGCTGCTCCGCGCGCTGCGCCAGGACGTGCCGGACGATCCCGCGATCAACCGCGACCTCGCGACGTGGCTGACGAGCGCGGCGTCGGTCGAGCGCGTCGCGCACCCGGGGCGCGCGCGCCCGTACTTCGCCGAGGCGGCGGCGCTGTGGGACGAGCTCGAGAAGAACGGGCAGCTCAAGCCCTACGATCGCGAGAACGCGGCGCGGGCGCGCGCGGGGGCCCGCTACGGCGTCGACGGGAGTCGATAGCGCGCGGCGTTCGCTGCGTCACCCATGGCGGCGTACGCCTCGGCGAGATCGGACCGGGCGGCGCGCAGGTAGCTGATCGAGGGATCGGCCTGACGTGCGAGCACGTCATACCCCTGCAGCGTCTCGTGCAGCGTCTCGCGGTAGCGGCCCTGGCGGAGGAGCGCCCGTCCGAGCTTGATGTGCGCGATTGCGGTGCTGGCGTGGTCCGGGCCCACGCGCGCGACGAAGATCGCGAGCGCCTGGCGGTACAGCGGCTCGGCCGCGGCGTAGGCCTTCCGCGCGGAGAGCACGCTCGCGACGTTCGACAGCGCGGTCCCGACGAGGTCGTGCTCGCCGCCGTACGCGGCGCGGTAGATCGCGAGCATCCGGCGGAACGCGGCCTCCGCCTCGTCGAGGCGGTCGCGACGCAGCGCGATCGTGCCGAGCTCGTTCAGCGTGGACGCGACGCGCGGGTGCGCGGGACCGTACGCGTGCTCGCGGATCACGAGCGCTCGCCGCAGCAGCGCGAGGGCCTCGTCGAAACGCTCCTCGAACACGAGCGTGCGGCCGAGCATCGTCAGGTCGGCGGCGACGTGCGGGTGGTCCGGCCCGAACCAGCCCTCCGTGATCGCCAGCGCCTCCCGGTAGAAGCCTTCCGCGTCGGCGTAGCGGCCCTGCTGGTGGCGGATCGCGCCGAGGTTGACGAGGCTCTCCGCGACCGCCGGGTGGCGCGCGCCGTACAGCTGGCGCGCGACGGCGCCGCCCGCCCGGCTCAGCGCTTCCGCGCGCTCGTAGCGCCCGGCGTAGAAGTGGTTGTTCGCGAGCCCGTTCAGGATCTCGAGCCGCTCGGCGGAGACCTCCGCGACCGCGCGGCTCGTGGCGTCGGCCTGCTCGAGCAGCGGGATCGCCTCGTCGTAGCGGCCGCGCTCTTCGAGCACGTGCGCGAGCGCGAGCCCCGCGCGGAGCACGTCCGGGTGCGCGGCCGGGCGGCGCTGCCGCAGGATCTCCAGCGCCTCGCGCGCGAGCCGCTCGGCCTCGTCGTAGCGCGCCTGCTCCGAGCGCAGCAGGGCGACCGCGACCTGGCTCTGCGCGGCGGCGGCGCTCGTCGCGCCGTCGAGCGTGCGGCGCCGCGCGAGCGCCGTCCCGAGCAGGTCCTCCGCGACGTCGATCCGGCCGAGCCGCTGGTAGATCGCGCCGAGCGTCTCGAACAGCTCGAGCTGCGCGCGCGGCTCGCGGTCGAGCGCGCGCGCTTCCTGCAGGCCGCGATCGACGAGCGTGAGCACGCGCAGGTCCTCGGGCGGTCCGCCCGCCTCCTCCTCGGCGCGGAACAGGCCCATCGTGAAGGCCTGGATCCGCTGCGCGCGGGCCGACTCCGCGAGCGCCGCGTCGCGCGCGCTGCGGAGGCTGACGGCGTACCAGGCGGCGAGCCCGAGCACGGCGGCGAGGGCCACGGCGCCCGCGGCCACCGCCTGGCGGTGCCGGCGCGCGAACGTCGCCGCGCGGTAACGCAGCGAGTCGGGGCGCGCGTCGAGCGGTTCCCCGGCGAGGAAGTGGCCGACGTCGCGCAGCAGCGCGTCGACGGTGCGGTAGCGCCGCTCGGGGTCGTGGTGCATCGCCGTGAGGCACAGCACGTCGAGGTCGGCCCACTGCGCGCGGCTCGCCTCGGGCAACCGCGCCGCGCCGCCGAGCCGCTGCGCGCGCGCCCGCGCGAGCGACGAGGGCCGCAGCGGACCGCCCGCGGTGATCGCCGCCATGAGCTCGACCGGCGAGCGCGTGCCGGGATCGAACGGCAGGCGGTTCGTGAGCAGCTCGTAGAGGATCACGCCGAGCGCGTACACGTCCGCGGGTGTGCCCGCCGCGCCGTCGCGGAACAGCTCGGGCGCCGCGTACGCGGGCGTGAACAGGCGTAGGCCCGTGCGCGTGCGCAGCGCGTCGTGCCCGGGTTCGTCGAGGTGCCGCGCGAGCCCGAAGTCGAGCAGCTTGACCGTACCGTCCGTGGTGACGAGCACGTTCGCCGGCTTGAGGTCGCGGTGGACGACGGCGTGCCGGTGCGCGTAGTCGACGGCCTCGGCGACGGCGCGGAACAGGTGCAGGCGTCCGGCGAGCGACGTCGCGCGCGCGTGCACGTACTCGATCAGCGTCAGGCCGTCGACGTACTCCATCGCGAACCACGGCGTGCCGTCCGGCAGCGTCGCCGCGTCGTAGATCTGCGCGATCGCGGGGTGCCGCAGGCCGGCCAGGGTGCGCTGCTCGGCCGCGAAGCGCTCGAGGCGCGACGGCGAGAGGGACGCGTCGCGCAGGATCTTGATCGCCGCCACGCTTCCGAGGTCCTCGCGCGCCGCGAGGTAGACGACGCCCATGCCGCCCTCGCCGAGCACGCGCTGCAGCCGGTACGGCCCGAGCACCTGCCCGAGCCGCGCCGCCGCGGGTTCCGCGGCGAGCACGCCGGCCGCGACGCCGGCGACGTCGATTTCGAGCAGCGAGCCGCCGTGCGCGTCGGCGTCGAGCATCGCGAGGACCTCGGCGGCGAGGCGGGCGTCGTCCCCCGCGCGCTCGACGACGAAGGCACGGCGGCCCTCGGGCGCGACCGCCGCGGCCTCGTGGAACAGCCGTTCGATCGCCTGCCAGCGCGCGGGGTCCATCGGCTCAGTCCCCGCGGCGGAGCACGGCGGCGAGCCATGCCTTCGCGGCGCGCCAGTCGCGTTGCACGGTGGCCTCGGAGACGCCGAGCAGCTCCGCGATCTCCACGAGTTCGAGACCGCCGAACCAGCGGTGCTCGACGACCGCGGCCTGGCGCGGGCTCGCGCGCTCGAATTCCGCGAGCGCGGCGTCGAGCGCCAGCACGTCGGCCGCGGTGTGCGGCGCCGCCACGCTCTCGTCGAGCGTGACGAACGGGGCCCCGGCGCCGCGCTTGCCCGCGTGCCGGCGCCGCGCGGCCTCGACGAGCACCTGGCGCATCGCACGCGCGGCGACACGCTTGAAGTGCAGGCGCGATGCGAGCACCGCGGGCGGCGCGGCGACGAGCTTCAGCCATGCCTCGTGTACGAGCGCTGTCGGGTTCAGCGTGAGGCTCGGATCGCGGCGCCGCACGCTCGCGGCCAGCCGCCGCAGCTCCTCGTACGCTGCGCTGAAGAGGTCGTCGAGCGGGGGCGAGGACGCGTCGCGCATCGGTCGGCTCCGGGGCCTGCGCTCTTTTCTTCCGCGCGCGTGACGTCTGCGCCGGGCGTTCCGCGCATTGCGGGACGAGAGGCTGGATAACTGCACGGCGCGAGAAGGTTAGCACCGTTCTCTCGCCATTGTTCTCAATCCGGCCGACGAAAGGAGAGCGAAATGCTGATGCCGTCTCCGCTGCTCAAGATCGACCGCCAGGGCGTGCTCGGGCACCTCAAGTCCGCCGGGACGCACGACCCCGACGTGCTGCATGCGAGCAAGGCCCAACTGCTGCAGGCCGTGAAGTTCCCGCGCACCGTCGGCACCTACCTGATGCTCCTCGGCGTTCTGCTCACGCTGACGATCCTCGGCGCGGTGCTCGGCATCCCACTCCTCATCGCGGGCTGGTTCGTCCGGCGGCGCGGCGTGAACAACGTCCGCACGGTGGAGACGACCTACGCCGAGTACACCCGCGCCCAGAACGCTCCGGCGGCGTGACGCCGCGGACAGGGGACCGACGATGCCGTCACCATCACGATTCACGTTCGCCGCGACCGCCGCGTGGCTCGCACTCGCCACGCTGTGTACCGCCGGCTCGACCGGAGTCGCCCGTGCGGCCGGCGCGGCCGGAACGAAACCGGATCCGCAGACGCTCGCCCTGTGCAGCCGCTGTCCCGCGCCGACCGTGTTCCGGTCGTCGGGGATCGGCACCGCGAACGCGGTGGCCGAGGCGCGCATGGGCCGGGACGACCTCACCGGGACCGACGGCCCCTGCCCCAACGCGGATGCGAAGTGCCTCGAGACCGAGCTGCGCCGCGTCTACAAGGCCAGTGCGGACTGCACGGTGGGCCGCATCACGACGGTCGAGGGCACGCGCCTGACCCTCGCGGGCGTGTGGGACGACAGCGACGTCGGCGGCGGCCGGACCATGTGGCGCGGCGCCGACGGACAGGTCGTCGGGCGCGACAACGCGAGCAACGGGCTCGCGGTGTCCGCGCAGTGGGAGGTGCTGTGCCCGGGCCCGGTCAGCGCGAAGCTGATCGCCCGCGCGAACGCCGCCGCGCGCCCCGCGGCCGCGCACGCTCCCGCCGCGCCGCCGTCCCGTGCCGCCGCCGCGCCGCCGGTGTGCACCGCGGGCACGCCGTGCGCCGAGGTCGGCCGCTTCGCGATGACCGTCACCGACTTCCGCGCCAGCCTCGCGCAGCCCACCAAGGTGCTGACCGTCACCACGCGCTTCGAGAGCAAGTCCGACCGGCCGGTGATCCTCGCCTACGTGCCCGGCTCGGGGGCCGCGATCGACGAGCGCGGCAACCGCTACGCGATCAACGACGCCGACGTGCGCGGCATTGGCCTGATCACGAGCCGCGCGGTGGACGACAAGTTCGTGCTCGAGCCGGGACAGGGCAGCGACGCGCGGTTCACCTACGTGTGGGGCGCCGGGCGCGAGGTGTACGGCACGGTGTTCGACATCGAGCTGACCGTGCGCGAGGTGCGGCCGCTCGGCAACGGCCAGCTCGAGCTCGGCGCGGAACACCCGCTGCGGATCGCCGGCTTGCGCGACGGCGCGCGCGCCGCGGCGCCGGTCGCGACGAGCGGCACGGGCGCGACGCCGGTGCGGGGCGGCGGCGCGGCCGTCGAGACCCCGTCCGCTGTCGACCACTGCGCCGGCGTGCGCGGGCCGTGCCACGACGCGGGCGCGTTCACCGCGACGGTCGTCTCGTGCGCCGGCACGATCGTCGGCGGGCGCCATCACCTCCTCAAGCTCAACCTCGCGCTGCGCAACAACGGCAGCGAGCCGCTGATCCTGGCCTACAAGACCGGCACCAGCGGCGCGATCGACGAGCTCGGCAACGGCTACGGCTGGGGCCGGCCGGGCACGCACGACACGAGCACCCAGGGCATCGGACGGCTCGAGGGCCGCAACGCCGACCTGTCGTTCGTGCTGCGCCCCGGCGAATCGCGCACCGCGACCTTCCACGTGATCCGCTACGAGGCGGCGCGCAAACAGCAGGGATCGCGCTTCGCGTTCGACACGGTGCTCGCGGAGCTGCGCGTCCTTCCCAACGGCACGCAGTCCGAGACCGTGCGCGAGCACAGCGTGCACCTCGCCGACGTGACAGTCGGCGGCGCCAGCAGCGGCGCGGCGGCCGCACCGGCCAACCTCAAGGAGGCGGCGGACGCGCTGAAGAGTCTCTTCAAGCGCAAGAAGAACTGACGCGCAGGGGCCGGCGGGCGGAGGGGGGCGGGCGCGGCGCGTGTCGATAGCGCGCGCCGCGCTCGCTACCCTTCCCCTGCCCGAGCCACGCCCCGGGGACGACGTCGTGCGCGGCTCCCGCGTCCTGTTCTGGCTTCTCGAGCTGATCGTGTACGGCGCGCTCGTCGCGGCGTACACCGCGCTGGCGCTGCACGCGCTCGGACCGTGGCTCGCCCGCGTCGCGCACGACCACCGGACGCTGTACGCGATCGCGGCGGTCGGACTGATCGTCGGGCAGGCGGTGCTCCTCGACCTCGCCACGCGGCTCATCGCGCGCACGCTGCACCGCGCCGTGGACCCGGAATGAACTTCCCGATCTCCGGCGAGACACTGAGCCCGCCCTACCTGGTCGCGGTCGGCTTCGTGATCGGCGTCCTCGGCGGCTTCTTCGGCGTCGGCGGCGTGCTGATCGTCGTGCCCGTGTTCATCGCCGGCTTCACGCTGCTCGAGAGCGTGCGGACGCTGCGCGCGCGGCGCGACGCGCCCGCGTGCCGCGGATCTCGCCCAAGGCCTACGAGATCGTGCGCGCGGTGCAGCCGCCGGTGCTCGTCGCGCAGGCGCCGCGCGAGACGCGCCGCGTGCTCGTCTGCACGGGCGGGCGCGAGTTCATCGACGCCGCCGTCTCGCTGGCCGGCACGCTCGCGGCCGCGCTCGAGGCGCGCGTCACGCTGTTCCACGTGCCGCAGGAGCCGCCGCCGTTCTACGCGGGGCTCGCGCGCCGCGAGCCGGACGCGGACGAGGTGCTGCGCTCCGACTCGCAGCTCGGGCGCAACCTGCGGCGCGAGAAGGCGGCGCTCGAGGACCTCGGCATCGCCGTGGACGTGCGGCTCGGGCACGGGCTCGTCGTCCCGGCGATCGTCGAGGAGATCGCGCGCGGCGCGCACGACCTGGTCGTCGCCGGCACGCGGCGCGAGGGCACGATGCAGCGCTTCGTGCTCTCCGACGTGACGCGCGCGATCCTCGAGCAGGCGCGCCGGCCCGTGCTCGTCGTGCGGCCGGCAGAGAGCGCGCAGGCGCCGCGCTGGAAGCGCTTCTTCCGGCCGCGGGCGCGGGGCTAGAATGTCCCCATGGCGAGCAAGCACGTGGAGTACCCGATCACGGCCGAAGAGTTCCTTGCGCGTCCGCGCGCGCGCGACGCCCGCGAGGAACTCGTTCGCGGTTTCGTCGTCCGCGAGCCGCTGCCGCGTCCGCCGCACGGAATCGTCGTCGCGCGCCTGTGCGAGTTGCTGCGACGCTTCGTCCGCGAACGGGGCCTCGCGGGCGTCGTCATAGCCGAGGTCGGGTTCGTCGTCGCCCGCAATCCGGACCACGTCTGCGGGCCGGACGTGTCCTACGTGAGCAAGGAGCGCCTCGGACCGGCGATGCGGATCGAGGGCGGCGCCGATCTCGCGATCGAAGTGCTGTCCCCGGGCGACCGGCCCGGCGAGATCGGGGCGCGCATCGCGGACCAGTTCCACGCGGGCGCGCGGCTTTGCTGGGTCGTGGACCCCCGCGCGCGGAAGGTCGTCGTGCACTACCCCGACGGAGCGCGCACGACCCTCTCCGGCGACGCGCCGCTCGACGGCGGCGACGCGCTCCCCGGGCTCGACGTTCCCGCGCGCGCTGTCTTCGAGGACTAGCCGGGCGCGGTCTCCTTCGTCACCATCGCGTAGATCACGGGCATCACGACCAGCGTCAAGAGCGTGGACGTCACGATGCCGCCCATCACCACGACGGCGAGCGGCTTCTGAATGTCCGCGCCGGAACCCGTGGCCCACAGCATCGGCACGTGCCCGAGGAAGCTCGTGAGCGCCGTCATGAACAGCGGGCGGAAGCGCAGGTCGCACCCTTCGCGCACCGTCTCGGCAACGCTGCGCCCCTGCTCGCGCAGCTGCCGGAAGAACGCGACGAGGACGACGCCGTTCTGGACGGCGATCCCGAGCAGGACGATGAACGCGACCGCGGCCGACACCGACAGGTGCATCCGGAAGAGCACGGCCCCGACGATTCCGCCGACGAGGGCGAACGGCAGGTTCACGACCACGAGGACGGCGTTCTTCACCGAGCCGAGCGCCGAGTAGAGCAGGACGAAGATCAGGAGCAGCACCAGCGGGACGACGATCGCGAGCTGGCGCATGGCGCGCTGCTGCTGCTCGAACTGGCCGCCGTACTCGACCCAGTACCCGGACGGGAGCGACGCCACGAGCGGCCGGATCTTCTCCTGCACGTCGGCGACGAAGCCGCCCAGGTCGCGGCCGCGGACGTTGGCCTCGGTGACGACGCGCCGCATCCCCCCCTCGCGGCTGATCTGGGCCGGGCCCTCGACGGGCGTGATCGCCGCGAGCTGCGCCAGCGGCACGCGCTCCCCGCCGGGCGCCGGGACCAGGAGGCCGCCCAGCGCGTTCACGTCGGCCCGCGCCTGCTCCTCAAAACGGACCACCACCGCGAAGCGCTTCTGGCCCTCGACGAACCGCGTGACGGTGCGGCCCGCGACGCCGGCCTCGAGCACGTCGTTGATGTCGCCGACGTTGATGCCGTAGCGCGCCATGGCTTCGCGGTTCGGCTCGACGTCGAGCTGCGACATCCCGGCGACCTGCTCGACCTTCACGTCGCGCGCGCCTTCGACCTGGGCCACCGCCGCGGCCGCGCGGTCGGCGAACTGCTTGAGCACCGCCAGATCCGGTCCGAAGACCTTCACGGCGAGGTCGCTCTTGACGCCCGAGATCAGCTCGTTGACGCGCAGCGCGATCGGCTGCGAGAACGACAGCCGGATGCCGGGAATCTCGGACAGGTCGGCGTTCAGCGCCTCGATCAGCTCGGCCTTCGAACGGCCGCCCGTCCACTGGCGCGGCGGCTTCAGCATGACGAAGACGTCGTTCTGCTCGGGCCCCATCGGGTCCTCGGAGATCTCGGCGCGGCCCGTCTTGGTGACGACGGTGGAGACCTCCGGGAACTTGCGGATGCGTGACTCGATCATGCCGGCGGTCGCGACCGACCCGTCGAGCGAGGCGTTCGGGAGGCGGACGACGTTGATCGCGATCGAGCCCTCGTCGAGGGCCGGGATGAACTCCGTCCCGAGCAGCGGCACGAGACCCAGCGACGCGAGGAGGCAGACCGTCGCGACGGTCAGCGTGATGCGCGGCCGGCGCAGCGCGAGGCCGAGGAACCGGAGGTACCCCGCGTGGAACCGCTTCACGAAGCGGAACTCACGTTCCTCGCGCTGCTGGAGGATCCAGTCCGCGAGCGACGGGACGATCGTCAGCGCGACGACGATCGACGTCAGGAGCGCGAAGAGCATCGTGAGCGCGAGCGGCCGGAACATCTTGCCCTCGACGCCCTGCAGCGTGAGCAGCGGCACGAGCACCAGCGCGATGATCAGGACCGAGAACGTGACCGGCCGCGCGATCTCGGTCAGCGCTTCGATGACGATCGTGCGCTTGGTCCCGGGCTCGCGGCGGTGGGCCAGATGGCGCCGGACGTTCTCGACGACGACGATCGAGGCGTCCACCACCATGCCGACCGAGAACGCGAGCCCGCCGAGGCTCATCAGGTTCGACGACAGCCCCGCCCCGCGCATCACGATGAACGTGAAGAGGAACGTGAGCGGCAGCGACAGCACCACGATCAGCGCGGTCCGCAGCTCCGCGAGGAACAGGAACAGCACCAGGACGACGAGCACGCCGCCCTCGAGAAGCGCGTCCATCACGGTCTTGATGCACGCCTCGATGAGCTCGGTGCGGTCGTAGAACGTGTCGATGCGCACGCCCTGCGGGAGCGCGGCGGCGAGCGTCTTCGTGGCCTCCTTGACGCGCGACACCACGGTCTTCGAGTTCTCGCCGCGCAGCATGATGACCATGCCGGCCACCGTCTCGCCGGCCGCATCGCGCGTCACCGCGCCCTGGCGCACCTCCGGGCCGAGCACGACGTCGGCGACGTCGCGCAGGAAGATCGGCGTGCCGTCCTTCGCGCGCAGCACGACGCGCCCGAGGTCCTCGGGCGACGTGTAGAGCCCCTTGCCGCGGATGTACGTCTGCTCCCAGCCCTTGACGATGAACCCCGCGCCCGCGTTGTTGTTGTTGCGCTCGACGGCGTCGAGCACGTCGCGCAGGGTCATGCCGAACTTGAGCAGCCGCGTCGGGTCGACGAGAACCTGGTACTGCTTGACGAAGCCGCCGAAGCTGTTGACCTCGGTGACGCCGGGGATCGTGCGCAGCCGCGGCGCGAGGACCCAGTCCTGCAGGGTGCGCTTCTCCATCGCGGACAGGCCGTCGCCCTCGAGCGTGTACTGGAGGATCTCGCCCAGCCCGGTGCTGAGGGGCCCCAGCTCGGGGTCGATGCCCGGCGGGAGCTGTTCGTGCGCGCCCTGCAGCCGCTCGAACACCAGCTGCCGGCCGAAGTACGGGTCGACGCCGTCCTCCAGCACCACGACGACCTGCGAGAGCCCGGCCTTCGAGATCGACCGCACCTGCACGACGCGCGGGAGGCCGCCCATCTGCTGCTCGATCGGATAGGTGACGCGCTGCTCGACGTCCTCGGCGGACAGGCCGGGGGCCTTCGTCAGCACCATCACCTGGACGTTGGTGACGTCCGGGAACGCGTCGATGGGGAGCTTCACCCACGCGATCGCGCCGCCCGCGACGATCAGTGCCGCGAAGAGGAGGACCGCCCAGCGTTGGGCGAGGAGCCGGCTCGCGAAGCGGTTCATGCCGCGCCCCCGCCGCTCAGTCCGCGCAGCCCGCGCCCATCTTCGAGCGCAGGATGTCGGACTTGAGCAGGAAGGAGCCGGACGTGACGATCGTCTCGCCGCCGGAGAGGCCGCGGACGATCTCCACGCGCCCGCCGCCGCGGCGCCCCGTGGTCACGGGCCGGCGCACGTAGTAGTCGGCATCGTGGCGCACGAACACGAACGCGCGGCCGCCGTCCTCGAGCACCGCGTCGTCGGGCACGGCGACGACGGGCTCGCCGGTGTCCAGCCGCAGCGTGACCTGCGCGAACATGCCGGGGCGCAGCAGACCCTCGGGATTCTCGACGACGACCCGCGCGGCCGACGTCCGCGTCGCCTCGTCGACGAGGCCGGCGAGCGCGGCGACGCGCCCCTTGAACGTGCGACTTCCGAACGCCGGCACGACGACCGTGGCCTCGACCGGCGCGCGGTGCTGCCGCTCGAGGATCGCGGCCAGCTCGCGCTCGCGCACGGTCGTGTTGACCCACACCGTCGAGGTGTCGGCGATGAGGAGGTTCTTCTCGCCGGGCGCGACGAGCGCGCCGAGGTTGAGCGCGCGCTCGAGCACCATGCCGTCGAACGGCGCGCGCACGGGCAGCCGCTGGCCGCCTCGCGTGCGGTCGTCGCGCGCGTCCACGTCGCGGTCCGCGATGCCGAGCGCGGCCAGCCGCTGGTGGGAGGCCTCCTCGGCGGCCTCGGCCTGCTGCAGCGCGGCGCGCGCCTCGAGGACGTCCTTCTCGGGGCAGATCTGCTTCTGGAACAGCTCTTCCTCGCGCCGCAGCGTCGCCTGCGCGAGCTCGGTCGCGGCGTGCGCGCGCCGGTGCGCCGCGCGCGTCTCTCCGAGGTCGGTGGCCTCGATCTCGAACAGCACCTGGCCCGCGCGCACGCGGTCGCCGAGGTCGACGCGGATCGCGCGCACGACGCCGGGGATCAAGGGCCCGATGTAGGTCGAGCGGTTCTCGTCGAGGCGCACCTCGCCCGTCATCTCCTGCCCCGTGGCGAGCGTGCCGCGCTCCGCGACCGCGGTGCGGAAGCCGGACCCTTCGAGCACGCCGGGCGCGACCTTCACGACGCCGAGCTCGTAGCGGCACGTGGCGCACGTGTACTGCGCGATGCCGTGCTCGCAGCGCACCGTGTCGGAGAAGATCTCGGCGAGCGGCCGGTCGAGGTCCGACGCCTTCTCCTCCTTCGCCTCCGCCTCCGCCTCCCTCACCGCCTTGGCCTCTGCCTTCGCCTCGGCCTGCGGCGGCCGCGAACACCCCGCGCCACCCCAAGCGAGCACCAGCACCATCGCCACGAACATCCCGCCGCCGCTCCTCACTTCGCCTCCCCGCCGCCGAGCGGCCCCACGAGCCGCTCCACCTCGGCCAGTGCCAGTCCCTGCTGCACGAGCGCGTCGTTCCAGCGCAGCTCCGCCGCGAGCAGCGTGCGCCGCGCGTCGAGCAGGTCGAGCAGCCGGAACTTCCCGCGCCGGTAACCCTCGGTCGTGCCCTCGAGCACGCGCCGCGCATTGGGCAGCACGTCCGTCCGCAGCGTCGCGACCTGTGCGGCGGCGGCCGCCAGGCGGTCGCACGCGCCGCGGAACCCGGCCTCGAGGCGCACGGCTTCGCCGCGCCGCTCCTCCCGGCCGCGCTCGAGCTGCGCCGCGGCCTCCGCGATCGCGCCCGCGTTGCGGTTCCACAGCGGCAGCGGCACGGCGACCGCGGCGACGTACGTGTTCGCGCCCTGCTCGCGGATCCGGCGTGCGCCGAGCGTGACGGCGACGTCGGGCCGGCGGTTGCGCCGCTGCAGCTCGAGCTGCGCCGCCAGGCGCTGCTCCTCGAGTTCGAGACGGACCGTGTGCGGCGCCCCGGCGAGGCGCGCGGCGAGCGCGTCCGGCGCGGGCACCTCGAGCGGCCCGTCGAGCGCACCGGCGAGCGCGCCGAACGCGGCGGGATCGCCGCCCCACCGCGCGGCGAGGTCGCGCCGGGCCACGCCGAGCTCGACCACCGCGCCGTCGCGCTCGCCGCGCGCGAGCGCCGCCTCGTTGCGCACGCGCAGCTCCTCGAGGCCCGAGGCCTCCCCGGCCCGCACCAACTCGCGCACGGTCGTCTCGATCGAGGCCGCCGTCGCGACCGCGTCCTCGAGCGAGCGCACCCGTTCCTGCAATCCGAGTGCGCGCGTGAAACGGCGCTGCACCTCGGCGCGCAACTCGCGCCGGCGGATCGCGAGGTCCGCACGCGCGACGTCGGCCGCGCGGCGACGCTCCTCGATGCGGCCCGCGCGCTTGCCGCCGGTCTCGAGCGGCTGCTCGAGCGTGACGGTCCACTGCGCGTGCGCGAAGCCGTCGAGTCCGCCGCCCACGTCCTCGAGCTCCGTCGCGAGCACGGGGTTGGGACGCGCCCCCGCCTGGCGCTGCGCCCCTTCGGCCGCGCGCACCGCCGCGGCGAGCGCGGCGAGATCGGCGTTGTGCTCGAGCGCACGCCCTTCGGCGGCCCCGCGGTCGAGCGTGCCCGGCGTGCCGGCGTCCGTCGCGGCGTTGGCCGTGGCACCGGCCGTGGCACCGGCCGCGGCGCCGGCCGCGAACGGGACGTGCAGCAGCGCGATCGCGCCCACGAGCGCGAACGATCGATCGATGTGCATGACGATCCATCCCCTGTACGGAACGCAAACGGCGGCGGACCGGCGTCGCGCCGGACCGCGTCACACGACGTGGGATGGACGGATCAGCTGCGCAGGACG
>JABLTH010068687.1_pt1 | contig 13333 bp, 11 predicted proteins | sample 7875711 | NCBI WGS metagenome assembly JABLTH01 (sample SAMN14941262, study PRJNA633318) | bioreactor metagenome | isolation source: bioreactor | place: China | collected 2019-03-05 | reverse complement strand
CTGGCGGTCGATCGACTGGACGCCGAACGCCATCTGGGGCTGCTGGTCGATGAAGATCAGCTGGCTGTTCTGCGGGGTCAGGACTTCGAGTTTGGCGTTCGACATGATGTCTTCCTGAAGTAAGAGGGGGCGGAAACTGCGCCGCTCTGGCAGGATAGGGCGCCAGGGCGGACAGCGCGGGTTGCTTGCGGAAAGTGCGCTCACCGCCGCGCTGCGGCGCGTGATACGCGCTGGTGCCGGGTCGAAGCTCGCCTGGCAACCGCACGGAAGGCTAAACCCGGCGGTGGCCGGAGGCCATTGTCTGTTCGTATTACCTGTGTGCCGTCGAGGCGGACACATCAGGCGGACACATCGCCGTGGTCCGGGCCGGCGCCGCGCGCCCCGTCGGTGAATGTGTCGAGCTTGCCGCTGCGCGCGCCGTCGCTGTAGACGTCATGGCTGCGGAAGGTGTAGCCGTAGGTATCGGCGGCGTTCGGTTCACGCGCGCCGGCGCCCGGCGCGGCGGTGAGGGCGGCCAGGGACAGCAGCAGGGTGGAAACGATCCTGCGGGAAACGATGTGGCTCATGATGTGCTCCAATGCCATTGGTTATTGAGTTTTATAGAATGTCTGCGTTTCGCTGCATCCTGTTCATGGGCTCAACTATAGGGCTGATTCAGGTATCTTTTCAGGCATATTTGAGGTTGAGTTATTCAAAATATCTGAATATCGATGCCGGCACCTATAATCGGAGGGCTGTTGAAACGGGAGGGGATCCGGCGTCCTTGCGAGCCTCGGCGACAGGAAGCCATATGGGGCGGTCAGAGTGCTGTGCACGCGATTGCATCGCCTGCGATTAAAAAGCGCAAACAGGATCAAGGCGCAGCACAAATTGACAAGGCAGCGGCGGTCGCATGGCGTAGATTCCGCTGCAGAGCGCTGAGCCGGCCGCGCGGGGCGGCCGGATCGGCGACGAGGGGAAGAAGGAGGGGCTGTGACACGACAGAACTTGGAACCGGCCGAAGCGGGCGCCCGGGATGACGCCCTGGTGCTGGTGGTCGATGACGATGCGGCACTGCGTGGGGCGCTGGGCTGCCTGTTCCGTTCGATCGGGCTGGAGGTCGCACTGTTCGGGTCGGCCACGGAGATGCTCGAATTCGCCATGCCGGACGTGCCGTGCTGCCTGGTGCTCGATGTGCGCCTGCGTGGCCCGAGCGGGCTGGACCTGCAGGCGCGCCTGGCGCAGCGGGGCGTGCACGTGCCGATCATCTTCATGACGGGCCATGGCGATATCGCCATGACGGTGGCCGCCATGAAGGCCGGCGCGGAGGACTTCATGACCAAGCCCTTTCGCGACCAGGACCTGCTCGATGCGGTGTCGGCGGCGCTCGACAAGGACCGCCGCCGGCGCGAGGCGGGGCGGCGCACGCAGGCGCTGCGCGCCAGTTTCGAGACGCTGACGCCGCGCGAGTCGGAGGTCATGGGGCTGGCGGTGTCCGGCCTGATGAACAAGCAGGTCGCGGGCCGGATGGGGATCAGCGAGGTCACCGTGAAGATCCATCGCGGACAGGCCATGCGCAAGATGAAGGCGCGCACCTTCGCCGAGCTCGTGCTGATGGCGCAGCAACTCGGCATCTGCCACGCCTGAGGGCGCTGAGCGGTACGGACTCCGGCCGCCTCCCGTGGCGGGGCGGAGCACGGCAGGCAAGAGCGGCCGGCAGGTGCCGTCCGTGCCGCGATGGCGCGCTGGCTACAGTGCGCGCAGGGCGTGGCTCAGCACGTGGGCCGCACGTACGGCGGCGTCGAAGGAGCGATCGCAGGCCAGTTCGCGGCCGGCGATGCGGATCGACCAGTATCCCTGCACACGCTCGCAGGACAGCCGCCGCTCTTCCATCTGGTCCGAGAACCAGCGCCAGAGGGCGGCGTCCTGTCCGTTGGCATGGACGGCCGCGCGCAGTCGGATCAACTGAAGGCTGGTGGTCTCGGTCATCGCTATCCTCTGTGCGGTACGGATGCAGCGGCCGAGGGTCAGGGAGCCGGCGCGGTCTGCCAGTCACAGCTTAGAGCGAAGCGGGCATCGACGCCGCTGTGCTTGCGGGCAGACTTCCTAGGGCATGGGTTTAGCGGGCTCAGACCATGGTATGAGTGTTCAGCCCTCCGGCTTTGCCGCGGCGCGGTGGATCGCCGCGCGGATGCGCGGATATGTGCCGCAGCGGCAGATATTGCCCGACATGGCGGCATCGATGTCCGCGTCGGTGGGCCGCGGCGTCTGCTTCAGCAAGGCGCAGGCCGACATCAGTTGGCCGCTCTGGCAATAACCGCACTGCACCACGTCGAGTTCCGTCCAGGCGGCTCTGAGCGCCTGCGCCTGCGGACCCTGCAGCCCTTCGATGGTGGTGATCTCCTGGTTGCCGACCGCGCTCAGCGGGGTCACGCAGGCGCGTACCGGCGCGCCGTCCAGGTGGACCGTGCAGGCGCCGCACAGCGCCATGCCGCAACCGAACTTGGTGCCGGTCATCTTGAGTTCGCCGCGCAGCACCCACAGCAGGGGGGTATCGGCTTCGGCCTGCACGTCAACGGCCTTGCCGTTGATCTTCAGTGTGGGCATGTCGGTCTCCGGTCGGAATGGGCCGTGATGGCGGGAGTCTGCGCGGTATCTGCGCTGGTCAGGCCGGCCGCAGCGGCAGGGCGCGCTGGCGTTGGCCGGTCAAGGCGAACAGCGCGTTGGCGACGGCCGGCGCGATGGGTGGCGTGCCCGGTTCGCCCACGCCTTCGGGAGCGTCCTGGCTGGACATGATCTCGGTCTCGATGCGCGGGCATTCGTGCATACGCAGCACGGGGTAGTCGTGGAAGTTGCTCTGCTGCACCTGGCCGTCGACCACCTTGATTTCGCCATGGAGGGCGGCCGACAGACCGAACAGGATGGCGCTCTCCATCTGCTGGCGGATCAGGTTCGGGTTGACCGGCGTGCCGCAATCCACCACGCACACCACACGATGCACGCGGATGCGCTTGCCTTGGCCCTGGTCCTGGCCGAGCGAAACCTCGGCCACCTGCGCCACGATGGAGCCGAAGGACTGGTGCAGGGCGACGCCGCGCGCGCGCGGGCTGCCGTCATCGGCCGGCGCCAGCGGCTTGCCCCAGTCGGCCAGCGCGGCGGCCCGCCGCAGCACGGCCAGGTGGCGCGGATGCTGCGCCAGCAGCGCGGCGCGGAAGGCGACCGGATCCTGGCCCGCCGCCGCCGCCACTTCGTCGAGGAAGCTCTCCTTGAAGAAGGCCTGGTGCGAATGGCCGACCGAGCGCCAGAAGCCGACCGGTACCGGCAGGTCGACGATTTCGTGGGCGATGCGCGCGTTGGGCCACTCGTAGGGCTGGTCGAAGGCGCCCTCGGACGTGGTCTTGTCCGGACCCGCGCCGGGCAGGCCGAAGCTGCGCTTGAGCACATTGGGCATGATGGCCTGGCCCGCCGAGGTGTTGCGCCAGGCCACCAGCTTGCCGTCGGCATCGAGCCCGGCCTGGAAGCGCGAGACGCAGGCAGGGCGGTAGAAGTCATGGCGGGTGTCTTCCTCGCGCGACCAGATGGTCTGCACGGGCCGCCCGGGCATGGCGCGCGCGATGGCGGCGGCCTGCGCCACGTAGTCGGCCTCCAGGCGCCGGCCGAAGCCGCCGCCGAGCAATTGCACGCGCAGGTCGACCTTGTCGGCGGCGATGCCCAGCACCTTGGCCACGTGGTCGCGTGCGATGCCCGGCACCTGGGTCGAGGCCCACACCGTGGCGGCGCCGTCTTGCGCCTGCACGGTGCAGTTGACCGGCTCCATCGCCGCGTGTGCCAGGTAGGGCGCGCGGTACTCGGCGCTGACCTTGCGCGCGGCGCCGGCCAGCGCGCCGTCGACGTCGCCGCGGCTGAAGTAGGCGTGGCCGTCGGCCTTGTCGAGCGTGGCCGCCAGCTGGGTGAAGATGGCGTCGCTGGACGTGCTGGCGGCCGCGCCGTGGTCCCATTCGACCGTGACCTGCTTGAGCGCGCGCATGGCGTGCCAGGGCGTGTCGGCGATGACCGCCACGCCGCCGCTGCCGCCGTGGTAAGGCTCGACCGCCAGCACCTTGTGCACCCCCGGCAGGCGCGCCGCGGCGGCGCCGTCGAAGCGCGCCACCTTGCCGCCCAGCGTGGGGCACATGGCGACGCTGGCGTAGAGCAGGCCGTCGGGTGCGGCGTCGATGCCGAAGCGGGCCGAGCCGTCGAGCTTGGCGGCGGCCTCGATGCGATGCAGCGGCTGGCCGACCAGCTTGAAGCGCGCGGGCTCCTTCAGTGCCACCTTGTCCGGACGCGGCTGCTGCGCGGCCAGCGCCGCCAGTTCACCGAAGGTGGCGCTGCGGCCTGAGCCGTGCAGCACCTTGCCCGATTCGGCGCGGCACTCCTGCGCGGGCACCTGCCACTGCGCGGCAGCGGCGCCTACCAGCATGGCGCGCGCCGAGGCGCCGGCTTCGCGCATGGGCAGCCAAAGGTCCTTGATGCTGGAGGAGCCGCCGGTCATCATGACGCCGATCTCGCGCATCAGCTTGCCGGTCATCCATCCGGCCGCGCGCTTGAGCGCACCCTGGTCGTCAGGGTGGAAGGGCAGGCCGTCGACGGTGGCCGCGACGTTGTTGTAGATCTTGTCGATGGGGGACTGCTCGATGCGCACTTGCGACCAGTCGGCATCGAGTTCCTCGGCCAGCAGCATGGCCAGCCCGGTGTGCACTCCCTGGCCCATCTCGGACTTGCTCATCATCACCGTGACGGTGTTGTCCGGCGAGACCTTGAGCCAGCCGTTGAGCGCCGCCTGGGCGGGGCCGAGCGGCAGCGGCTCGGCGGTCAGCAGACGCTGGCGCGCCGGCATCACCGACCAGCCGACCACCAGCGCGCCTGCGGCACCGACGGCGCCCGCGCTGGCGCGCAGGAAGGTTCTTCGACTGACCATGCGTTGTCTCCTGGTTCCGGGGCGGTATCCGCAGGGCTTGGGGAGCGATCCGTGGACGATGTGCCACGGCGGCAGCGCCGCGCGTCCGGCCGCTGTGGCCGCCGTGCTTTTCATGTTGACGGCGACAACATAAACTAGCGATGTAAGCACTGTCAACATCGGTTCGGCAAAGTGCGCGCGTTTGAATCGGCCTGTCCGCTGCAGGCATTGCGTGCCACACATCCCGGCCCGGAGGCCTCCATGAATCCACCCGCGTCGCGCGCCAAGGCCGCGCCCTATCATCACGGCGACCTGCAGCCGGCCCTGCGGGCCGAGGCAGAGCGCATCCTGCAGACACGCGGCGTCGCCGAGGTCAGCCTGCGCGAAGTGGCGCGCGGCGTGGGCGTGTCGCATGCCGCACCCTATCGCCATTACGCGAACCGGGACGCGCTGCTGGCAGACGTGGCCGCGCGCGGCTTCGAGCGCCTGCACGCGCGCTTCGAGGCCCTGCCGCGGCGCCGCAAGGCGGCGCTGCGCTTCGCCGACCTGCTGCGTGCCTATCTCGAGTTCGCTGCGGCCGAGCCGGCCATCTACCGCCTGATGTTCGGCCCGGAGTTGCGCAAGGCGGACCATCCCCAGCTCGCCGCGGCGGGCTTCCGCGCCTTGGACGCAGTGCGCACGGCGATCGAGGCGCTCGACATCGCGCGGCCGGCGACCGCCGAGGCGATGGCGGCGTGGAGCCTGGCGCACGGGCTGGCCTTGCTGATCCTCGATGGCCGCATCGAGTTCGAACCCGGCGTGGACGAGCCCATCGACCACCGGGCCCTGGCGCAGCGGGCCGGGGAGATCTTCCTGGCGGGCCTGCAGGCGCGGGTGCCGCCACGGCAGCGGCAGCCGCGCCCGCGCGCGTAGGCGACGGAGGCGCTCAGCCCGACGCTTCGCCGCGGGCCTTGTGGCGCGATGCCATCTGGTCCTGCTGCGCGGGCGGCACCGGATCGTAGTGGCTGAACTGGATGGTGTAGCTGCCGTGCCCGCCGGTCAGGCTGTTCAGGCGCGTCTGGTAGTCGTTCAGTTCGGCCAGCGGGATCTTGCCCATCACGACGACGCTGTGGCTGGTCGCGCCGCGCGTGCCGCGCACCTGGCCGCGCTTGGCCGACAGGTCGCCGATGATGTCGCCCATCGCCGCCTCGGGCGTGAGCACCTCGATGTCGACGATCGGCTCCAGCACGCTCGGCCGCGCCTTCAGCACGGCGTCGATGAAGGCCTTGCGTCCTGCCGTGGCGAAGGCGACCTCCTTCGAGTCCACGGGGTGGCTCTTGCCGTCGTACACGGTGACGCGCACGTCCTGCATGGGGAAGCCTGCCAGCGGGCCGCTGTCCAGAACCTGGCGGATGCCTTTCTCGACGGCCGGCAGGAACTGGCCCGGAATCGCGCCGCCCTTGACCGCGTCGATGAACTCGAAGCCGCTGCCGCGCGGCAGCGGTTCGACGCGCAGCATGACCTCGCCGAACTGTCCGGCACCGCCGGTCTGCTTCTTGTGCCGGTGCTGGCCCTCGGCCTTGCCGCCGATGGTTTCGCGGTAGGCGATCTTGGGCGGCCGCGTGACCACCTCCAGCTTGTACTGTTCGGTCAGGCGCTCCAGCAGGCAGCGCAGGTGGAACTCGCCCAGGCCCAGCACCACCGTCTCGTTGGTGTCGGCCGGATGCTCGATGCGCAGGCAGGGATCCTCGGCGCCGAGCTTCTGCATCACCTCGGCCAGGCGCTGTTCCTGGCCGCGCCGCGCGGGCTCGATCGCCAGGCCGTAGATCGGCGTGGGGAAGTCCAGCGGCACCAGGTGGATGTCGCCGTCCTCGCTGGCGTCGTGCAGCACCGCATCGAAGCCGATCTCGTCGATCTTCGCCACCGCGCAGATATCGCCCGGACCGGCGCGCGGCACCTCAGTGTGCTCCTTGCCCTGCAGCAGCAGCAGGTGGGACACCTTGAACGGCTGGCGCCCGGCGCCGATGTAGAGCTGGCTGTCGCGCGCGACCGTGCCCTGGTGGATGCGGAACAGCGCCAGCTTGCCGATATAAGGGTCCACCACGATCTTGAAGACATGCGCCAGCACGTGCTTGCCGGGATCGGGTTCGGCCCGCACCGCTTCGCGCTTGCCGTTCGCCTCGCGGTAGAACAGCGGGGGGTTGCCTTCGGCGGGATTGGGCAGCAGCCGCACGAACACGTCGAGCAGTTCGGCGATGCCCGCGCCGCTGGCGGCCGAGGTGAAGCAGATGGGCACCAGGTGGCCTTCGCGCAGCGCGCGCTCGAACGGCGCGTGCAACTGCTCGGGCGTGATGGCCTGGTCCTGCTCCAGGTAACGCTCCATCAGCTCCGGGTCGATCTCGATGACCTGGTCGACCAGCGCGTCGTGCGCCGACCCCACAGAAAGAAAATCCGCCTCGCCGGACGGATCGAAGAAGCAGTCGACGACCTGGCCGGCGTGGGCCGCCGGCAGGTTGATGGGCAGGCACTCCTTGCCGAAGGCCTCCTGGATGTCGGCTACCAGGGCGGGCAGGTCGATCTTGTCGCAATCGATGCCGTTGACCACGATGAGCCGGCACAGCTTGCGCGCGGCCGCCCAGGCCATCATGTGGCGCGTGGTCATCTCCACGCCGGTCTGCGCATGGATCACGATGACGGCGGTCTCCACCGCCGGCAGCGCGCTCAGCGCGAGGCCGGCGAAGTCGGGATAGCCCGGGGTGTCGATCAGGTAGAGGCGGGTGTCGGCGTGGTCGAGGTGGGTGACGGCGGAGGTGAGGGAGTGGTGATACTTGCGTTCGAGCGGGTCGGAGTCGCACACCGTGGTCCCGCGCTCGACGCTGCCCGCCGCGTGCAGCGCGCCGCCCCGGTGCAGCAGTGCCTCGATCAGCGAGGTCTTGCCGCCCCCCGCATGGCCCAGCAGGGCAATGGTACGAATTGCATCGGGACCGCGAAGCATGGTCGCCCCCTCGTGCAGCGATGGCAGATGCCAGTCAGTGAGCCCATTATTGGCGAAATCGGCCGCGGCGCCAAATGCTGTGCAGGGCGCGTGTTGGACGCCGTACGCTCACGACTGTCCTGCTTGCGGAACAGTGTATTGCGACTTTCAGGGTTTTCCCTGATACAAGCCCTGCGCTACAGTGCATCATGTCGTTGCTGCAGCGCGGGATGTCCGGTGCGGTGCAGCGAGCGGCGCGACTGGCCGTGCCCCCCGAGGCGAAGCGGAGCCCGCCTCGATCCGGCGGCCAGCCGTCTCCAGCGCCCTGGCCGGCCGCGCGCCTGCCAGCCGCGCACCCAAAGCCAATAAAGCCCATCGAAGGCAACAGGAAGCGAAGCCATGGTAACCACCATCGAAGCCCTTTTCCCCGGCCACCAGCATGATGCCGACACGGTCGTCAGCGCCCTGAACCACCAGCAGATCGTTGTCGCGCTGTCGGCGCTGGTAGCGCCGCAGCGCGTCGCGATCCTGCACATGCTGTACCCGCGCAGCGACGCGCGCACGCACCGCAGCCTCGATGCGCTGGTGAACGTGCTGCACGGGCACGGCCTGCACCAGGTCGCCACGCTGATCGAACAGGAAGCCCATTACCTGGTGTTCCGCGACCCGGTCAAGGCATGGAAGGCCTTCCAGGAAATCCGCCACGACTCGCTGGCGATCGGCGTGCACCTCTACTACAAGGGCCATTCGGGCGAGGCCGCCGAGCGCGAACTCGACGCCGACGCGCACCACAAGGCCTGAGGTCCCGGGGGCGCGCCGGCGCCGCGGCGTGCCGGCTCAGGCCGCGGTGGCTGCCTGGTGCAAGCCGGGCCGGGCCGGCGGCGTCCAGGCCGGCAGCGCGCTGCCGTCGAGCAAAGCGTCGACGTGGCGGCGCGCCAGCGCCGGGCCGACGCTCATGCCGATGCCGCTGTGCATCAGTGCGGCGGTGGTGCGAGCGTCGACGCGTGTCACCGAGAAGGCGCCGCCCTCGGGCACGCGGCGCTTGGCGCCGTACACGCCCTGCCAGCGCTCGATCACGCGCAGTCCGGAGCCCAGCGCCTCGCGCGCCAGGTCGAGCATCAGGGTATCGACGCTCTCGGCGTTGAATGGGCGCGCGTCCTGCCCGTAGTCGTGCGAATCGCCGACGATCCAGTCGCCGTAGGGCGTGGGGCTGACCAGCAGGTGGATGCCGTGGCGCTCCAGCTCGGGCCGCTGCTGCGCGATGCGCGTGGCCAGCGCGCGTGCCGAGGTGAGGTCCGAGAAGGCGCCGTAGTGCGTGCATGACAGCCCGGTCAGTACCACGTGCTCGAGCGCGAAGCCGTCCAGCGGCGCCACGCGCAGCATCTGCAGCCGGCATACCTGCGGCTGCAGCGCGCGCAACTGGTCGGCGCACAGGGTCTGGTAGTCGTGGCCGCTGCAGACGATGACGTGCTGCGCGCGGCAGGGGCCGGCCGTGGTGTCGAGACGGCCATCCTCCACGTGGCGCACCAGCGTGCCGAAGTGAAAGCGCACGCCCTGGCCGGCCAGCCATCGGGCCAGCGCCGGCACGGCCTCGCGCGAATAGAGCTGCAGGTCTTCCGTGCCTTGCAGGGCTGCATGATGGCGCGCGAAGCGGCCATCGTAGAGCCCGGACAGCGCGGCGCCGCGCAGCAGGCGCACGCGATAGCCGAAGGCGGCGGCCCGGGTGTCCATGAACTCCTCCAGCACCGCCTCTTCCTGCGCATCGCGGGCGAACAGCAGGCAGCCGTTGGCGCGCACCGACAGGCCGGCGCGCTCGGCCCAGCCGAGATAGAGCGCGCGGCTCTCGCGCGCCAGGTCCAGCATGATGCCGGGCGGCTGCCCGGTCACCAGCATCTGGCCGAAATTGCGGATGGAGGCGCCCACCGCGATGTCGCTGCGTTCGAACACGGTCACGCGCAGGCCGCGGCGGAGCGCCGCGGCTGCGTGTGCCAGTCCGAGGATGCCGGCACCGACGATGGCGACATCGGTCTCGCCATCGAGGCGCGGCGAGGTATCGGACGGCACCATCATTTACTTCTTCTCCGACTTGCCATCGTAGCGCTTGGACCATTCGGCCAGCACGCGGTCGCGGTTGGCGCTGGCCCAGGCGAAATCGTTCTTGATCAGGCGCTTCTCATAGTCGGCCGGCAGCAGCGCGTCCGGCTTGGCGACGCCGGGCATGGCGGTCACGGCGAAGTTCTTCTCGTACAGGGCCATGGCGGCGGGGCTGGCGGAGAAGTCGGCGAGCTTCCTGGCGGCGTCGAGGTTCTTGGTGCCCTTGACGATGGCGGTGGCTTCGATGTCCCAGCCCAGGCCTTCGGACGGCAGCACGATGTCGATCGGCGCGCCTTCCTTCTTGGTCTTCACCGCGCGGTACTCGAAGGAGATGCCGATGGGGAACTCGCCGGTGGCGGCCATCTTGCAGGGCTTGGAGCCGGAGTGGGTGTACTGGCCGATGTTCTGGTGCAGGGCGTCCATGTAGGCCCAGCCCTTCTGCTCGCCCATCATCTGCAGCCAGGCGCTCACGTCGAGGTAGCCGGTGCCCGACGAAGCCGGATTCGGCATGACGATCTTGCCGGCATAGACGGGCTTGGCCAGGTCGGCCCAGGAGGTCGGCCTGGGCAGCTTCTGCTTCTGCGCTTCCACGGTGTTGAAGCAGATCGCCGCGCCCCAGACGTCCATGCCGACCCAGGCCGGCGGGTTGGCGCCGCTGCGGTAGCGGGCGTCGATCTGCGCCAGCGAGGCCGGCGCGTACGGCGTCAGCATGCCTTCCTTGTCGAGGATGGCCAGGCTCGAGGCGGCCAGGCCCCAGATGGCGTCGGCGTGCGGATTGTTCTTCTCGGCCAGCAGCTTGGCGGTGACGATGCCGGTGGAGTCGCGCACCCACTTGATCTCGATATCGGGGTTGGCCTTCTCGAAGGCGGCCTTGTAGGCGGCCACCTGGTCGGCTTCCAGCGCGGTGTAGACGGTCAGCGTGGTGGCGGCCTGGGCGGGGCCGGCCAGCAGCGTGGCGGCGGCCGCGGCGATGGCGGCCGGCAGGGCGAAGCGAGCGGTCATGGAGTTTCTCCTGGTTCGGATACGGCTAAGGATGAGACGGATGGAATGGGCAAGACGGTCGGCAGGTGCGGCGCAGGCGCGCGGCGGGCGCCTCACTGGCACTGCGGCCGTTCGCCGCGTGCCAGGCGCGCATTGATATCGGCCACCACGGCGGGCAGGTCGGCGATGGTGTCGATCTCGTAGTGCGGGCGGCAGGCGGCGAAGCCGGCCGAGATGGCCACGCGGTGGCGGGCGCGCTCGGTCACGGGCAGCGCGGCGTACTGTTCGTAGGTCAGCCCCAGCGCATTGCCCGACATCAGCAGCGCCACCGTCCACATGCCGGCACGGCGGCCTTCTTCGATGCCCGGCACGGTGTCGTCGACCTTGACGCAGGCGGCGACGTCGCCGATGCCGAGCTCGACCACGTTGCGCAAGGCCTGCGCGGGCCAGGGACGGCCGCGCGGCACCTCGTCGGAGGCGACCACGCAGTCGGGGCGGTAGCCGGCCTCGGCGGCATACTCGACGACGCGCGCCATCACGGCGGCGGGGTAGCCGGAGCAGGTGCCGATCTTCAGGCCCTGCGCGCGCAGCGCCGCGATGGTTTCCAGCGCGCCGGGAATCAGTGCCGAATGCGCGCCGACCTTCTCGATCTGCAGCGGCATGAAGCGTTCGTAGATGGCGGTGACGTCGTCATTGGTCGGGGCATGCCCCTGTGCCAGGGCGAAGCGCGCGGCGATGGCGGCATCGTTGCACAGGGCGCGGATGTGGTCCCACTTGCCCATGCCCATCGGGCCGCGTGCCTCTTCGAGAGTGATGGCCACGCCGAACTCGGCAAAGGCTTCGACGAAGATCTGCGTCGGCGCGAAGGAGCCGAAATCGATCACGGTGCCGGCCCAGTCGAGGATGGCGGCTTCCAGGCGCAGGGCCGTGGCGGGTGCGGCTTCGCGGCGCGCGATCGGGGTGCTTGCTTGTTCCATGGTCGGTGCGTTGTCTCAGGCAGTGTCCTGGCGGACGGTCAGTCGTGGTGGTGTGGCTATCGTCTTGTGGCGGAGGCCGGGTTGCGGCGCGCTCCTGTCTTGCCCGGCGGCCGCCGCACGGGCATGGAGGTGCCCCGGCAGCCCGCGGTGGGTTCACTGCCTCAGTCGCGCGGCGCGCTGCGCCAGGCCTGCGTGCGCCGCACCAGGCGGTGCGTCAGCAGCGACAGCAGCAGCGTGGCGGCGATCGAGGTCAGCAGGATCAGCGTGGACATGGCGGCGGCCGGGCCGATATCGCCGGCGTCGTCCATATTGAGCACGGCCACCGAGGCCAGCACGGTGTCCGGGCTGTACAGGAAGATCACCGCCGACACCGTCGTCATGGCCGAGACGAACAGGTAGCGGGCATTGGCCAGCACCGTCGGCAGGCAGATCGGCAGGGTGACGCGCCAGAAAGTGCGCAGCGCGCCGACCTTGAGCGAGGCCGATACGGCTTCGAAGACCGGGTCGAGCTGGCCCAGCGCCGAGACCGAGGTCAGGTGCGCGGTGGTGGCGCAGTGCATGATGGTGCAGAGCACCAGCAGCGCCATGCCGCCGTACAGACCGTGCAGCGGGTTGGCCGGGTGGTTGAAGAAGAACACGTAGCCGAGGCCGAGCACCAGCCCGGGCACCGCCATCGGCAGCAGGATGCACAGGCGGATCAAGGGGTGCGTCCAGGCCGCCAGGCGGCCGGCGCGGGTCTTTTCCAGCAGCCAGGCGCCGGTGAAGATCAGCGCGGTGCCGAACACAGCGGTCAGCGTGGCCAGCTTCAGGCTGTTGCGGTAGGCCAGCCAGCCGCCTCCGTCCATATTGTCGAAATCATAGTTGCGCAGCGTCAGCTCCAGGTTGTAGGGCCACAGCTTGACCAGCGAGGCGCCCACGGCGGTGGCCAGGATCAGCAGGATCCAGCCGGCCACCAGCAGCGCCAGCAGCAGGAAGGCGGCGTCGCGCAGGCGGTTGGCGCGTGGCGCATAGGGCTGGGCGCGGCTGGCCATCTGCGCATGCTGGCGCCGCTGTACCAGCCGCTCCAGTCCGAAGGCGAGCACGGCGGGCAGCAGCAGCAGCAGGCCGATCACCGCGCCGCGCGCGAACTGCTGCTGGCCGACCACGGCCTTGTAGGCTTCCACCGCCAGCACCTGGTAGCTGCCGCCCACCACGGTGGGCACGCCGAAGTCGGTGGCGACCAGCGTGAAGACCAGGGCGAAGGCGCCGAACAGGCCATAGCGTGCGCCGGGCAGCGTGACCGTGCGGAAAGTGCGCCACGGCCCGGCGCCCATGGCGCGGGCGGCGTCGTAGAGACGGCCGTCGGCCAGCGCCAGGGTGGCCAGCAGCGGCATCAGGGCATAGGGGAAGGTGTAGAACGCCTCGCCGGCGACG
>JABLTH010151114.1_pt1 | contig 13340 bp, 17 predicted proteins | sample 7875711 | NCBI WGS metagenome assembly JABLTH01 (sample SAMN14941262, study PRJNA633318) | bioreactor metagenome | isolation source: bioreactor | place: China | collected 2019-03-05 | reverse complement strand
CGCGGCCTGGTAGATCGAGCCGGTCACCGGGGCCGCCACGGCGGTGTTGGTGGTCAGCATCATCTGCGGCGGGATCGGCGTCGGCCCCGTCTCCGGCAGGGCCGGCGCGGGGGTTCAGGGCGTGGCGCATGGTCGACCTCACAGCTGCGCCAGACGCTGCAGCATCTGGTCCGAGGTGGAGATGGCCTTGGAGTTCAGCTCGTAGGCGCGCTGGGTCTGGATCATCGACACCAGTTCCTCGACGACGTTGACGTTGCTGGTCTCGAGAAAGCCCTGCTGCAGCGCGCCGAGGCCGGCGGTGCCCGGTGCGGCCGAGGTGGGCGTGCCGGACGAGGCGGTCTCGGCGAACAGGTTGCCGCCCTGCGGCTCCAGGCCGGCCGGGTTGATGAAGCTGGCCAGCTGCAACTGGCCGACCGACTGCGGCGTGGCCTGGCCCGGCAGCGCGACGGTGACGGTGCCGTCGGGGGCGATGGTCACGCTCTGCGCATTGGCGGGGATGGTGATGCCGGGCTGCACCAGGTAGCCGCTGTTGGTGACGATCTGGCCCTGCGCGTCGAGCTGGAACGAGCCGTCGCGGGTGTAGGCGGTGCCGCCGTCGGGCAGCTGGATCTGGAAGAAGCCGTTGCCCTTGATCGCGACGTCCAGGTTGCCGCCGCTTTGCTGCAGGTTGCCCTGGCTGAAGTTGCGTGCCGTGGCCACCGCCCGCGTGCCCAGGCCGACCTGCAGGCCGGTGGGCAGCTGGGTCTGCTCGGAACTGGCCGCGCCCGACTGGCGCAGGTTCTGGTAGATCAGGTCCTCGAACTGCGCGTGGGCCCGCTTGTAGCCGCTGGTGGCGACGTTGGCGAGGTTGTTCGAGATGTGGTCCAGCTGGGTCTGCTGGGCCTCCATGCCGGTCTTCGAGATCCAGAGCGAGCGAATCATGTGGGGTGCTCCCGCATTGAGGGGTCTGGCACCGATGATCCGCCGGACTGAAGGGGGCCGAGCCTGCGAATAGCGGGGCATTCGGCCGGTTGATGCCGCCGTCAAGCGAAGACGGCCCGCTGGGGCGGGCCGTCGGTCGGAGTGCGGGCGTCGCCGTGCGGGGGGCTCAAGCCTCGGCCACGCCGCTGGAGGCGCTGCGCCAGGGGTTGCCCTGGGCGCCGTAGACCGGGGCCTGGGCGGCCTCGGGCAGCAGGATCTCGATCGACTTGTCGAGCGAGACGGTGGCGCGGGCGATCGCCTCGCGCAGCGCGGCCACCTGGCCGCCGGCCATCGCGAGGCGGCGGCGCAGCGCGGGCGGCATGCCGCCGTTGCGGGCGGCGCGGGTCGACTGGTCGACCGCCACCATCAGCGCACGGTGCAGCGCGGCCGAGGCGGCCTCGGTGGCGGCGGCGTCGCGCTGCTTCAGCGCATCGGCCAGCGCGGACAGCTGGGTCTCGACGGCGGACAGCGCGCCCTCCAGGTCGGCGGTCTGGCGCAGCGCATTCTGTTCGGCGGGCGAGCTCAGCATGGTGGGTGGTGGCGAGGCCGGGGTGTGACGAGGCCTGCCGCCGGCGGGCGGCCGGCAGCGGCGCAAGGGGGCTCAGGGGCACGGTGCCGGGGCACCGCGGGGTTCACGACGCGTACTTGCGCAACAGCTCTTGCGTGTTGGCGATCAGCTTGTCGGCGATCCGGTCGGCGTTGACCTCGAACTTGCCGTCGCGGATGGCCTGGGCCATGCGCTGCACCTTCTCGGCATCGAAGGTGCCATCGGTGTCGGCGCTGCTGATCAACGTCGCGGCCGCCGACAACTGCACCGTCGCGCTGGGCTCGGCGGCGGATGCCACGCCGGCGGCCGGCTTGTCGGCGGCGCCAGCCTTGCGGTCGTTCTGCGTCGACGTCACGGCGGTCTTGGATTCGAGCGGTCCGATCTTCATGATGCTCTCCTGGATGCCAGGGCGAATGGGCCGGCCCGACGGGCTGCTTTCGCCATGGATCGGGTTTCGACGGCCTCCCGGCGAACTTTAGGACTTTTTTCCAGCGACTTCACAGCGCCACCTCGACTTGGCGGTCGCCCACCGGGCGGCCCTGCAGCAGACGGCCCGACTCGGTGCGCACCCGCACCGTCTGGCCCTCCAGGCCGGGGTTCAGCGCCTCGGCCTCGGTGACCACCTGCCAGCCGGGGCCGAGCGCGACGACGCGCACCGTCTCGCCGGCGGCGAAGAACTGGCGGGCCTTCAGGTCGGCCGGGCGCAGCGCGCTGCCCGCGGCCAGCGGCCGGGCCAGCGTGCGGCCGACCACCCGCCCGAGCTCGCCGATCGGCAGCCCGGGCGCGGCGGCCAGGTCGACCTCGGCCTCGGTGAAATGCTCGGGGGCCAGCGTGGTGCCGGCCGGCAGCGCCGACTGGGCGACCAGCGAGCGCGCGTAGACACGCACCGTCACCGGCAGCGTCACGTTCCAGGGCTTGACGCCTTGCGTGCACTTCAGGCCGACGCGGGTGCGCCCCCAGACCGGCAGGCCGGGTGGCAGATAGGGTTCGATGCGCTGGCACGGCGCCAGCTTCAGCCGCGGGTCCAGGCGGCCGACCTCGACCTCGATGCGGGCGTCCTGCAGGCCGGCCCGGCCGGCGCTGTCGCGGGCCATCTGCTGCACCTGCGCGCCGACGGCCGCGATGTCCGACTCGCCGCCGGCGACCTGGCCGGCCGCCGCCAGGCTGGCGCCCAGCAGCACCAGCGCAACGGCCGGCCGCGCCGGCGCGCGCCAGGGGGTCGAGAGGGTCTGTCGGGACATGGCCTGAGACTGTAGGCAGGCCGACCGACCGCCAAGGCGGGAAATGCGGGCGATGCCGGGCCCTATTCGGCCCTTCGCGGCCAGGGCCGACTTCCACAATCGGCGAACGCGGCCTTCCGCCGGTTATCGGCCGGGACGCGACGGAACTGAAGGATTCCCGCCCATGAACGTCAACCGCCTGACCAGCACGCTGGACTTCCAAGCCCAGGCCTTGACGCTGCGCGCCGAGCGCCAGCGGGTGATCGCCAGCAACATCGCCAACGCCGACACCCCGGGCTACCAGGCCCGCGACATCGATTTCAGCGCCGCGCTGCAGGCCGCCACCGGCGAGCTGCCCGCGGCCGCCCGGATGGCCGCCACCCAGGCCGGCCACCTCGCGCTGCCGCAGGGCGCGTCGCCGGCCCAGGCCGCGCTGCGCTACGCGGCGCCCAGCCAGACCAACCTCGACAGCAACTCGGTCGACATGGACCGCGAGCGTGCCAGCTTCGCCGAGAACTCGGTGAAGTACGAGGCCACGCTGCGCTTCATCAACAGCCGCGTGCGCGAGATGCTGGACGCGATGAAGAGCCCGAGCCAGGGTTGAGCGGTGAGGCGAGCCAGGACGACACAGCGGGCCGGACGACGGCCTTCATGAGCGAGGGGTTCCCATGAGCATGTTCAAGGTCTTCGACATCTCGGGCAGCGCGGTCAGCGCGCAGAGCCAGCGCCTGAACGTCGTCGCGTCCAACCTCGCCAACGCCGACAGCGTGGCCGGCCCCGACGGCCAGGCCTACAAGGCGCGCCAGGTCGTCTTCCAGACGGTGCTGATGGGCGCCACCGGCCAGCGGGCCGGCACCGACCCCGGCGCCCCGGCCGACGGCAGCGCCGGCGTGAAGGTCTCGACCATCACCGAGGACCAGGCGCCAGGCCGCCGCATCCACATGCCCGGCCACCCCGCGGCCGACGCCGAGGGCTACGTGACCTTCAGCAACGTGAACCCGGTGGAGGAGATGGTCAACATGATCTCCGCCTCGCGTTCGTACCAGAACAACATCGAGGTGATGAACACCGCGAAGACCCTGCTGCAGAAGACGCTGCAGCTCGGCCAGGGCTGATCGCCCTCCACTTCCCGCCCGAGGATCGGACCATGAGCGTCAGCGGCGTCAGCAACAACACCGGCGGCAACCAGGTTGCCAACAGCGCGACCAGCGCGCAGGAGCAGTCCGACCGCTTCATGAAGCTGCTGGTCGCGCAGATGCAGAACCAGGACCCGCTCAACCCGATGGACAACGCGCAGGTCACGACGCAGATGGCGCAGATCAGCACCGTCTCGGGCCTCGAGAAGCTCAACACCACCGTCAGCGGCCTGAACAGCCAGTTCGTGCAGATGCAGGCGATGCAGAGCGCGGCCCTGATCGGGCACGACGTGGCGGTCGAGGGCAACGCGCTGCGCGTCCAGGACGGGACCGGCGACGGCGGCTTCGAGCTGTCGTCCGAGGCCAAGAACGTCAAGATCGAGATCCGCAACGCCGCCGGCGCGACCATCGGCACCGTCGAGATGACCGACGTCGCCGCCGGGCGCCACGACTTCAGCTACGCCGTGCCCGAGGCCTACCGGAACGCCAGCCTGAGCTTCAAGGTCACGGCCACCAACGGCAGCACGGTGGTCGACTCGATGCCGCTGGCCCACCAGCGCATCAAGGCCGTCAGCACTTTCGGCGACACGCTGGCGCTGGAACTCGTCAACGGCGACCGCGTCGCCTACGACGCGGTCTGGGCCTTCCTCTGACACCCGCGCCCCGCCTCCCCCCTTTTCCCAGGAGCAACCCATGAGCTTCCAGCAAGGTCTTTCCGGCTTGAACACCACGTCCAAGAGCCTGGAGGTGATCGGCAACAACATCGCCAACGCCAACACCTTCGGCGCCAAGGGCTCGCGTGCGGAGTTCGCCGACATGTACGCGGCCGCGCTGAACGGCGCCGGAACGAACCAGATCGGCATCGGCGTCAGCCTGGCCTCGGTGTCGCAGCAGTTCACGCAGGGCAGCATCACCGCCACCGAGAACCCGATGGACCTGGCGATCAACGGCGGGGGCTTCTTCCAGCTGCAGGACACCAGCGGCGGCATCGCCTACAGCCGCAACGGCCAGTTCAAGGTCGACAAGAGCGGCTACATCGTCAACAACGACGGCATGAAGCTGATGGGCTACATGGCCGACGGCAACGGCGTCATCCAGCCCGGCGCCGCCGTGCCGCTGACGCTGCCCACCGCCGGCATCCAGCCCAAGGTGACCACGTCGATCGACCTCGAGTTCAACCTCGACAAGGGCGCCGAGGTGACGCCGGCCGCGACGCCGATGATCGACTTCAACGACCCGAACACCTACTACCAGGCCACCGAGGCCACGGTGTACGACGCCGCCGGCCAGCCGGTGACGCTGAGCTACTACTTCCAGAAGACCGCCGACGACACCTGGAACGTCTACGTCCGCGCCAACGGCACCACCGCCGCCGGCACCGACGCCGCGCCGCAGCCGGTGACGACCCTGACCTTCTCGCCCGACGGTTCGACCTTCACCTCCAGCAACAACACGCTGAACGTGCCGGCCACGACCGCCGCGGACGGCTCGACCACGCTGGCCATTCCCGGCGTCGCGATGGACTTCGCCGGCTCGACCCAGTTCGGCGCAGCCTTCGCCGTGACCAACCTCGAGCAGGACGGCTACAGCGCCGGCTCGCTCAGCGGCATCACCTTCGACTCGTCCGGCGTCGTGATGGCCCGCTACACCAACGGCCAGACCAAGCCGGCCGGCCAGCTGCAGCTGGCGAACTTCCGCAACCCGCAGGGCCTGCAGCCGATGGGCGGCAATGCCTGGCGCACCACCTACGCCTCGGGCGACCCGATCGTCGGCACGCCGACCTCGGGTGCCTTCGGCGCGCTGCAGGCCGGCGCGCTGGAGGAATCGAACGTCGACCTGACGGGCGAGCTGGTCAACATGATCACCGCCCAGCGCAACTACCAGGCCAACGCGCAGACCATCAAGACGATGGACCAGGTCATGCAGACCCTGGTCAACCTGCGCTGACGCTGAACGCCTGACGCCGAGGGGCCGCGATGGACCGCATGATCTACCTGTCGATGTCCGGCGCGAAGGCCGCGATGGAGCGCCAGGACGTGCTCGCGCACAACCTGGCCAACGCGTCGACCACCGGCTTCCGCGAGGAGCTGGCCGCGGCGCGCGCGGTGCCGGTGCGCGGCGACGGCGCCTCGACCCGCGTGTACTCGCTGGAGACGACGGTCGGCTACAAGGCCGCCTCGGGCGACGTGCAGGCCACCGGCCGCGGACTCGACGTGGCGATGAAGGGCCGCGCCTGGCTCGCCGTGCAGGGGCTGGACGGCACCGAGGCCTACACCCGCGCCGGCGCGCTGGAGGTCAGCGCCGAGGGCCTGCTGGTCACCCGCGGCGGGCTGCAGGTGCTGGGCGACGGCGGGCCGATCACCGTGCCCAACCAGGCCGAGGTGCAGATCGCACCCGACGGCACCGTCAACGCCACCGTGGCCGGCGGCAAGCCGCAGGCGGTCGGCAGGCTCAAGCTGGTCACGCCCGACAGCGACGCCCAGCTCACCCGCGGCACCGACGGCCTGTTCCGGGCCGCCGGCGGCGACCTGCCCGCCGACCCCACCGCCCGGCTGCAGGACGGCGCGCTCGAGGGCTCGAACGTCAACCCGGTCGAGGCGATGATCTCGATGATCGCGGCGGCACGGCAGTTCGAGCACCAGATGAAGCTGATCCAGACCTCCGAGAAGCAGGAACAGGCCGCGGCCAAGCTGCTGTCGGCCAACGGCTGAGGCCCGCCGGCCACCCGGCCGCGTTCAGGGCCGCGCCGCCACCGGGCCGGCCTCGCGGCCGACCGAGGCCACGAACGCCCGCACCGCGGCCAGCGCCGAGGGCGCCACGGTCTCCTCGATCCGTGCGTACTCGTCCTCCAGGCCCGTACCGGCGGTCTGCAGCATGTGGTTGAGCCCGGCCAGCCGGATGGTGCGGACGCTTCGGTGACCACCGGCCCGCAAGGCCGCGGCAATGGCCTCGAGGTTCTCGTCGGCCGGCACCTGCACGTCCTTGTCGCCGTTCAGCGCCAGCACCGGGCAGCGCACGGCCTGCCAGACGGCACCGAAGTTGCTGACCAGCAGGTCGCGGGCCTGCGGCAGCCGGGCCCAGTCGGGATTCAGCGTCACCCAGCCGGCCGCGTGACGATCCACCAGCGCAGCCTGCGCCGGCGACAGCGCACCGCGCAGCGCCTGCAGGGCCTGGAGCCGCCGCTCGGGATCCTCGTGGGCCAGCACGGTGTCGTAGAAGGCCGCCGCATGAGCCAGCACGACCTCGGCCTCGGCGTCCGGCACGCCGCGGGCTCGCAGCCCGAGGCGGTCCTGCAGCAGCAGGTTGTCGCGACCGCGCAGACCCGGCGCAGCCAGCGCGACCAGGTGGGTCACCGTCGCCGGTGCGCGGGCGGCCGCCAGCGCGGCGATGACGCCGCCCTCGCTGTGCCCGACCAGTCCGACACCGGCCACGCCCTCCTGCGCCGCGAGTGCGCGCGCCGCGGCGAGCGCATCGGCGACCATCGAGTCCTGGCTGTTGTCAGCGTACCGCCCCGCCGAGCGCATGACGCCGCGCTTGTCGTAGCGCAACACCGCGATCCCGTGGCGCGCCAGGTCATCCGCCAGCACCGCAAAGGGGCGGTGGCCGTCGTGGCTGGCGTCGCGGTCCACCGGCCCGCTGCCGCCGACGAGCACCACGCCCGGGCGCGGACCGGGGCCGGTGGGCAGGCTCAGCGTCGCCGCGAGCTTGACGCCGTCCGCCGCCGTGACAACCAGCTCGCGCTCGGTGTAGCCCCGGGCCGCGCCCGGCACCGGCGTCTGCGGACGCACCGGTGCGCCGAGACCGTCCACCCGGCGCAGCCGCGCCGTGAAGCGCTGCGGGCCCAGGGACAGTTCGGCCTCCAGCTCGTCGCCCACGGGCCGCAGGCGCAGGCGCAGGCCGTTCGGGCCCTGCGCCTCGATCGCAGCGCCGGCCTCCCTCACGTCGCTCAGCGGCGCGCCATGGCTGCCCTGATCGGGTTGGGCATAGGCGCCCCCCTCGGACCCATCGGCGCGCCTGAACAACGAGACCCCGACACGAAGCGCCCTGCCGTCCTGCAGCCGCACGGGCCCCAGCCAGTCGCCCTGGTGGTCGTCGAACACCCCCGCCCGGGAGCTGGCCGCCGGGCCCAGGAGGAGCGCCAGCAGGCACAGTCGCAGCAGCAGGAAGGTCGGGCGAAGGCGGGTCATGGGCAGGCGAAGCTGTGGAAGGGGCCGCGATCATGCCCGAAGGTGGTGGCGTGCGCATGGCCGACGGCGCCGATCCCCTGACGCCGGGCGCCAGAGGACGCCTGGGCGCCGGCCCCGCACGCGGGCCGCGCTACCGGAACGGCGCCAGCATGCGTTCCAGCGTCGCGATGAAGGGCGTCTCCATCAGCGGCAGCATGAACAGCAGGCTGGTCAGGCCGATGCCCATCGTGATCGGGAACCCGATCGAGAAGATGTGGGTCTGCGGCGCCACGCGCGAGATCACGCCCAGCACGAGGTTCACGAACAGCAGGATCGCGATCAGCGGCAGCGCGATCCACAACCCCATCTTGAACACCTCGGCGCCCCACTGGTGGGGCAGTGTGGCGGTCAGGAAGGCGAACGGCTCGGGCCCGACCGGGAAGGCGTTCAGGCTCTGCACCACCGCGGCGATCACCGTCAGGTGGCCGTTGACGACGATGAACAGGAAGGCCACCAGGGTGCCGAAGAAGCGGCTGACCGCGGTCGACTGGCTGGCCGTCAGCGGGTCGAAGAAGCCAGCGAAGTTCATGCCCATCTGCAGGCCGGCGATCTCGCCCGCGAACTCGACGGTGGCGAAGACGATGCGCACCGCGAAACCGAGCGACAGGCCGATCAGCAGCTGCTGCACCACCAGCAGCACTGCCTGCGCCGAGTCCAGCGGCACCGGCTCGATCGGCGGGGCGACGCCGCTGGCGCACACCGCGACCAGGAAGGCCAGCGCGACCCGCACCCGCATCGGGACCAGGCGCTGGCCCAGCACCGGCATGGCCTGGAACAGCGCCAGCACGCGCAGGAACGGCCACAGCACCGGCGTGATCCACGCCAGCAGCCGGGCCTCGTCGAAGGTGATCATCGGGTGAACCGCGCGTTCCCGGCCGGGCCCTCGGGCGATGCTCAGCCGGCCGCCTGAGGGATCGCCAGCAGCATGTTGCGCAGGTAGTCGACCAGCGTGCTCATCATCCACGGGCCGGCCACCGCGCACACCGCGACCGCGGCCAGCAGCTTGGGCACGAAGCTCAGCGTGGCCTCGTTGATCTGCGTGGCGGCCTGGAAGATGCTGACCAGCACGCCGACGACGAGGATGACGACCAGCAGCGGGGCCGACACGGTCAGCAGCATCATCAGGCCCTGCTGGCCGTAGGTGAAGACTTGCGAAGCGTCCATGGCGATGGGTTCCGGGGACTCGGGCGACGACGGCGGCGCCGGCGCGCTAGGTGGCGAAGCTGGCGGCCAGCGAGCCGAGCAGCAGGTTCCAGCCGTCGGCCAGCACGAACAGCATCAGCTTGAACGGCAGCGCCACCAGCACCGGCGACAGCATCATCATGCCGAGCGACATCAGCACGCTGGCGACGATCATGTCGATGATCAGGAAGGGCACGAAGATCAGGAAGCCGATCTGGAACGCGCTCTTGAGCTCGCTGGTCACGAAGGCCGGCACCAGCACCTTGAACGGCACGTCCTCGCCCTTGACCGACGGATCCAGCCGGGCAAGCTTGGCGAACAGCTGCACGTCGGCCTGACGGGTCTGCTTCAGCATGAAGCTGCGCATCGGCCCTTCGCCGCGCTTCAGGGCCTCCTCGAAGCCGATCTGGTTGGCCGAGTACGGCACCCAGGCGTCGGCGTAGACCTTGTCGATCGTCGGCGACATCACGAAGAAGGTCAGGAACAACGACAGCCCGATGATCACCTGGTTCGGCGGCGCGGCCTGCGTGCCCAGCGCCTGGCGCAGCAGCCCCAGCACGATGACGATGCGGGTGAAGCCGGTCATCAGCAGCAGCACCGCCGGCAGGAACGACAGCGCGGTGAAGAACAGCAGCGTCTGGATCGGCACCGAATAGCTGGTGCCGCCCGCGCCCTGGCCGACCACCAGCGGCAGCGAGGGGGCCGCCTGCGCGTGCGCCTGGGCCGGCAGCAGCAGTGCCCCCAGCAGCATCAGGCCGACGGTGTAGAGCGCGCGGCGCGCGAGGCGGGGCTCACTCATGCGCGTCGCTCCCGCCGGCCGTTCCGCCGCCCGCGCGCCAGCGGGCGATCAGCTGGTTCACCGTGTGGGCCTGCGGCGCGCGCAGCGACGGCGGCACGTCGGCCGGCGCGTCCATCTGCGTCAGGCAGTGGATGTTCTCGCTCGTCACGCCGAGCACCAGCCAGCGCGCGGTGGCGCCCTGCCCCAGCTCGACCACGACCACCCGCTGCGACGGCGACAGCGCGAGGCTGGACACGGTGCGCATCAGGCCGTCCTGGCCGGCGCCGGCGTAGCCGCTGCGGCGCAGCAGCCACAGCGCGACCGGGATCAGGGCCACGACGCCGATGAAGGCGAGCAAGGGCGTGAAGGTGGAGCTGGGCATCGGGTGTTCAACCAAGGGATTCGCGCGGATCCGGCCCTGCCGGTCCGCCGCACGGGCCCCCTCGGGGGGCAGCGACCGGAAGGGAGCGTGGGAGCCTCATCTAGGTCCGGCTCAGCCGGCGCATGCGCTCGCTGGGCGTGACGATGTCGGTCAGGCGGATGCCGAACTTGTCGTTCACCACCACCACCTCGCCCTGGGCGATCAGGAAGCCGTTGACCAGCACGTCCATCGGCTCGCCGGCCAGCGTCTCGAGCTCGACCACCGAGCCCTGGGCCAGCTGCAGGATGTTCTTGATCGGGATGCGGGTGCGGCCGAGCTCCACCGTCAGCTGGACCGGGATGTCCAGGATCATGTTCAGGTCGTTGGCCTGCCCCGTCCCGGTGCTGGTCGGCGTGAAGTTGGTGAACGAGGCCGGCGCCACCTGTTCGGCCGGTGACGTCACCTCGCTGGCGACATCGCCGCCGCTGGCGGCCTTGGACTCGGCCAGGGCCGCGGCCCAGGCGTCGGCCATGTCGTCTTGGTCATTGGCCATGGCTGGCTCCTTCAACTGGCATTGTTGTCTCCCAGCCAGCCGAGAGAGGAGCTGGACAGGAGCTTGTCGATCTTGATCGCGTAATGGCCGTCGGACGTGCCGTACTGGCAGTCGAACACCGGCACGCCGTCGACCTTGGCCTGGATCATGGGCATCAGGTCGAGCTCGATGAAGTCACCGGGCTTGAACGCCAGCAGCTGCTCGACGGTGGCCTGCGCCGTGCCGAGCTCGGCCACCAGGTCGACCTCGGCCGACTGGATCTGCTGCTTCAGCAGGTTGACCCAGCGCCGGTCCGGCTCCGACGAATCGCCCTGGATCGACGAATACAGCACGTCGCGGATCGGCTCGAGCGTCGAGTACGGAATGCAGAAGTGGATCGTGCCGGAGGTCTCGCCGATCTCGAGCGTGAACGAGCTGGCGACGACGATCTCGCTGGGCGTCGCGATGTTGGCGAACTGGGGCTGCATCTCCGAGCGCTGGTAGTCGAGCTCCAGCGGGTAGATGCCCTTCCAGGCATTGCGGTACTCGGCGATGATGCAGTCGACCAGGCGCTCGATCACCCGCTGCTCGGTGGCCGAGAAGTCGCGGCCCTCGATGCGGGTGTGGAACTTGCCGACGCCGCCGAACAGCGAGTCGATGACCGCGAACACGATGCTCGGGTCGCACACGATCAGGCCCGAGCCGCGCAGCGGCCGCACCGAGACGATGTTGAAGTTCGTCGGCACCACGATCTCGCGCAGGAAGGCCGAGTACTTCTGCACCTTGATGCCGTTGATCGAGACTTCCGGGCTCTTGCGGATGAAGTTGAACAGGCCGATGCGGATGTTGCGCGCGAAACGCTCGCCGATGATCTCCATCGTCGGCATGCGGCCGCGGACGATCCGCTCCTGGCTCGCGATGTCGTAGACGCGGATGCCCCCCTCGGGCAGCTCTTCCTGCTCGAGCTTCTGGCTCTCGCCGGTGATGCCCTGCAGCAGGGCATCGACTTCGTCTTGCGACAGGATCTGCTGGTTCATGGCCGGCAGGCGCTCACTGGATGATGAAGGACGAGAACTGGACGGACTTGATCGGCAGTTCCTCGGCGTCGGCCGCGCGGGCCTTCTTCCTTTTCTTCTTGCCCGCCGACGCCTCGTCCTCGTCGGGCAGCTCGAAGCCCATCGGGCGCAGCGCCTCGCGCCGCACCTCGACCGCCAGCTGCTCCTTGCCCTCGGGCTCCATCAGCTCGGCCGAGGTCTTGTGCGCCAGCAGCAGCAGGATGTTGTTGCGGATCGCCGGCATGTAGGCCTTGATCTCGTCGCCGACGTGGGCGTCGGCCACCTCCAGCGTGATGCCGACCTGGGCGAAGCGGTCGGCCTCGCGGTCGGCCAGGTTGACGACGAAGGGGTCCAGCGGCACGAACACCGGCGGCACGCGCTTCTCGTCCTTCTTGCGCTCCTTGGCCGCCGGCTTGCCGTCGGCCACGTCGGCGTCCTCGTCCTCGGCCTCGGCCGCTGCCGCGGCAGCCTTGTGCTTGAGGTAGAAGGCCGCCCCGCCACCCGCCACGAGCAGCAACGCCACCACGGCCGCGAGGATGATGATCAGCTTCTTCTTGCCCTTCTTCGGCGCGATCTCGGCGGCATCGGTGGCGGCTGCGGCGGCAGGCATGGGGTCGGCTCCTTGCTGGGGTCGGCGCGAGGCGGGCGCGGCCGCACGGGGCGGCACGCGAGAACCTCGCGGTCGACACCATTATTGGAAGCAAGGGGGTCGCCCGAAGCGACAAAAAGCGGGGGAATTCGGGCTTGTCCGGCACCGGGCGGGCCCGGCGGCGAACCGGCCTCAGGCCACCAGGTCGATCAGGCCACGGGCCGCCGGGCGGGCGGCCGGTGCCGTCTCGCCGGTCTCGCGCGCCGGCGCCAGCCAGGCCGGCAGCGCGAAGCTGCGCGTCGGCGCGCCATCGCCCTGGCGGGCGTGCTGGCCGGTCTGGTCGGAGACGCTGCCGCCTGCCAGCGACAGGCCGACGTCGCCCAGCGCCTCGGCCAGCGCCGGCAGCGCCTCGGTCAGCGCGGCACGCGTGGCGGCCACGTCGGCACCGAGCTGGACCTCGGTGCGGCCGTCGCGCAGCGCGATGCGCACGTCGATCGGGCCCATCTCCTGCGGGTTCAGCGCCAGCGAGGCGTACTGCACGCCGTCCTTCAGCCAGGTCGACAGCTGCGCGCCCAGCGCCGCCGGGAAGGCGGGGTGGCCGGGCGGCGGCGCGAGCGTGGCCTGTGCCGGCGCGGCCGCCGGGGCCGGTGCGGCCGCCGGCGCGGGCGCCGCACCCAGGCTGGCCAGCGTGAATTCGGGGGCGGCGCCGGCCGCAGGCGCGGCCTCCGTCGGGGCCAGCTGCGCCGACAGCGCG
>JABLTH010030549.1_pt1 | contig 13344 bp, 11 predicted proteins | sample 7875711 | NCBI WGS metagenome assembly JABLTH01 (sample SAMN14941262, study PRJNA633318) | bioreactor metagenome | isolation source: bioreactor | place: China | collected 2019-03-05 | reverse complement strand
TTGATCTCGAGGCCCAGGTAGTTGCCGGTGCCGAACACGTTCTCCTTGCGGATCGCGCCCGAGAACGACAGGCCCGCGGTCGAGTAGCCGGCCGCCAGCTGCAGGCTGCCGGTGGCCTTCTCCTTCACGTTCAGGACCAGGTCGACCTGGTCCGGCGCACCGGGCACTTCCTGCGTGTCGACGGTGACCTCCTCGAAGAAGCCCAGGCGCTCGACGCGGTCACGCGAGAGCTTGATCTTGGCGCTGTCGTACCAGGCCGACTCGAACTGCCGGAACTCGCGCCGGATCACCTCGTCGCGCGTCACCGCGTTGCCCGCGATGTTGACGCGCCGGACATTGACCCGCACGCCGGGGCTGCCCTGCAGCACCACGACGACCTGGCCGGTCTTGCGGTCGATGTCGGTGCGGGGCTCGATGCGCGCGAACGCGTAGCCGTAGGTGCCGTAGAGGTCGGAGAACTCGCGCGTCGTGGCGGTCACGTCGTCGCCGCGGTACGGCTCGCCCGGCCTGATCTGGATGCGGCGCTTGAAGTCGTCCTCGCGGCCGAGGAACTCGCCCTCCAGCCTCACCCCCGCCACCGTGAAGGGCTGCCCCTCCTCAACGACGATGGTGATGAAGATCTCCTGCTTGTCGGGAGAAATCGTGACCTGCGTCGACTTGACGTCGAACTCCAGGTAGCCGCGGTTCAGGTAGTAGGCGCGGATCTTCTCGAGGTCGGCGTTCAGCTTGGCGCGCGAATAGCGGTCCGACTTGGTGTACCAGCTGAGCCAGCCGCCGGTGGTCAGGTCCATCAGGTCGAGCAGCGTCGACTCGCTGAAGGCCTTGGTGCCCTCGATGCGGATGTCCTTGATCTTGGCGACGTCGCCCTCGACCACCGTGAACGTCACGTTGACCCGGTTGCGCTCGATCGGCGTCGCCGTCGTGACGACCTCGGCACCGTACAGGCTGCGCGTCAGGTACTGGCGCTTGATCTCCTGCTCGGCGCGGTCGACCACCGCCTTGTCGTAGGGCTGGCCTTCGGAGATGCCGTTGTCCTTCAGCGCCTTGGCCAGCGTCTCCTTGTCGAACTCGCGCAGGCCGATGAAGTTGACCGAGGCGATGACCGCGCGCTCCTCGACGATGACGACCACCACCTGGCCGTCGATGTCGATGCGCACGTCCTTGAACAGGCCGGTCGCGAACAGCGCACGCAGCGCGGCCGCGCCCTTGTCGTCGTTGTACTGGTCACCGACGCGGAACGGCAGCGCGCCGAACACGCTGCCCGGGTCACCGCGCTGCAGGCCCTCGATGCGGATGTCGCTGATCGTGAAGGGCTCGACCGCCCGGGCGGATGTGGCGACCGTGGCCGCAGCCAGCAGGGCCACGTACGCGGGAACCGGACGCAGCGATGTCAAGGCAAGGGGAAATGGCATCGGGAGGTGTCACTGCAGGCCCAGTTGGCGGGCCACGTCGTTGGAGAGAGCGATGGTCATCATCAGCAGGAGAACGATCGCCCCACTGCGCTGCAGCCACTTGTGCCACAACTCCGAGACCGGCCGACCGGTCACGCCCTCGAAAAGATAATACATCAGGTGCCCGCCATCGAGCATTGGCAGAGGCAGCAGGTTCAGCACACCGAGGCTCACGCTGACCATCGCCAGGAAGGCCAGGTAGTAGCTCGGGCCGAGCCGGATCGACTGGCCCGCGTAGTCGCCGATCGTCAGCGGACCGCTCAGGTGGCGCAACGAGGCCTGGCCCGTCAGCATCCGGCCCAGCATCCGCAGGCTCAGGCTCGCCATCTCGACGGTGCGCGTGGCGCCGCGGGCCAACCCGTCCCACGGCCCCAGGCGCACCGTGACCAGTCGGGGCGCGCTGCCGATCGCGGCGTCGACGCGCCCGACACGGGACTCGCCCTCGCGCGCGACCCGCGGCACGACCTCCAGTTCGAGCCGTTCGCCCTGGCGCTCGACGACCCAGCGCATCGGCGGCCGCCCGGTGCCGGCATGCGCCCGGACCTGATCGATCAGCGCCTGCGCGTCGGCCATCGGCTGCCCGTCGATCGACAGCACGCGGTCGCCCGCCCTCAGGCCGGCCCGCTCCGCCGGGCCGCCCGGCGTGGGCCGGACCACCACCGGCGGTCGATAGGCCGCCCCCAGGCCGATGCGTTGCAGCGTCTGGGCATCCATCTCGGCGCCGGCCAGCGCCGACAGGCGCAGTGGCACCATGCGCCGGTGCGCGCCGTCGGCGTCGCTGACCTGCAGCTGCAGGTCCTCGCCGCGCAGCACGGCTTGCGTGACCTGCCAATGCAGGTCGTTCATCGACAGCACGTCCTGCCACTCGCCATCGGCATCCGAGACGGCATGCACCCAGTCGCCGGCCACCAGCCCGCCCTCGGCCGCCAGCGAGCGCGCCGGCGGCGTCGCCACGATGGCCATCGGCTCCTCGGTGCCGATCCAGTGCGCCGCCGCATACAGCACGACCGCCAGCGCGAGGTTGATCAGCGGACCCGCCGCCACGATGGCGGCGCGGCGATGCAGCGGCTGGCGGTCGAAGGCCTGGTGAGCAAGCGCCGGCGGAACCGGCGACTCGCGGTGATCGAGCATGCGGACGTAGCCACCGAGCGGGATCGCCGCCAGCACGAATTCGGTGTCGCCGCGCCGGCGTCGCCAGAGCACGGGCCCGAAGCCGACCGAGAAGCGCAGCACCTGGACGCCGCACCAGCGGGCCATGCGGTAGTGGCCGTACTCGTGCACGACGATGAGCACGGGCAGGGTGAGCAGCAGGCCGAGCAGGATCACGGGGCGCCGATCAGGGTTGCAGGCGCTGCACGCAGGCCAGCGCGTGCGCGCGCGCGCGGCGGTCGAGCTCGAGCAGCGCCTCGACCGGCGCGTCGAGCGCAAGGTCGGGTTGCACGGTCTGCAGCGTCTCGGCGTTGACACGGTGAATGGCCTGGAATCCGATGCGGCGCTCCAGGAACGCGGCCACCGCGACCTCGTTGGCGGCGTTCAGCACCGCAGTGCACCCGTGCGGGCCGCGCAGCGCATCCCAGGCCAGGAACAGGCCGGGGAAGCGGTGCGGATCCGGCGCCTCGAACGTCAGCGCGCCGAGGCGGAGGAAGTCCAGCGGCTCGGCACCGGACTCGATGCGTTGCGGGAACGACAGCCCGTAGGCGATCGGCACGCGCATGTCCGGCGTGCCCAGCTGTGCCAGCACCGATTGGTCCCGGCACACCACCATCGAGTGGATGATGCTCTGGGGGTGGATCACCACCCTCACCTGCTCCGGCGCCAGGTCGAACAGCCAGCGCGCCTCGATCACCTCCAGCGCCTTGTTCATCATCGTCGCCGAGTCGACCGAGATCTTGCGGCCCATCACCCAGTTCGGATGGGCACAGGCCTCGTCGGGCGTCACGCCGGACAGCGTGGCCGGGTCGCGCTGCCGGAACGGGCCGCCGGAGGCGGTCAGCACGATGTGGTCGATGCGCTGCGGCCACTGGCGCCGATCCTCCGGCAGGCATTGGAAGATCGCCGAGTGCTCGCTGTCGATCGGCAGCAACGTCGCCCCGCCCTCGGCCACCGCGGCCATGAACTGTGCGCCGCCGACGACGAGCGCCTCCTTGTTGGCCAGCAGCAGGCGCTTGCCGGCGCGTGCGGCCGCCATGCAGGGCGGCAGCCCGGCGGCGCCGACGATCGCCGCCATCACCGTGTCCACCTCGGGGTGTGCCGCCAACTGGATCAGGGCGTCGTCGCCCTCGAGCACCTCGGTGCGCGAACCGGCCTCGCGCAGCCGCTGGCGCAGCGAGCGGGCCGCCGCGGCGTCGGCCATCGCGGTGAAGCGCGGCCGCCACTGCAGGCACTGGGCCAGCAGTTCGTCGACGCGGCGGTGGCCGGTCAGCGCGACCACCTCGAAGCGCTCGGGGTGGCGCGCGGCCACGTCGAGCGTGTTGGAACCCACCGAGCCGGTGGAGCCGAGGACACACAAACGCTGTCGCATCACAACCGCTTCAGAAGATGAGGATCTGCCCGGGGCTCAGGATCCGGCCAGCGCCATCACGGCCGGCAGCACCGGCAGCAGGGCATCGACGCGATCGAGCACGCCGCCGTGGCCCGGCAGCAGACGGCTCGAGTCCTTCGCGCCGACGGCACGCTTGGCCAGCGACTCCATCAGGTCGCCCACGACACTGAGCCCGCACAGGCCGACCAGGCCCAGCGCCAGCACCGCCGGGCCGCGCGCCGCGAGGATCGTCGTGAACACGCTCGGGCCGATCGCCGGCCACACGCCCTCGAGCGCGCGCCAGGCCCAGGCCAGCAGGCCCACACCGACCATGCCTGACCAGACCCCTTCCCAGCTCTTGCCCGGGCTGATCGATGGTGCCAGCTTGTGGCGGCCCAATGCACGGCCGCCGAAATAGGCGGCGATGTCAGCCGCCCAGACGATGCACAGGGCCGACAGGATGAAGCCGATGCCGCGCTGCTTGGCCGCCGCCAGCGCGAGCCAGGCAACCGAGAGCACCAGCCAGCCGAGACCGAGGCGGGCCAGGCGCGGCAGGTGCGGCCAGGCCGAGGGGCCGGCCCGCAGCGCCACCGCACCGCCCACGGCCCAGCCGGCCAGGGCCAGCCACCAGACGGCCGGTGGCGTCGCCGTCGCCCAGCCCGCGGCCCAGGCCCCACCACAGCCGAGCGCGACGGCCCCGCCGAGCACCAGCGCCCCCGGCTGGCCGAGGCCGTTCAGGCGCCCCCATTCCCAGCCGGCGGCGCCGATCAGCAGCAGCGTCAGTGCCGCAAAGGGCAGCAGGCTGCCGGCCAGCAGTGCCGGCAGCAGCAAGGCCACCAGCACCAGGGCGGTGATCACGCGCTGGAGCAACATCGCCCGCTCAGGCCGAAGCCGCGTCCAACGGGGCCGCTGCCGGCACGCCGCCGAAGCGGCGCTCGCGGCTCGAGAAGGCGGCAATGGCCTTGTCCATCTCCGCCGCGTCGAAGTCCGGCCAGAGGCAGTCGGTGAAGTACATCTCCGAGTAGGCGAGCTGCCAAAGCAGGAAGTTGCTGACGCGCACCTCGCCACCGGTGCGGATGAACAGGTCCGGGTCCGGCGCATGCGCCAGGGCCATGTAGCGGCTCAGCACCTCCTCGCTCAGGTCCTCGGGCGCCACGCCGGCCGCCAGGGCGCGCTTGCAGGCCTGCACGATGTCCCAGCGGCCGCCGTAGTTGAAGGCCACCGTCAAGGTCAGGCCGGTGTTGTGGCACGTCAGCTCCTCGGCGTCCTGCCAGGCCTGGCGCACCTTCTCGGACACGGCCGAGCGATCGCCCATCACCTTGATGCGGATGCCGTCCTTGGCCAGGCGGGTCAGGTACTTCGACACGCCGACCAGCACCAGGTTCATCAGGCCCGACACCTCCTCGTCCGGCCGCTTCCAGTTCTCGGACGAGAACGCGTAAACGGTGAGGTACTCGATGCCGCGGCGGGCGCAGTCGTCGATCACGCGCACCACCGTCTCCATGCCGAACTTGTGGCCGAACACCCGTGGCATGAAGCGCCGCTTGGCCCAGCGGCCATTGCCATCCATCACGATGGCCACGTGACGCGGGACGCCAGGGTCGCGGCGCGGGGCCGCCGGGGACGGGGAGACCACGGGCTCAGACCGCCATGACTTCGGCTTCCTTGGCCTGCACCAGCTTGTCGATCTCGGCGACGGTGCGGTCGGTGAGCTTCTGCACCTCGTCCTGGGCGCGGCGCTCTTCGTCCTCGGAAATCTCCTTGTCCTTCAGCAGCCGCTTGAGGTGCTCGTTGGCATCCCGGCGCAGGTTGCGCACGGCCACCTTGGCGTTCTCGCCCTCGTGGCGGACGACCTTGGTGAGCTCCTTGCGGCGCTCCTCCGTCAACGCCGGCATCGGCACGCGCAGCAGGTCCCCCTGGGCGGACGGGTTCAGGCCCAGGTCGGATTCGCGGATGGCCTTCTCGATCTTCGGGCCCATGCCCTTTTCCCAGGGCTGGACGCTGATCGTGCGGGCGTCGAGCAGGCTGACGTTGGCCACCTGGCTGATGGGCACCATCGAGCCGTAGTACTCGACATGCACCTGATCCAGGATGCCCGGGTGGGCGCGGCCGGTGCGCACCTTGTGCAGGTCGCTCTTCAATGCCTCGACCGACTTGGCCATCTTGGTCTCGGCGTTCTTCTTGATGTCGGCAATCGTCATGATCAGTGGCTCTCCTCAGACATGCACGAGCGTGCCCTCGTCCTCTCCCTGCACCACCCGCTTGAGGGCGCCAGGCTTGAAGATCGAGAACACCTTGATCGGCAGCTTCTGGTCCCGGCACAGCGCGAAGGCGGTCGCATCCATCACCTGCAGATTGCGGGCGATGGCCTCGTCGAAGCTGATGTTGGCGTAGCGGGTCGCGGCGGGGTCCTTCTTCGGGTCGGCCGTGTAGACGCCGTCGACCTTGGTCGCCTTGAGCACCAGCTCGGCGCCGATCTCGGCGCCGCGCAGCGCGGCGGCGGTGTCGGTGGTGAAGAACGGGTTGCCGGTACCGGCGGCGAAGACGACGACCTTGCCCTCTTCGAGGTACTGCAGGGCCTTCGGCCTCACGTAGGGCTCGACCACCTGCTCGATGCTGATGGCCGACATCACGCGTGCCGTCATGCCTTCCTGCCGCATCGTGTCGGCCAGCGCCAGCGCGTTCATCACGGTGGCCAGCATGCCCATGTAGTCGGCCGTCGCGCGGTCCATGCCGACCGAACCGCCGGCCACGCCGCGAAAGATGTTGCCACCGCCGATGACCACCGCGACCTCGCACCCGAGTTGCGTGACCTCCTGCACCTCGCGCACCATGCGCACGATGGTGGCCCGGTTGATGCCGTAGGCATCGTCGCCCATCAGGGCCTCGCCGGACAATTTCAGCAGGATGCGTCGGTACGCCGGCATGCGGGGCTCTCCTCGGGCAGCGATGGGTGGCAGATGGGTCTCGGGGGTCTCGTGGATCCGCGGGAAGTGTACGCGGCGGCCCGGGTCGCGGGCCGCCGCAGCCGGTGGTGAGCCGGTCTTACTGGCCCTTGGCGGCCGCCACCTGGGCAGCGACCTCGGCGGCGAAGTCGTCGGCCTTCTTCTCGATGCCCTCGCCCACCACGTACAGGGTGAAACCCTTCACCGTGGTGGCCTTGTCCTTCAGCATCTGGCCGACGGTCTGCTTGCCGTCGGCCGCCTTGACGAAGACCTGGTCGAGCAGCGAGACCTCCTTGAGGAACTTCTGCACCGAGCCGTCGACCATCTTGGCGACGATCTCGGCCGGCTTGCCCGACTCGGCGGCCTTCTCGGCGGCGATCTTGCGCTCCTTCTCGACCAGTTCGGCCGGCACGTCGGCCGCCGACAGCGCGGCGGGCTACATCGCCGCCACGTGCATCGCGACGTCCTTGGCCGCCACGTCGTCACCGTCGTACTCGACGATCACGCCGATGCGGGTGCCGTGCAGGTAGCTGGCGAGCTTGCCGCCGCCGGCGTAGCGCTTGAAGCGGCGGATCGACATGTTCTCGCCGATCTTGCCGATCAGGCCCTTGCGCACGTCTTCCACGGTCGGGCCGAAGCCGTCCTGCGACAGCGGCAGCGCCGACAGGGCCGCCACGTCGGCCGGGTTGTGGTCGGCCACCAGTTGGGCGCACGACTTCGTGAAGGCCAGGAAGGCGTCGTTCTTCGACACGAAGTCCGTCTCGCAGTTGACTTCCAGCATCGCGCCGACGTCGCCGTTCACCGCGGCGCTGACCACGCCTTCGGCGGTGACGCGCGACGCGGCCTTGCCCGCCTTGCTGCCCAGCTTCACGCGCAGGATCTCCTCGGCCCGACCCATGTCGCCGTCGGCCTCGGTCAGCGCCTTCTTGCACTCCATCATCGGGGCATCGGTCTTGCCACGCAGTTCGGCAACCATGCTGGCGGTAATTGCAGGCATCTTCATCTCTCCATTGCTGTGGTGTCAGGCGGCGCCTGTCACCGAAAGTTCCATCCAGAGCGGGGTCTGGACGTCAGAAGGGGTACGAAAAAGGGGCTGTGACAGCCCCTCGTTCTGGTCGAGCGCTCGCGCGCCGAGGGGATCAGGCGTTGTCGCTGACTTCGACGAACTCGTCGCCATCGGCCGCCACGGCCTGGACCAGCTCGGTGGCCGCATTGGCCTTGCCTTCCAGGACCGCATCGGCCACCGCGCGGGCATACAGCGCCACGGCCTTGGCCGAATCGTCGTTGCCGGGGATCACGTAGTCGACGCCGTCGGGCGAGTGGTTGGTGTCCACCACGCCGATGACCGGGATGCCGAGCTTCTGGGCCTCGGCAACGGCGATCTTGTGGAAACCGACGTCGATCACGAACAGCGCGTCGGGCAGGGCGTTCATGTCCTGGATGCCGCCGATGTCCTTCTCCAGCTTGGCCAGCTCACGGTCGAACAGCAGCGCTTCCTTCTTGATGCGCATCTCGGCGCCGGACTCCTTCTGCGCCTGCATGTCCTTCAGCTTCTTCAACGAGCCCTTGACCGTCTTGAAGTTGGTCAGCATGCCGCCGAGCCAGCGCTGGTCGACGTACGGCATGCCGGCGCGCTGGGCTTCCATCGCGACCACCTCGCGGGCCTGGCGCTTGGTGCCGACCATCAGGATCGTGCCGCGCTTGGCGCTGAGCTGGCGCACGAACTTCATCGCCTCCTCGAACTTGGGCAGCGTCTTCTCGAGGTTGATGATGTGGATCTTGTTGCGATGGCCGTAGATGTAGGGGGCCATCTTGGGGTTCCAGAAGCGGGTCTGGTGCCCGAAATGGACACCGGCTTCCAGCATTTCACGCATCGAAACGGGCATGGGGACTCCGAAGGTTGGGTCTAGAATCCCGGCACACATCGCTACAGCGCTTGCTTCTGCTCACAGCAGCCCACGCGCTGTACGCGACACCTTGATGACGCCGGGTTCGCGAACTTCAGGAGGCATCGGCATCGCGGCCATCCGCGATCTGCGGCCGCCGAGCCGGCCTCCCGGCTTCCCTGGATGCCGAGGCGACATCCAGCAAAACCCAAAGAGTATAGCAGGCCGGCAGGCCCACCTGCCGGCTCCACGATCCAAGCATGCGCATTGCCGTGATCGGCGCCGGGTTGGCCGGCGTCTCGACCGCCTATGAACTGGCCCGGGACGGGCATGAGGTCACTGTCTACGATCGCCGAGGCGGCATCGCCGCCGAAGGCGGCTTCGCACCGGCGAGCGTCGCCGCGCCCGGCCTGTGGCTGGCGCAGGCGGCCGTCGGTGCCCTGCCGGGCCTGGAGCCGCTGGACGGCGGCGGCGTCGCCGCCCTGCCCTGGCGCTGGCGTCGTTGGCGGCTGTCGCGCCGGGGCCAGCCCGGCGCGCGGCTGCAGTTGATGAACGAGCTGGCGCGCCTCGGGCAGGCCCGGCGCGAGGCAGCCTGTGCCGCCCATCAGCTGGCCTTCGAGCAGCACCGCGGCGTGCTGGCCCTGCTGCGGCGGCCACGGCATGCCCAGCGCGCCCAGGCGCTGCTGCAGCAGTTCGCGGCGCTGGACTTGCCGGTGCGCTGGGTCGAGCCCTCGCAGGCGCGTGCCGTCGAGCCGGCGCTGAACGCCCAGCTGCCGCTCGAGGGCGCACTGCACTGGCCCGGGGGCGCCACGGCCAACGGGCGCCAGTACAGCCAGGCGCTCAAGGCGGCAGCACAGGGATACGGCGCCAGGTTCCTGCTGCAATGGGAGGTGGTCGCGTTGGCGGCGGGCCGAGCCTCGGGCGTGGAACTGCAGCTGGTGCGCTGCCACGAGTTCGCCGACACGATGCTGGCACCGCAGAGCGCCGGTGCAACCACCGTCCCGGACGACACGGCGCCAAGCTTCGACGCGGTGGTCGTCTGCAGCGCGCAGGCTGCGCGTCGCCTGCTCGGCCCGCGCGGTGCCGGACCGAAGGGGATGACGGCCGCCGTCCACTCGGTGACCGCACCGCTGCGCGACCCCAACGAGGCGGGCGAGGTCTACGCGCCACAGGGGGCCGTCGTGGATCCGGCCGGCCGGGTGGTCGTCAGCCGCATGGGCGATCGCATTCGCGCGGCCGGACGTGGCCGCCTCGGCCAGCCGCCACGGCGCCCCGACCCGGCCGCGCTGGCGCCGCTGTACCAGGCGCTCGAGGCGTGCTTCCCTGGTGCCGCACGCACCGCCAAGGCGCGGGCATGGGCCGGCGGGCAGACCACGACCGCCGACGGCCTGCCCGTCGTCGGCGCCAGCGCCTCGGCGGGCGTCTGGCTGCACTGGGGCCACGGCGCCAACGCCTGGTCCTGGGCCCCGGCGGCGGCGCGCCTGCTGGCCGACCAGATGGCCGGTCGGGCACCGGCGGTCGACCTCGCGCTGCTCGCGCCGTCCCGCCTGGGATAAGCTGGCTGACACGTCCTTCGACGGCCCGCCTGGCCGCGCCTGCCATGCCCCTGCGAACCCGCCGCCTGCTGCCCGGTGACGATCCCGGCCCGCTGTTCGACGCCGCGGCGAGCCGAGCGATCGAGCGCGCCGCACTGGCCGACGCCGCCCCCCATGCGCTGATCGAGGCGGCCGGGCTGGCGGTGGCCCGCCTGGCCCTGGCGTGGGCTCCGCACGCACAGCGGATCTGGGTCGCCGCCGGCCCGGGCAACAACGGCGGCGACGGCCTGGTGGCCGCCCGCTGGCTCCACCAGCTGGGACGAACGGTGCACGTCACCTGGCACGGCGACCCGCAGCGCCTGCCCGATGACGCGGCACATGCCTACCGCGCCGCCCGGCAAGCCGGGGTCGCGGTACAGCCGGGCGATGCCCTGCCCGCGTCTGGCGGCGCACTGCAGCCCGACCTCGCCATCGACGCACTGCTGGGTCTCGGCCAGCAACGTCCGCCCGAAGGCGCCATGGCGCACGCCATCGAGACGCTCAACGCGTGGCGCCGACAAGGCACCCGCGTGCTGTCGGTCGACCTGCCCACGGGCCTGTGCGGCGACACCGGCCGGCGCCTCGGCTCGGTGGTGGTGCAGGCCGATGCCACACTGGCGCTGCTGACCGCCAAGCCGGGCCTGTTCACCGCCGAGGGTCGCGATGCCGCGGGAGAGGTCTGGTGGGATGACCTCGGCGTGCAGCCCGATGCCCTCCCCACGGCCCGCCTGGCCGGCCGCATCGACGCGCAGCAGGCGCTGGAGCCGCGCCTGCGGGCGGCGCACGCGTCGCACAAGGGGCGCTTCGGCGACCTGTGGGTCGTCGGCGGCGCCACCGGCATGGTCGGCGCCGCCCTGTTGGCCGCCCGCGCCGGCCTGCGCGCGGGCGCCGGCCGCGTCTACCTGAGCGCCTTGTCCGAGCCGCCCATCGGCCTGCTGGCGGAGGCCCCGGAACTGATGCCGCGTCGGTGGGCCGAGGCACGCGCCCAGGGACTCGCCGACCACGCCACGGTGGTCTGCGGCTGCGGCGGCGGCGGCGAAGTGCGCCATGCGCTGCCCGAACTGATCCACCGGGCCAGACGGCTGGTGCTGGACGCGGACGCGCTGAACGCGGTGGCCGCCGATCCCGCACTGGCCACCCTGCTCGAGGCGCGTGGCCGTCGCGGGGCGACGACGGTGCTGACGCCGCACCCGCTCGAGGCGGCCCGTCTGCTCGCCACCGACATCGGCACGATCCAGGCCGGACGCCTGGCCGCCGCCCGGCGGCTCTGCGAGCGGTTCCAGGCCGTCGTGGTGCTCAAGGGTTCGGGCAGCGTGGTGGCCGCGCCCGGCGTGGTGCCAGCCATCGTGCCGACCGGCGACCCGCGGCTGGCCACCGCCGGCACCGGGGACGTGCTCGCCGGATGGATCGGCGGGAGCTGGAGCGGCCATGTCGACCCGATGCTGCACACCGCGCACCAGGTCGCCTGTGGCGCGGCCTGGCTGCACGGTCGGGCGGCCGAGCGCGCCGGCCTGGCGAGCCACCTGCCGCTGCCGGCCGGCCGGCTCGTCGACGCGATGGCCGAACACGCCGACGCGTTGCGCCCGGCCTGACCGGCCTGCCCGGCCTGCCCGGGCGCAGCCGGCCTCAGCGCTTGCCCCGCCGGGCGCGGGGCACGCCGGCAGCCTCCACCGCACGCTCCTGCCCCCCCTTGGACGACCCGCGGGAGCCGGCCGCGCGCGACGCGCCAGCCGCCCGCGACCGCTGGCCCGCGGCGGACGTCTTGGCCGTCTTGCCGGTCTTGTCCGCCTTCGCGCCGCGGGCGGCCTTGGCGGTCTTGGCGGCGCGCTTGTGGGCCCGGTCGGTCGACGCCACCTCCGCCAGGGCCTCGCTGGCACTCGCCGGCTCCGCGCGCGAGGCCGCCCGGCCGCGCGCCAGCAGGCGCTCGCCGTCGCCCTCGCGAACCATCCGGAAGTCGATCCGTCGGCCGTCGAGATCGACCCGGCTCACCTGGACCCGGACCCGTGCGCCGATCGCGTAGCGGATGCCGGTGCGTTCGCCGCGCAGCTCCTGCCGCGCCTCGTCGAAACGGTAGTACTCGCCACCGAGCTCGGTGATGTGCACCAGGCCGTCGACGTACAAGGCATCGAGCGTCACGAACAACCCGAAGCTGGTCACGGCACTGACGGTGCCGGCGAACTCCTCGCCCAGGTGCTCGCGCATGTAGCGGCACTTCAGCCAGGCCTCGACATCGCGCGAGGCCTCGTCGGCCCGGCGTTCGTTCGCGCTGCAGTGCGCGCCGACCGCCTCCCAGTGCTCCTGCTCGCTGACGTGCGGCTTGGCACTCTTGCCCCCCTTGCGCAGCTTGACGGCGCGCGTTCCCGCTTCAGCCAGTTCGCCGGTCGACAGGTGGTAGCGCTTGCGCGAGAGGATGGCCTTGATCACCCGATGCACCAGCAGGTCCGGGTAGCGCCGGATCGGGCTGGTGAAGTGCGTGTAGGCGCCGTAGGCGAGGCCGAAGTGGCCGCTGTTGGACGGCGTGTAGATCGCCTGCTGCATCGAGCGCAGCAGCATCATGTGGATCTGGCTCGCATCGGGGCGGTCCTGGGTCGCGTCGGCGATGGCCTGGAATTCGGCCGGCGTCGGCTCGTCGGCGATCGCCAGTCCGATGCCGAGCGCCCGCAGGTAGTTCTGCAGCGTCGTGCGCTTCTCGGGCGTCGGCCCCTCGTGGACGCGGAACAGCGCCGGGTGCTCTGCCGCCGCGATGAACTCCGCGGCGCAGACGTTGGCCGCCAGCATGGCTTCCTCGATCAGGCGGTGCGCGTCGGTCCGCACGCGTGGCACGATCTTCTCGATGCGGCCGTTGTCGTCGCAGACGATTTGCGTTTCCGTCGTCTCGAAGTCGATCGCGCCGCGCCGTGCACGCGCCTTCAGCAGCGCTCGGAACACCTCGTGCAGGTTCAGCAGCTGCGGCATCAGGTCGCGCCG
>JABLTH010045359.1_pt1 | contig 13347 bp, 12 predicted proteins | sample 7875711 | NCBI WGS metagenome assembly JABLTH01 (sample SAMN14941262, study PRJNA633318) | bioreactor metagenome | isolation source: bioreactor | place: China | collected 2019-03-05 | reverse complement strand
GGCGTTCGCGGCCGTCGCGATCCGCACGACGACGCGCGGCCAGCGCTCGGCGAGCGCCTTCATCAACGCAGGCGCGAGCGACGCCGCGACGGTCGGCAGCATGCCGATTTCCAGCTTCGCCGCGGCGGCTCCGCCCTCGCGCGCAAGCAGCCCGACCCCCTGCCGGAGCGCCAGCACGCACGCGTTCGCATGCGGCATGAACAGCTGCGCCTCGCGGGTCGGCTGCGCGCCCTGCCGGCCGCGCTCGAACAGCTTCACGCCGAGGATCGCCTCCAGTTCGGCGATCGTCTTCGAGACGGCCGGCTGCGTGATCGACAGGCTTTCCGCCGCCTTCTGCACGCCGCCCAACTGCGCGACCGCGAGAAAGCACTGCAGGTGCCGGAACTTGACGCGGCCGTCGGCGATACGGTTATTCATAACGAGTGGTTATGCGATTGACGATGAAACGCCATTTTGCATAACTTTCCGGATCACCCCAAGCGTTCGACGAGGCATCACGCGCGACGCCGCAGAGCCTGGAAACCGGCCGGCTCCCACATCCGCTTCGCGATCAGCAAGCTCGTCCCGTGCTTCTGCGCGAGCGGGGCGGACGACGATTCCGCATGCAGCGCGGCCGCCTTGCTGCGCAGCCGGCGCAACTCCAGTTCGAGCTCCGCGGCGGCGGCCTCCGTCAGCATCCCCTGCGAGAACGTCATCGTCTCGCCCTCGCCGTCGAAGCGGCTGTCGAGAAAATCGCCGAGCGCGTGCGCATGGAAATAACGGCGGATCGGCCCGCCGGGCAGCCAGTCGAAATCGCGCGCGACGCGCACGCGAATCCGGTCACCCGGCAGCAGCGCGACGACGTTCATCCGGTCGAGCATCAGCAGGTATTTCACGCACTCGGCCTGGGTCACCTGATAGGTCGACACGATGTCCTGCACGGTCCAGTAGTTGATCGCGCAGACGGCAACGAGCAGCAGTTTGTCGTCCGACACGAGCAGCGCCTCCTGCTGCTCGGTCAGCACACGCAGCCTCGGCGCCGACGCGGAAGCCTCCTGCACGAGCTCGGCGAGCGTATAGCCGAGCAACTGGGCGATCTCCACGACACGCTCCAGCGTGAAGCGGCCGCTGGCGAACAGCCGCTTCACGCTCGTCTCGGAGACGTCGAGCGCCCGCGCGACGTCGCGGTAGGTCATGCCCTGCGCCTTCAACTGGCGCTTCAGCATGTCGATGAGTTGGGCGGTTTCGGTCATTTTGGTATCGAAAAATGATGCTCAAGGTCAGATATTAGGCTACCTGCGCACGCAAATGAACACTTTCGGATACTTGTCTGCATAATCCGCTCCGTGCTGTCACTGAACGACGGAGCCGAAATGACCACCCGAACCGAAACCGCCGCCTACGAATCGCGCCACACCGCCCCGCGTGATGCACGCGACACGGATCGCACGATGCCGCTCGCCACGATCCGCACGCTGGCCGCCAGCGCGCACGTCGGGGATCTCGTGTTCATCCGCGTGCCGGCGAGCGCGCCGCGCGACGCAGCGGGCACGACAGGCACGACGGGCACGTGGGCCAATCGCTTCGGCATCGTCGTCGATACGTCGGGCGACGAGCCCGTGATCGCCGAATCCGGGTTTGCGTGGACGAAGCTCACGCCGCTGTCGCGCTTCGTCGCCCGTACCGACGGCGGGCGTATCGCGCTGGCACGCCGCGTCGCGGCACCGACCGCCGACGCGCAACGCCGGGTGCATGCAACGGCGGAACAGCGGATCGACGCGCTGCTCCGCAACCGCTTCAACCTGCGGACGCGGCGCGCGTTCTGCGCGGACTACGTGAGCGACGTGCTCGGCGCCGACCGGGACGCGACACCGGCGGCACTGCTGCGCGGCGGCACGCTGTCACTCGAATTCGACGGGATCGTGTTCGATCCCGGCCGTCAGTCATGAAGGGCGGGCTCAGGGAGACCGGATAACAACAAGAACGAAAACACAAAAATCAGCGACGGGCTGGCTGGAGGGCCGTGCACGGGGTCGTCACCGACGACGCGAAGCCCGATCGCTTTTTCCGCCGGACAGGCATCCTGTCCGGCGGAATTTTCATTGGCGCGCCGAACATAACGAACAGTTATGCGATTCGCGAAAAAAGGTCATTTTGCATAACTTTCCGGATTGGCTAAAGTCCTGCCATCCACTTCGCGAAGTACCTATCAGGAGACGCCCGATGGATTCCCCCACGATCCTCACGCCGCGCGACTGGCCGTCGCATCCGGCCTATATCCACCCCGAGTACCGTTCGTCTGTGAAGCGCGGCCCGACCCGCCCGCTGATCCCGCTGAAGGAGAAACTGCGCGACCAGTACGCGCCCGTCTACGGCGCCGAGGATCTCGGCGCGCTCGACCACGACCTGACGAAGAACGCCGTGAAGAACGGCGAGCCGCTCGGTGAGCGCATGGTCGTCACGGGCCGCGTGCTCGACGAAGGCGGCAAGCCCGTGCGCAACACGCTCGTCGAGGTGTGGCAGGCGAACGCCGCCGGCCGCTACGTGCACAAGGTCGACCAGCACGACGCGCCGCTCGACCCGAACTTCCTCGGCGCGGGCCGCTGCCTGACCGACAACGAAGGCCGCTACCGCTTCCTGACGATCAAGCCCGGCGCGTATCCGTGGGGCAACCATCCGAACGCGTGGCGCCCGAATCACATCCATTTCTCGCTGTTCGGCGATTACTTCGGCTCGCGTCTCGTCACGCAGATGTACTTCCCCGGCGACCCGCTGCTCGCGTACGACCCGATCTTCCAGGGCACGCCCGAGGCCGCGCGCGATCGCCTGATCTCGCGCTTCTCGATGGACATCACCGAAGAAGGCTATGCGCTCGGCTACGAATTCGACATCGTGCTGCGCGGCCGCGACGCTACCCCGATGGAGCGCTGAACCATGACGACGCTGAAGCAAACCCCTTCGCAGACGGTCGGCCCGTACTTCGCATACGGCCTGTGCCCGCAGCAATACGGCTACGACCTGAAAAGCCTGTTCACGCCGACGATCGCCGCGGCACACGCCGAAGGCGAGCACGTGCTGCTGGTCGGCCAGGTGTTCGACGGCGACGGCAACGTCGTTGGCGACGCGGTGCTCGAATTCACGCAGGTGGACAGCGCGGGCCGCTACCCCGCGTCGCGCGACGACATCGCGAAATCCGGCTTCACGGGCTTCGCGCGGGTCGGCACCGGCACCGATGCGCAGCAGCGCTTCGTCGTCGAGACGGTGAAGCCGGGCCGCCTCACCGCCGGCGAGGCGCCGCACATCAACGTGACCGTGATGATGCGCGGGATCCTCACCCATGCGTTCACGCGCGTGTATTTCGACGACGAAGCCGCCGCGAACGCAGCCGACCCGGTGCTGAACGCAGTGCCCGCCGAGCGTCGCGCGACGCTCGTCGCGAAACGCGACGCGCAACCGGGCCGCCCGGTCGTCTACCGCTTCGACATCCGCATGCAGGGGCCCGACGAAACGGTGTTCTTCGACGTGTGACGCGAGCCGGCGCACACCGGCTTCGCCCGCTACCGCAACGCCGCGTGGCGCGATACCGACAGGCATCGCGCCACGCGGCGTTTTTCGTGTTCAGGCGCCATCATTCGATGCTGCGACGCAGCGCGCCAGGCCACGGGCATCGATGCCCGGCGTCAGGGGCTGCCGCCCCCGTATCGAACGCGCGATTGAAACGCATGCTGCGACTGCACATGAATCGTCGCCCCGGCAGGATATCGTTTGCGCGTTATGCGGCGTATGCTGCGTTATCCGCAACACTCAAACGGAATTAAATCAGGATCGGCAATAATTACGCATGCCATGCGCGACATCGGCCCACCGGGCCATGCGCGCATTTTTTCTGACCGGGTGCCTTTAAGCGCGTCTGACCGAAGTTGGCAGACGCGTATTTTTTTGCGGAGACCCGCACATCGGCGTGGTGCCGCGGATGCCTTCCGGTCAGCGCCGAATCTCCAGATAGCGGCTCGGCGTATCGCCCAGAATGCGGCGAAACGCCGACGTGAACGCGCTGGCGCTCGCGTACCCGAGATCGAGCGCGACGCGCGTGACCGGCTGCCCGTCGCTCAGGCGGGCGATCGCCGCGAGCATGCACACCTGCTGGCGCCATGCGGCAAAACTCACGCCCGTCTGCGCGCGAAACTGCCGCGTGAACGTGCGCCGGCTCACGCCGGCATCGGCGGCCACCTGGTCGAGATCGGCCGCGATCGACGGCGACGCGAGCAGGTGCCGGCACACCTTCGCCAGCCTCGCGTCGGCCGGCAGCGGCGCATGCAGCGACAGGCGCGGCATCGTCGCGATTTCCGCGACCAGCAGCGCCATCAGCTTGCCCGCGCGCCCGTCGACGTCGTACAGGGCCGGCAGGTCGATCGCATCGTCGATCAGTTGCCGCAGCAGCGCCGATACGCCATAGACGCCGCATTGCTCGGGCAGGCCCGCCTCGAGCGCGGCGTCGCCGGACACGAACGTGTTGAGCATCGTGACCGGCCCGGTCATCGTCATTTCGTGCCGCACGCCGGCCGGCACCCAGCACGCGCGCTGCGGCGGCACCAGCCAGCGCCCGTGCGGCGTCGACACGCTGATCGTGCCGCGCGACGCGAACGCGAATTGCCCTCGCACGTGCGCGTGTTCCGGAAACGTCGTACCCGCCGCGTAGTCGTTCGCGGTCACGACCACGCTTCGCGGAATGTGTTCGTAGGGATCTAGCAGCGTATTTCTCACGGCCCGAATTCCATCATCAATGACCCGATATCGAAGGCGGGTCTCCTTCGCGCGATCTACGATCCGCTCCACCCCTTGCGCGACCTCGCGGCCGCAAGACCCGTCGGCCTGATCGGCCGGATTACCACTGCATCGGAGCGGACATGCCGAATACGTTTCATCGCGTGGGGGACGGCCCCCACCCTGTTCTTGTACTGCCCGGCTGGTTCGGCGACGCCCACGCGTTCGAACCCGTCGAGGCGTGGCTGTCGCGTGAGCGTTTCAGCTATGTGTTCATGGACTACCGCGGTTACGGCCGCATGCGCGACACAGCCGGCGACTACACGATCGACGAGATCGCCGCCGACGCGCTCGCGCTTGCCGACGCACTCGAATTCCCGACCTTCAGCGTCGTCGGCCACTCGATGGGGGCGATGGCGGCCGAGAAAATCGCCGTCATCGCGCCCGACCGGGTGCGCGCGCTCGTGCCGGTCACGCCCGTGCCTTGCGGCGGCCTGCCGTTCGACGCGGAGAAACGCGCGCTATTCGAGCGGGCCGCCGACCACGTCGCCGATCGCCAAACCATCATCGATCGCAGCACCGGCGGCCGGCTGCCCGCCGCCTGGGTCGCGTGGAAAGCCGCGTATTCGGCAGCCCGTTCGTCGCCGCCGGCGTTCGGCGCGTACTTCCGCGCGTGGGCCGATACGGATTTCAGCCACGAGATCGCCGGCACCCATCCGGTGAAAGTGCTGATCGGCGAGCACGATCCGGCGTTCGACGCGGCGCTGATGGCCCGCACTTACCTGCGGCGCTACCCGCTCGCCACCGTCGACGTGTTGCGCAATGCGGGCCACTATCCGATGAACGAGACACCGCTCGCGCTGGTCGCGGCCATGGAAACGTTCCTGCTTGCCGTGACAGCGAGCCCTGCAGCCGCCCATTGACCGGTCGCACGCCGGCGACATCGCCGCGGCACGCATCACCGCAGCATGAACGACATCGCAGACAGGCTGTTCAACGTGCGCACCACGTGCTCGACCGAAGGCCCGTCGAAGCGCAGCGTCACCGCATCGACGCGCTCCAGCGACGGCAGCACGCAGAACAGGTCGGCCAGCGCCGCCGTCTGCACGCGCAACGTGCAGGCGGCCGGCGCGGGGCGGCGGGCACCGGCGCGCACGCCTGCCGACAGTGCCTGCGCGACCGTCGCGCGCGCAGCGGCTGCGATCCGCGCACACGACGCGGCGGGCGTGAGCGTATCGCCGCTCGATGCGCCGCCGGCCGTCTTGACCGTCTCGACATGCGCATCCGGAAACAGCGGCTGCGTTTCTTCCGCGAACACGTCGTCGCCGGAGGCCAGCGCGACGTGCGCGCCATATTCGCGGGCCAGCGCGCCGTACAGCCCGGCTTCGCCGAGCTCGACGCCGTTCAGCCACACCTGCGTGAACGCGAAGCTGTTGATCGTGTGCGCGAGGATGCCGCGCGTCTGCGATTTCGCGTGATAGCCGATCATGAACACGAGGTCGGGCTGCTGTTCGAGGCCCGCCATCATCCCGAGCGTGCGCGGCTTGCCGAGCACGACACGCGCACGCGCATCGAGCCCGTCGGGCAGCAGGTTGCGGAAACCGCCGTGCGAATCGTTGACCCACACGGCCTGCGCGCCGCCCATGAACGCGCCTTCGATCGCCGCATTCGCCTCGGCGGTCATCCAGCGCCGCGCGCGTTCGTATTCCGGATTGCCGGCGCGCGTCTGCTCGGTGGCGAACACGCCGGCGACGCCTTCGATGTCGGTCGAAATCAGGATCTTCATGACTGGATAAGACGTCCTTCGTGGCCTTCGTTGAACAGGCGATCGAGATCGGGCACCGCGTCGCGCAGCGATTGCCGCACGTGACCGTCGCGCCCGGCCACCGTCACGGCCTGCAGCAACGCATCGGCGATGGCGTGCTCGACGCTTTCGGCGGCCGCCATGAACAGCGGATCGAGCGCCGCATCGGCGACGAGGGCCGGCAGCGCGATGGTCGACGCGTCGTGCGCGATCGTGTAGGCGGTGGAGAAGGCGAGCGCGATGTCGCCGCTGCCGTGCCCGTACACCGAACCCGTGCGGGCCAGTCCCGCGCCCGCACGGCGCGCGAGCCGCGACAGTTGCCGCGCGTCGAGCGGCGCATCGGTGGCCAGCAACAGGATGATCGAGCCCTGCTCGGGTGGTGCCGCGTGCGCGGCCTCGGCCGCCCGCCGTTGCGCGACGATGCGCCCGAGCGGCACGCCGCCGAGCGTCAGCATCGGCAGCCGGCCGAAATTCGCGAGCACGAGTGCGCCGACCGTATAGGGCCGGCCGGCCGCGACCGCAACGCGCGACGCCGAACCGATCCCGCCCTTCAGGTCGAAGCACGACATCCCGCGCCCGGCCCCCACCGCGCCGCGCGCGACGTCACGCGACGCCGCGCGGCACGCGTCGTCGTAATGCGCGGCCGTGACCGCGAACGCCTGGATATCGTTCAGATAACCGTCGTTGCACTCGAACACGAGCGGGTTGACGGTCGGCCAGTCGCGGCCGATCTGCGGATTCGCCGCGATCGCCGCGCGGATCTGCGCGTGCGCGAGCGCGCCGACGCCGAACGTATTGGTCAGCGCGATCGGCGTCTCGAGCGTGCCGAGCTCGTCGACCTGCACGAGCCCGACGCTCTTGCCGAAGCCGTTGATCACGGCGGCCGCGGCCGGCACCTTGCTGCGGTACACGTCGCCCGGATGCGGCTTCACGACGGTCACGCCCGTCTGCACGTTGCCGGCATCGAGCGTGCAATGGCCGACCGTCACGCCCGGCACGTCGGCGATCGTGCCGCGCGGCCCTGCCGGCAGCGCTGCCGTCCACATCGGTGCGATGCGCATCAGCGGCGCTCCAGCTTCGGATCGAGCGCGTCGCGCAGCCCGTCGCCGAGCAGGTTGAACGCGAGCACGGTCAGGAAGATCGCGAGGCTCGGGAAGATCGCGATGTGCGGCGCCGTCACCATGTCCGCGCGCGCCTCGTTGAGCATCGCGCCCCACTCCGGCGTCGGCGGCTGCGCACCGAGCCCGAGGAACGACAGGCTCGCGGCGGTGATGATCGACGTGCCGATCCGCATCGTGAAGTAGACGACGACCGACGACACGGTGCCCGGCAGGATGTGCCGCATGATGATCGTCCAGTCCGACGCGCCGATGCTGCGCGCGGCCTCGACATAGGTCATGTGCTTGAGCATCAGCGTGTTGCCGCGCACGAGCCGCGCGAACGCCGGGATGCTGAAGATCGCGACCGCGCAGATCACGTTGACCATCCCGTTGCCGAGGATCGCGACCACGCCGATCGCGAGCAGGATGCCCGGGAACGCGAACAGCACGTCGGCCACGCGCATCGTGATGCGGTCCCACCAGCCTTCGTAGTAGCCGGCGAGCAGCCCGAAGAACGTGCCGATCACCGCGCCGAGCGCGACGGAGAAGAAACCGGCCGCGAGCGAGATGCGCGTGCCCGTGATGATCCGGCTGAAGATGTCGCGGCCGAGCGAATCGACGCCGAACCAGTGCACGGCCGACGGCCCCGCGTTCAGTGCGTCGTAGTCGAAATAGTTCTCCGGATCGAACGGCACGACGTGCGGGCCGACGAACGCCAGCACGACGAGCGCCAGCACGAAGCCGCCCGCGACGAGCGCGACGGTCTGCTTGCGGAACTTGCGCCAGAATTCGCGCCACGGCGTGCGGATCGCGGTGGGTGCGGCCGGCGCCGCGGTCTGGACAGTCGCGTTCATGCGCGCCTCACTTGAACCGGATGGTCGGGTTGATGACCGCGTACAGCACGTCGACGGTCAGGTTGATCAGGATGAATTCGAGCGAAAACAGCAACACGATCGCCTGGATCACGGGGTAGTCGCGCATCGTCACGGCATCGACGAGCAGGCGCCCGAGCCCCGGCCAGTTGAACACGACCTCGACGACGATCGAGCCGCCGAGCAGGAAGCCGAACTGCAGCCCCATCATCGTGACGACCGGGATCATCGCGTTGCGCAGGCAGTGCTTGAGCACCACCATCGGCTCATGCACGCCTTTCGCGCGCGCGGTGCGCACGAAATCCTCGTTCAGCACCTCGACGAACGACGCGCGCGTGAAGCGCGCCATCACGGCCGCAACCGCGGCGCCGAGCGTCAGCGACGGCAGCACGTAGCTCCGCCACGAACCGTCCGGCACGACGGGCAGCCAGCCGAGCTTCACCGAGAAAATTTCCATCAGCAGCATGCCGAGCGCGAACGCGGGAAACGAGATGCCCGACACCGCGAGCGTCATGCCGAGGCGGTCCGGCCAGCGGTTGCGCCACACCGCCGACGCGATGCCGATCGCCATGCCGAAGGCCGTCGCCCACGCCATGCTGACGAGCGTCAGCATCAGCGTCGGCATGAAGCGTTCGCCGATCTCGGTCGATACCGGCCGCTTGCTGCGGGTCGACAGGCCGAAATCGCCGTGCGCGATCTTCACGAAGAAGTTCACGAACTGCGCGGGCAGTGGCTGGTCGAGGCCGAGATCGGTGCGCACCAGCGCGACCGTCGCGTCGTCGGCTTCGGGCCCGGCCGCGAGCCGCGCCGGGTCGCCCGGCAGCAGGTGGACGAACAGGAACACCAGCACCGCGACGATCGCGAGCGTGGGCAGCAGGCCGAACAGGCGTTTGACTAGAAAATTCAGCATGGGGCACCGATCGAATCAGCGTGCCGGCGGCTTGCACCGCCGGCACCGCGTGGCGGACGAACCGCCGTCATCACCACTGTCATTTCAGCGAGATTTCGTCGAAGTTGAACGAGCCGTCCGGCATCACGTACGCACCCTGAAGCCGCTTGCTGCGCGCATACACGATCTTCTCCTGCACGAGGAAGATCCACGGCGCATCGGCCCAGATCTGCTTCTGCGCATCGGCGTAGAGCTCGGCCTTCTTCGAGCGGTCGACCGTCTCCAGTGCCTTCGAGAGATCGCCGTCGACCGTGTCGTTCTTGTAGTACGCGGTATTCAGGAGCTTCGGCGGCGCCGACGCGCCGGCGAGCAGCGGCGTGATCGCCCAGTTCGCCTCGCCGGTCGACGACGACCACCCGATGTAGTACATCCGCACCGGCGCCTTCGCCGGATCCGGCGCGCTCTCCACCTTCGCGACGCGCTCGCCGGCTTCCAGCGCCTGCACCTGCACCTTCACGCCGACCTGCGCGAGCTGCTGCTGCACGAACTGGATCGCCTTCTGCGACGTCGAGTTGTTATAGGCGGACCACAGCGTCGTCTCGAAGCCGTTCGGGTAACCGGCCTCCTTCAGCAGCGCGCGCGCCTTCGCCGGGTCGTACGGCCCCGGGCCCGGCTTCGTCGCATAGTCGACGCCCTGCGGCACCACGCCGGTGGACGGCGTCGCGAAGCCGGCAAACGCGACCTTCGCGAGCGCTTCCTTGTTCACCGCGTAGTTCAGCGCCTGGCGCACCTTCGGGTTGTCGAACGGTTTCTGCTGCAGGTTCAGCGACACGTAGCGCTGGACGATCGACGGCCGCTCCACGACGTCGACCTTCGGGTTGCCCTTCAGGTCGGCAGCCTGCTCGAACGGAATGCGGAACGCGAAATCGGCCTCGCCCGTCTTGATCAGCGCCGCGCGCGTGTTGTTGTCGACCACCGGCTTCCAGTCGATCGCGTCGATCTTCGGGTAACCCTTCTTCCAGTAGCCGGCGAACTTCTTCACCTTCAGGTCGTCGGTCTGCTTCCATTCGACGAACTCGAACGGCCCCGTGCCGACCGGATGCAGCGCGATGTCGCGGCCCCACTTCTTCAGCGCGGCCGGCGAGATCATCACGGCCGACGGGTGCGCGAGCGTGTTGATCAGCGCGGAGAACGGCTCGCGCAGCGTGATCTTCACCGTGTACGGATCGACCACTTCGGTCTTCTCGATCACGCGGAACATGTTGTAGCGCTTCAGGTGGTTCGCGGGATCGGTCACGCGGTCGAAGTTCGCCTTCACGGCCGCCGCGTTGAAATCGGTGCCGTCATGGAACTTCACGCCCTGGCGCAGCTTGATCGTGTAGGTCTTCGCATCCGGGCTCGCGTCGTAGCCGGTTGCCAGCACGTTGACGAGCTTCATGTCCTTGTCGAAGCCGAACAGCCCCTGGTAGAACGACTTGACGACGGCCTGCGACACCGTGTCGTTCGCGTCGTACGGGTCCATCGTCGTGAACGTCGAATCCACCGCCATCACCGCGGTCTGCTGCGCGAACGCGGGCACCGCGGCCGACAGCGCGAGCGCGCCGGCACCCGCTGCGAGCAGTGCGCGTGGACGGAACATCGGGAACGAATACGGCTTGTTCATCTTGCTGGGCTCCTGTGGGTGATTCGATAACGCGTGGTGAGAGTCGCGGCGGGACGGCGCCCGCTCGGGGAAAATGCGTCGTTGCCTCGCTCGTGCGCAGCTGCGGTCCATGGCAACCTGCGCGCGTTCAGTACGCGCCGCCGACGCGGTGCGTCGCGACGTAGTGATCGGGGCCGACCGCGACGAGCGGCGCGACCACCGGCTCGTCGCCGGCCGCGCGGATCGGGCTCGGGATTTCGTCCGCCGCGAGCTGGCGTGGGGCGTGCCGGCGCGCGGGGTCGGCCACCGGCACCGCGCTCATCAGCTTCTTCGTGTACGGATGCTGCGGCGCCTCGAACACCGCGCGGCGCGGGCCGATCTCGACGATCTGGCCGAGATACATCACCGCGACACGATGGCTGATGCGCTCGACGACGGCCATGTCGTGCGAGATGAACAGGTACGCGACGCCGAGTTCGCGCTGCAGGTCGAGCATCAGGTTGACGATCTGCGCCTGCACCGACACGTCGAGCGCCGACACCGATTCGTCGGCGATCACGACCTTCGGGTTCAGCGCAAGCGCGCGCGCGATCGCGATCCGCTGGCGCTGGCCGCCCGAGAATTCATGCGGATAACGACGCGCGGCCTCGGGCGGCAGGCCGACCTTGTCGAGCAGCCAGTCGACCCGCGCCTGCGCGTCGCGGCCGCTCGCGACACCGTGCACGAGCAGCGGCTCCATGATCGAGAAACCGACGGTCAGGCGCGGGTTCAGCGATGCGAACGGGTCCTGGAAGATGAACTGGATGTTCCGGCGCAGCGCCTGCAGGTCGGGGCCTTTCAGCGCACTGATGTCGCGGCCGTCGAACTCGATCGAGCCGCTCTGCGATTCGACGAGGCGCAGCAGCGAGCGGCCGGTGGTCGACTTGCCGCAGCCCGATTCGCCGACCAGCGCGAGCGTCTCGCCCGCGCGCAACTCGAAGCTCACACGCTCGACCGCATGCACGTATTGCGACACGCGGCCAAACACGCCGCTCTTCACCGGGAAGCGCGTCACGAGATCGCGCACGCGCAGGATCGGCGACGCGGATCGATCGAAGCCCGGCTGCGCATCGTCGTTCGCCGCCGGTGCGGGCGCCGATGCGGGCACCGGCGATGCCGCCGGTGCTGTCGTGTTTGCGCCCTCCACCTTCAGCAGCGGGAATTTCTCGGGCGCGTCGGTGCCCTGCATCGAGCCGAGCTTCGGCACGGCCGCGAGCAACGCACGCGTGTAGCGATGCGCGGGCGCCGCGAAGATGCGATCCGATTCGCCCTCCTCGACCTTCTCGCCGCGATACATCACGAGCACGCGGTCGGCCACTTCGGCCACCACGCCCATGTCGTGCGTGATGAAGATCACGCCCATGTTCATTTCGTCCTGCAGCCCGCGCACCAGTTGCAGGATCTGCGCCTGGATCGTCACGTCGAGCGCGGTCGTCGGCTCGTCGGCGATCAGCAGCGCGGGCCGGCACGACAGCGCCATCGCGATCATCACGCGCTGCCGCATCCCGCCCGACAACTGGTGCGGATAAAGCGCGAACACGCGGCGCGCCTCCGGAATGCGCACGAGTTCGAGCAGCCGCAGCGTCTCCGCGCGCGCTTCCGATGCACTCTTCGACTGATGCAGCGCGATCGCCTCGCTGATCTGGTCGCCGACCGTAAACACCGGGTTCAGCGACGTCATCGGCTCCTGGAAGATCATCGCGATGTCCGCGCCGCGAATGCCGCGCATCGTCGCACCGCTTGCCTGCGCAAGATCGACGAGCGCGCCGCCGCGCCGGCGGAACGCGATCCGGCCGTTCGTGATCGCGCCGCCGCCGTGTTCGACGAGCCGCATCAGCGCGAGCGACGTGACCGACTTGCCCGAGCCCGATTCGCCGACGATCGCGAGCGTCTCGCCGCGATCGACGTGAAACGACACGTTGCGCACCGCGTCGAACGTCGCGCCTTCGCGGCGGAACGTGACCGACAGGTCGTCGACGGCCACCACGCGCTGCTCGGGCAGCACCAGGCCGGACGGGTTACGGCTCGAAGTCATCGTGGCTCTCCTCTTCGTGCTGGCCGGGATCAGGCGGTGTCGTCGTCGCGATAGATGCCGACCACCGGCGCTTCACCGACGCGCGCGTAACCGCGGTACATCCCTTCGGTGTTGAACGGCATCGCGACGTTGCCCTGCGCGTCGACCGCGATGATCCCGCCGCGGCCCGCAAGGCGCGGCAGCTTGTTCATCACGACGTCGTGCGCGGCATCGGCGAGCGACG
>JABLTH010029332.1_pt1 | contig 13354 bp, 15 predicted proteins | sample 7875711 | NCBI WGS metagenome assembly JABLTH01 (sample SAMN14941262, study PRJNA633318) | bioreactor metagenome | isolation source: bioreactor | place: China | collected 2019-03-05 | reverse complement strand
TCATCGCGCAGGCGCGCATCGCCGGCCTGTTGCGCCAGCGGCACCCCGCGCAGTGGAAGATCATCGCCGAGACCGAGCGTGGCAATCCTGGTCCGTTCGGCATCTGGATGCGGCTGCAGCTCGCCTTGCGCTCGCCCATCCTGCCCGCGCTGGAGGATGCGTCCATCACCCGCTGGCGACGCGTCTGGCGCTACTGTCCCTGGGGCGCCTGGCTATGCTGGTTCGCCGCGCTGGGACTGCAATGGATGGCCCGCTGAAGCCGATCCGCTTCTTCACCTATCGCCCTAGGCGGCCAATCGCACCGCTAATTCCCTGACCGCAGGAGTCACCTCATGCAGCTGGACCTGAGCGGGCGTCATGCCCTGGTCTGTGGCGCTTCACAAGGCATCGGTCGCGCCGCGGCCATCGAACTGGCCCGCCTGGGCGCCAACGTCACTCTGCTCGCCCGTTCCGCCGAGACGCTCAAGGTCCTGGCCGACGAACTGCCGCGGCCCCATGCCTCCCAGCAACACCGCTGGCAGGCGGCCGACATGCTCGATACCGCGCGCCTGCTCACCGCCGCCACCGACGCCGCGGCGACCGAGCCGGTGCAGATCCTGATCAACAACCCGGGCGGCCCGCCCGGCGGCTCCGCTCACACCGCCGAAGCCGCAGCCTTCGAAGCCGCTTTCCGCCAGCACGTGCGGGCGGGCCAGGCCTTGGTGCAGGCGGTGCTGCCGGGCATGCGCAAGAGCGGCTACGGCCGCATCGTGAACGTGATTTCCACTTCGGTGAAGGAACCCATCCCCGGCCTGGGCGTATCCAACACGGTCCGCGCGGCCATGGCCGCCTGGGCCAAGACGTTGTCCGGCGAACTGGCCGCCTCTGGCATCACGGTCAATAACGTCCTGCCCGGCTACACCCGTACGGCACGCCTCGACGGGCTGCTGGAAGCGCAATCGGCCGAGACCGGCCGCAGCCGCGAGGAGCTGGAACGCGGCATGCTCGCCACGGTCCCCGCCGGACGTTTCGCCGAACCGGAAGAAGTGGCCGCGGTGATCGCCTTCCTGTGCACGCCAGCGGCGGCCTACGTCAACGGCGTGAGCATCGCAGTGGATGGCGGGCGTACGCGCGCGCTGGCCTGACGGGAACGGGAAACGGGGACCGGTTGAACCCCGCGGCACGGCGGGGCCTGCGCACCCCATACTTCCGCGTCCGGTGCATTCGAGCGCCGCGCGAATTAAGCTTTCCCGGATGCCCAGCCTGCGCCTCGCCAACCTGATCGACGGTCGCCTGCAGGCGCCGCGCCAGGACCGCTGGCTCGACGTGTTCGAGCCGGCCACCGGCACGGTTTTCGCGCATTGCCCCGATTCGTCCGCCGAGGACGTCGATCAGGCCGTCGGCGCAGCGCAGCGCGCTGCGCCAGCCTGGAGCGCGACCCCGGCCGAGCAGCGGGCACGCCTGCTGCATCGCCTGGCCGATCTGATCGAAGCGCGGCTGGAAGCATTCGCCGTACTGGAATCGCGTGACAGCGGCAAACCGCTGAGCCTCGCGCGCCATCTCGATATTCCGCGCGCCGTGAGCAATTTGCGCTACTTCGCCGCGGCGATCGTGCCCTGGAGCAGCGAATCGCACGCGATGGAGCTGGGCGCGATCAACTACACGCTGCGCCAGCCTCTCGGCGTGGTGGGCTGCATCAGCCCATGGAACCTGCCGCTGTACCTGTTCACCTGGAAGATCGCTCCCGCGCTCGCCTCCGGCAACGCAGTGGTCGCCAAGCCCTCCGAGATCACGCCCTGCACGGCGGCCCTGCTCGGCGAACTGAGCATCGAGGCAGGCTTGCCGCCTGGTGTACTCAACATCGTGCAAGGACGCGGGCCCAGCGTGGGCCAGGCCATCGTCGAGCACCGTGGCGTGAAGGCGATTTCATTCACCGGCAGCACGCGCACGGGCGCTTCGATCGCCGCCGCCGCCGCGCCGCAGTTCAAGAAGGTATCGCTGGAGCTGGGCGGCAAGAATCCCGCGATCGTGTTTGCCGATGCGGACCTCAGCGATGCCAACCTCGACACCATCGTGCGCTCCGGCTTCGCCAACCAGGGCGAGATCTGCCTGTGCGGTTCGCGCCTGCTGGTGCAGCGGACCATCTACGACGCGTTCCGCGAACGCTATCTGGCGAAGGTCCGCGCGCTGCGCGTAGGCGATCCGAGCGAAGCCGGCACCGATCTCGGCGCGCTCGTCTCACGCGAGCATTTCGACAAGGTCATGGGCTGCATCGCTCAAGCGCGCGCCGAAGGCGGACGCGTTGCCTGTGGCGGCGAAGCGCTCGCCCTGCCCGGCCCGCTGGCGGGCGACTGGTACGTGGCGCCGACGGTCATCGAGGGGCTCGGTCCCGACGCTGTCACCAATCAGCACGAGATCTTCGGCCCGGTGGTCAGCCTGATTCCGTTCGACGACGAGGACGAAGCCGTGGCGACCGCCACCGGTACCGGGTATGGCCTGGCCGCCTCGTTCTGGACCGGCGATCTGTCGCGCGCGCACCGCCTGGCCGCGCGACTGGACTTCGGCATCGTCTGGATCAACTGCTGGCTGCTGCGCGACCTGCGCACGCCCTTCGGCGGCACCAAGCAATCCGGCCTGGGGCGCGAGGGCGGCGTGGAGGCGCTGCGCTTCTTCACCGAACCCAAGAACATCTGCATCCGTTACTGACTGACATCCCGAGGCACCCCTTGAACCATTCACTACAAGACCTGATCGACAGCAACCGCCGCTGGTCCGCCAAGGTGCGCGGCGAGGATCCGCAGTTCTTCCAGCGCCTCGCCCAGCAACAGGCACCCAAGTACCTGTGGATCGGTTGCTCGGATTCGCGCGGTCCCGCCAACCAGATCGTGGGCCTGCCGCCGGGCGAGATCTTCGTCCAGCGCAACGTCGCCAACGTGGTCTCGCACACCGACCTCAATTGCCTGAGTACCATCCAGTTCGCGGTGGACGTGCTCAAGGTGGAACACATCCTCGTGGTCGGCCACTACGGCTGCGGCGGCGTGCAGGCGGTGCTGGACGACCGCCGCCTCGGCCTGGTGGACAACTGGCTGCGCCACGTCGCCGACGTCGCCCAGCACCATGCCGGCCTGCTCGCCTCACTGGACCTGATGACGCTGCGCAATACGCGCCTGTGCGAACTCAATGCGATCGAGTAGGTAGTCAACATCTGCCACACGACGATGGTGATGGACGCATGGGAGCGCGGCCAGAAGCTCTCCGTGCACGCGTGGTGCTACAGCCTGTTCGATGGACACGTGAACGACCTGGGCTTCCACGTCAGTTCGCGCGAACAGCTTCGCCCCGCCTACGACCAGGCCCTGCATCGCCTCACCACCGAACCGGTCGTGCCGCGATGAGCGACGGCGTGGTGCGCACTGACGCCGCGCCCGCGCCGGTCGGGGCCTACCCGCATGCGCGGCGCGTGGGGGGCTTGCTGTTCCTCTCCGGCGTGGGTCCGCGCATGCCCGGTGGCAATGCCGTTCCGGGCAATGTACACGACGCCGAGGGGCGCCTGATCAGCTACGACTTCGAGGCGCAGTGCCGCCAGGTGTTCGCCAATGTGCGCGCCGTACTGGAAGCCAGCGGCGCGCGCTGGCAGGACCTGGTCGATGTCACCGTCTACCTCACCGACATGGCTCGCGATTTCCCCGCGTACAACCGTCTGTACGCGGAGTACGTCGCCGGCGTCGACGCCTGCCGGACGACGCTGGGTGTCACCGCGCTGCCTACACCCATCGCCATCGAACTGAAGTGCGTCGCCGCACTGCCGACGGGCAGCTAGCCTCTCTCTGAAAAGAAGAAGCCCCGGCGGCGCGAGCCCCGGGGCTTCGATTCACCAGGCAGAGCGCTCAGGGCGACGTGGTGGTCGCCGGCATGGTGCTCTTCTTGGAGCTCTTGGAGCCCTTCGAGCCCTTGTGGCTCTTATGCGAACTCTTGGCGTGATGATGATGCGTCGCCGACTTGGTCGTCGGCGCCGTGCCCGTCTGCGGCGCGGCCGCGCCGTCCTGGGCGAACACCGATCCAGAAAGAGCCAAACCCGCGACGAGCAGGGAAGCGATGGCCAGTTTGCGCATGGGGAAGAACCTCGAAAACAGTATCGCCGCGGACCCGGCCGGAACCCGGCATCGCGGGCGGCGCGGCGACTTCACCTTGGCATGATCCACGTCGCGCGCAAACCGGAAAATTAGCGCGCCAAACGCATGCGGACGCCATCACCCGCTTGACTTTCAATAAGCGCGGATACGCTCGAAATTCCTTGCGCTCAATCCAGGCAGCGGCGCAGCAGTTCCAGAATGACCGGCTGCAGCCGCGCGGCTTTCGCCTCGTCGTACCCGAAGCTGTCCTCGTCCATGTAATTGAGCTGCGCCAGCTCCAGCTGCACCGCTTGCACGCCCTGTCCGGGCGACGCGTAATGCCGCGTGATGTAGCCGCCCTTGAAGCGCCCGTTGACGACGAAACTGTAGTCGGACTGGGCCTTCAGGCATTGAGCCAGCGCCTCCTGCAACCCAGGCGAGCAGCTCGCTCCATCCGCGGTACCCAGGTTGAGGTCGGACAAGCGGCCCTCGAACAGCATCGGCACCCGGCTGCGGATCGAATGCCCCTCCCACACCACCACTCGCCCATGCGCTTCACGCAACCTCGCAACTTCCTGCGCGAGTGCCTGGTGATAGGGTCGCCAGTAAGCGTTTATCCGCTGTTGAATTTCCGCGGCGCCGGGCTCCTGTCCGTCGAGATACAGCGGTTCGCCATCGAAACCGATGGTCGATACCAAACCCGTCTCGCGCTGCCCCGGATAAAGCGCATGGCCGTCGGAAGGACGATTCAGATCCACGACGTAGCGCGATGCGAGCGGGCGTATCACGCTCGCCCCGAGCGCTTCCGCCAGTGGCTGGTACAGGCGGCCCACATGCCAGTCGGTGTCCGGCGCGCGGCGCGCGGCGGGCCGCAGGCGCGCGGCGACATCGTCGGGGATGAAGCTGCCGTCGTGCGGCAGGCTGATCAGCAGCGGAGCGCTGCCCTGGTGCAGGCTGAAGGTATCCATCGGCAAAGTGTATCCGCAGCGGCGGATCGCACCGCGGACCAGGCCTCGTCAGGACATCAGCACGAGTTCTTCGGCTGAACTGGGATGTATCGCCACGGTGGCATCCAGATCGCGCTTGCACGCACCCATCTTCACGGCCACGGCGAAGCCCTGCAGCATCTCGTCCGCGCCCGGCCCGAGCACGTGCACGCCGGCCACGCGCTCATCCGCGCCGACGCAGACCAGCTTCATCACGCTCTGTCCATGCAGGCCGGCGAGGGACCATTGCATCGGCGTGAAACGGGTGCGGTACACCCGCACCGTATCGCCTAAGCGTTCGCGCGCCTGCGCCTCGGTCAGTCCCACCGCCCCCAGCGGCGGCTCGGCGAAAACCACGCTGGGCACGTCGTCGTAATCCAGCTTCGCTTCGTTCATGCCGCCGAACCAGCGATCGGCCAGGCGCCTCGCCGCCGCCACCGCTACCGGGGTCAATGCCAGGCGTCCGGTGACATCGCCCAGCGCGGCGATGCCAGGCACGTTCGTGTTCTGCCAGGCATCGGTGATCACATGGCCCCGGTCGTCGCACTGCACTCCCGCGGCATCCAGGTCCAGGCGCTCCGTGTTCGGCACGCGCCCCAGCGCCCATAGCACGGCATCGTATGGACCTTGCACGCCGCACAAGCCGTCGTCCAGCACGACGGCGTCGCCCTCGCGGCGGGCGCCGGCACGGCGAGCGCCCGTGGCCAGGGTGATGCCTTGCGCGCGCATATGCTCTTCCAGGCACGCGACCATCTCCGCATCGAACGTGCGCAGCAGGCGGTCGCGGACATGCAGTGTCACTTCGCTGCCGAGTGCGCGCATCAGGCCGGCAAACTCCACCGCGATGTAGCCGCCGCCCACGATCGCCAGGTGCCTTGGCCGTTCGCGCAGCGTGAACATGTCGTCCGACACCAGACCCAGGTCGGCGCCGGGCAACGCCGGGCGTTGCGGCCGCGTGCCGGTCGCGATCACGATCTGCGGCGCACGCAGTTCGGCGCCGCTTTCCGTGGCGACGGTATCGGGCGCCACGAAACGCCCTGCTTCGCGCAGCCATAGCACGCCGGCCGCGGCAAGGCGTTCCTCGTAGCGTTGCTTGATACCGTCGATATAAGCCAGGCGCCGCTGGCGGAAATGCTCCCAGTCCAATGCGCCTGTCGCGCCACCGAAACCGTACGGCCCGGCGAGCTGCATCGTGTGCGCGATCTGCGCGGCGAACCACAGCGATTTCTTCGGCACGCAACCCACGTTGACGCAGGTACCGCCCAAGGCACCCGGATCCAGCATCGCCACGCGCGCACCATGCCTGGCGGCGCGAAAGGAAGCGGCCAGTCCGCCGGAGCCGGCGCCGAGCACGATCAGGTCGTAGGTGTCGGCCATGCGGCGGCATTCCTCGCGATAAAGCGCCAAGCTAGCGGGCGCGGCTTTAAGCGCACGTCAACGACACGGGGGTCGCCTTCAGAGTGCGAAACGGGCCGGGGCATAAGGTGCAGGATCGATCGCCGGCGTGCCGCCCGCGGCCAGTGCGGCAATCAATTCACCGGTGGCCGCCGACATGCTCACGCCCAGCATGCCGTGCGCGGTGGCGAACAACAGGTTGGACCAGCGCGTGCTGGGACCGATGATCGGCACCTCGTCCATGCTCATGGGTCGCCAGCCCCACCATTCCTCCATCACTTCCGGCCCTTCGGGCTCGCGCAGCGCGGCAGCGGCGCCGCGACGCAGCGCATCGAGGCGGGTGCGGTTGAGGCCTTCCGCATAACCGGAGAACTCCATGGTGCTGCCCAGCCGGTAGCCGCTGCCCCAGGTGGTGACGCAGACGGCCGCTTCGCGCAGTACCAGCGCATGGCGCGGCGCCTGGGCCGGCCGCGTGTACGTGATCGAATAACCCTTTCCGGGCTGCATCGGCAGGCGCAGGTCCAGCAGGCGCCCCAGCAGCGGCGACCAGGCGCCGAGCGCCATCACCACACGATCGCCGCGGAACACGCCCCGCGTCGTGCGCACGTGCGACAGACGGCCGTCGTCCAGGCCGAACTGATCGATGCGCGCGCCGCTTTCGATCGTACCGCCCAGCTCGCGCACGCGTCGCGCCAGCTCGGCCGCATAGCGATGGGGCCGGAGTTGCGCATCGTCCGGATGAAAAAGTCCGCCGGCCACCCCGGGCAGCAAGGCGGGTTCCGCGGCTTCCACTTCATCGCCGCGCATCCGCCGCACTTCGATGCCGAGGCGGTCCAGCACCTGGGCGTGATGGCGCTCATCCGCCTCCAGCTGAGCGCGGCCGCGATAGACGTACAGCTCACCGCCGGGCACGAATTCGCAGTCCAGCCCCTCTTCGCGCACCAGCGTTTCCAGCAACCCGCGCGAGCGCTGCAGGATCGCCGAGCGCGCGACCGTGGCGCGCTCAAAGTCACGCCAGTTGCAGCGCCGCGCAAAGCCCAGCAGCCAGCGCAGGCGGGCAAGATCGGGGCGCGGATTGAGGTAGAGCGGCGCGTCGGCGCGGAACATGGAGCGCAGGGCCACGCCCACCATGCCCGGCATCGCCAGCGGCGCCGCGTGGCTCGGCGTGATGGTGCCGCAATTGCCATGGGAGCTTCCGCAACCGGGCGTGCCCTGCTCCAGTACGCGCACCGTGGCACCGGCCTTCAACAGGTAATAGGCACAGGCGAGGCCGATCACGCCGCCGCCAAGAATCAAGACATCGCTGCGGGAAGCATCCATGCCGGCTATTGTAGCGGCGCCAGGCCGCTTCCCCGCCGACCTGGCGCACGGAGGTGACGGCATGGACATCGACCGGAAAAGGCCGAGGCGGCACTTCGCCCGCCTTATCGGGCTCGCGCTCTGCGTCGCCGCGCAGGCGTTCCCTGTCGCCGCGGGCCAGGCGAAGCCGCCGGGCGACACACCCTCCCGGCGCGACATGTACGCCGAACTTCAGGCCTTGAAGAACGATCTCCAGCGCTATCGGCACCTGGTCGACGCGCTCCCGAGCCTTCCGCACGACGACCGCATCATGCCCTTGCAGCTGCTTGCGGCCGTGGAGGACCAGCTGGGCCTGTACAACGAAGCGATCCGCGACTTTCCGTTCGACAACCGCGTGAGCTTTTCCGGGACCTTGCCGCAGCCCGTGCAATGGCAGGCGAGCGACGCGGTCGACACGATCGCGAAACTCGCCGCCGGCCGCCGCATCGTGATGATCAATGAAGCGCACCACGATGCGCACACGCGCGCGCTCACCCTGGCGCTGCTGCCGCGCCTGCGCGCCGAGGGCTTCACGCATTTCGCGGCCGAAGCGCTGCACGACGCGGATGCCGATCTGGCCAAACGCGGCTATCCCATTACCGCCAGCGGCAGCCAGTACCTGAGCGAGCCTCTGTATGGAGAAATCGTGCGGCAGGCGCTGAAGCTCGGCTTCATCGTCGTGCCTTACGAATCCGACGCCAGCACGGCAGCCGAGCGCGAGGCCGGACAGGCACGCCAGCTGTACCGCAAGGTGTTTCAGGCCGACCCGAAAGCGCGATTGTTCATCCATGCCGGTTACGCGCACATCGACAAGGCACCAGGCAACCTCGGCACCGGCGTGAAGCCGATGGCGATGCTGCTGCGCGAACTCACGGGCTTCGATCCACTGTCGGTCGACCAGACGCGCTGGCGTGACGTCGGCGTCACCCTGGCCAACGATCCCTACCGGCAGCTCCTCGCGCTGTATCGTCCCGAGCGCGCGACGGTACTGACCCGCCGCGACGACGGCAGCGCATGGGCCGCCGATCCCTCGCGCCACGACGTGGACGTGCTGCTACCCGCCCCCGGCCACCTGCGACGACCGCGCTGGCTGAGCCTGGACGGCCAGCGCACCACGCGCCTGATGACCACCGACCTCTGCGCAGGCCACATCCCATGCGTGGTCGAGGCGCGCTACGCCAGCGAGGACGACGACGCCATCCCCGCCGACCGCTTCACCTTCCTTACGCCGGACGGTATGAGTTCGCTCTATCTGTATCCGGGCCAGTATCGGCTGCGCGCTTGGGACAGCGACGGCCGCACGCTGATGGAGAGGCAACTGGACGTCTCGCGTTGAGCGGTTTTGCTGCGGCGCTTTTGCAATTCACGCAGGCGTCCATCTAGCTTTCGCACTTCCACGGGGGAGAAGGGATTTCATGACATCGGGCCATGGGGTTTCGCGTTTCGGTGCGGCGTTCGCCTGTCTGATCGCGTTATTGTTCTGCGGGACGGCGCATGCCGGCGAGATCGCCCCCTCGACACGGGCGTTATTGAGAGACCTGAAGCCGCTGACGGACGATCTGGCCCGATACCGCTATCTGGCCGATGCCGTGCACAAGCTTCCGGAAGACCAGCGTCTGGTGGCCAGGCAGTTTCTGGCTACCACCGAAAGCGAATTGGGCATGTATCTGCAGGCACTGCGGGACTTCCCGATCGATAGCCGGAAGAACTACACCGATCCGCTCCCATCGCCCGGCGAATGGCAGGCCGTCGATGCCGCTTCGGCCATCGCCCGGCTCGCCGAAAGGCGCCAGCTCGTCGTCATCAACGAAGCGCACCACGATCCGCGCACGCGCGAACTTACCTTGGCGCTGCTTCCGCGCCTGAAAGCCGCCGGCTTCACGCACTTCGCGATGGAGGCGCTCGGCGATCAGGACACGGAGCTGGCCACGCGCCGATACCCTTTGCAAAGCAGCGGCAGCGAATACCTGCATGAGCCGCTGCTGGGCGAAATCGCGCGCAAAGCGCTGCAACTGGGATTCGTCGTGGTTCCCTATGAAGTCGACAGCGCCACTACCGAAGGCCGCGAGAGCGGCCAGGCCAAAAACCTCTATCAGCGCGTCTTCGCGGCACACCCGGATGCCCGCCTCTTCGTGCATGCCGGATACGCGCACATCGACAAGGCCAGCGGACGGCTGGGCAAAGCCGTGCCCATGGCGGCGGAGCTGGCGCGGCTGACGGGCATCGAACCCTTGTCGATCGAGCAGACGCAGTTCCGGGAAGCCAACCCCCGCGTACCGCATGCGGCCTACGATCAATTGGTGGCCAGTTTTCGAATCAGCGCACCGGTCGTGCTCGAGCGAAAGTCCACCATCGGTGACGCGCCGAAAGACCCGGCCGCTGAGCGTTTCTGGAGCGCCAATCCCAATTTGCACGACGTGTCGGTGATCCTGCCGCGCGACACGCATGCCGCTGGGCTCGCGCAGGCGGGGCAGGTCTATGCCCATCTGGGCGACGTCCTTACGCCGACCGCGCTGGCATCGGACGAAGGACAACGTCCGGATTGGCTCGGGCTCGGAGGGCAGCGCCGGCCGCTGCCGATCGACAGCGCGCTATGCGGCAAGACCCTCCCCTGCCTGGTCGAAGCCTTCTATGCGCAGGAGTCCGACCGGGCCGTCGCGGCGGATCGTTTCGCTTTCCTGCAATCGGACGTGAAGAGCGCGCTCTATCTGGTCCCCGGCAGGTATCGGGTCCGGGTACGGGACGCTGACGGCAAAGTGCTCAGTGAGCGCTCGGTCGAGGTAGCACGTTAGCGCCCCATGACCGGTCTCAAAGCAGCAGAGCCTCACTTGCACCCTCAAGACTTCCATCCAACCCATTGATTTGCTAGCCTCGCGCCGTCGTTTCGCCAGGGGAATTCCCATGCGCCAGGCTCCTGCCTCCCCGACCTTTCGCCTGTCAGCGGGGCCGCTCGCGCTGCGGCATGCGGTACTGGCGCTGATGCTCCTGCTGCTCGCGGCCTGTTCGAGCGCGCCGCGGCGTCCCCAGCCTACCTACAAGGAATCCCGCTCCTCGCTCGCGAACCTCCCGGCGCGCGCCCCCGAAGGCGCGGCGGGCACGGCCAACGATGTGCTGTTCCGCGCTATCGCGCTGGTGGGCACACCGTATCGCTGGGGCGGCAATACGCCCGACGGCGGCTTCGATTGCAGCGGACTGGTGGATTACATCTATCGGCAGGCGGCGGGGCTGCAGTTGCCGCGTACGTCGCGGGAAATGTCGGCGATGGACGGGCGCCGGGTGGGCACCATGAGCGACCTGATCAGCGGCGACCTGGTGTTCTTCGGCGGCCGCGGAGGCATCAGCCACGTCGGCGTCTACGTGGGCAAGGGACGCTTCGTGCACGCCCCCAACAGCGGTGGCACCGTGCGTCTGGACGACATCGACGGTCCCTACTGGAAAGACCACTTCGCCTTCGGCAAACGGCTGCTGGACTAGTCTCCCCCTCCGTCCCAACGCCCCTGGGCCGACATTCCATCGGACCATCTATCGCTATGATTGGAAAATTCAATTGTACACAATTAAATTTCACGCTTAAGGTGCGTGCCCATGAAGGACACCTCGCCTCCCTCGCTGCAGCTCGACCAACAGCTCTGCTTCGCGCTGTACGCCGCCTCGCGGGCCGTCACGGCCGCCTATCGGCCGCTGCTGGAAGAGCTCGGCCTGACCTATCCCCAGTACCTGGCCATGCTGGTGCTCTGGGAGCGGGACGGCCTGACGGTGCGCGAGCTGGGGCGCCGGCTGCAACTGGACTCCGGCACGCTGACTCCGCTGCTCAAGCGCCTGCAGCAAGCCGGGCTGGTCGATCGCCAGCGTCGCCGCAGCGACGAGCGCGAAGTGGAGATCCGCCTTACCCCCGAAGGCCGGGAAGTGCGCCTCCGGGCCGAGCAGATCCCTGCATGCCTCGCGGCCAGGCTTTGCCTCGGCCCCGACGACATGCGCCGCCTGCGCGACGAACTGAGACAGCTCGCCGCTCGGGTCACCCGCCCCAGCGACATCTCACCCCCAACCCGCTGACACCCACCCGCTACCCCACGAGGAACCCCCCTGAGCAACGGCACGATCAGCAAGATCCTCTACACCGCTACCGCCACCGCCCACGGCGGCCGCGAAGGCCACATCAAGAGCAGCGACGGCGTGCTCGACTTCGACCTGAAGGTGCCGAAGGAGTTCGGCGGCCCGGGCGGCGCCGGCAGCAATCCGGAGCAGCTGTTCGCCGCCGGCTATGCCGCCTGCTTCGAAGGTGCGGTGCGCTACGTGGCGCGCGAGCAGAAGGTTGCGCTGAAGGACGCATCCGTCACCGCGCAGGTCGGCATCGGCCCGCGTGAGCCGAGCGGCTTCGGCATCGCGGTGAAGCTGGACGTGAGCTTGCCCGGCATCGATCGCGAGGTCGCCCAGAAGCTGGTGGACACCGCGCACAATGACATCTGCCCGTACTCGCATGCCACGCGTGGCAATGTGGATGTGCAGATCACGCTGGCCTGATCGCGCGATACGGGTACACAAAAAGAACGTACGCAAAAAGAACACGGCGCCCCAGGGCGCCGTTTTCGCGTCGAATGGCGAAGAAGCCGCTCAGTGCGCTTCGGCACCCGGCGGATGCGCGTGGCCGTGCTGAATCTCTTCCTCGGTACCGTCGCGAACCTCGTTGATGGTCACGTCGAAGTGCAGCGTCTTGCCGGCCATCGGATGATTGAGGTCCACGTCGACGGCGGTCATGCCGACCTTGTGCACCGTCACCGCGCGGGGACCGCCCTGCTTGAGGGCCAGCACGGTGGTGTCGCCGACCTTCAGCTTGGCGCCGTTCTGGAAATACTTCTTCGGCACGCGCTGGATCTGGCCTTCCTGGCGCTCGCCGTAGCCCTCCTCCGGCGTCACTTCGACCTGCAGGCTCTCGCCGGCCTCATGGCCTTCCAGCGCCTTTTCCAGACCGGGGATCAACTGGCCGTGGCCCAGCAGCACCCAAAGCGGCTCGTTGCGATCGCGCGAGCTCTCCACCTTCTCGCCGTCCACCGTCAAGGTGTAGTGGAGCGAGATGACCTTGTCCTTGCCAGCCTTCATTGCCTGTCTCGTGATGTGCGAAAAGCGGTCATTCTAGCAGTATGGGGCGGCTTAGCCGGCCTGGCAGCCTGGGGCCACTATCCGGCCCGGCGGCCGCCGCCGAAACCCACCCCGTGCGCCTCCGGCCCGAGCCAGACCAGCAGGGCCAGCAGCAAGGCGATGCCGGCGATCCACGCGCTCATCGCGAACGCCAGGTCTCCGCCGCGCCAGTCCGAAATCAGGTTCTGCGCATTGGCCGTATAGGCCGCCAGCAGGTTGCCGAGCTGGTACGCCACGCCCGGCAGGGTGCCGCGAACCGCGTCCGGCGACAGCTCGTTGAGATGCGTGGGCACGACGCCCCAGGCGCCCTGCACCATCACCTGAATCAGGAAGGCGCCCACCGCGAGCCACAGCATGGAGCCGCCGTACATCCACAGCGGAATCACCGGGATGGCCAGCAGCGCGGCC
>JABLTH010078770.1_pt1 | contig 13356 bp, 14 predicted proteins | sample 7875711 | NCBI WGS metagenome assembly JABLTH01 (sample SAMN14941262, study PRJNA633318) | bioreactor metagenome | isolation source: bioreactor | place: China | collected 2019-03-05 | reverse complement strand
GGTCGCTCGGCTGGAAACGGCCGTCAGCGGTCAGCAGCTGGACGGTGTTCGCCGGGCGCGGGGTATCGTTCGTCGCAACCACCGTTCTAACCTAACCGCTTGCCCGGGTGCCCATTTGGTAGGTTCTGGACAATATCTGCCGCGACCTCCAGGAGTTTCTCCACAGATTCCTGCTCTCCGATGCTGATTCGGATGCCCTCCGGCGGGAACGCCCGCACGGTGAGCCCCGCATCAAAGAACGCATCGTTGGCGGCCGCCGTCTGCTCTCCCGTCGGCAGCCAGATGAAGTTGGCGTTCGACACGGGCACGTTCCAGCCCTGTTCGACGAGGGCCTCCCGGAGCTTGTCCCGGCGCATGGCGATGCGGGCGACACGCTCCATCAGCTCGTCCTCGCGCTCGATCGACGCGAGAGCGGCGACCCGGGAGGCGTCGGTGACCGACAGCGGCACGGCGGCCGAGCGCGCGGCGTTCAGCACGCCCGCCGGACCGACGACGTAGCCGATGCGGAGGCCCGCCAGCCCGTACGCCTTCGAGAAGGTCCGGAGCACGACGAGGTTGGGGTACCGCGGGAGCAGCGGGATGCCGTCGACCGAGTCGTCGTCGGTGATGAACTCGTAGTACGCCTCGTCGAGCAGGACGAGGAGGTCGCGGGGGACCGCGGCCATGAACGCCTCGAACTCCGCGGCAGTGACGATCGGACCCGTCGGGTTGTTCGGCGTGCAGACGATGACGGCGCGCGTGCGGTCGGTGACGGCCGCAGCCATCGCCGGGAGGTCGTGGCCGCCGTCGGCACGGTTGGGAACCTGCACGCTGGTCGCGCCGGCCACGGTCACCAGGCCGGGGTAGGCCTCGAACGAGCGCCAGGAGTAGACGACCTCGTCGCCCGGCCCGGCGGCGGCGGTGATCAGCTGCGAGAGCAGCGCGACCGAGCCGTTGCCCAGGTGGACCTGCTCGACGTCCACGCCGTGGCGCTCGGCCAGCCGCCCCCGCAGGTCGGCGCCGGCGGCGTTCGGATACCGATTGATCTCGGCGAGCGTCGCCGCCACGGCCTCCACCACGGAGGGGAGCGGGGGATAGGGGTTCTCGTTGCTGGACAGCTTGAAACCGTCCGCCGGAGCCGGCCTGCCCTGCTTGTAGGCGGGAACCGCCACGATCTCGGGCCGCAGCCGAACGCCGAGCGCGTCTTCGTCAGTCACAGACCCAACTTAGTCGCGGGCGCATGCCGCGGGGAGAATTCCTCTCTACTGAGCGCGACGCCGTTGGATGGTGAGCCGGATGGAGGAGTTGAGGAAGGTGCTGCGACGGCGTGAGGCCGTTCTTGTCCGGCGTCCCGTTGAACGTCACGCTGGCGACTCCAACGGCGAGCCCCTGCCGCGCGCGCCGTCCGTTTGGGAGGATGTCGGCATGCGATTCCTGCTCAAGGTGATCATCAACGCGCTGGCGCTCTGGCTGACGACCTTCATCGTCTCCGGCGTCACCGTCGTCCCGTATGCCCAGGACAGCACGGCGACCGTCCTGACCTACCTCCTCGTCGCTCTGATCTTCGGTGTGGTCAATGCGGTCGTCGGAACGGTGGTCCGCGTCATCGCGTTCCCGCTGTACATCCTCACGCTCGGCCTCATCTCGTTCGTCGTCAACGCGCTGCTGCTCCTCCTGGTGTCGTGGATCAGCAGCCTGATGGGCTTCGGCCTCCACGTCGACGGCTTCTGGGCCGGCCTCTGGGGTGCGCTCGTGCTCGGCATCATCGGCTGGCTCATCGGCCTCATCTTCCGGCCGCTCACGCGCGACCGCTGAGCCGCGATCGCTGACGCTTCGCGGAGTGCGGGAGAATAGGAGCGATCCCACCACGCCGATCCCCGCGAGGAGTCCCATGACCGCCCTGCCTCCCCAGCCGCTCAGCCCCCTGGACGGCCGCTACCGCTCCGCGGTCCTCGGTCTCGGCGACCACCTCTCCGAGGCCGGCCTGAATCGGGCGCGCGTGCAGGTGGAGGTCGAATGGCTGCTCTACCTGACCTCCCACCGGATGTTCGGTTCCAGCCCGCTGACCGACCAGCAGGCCCGGCAGCTGCGCGCCCTCGCCGACGGCTTCGGTCAGGCGGAGATCGACCGGCTCGCCGAGCTCGAGGCCACGACCAAGCACGACGTGAAGGCCGTCGAATACCTGGTGCGCGAGCGCCTCCACGCGCTCGGTCTCGACCACATCGCCGAGCTGACGCACTTCGCCGCCACCAGCGAGGACATCAACAACCTCTCCTACGCCTTGACGGTCAACGCAGCCGTCGCCCAGGTGTGGCTGCCCGCGTTCCGCTCGGTGATCGCGGAGCTGCGCGCTCAGGCCATCCAGTACCGCGACGACGCCATGCTGGCGCGTACGCACGGCCAGCCGGCGACCCCGACGACCATGGGCAAGGAGCTCGCGGTCTTCGTGCACCGGCTCGAGCGCCTGCGCGGCCAGATCGAGAAGACCGAGTACCTCGGCAAGTTCAGTGGCGCGACCGGCACCTTCGCCGCCCACCTCGTCGCCGACCCCGAGGCCGACTGGCCCCGGGTGTCGCGCGAGTTCGTCGAGAGCCTCGGCCTCGACTGGAACCCGCTGACGACCCAGATCGAGTCGCACGACTGGCAGGCCGAGCTCTACTCCCGCATCTCGCACGCCAACCGCGTGCTCCACAACCTGTGCACCGACATCTGGACGTACATCTCGCTCGGCTACTTCCGGCAGACCCCGGAGCCCGGAGCGACCGGTTCGTCGACGATGCCGCACAAGGTCAACCCGATCCGCTTCGAGAACGCCGAGGCCAACCTCGAGCTGTCGAGCGCCGTGCTCGACTCGCTCGCGTCGACCCTGGTGACGAGCCGGCTGCAGCGCGACCTGACCGATTCGACGACTCAGCGGAACATCGGCGTCGGCCTCGGGCACTCGCTGCTCGCCCTGGACAACATCCAGCGCGGCCTCGCACAGATCTCGCTCGACCGCGAGGCTCTCGCCGTCGACCTCGACCTCAACTGGGAGGTGCTGGCGGAGGCCATCCAGACCGTGATCCGGGCGGAGGTCACCGCCGGCCGTTCCACGATCTCCGACCCCTATGCGCTGCTGAAGGAGCTCACCCGCGGCAAGCGCGTGGACCACGCGGCGCTCACCGCGTTCGTCGACGGCCTCGACATCGGCCAGGCGGCCAAGAACCGTCTGCTGGCGCTCACGCCGGCCGCGTACACCGGTCTGGCCTCGGAGCTGGTCGACCGCCTCTGACGGCGGTCGGGCCGCGGCCGACGGGGGCCTGCGCCGCTGAGGCGCGATTCAGTGGCCGGTCGGCCGACCCTCATCGGGCGCTTCGCCCTGTGCGGGGTCGGTCGCAGCGGGCTCAGACGCCGGCCGAGCCGCGTCCCCGGCCTTCTCCGCCGCCTTCGCCTGCGCCTCGACGTCCTGCTCGTGGATGTCCTCGACCTCGGCCGCATTCGGCTTGAACGCGAGCGCGAAGAGCGCCATCAGCACGAGCGACAGGATGAAGGCGACACCGAGCGCGACGCCGGCGAGGATGAACTCGCGCGTCGCGATCAGGACGATGAGCCCCACGAACACGCCGAGACCAGCGGAGATGCCGAGGAGCTCGGCGGGGAGGAAGCGGTCGCGTCTGGTCGGCTGGAGGCTGTTGGTCACGCTGGGGTCTTTCTTGTCGCGCTTGGTCACGATCCGCTCTCCATCCGGCGGGCTGCAGCTGCGCTGCGCGCGGCCGTGCGCAGCGATGCCGCACCGATGCCCTGGAAGACGCCGACGATGACGGCCCACGCTCCGAAGAGTCCGATGGCGAGCACGGCGTCGGCCGGAACGAGGAGGAGCACGAGAGCCAGGATCGCGGTCAGCGCCCCGGTGATGAGCCAGTCACGGGCGGCGGCGTCACGTCGACGCTCGCGCACCCAGCTGTAGAGCTCGAGGACTCCCGTGAGCGCGGCCCAGACCGTCACCAGATAGAGGTACAGGCCGAGTCCGCCGCCGTTGAGCGCGAGGGCGACGACACCGGCGACGACGCCGATTCCGCCCTGAACGGCGAAGAGGGTCCTGGTGAGGCCGCGCGAGCTGAACAGGAGGGTGAGGACGCTGGTCGCGAGGCCGTCCGCGACGGCGAAGAACCCGAAGACGATGAGGCCGAACTGGGCGGTGTGCGCGTCGCGCGTGAAGGTGACGACAGCGGCGATCGCAAGCGCGATGAGCGCGCGCACAGCGGGGACGACCCAATAACGGCTCGGGTTCGGATCGCCCTGATTCTGGGGAACGGCGGGTGCCACTCGGCGACCTCTCTCAATCAGGATTCGCTCCCCAGTCTAGTCGGGGGCTTCCTGCGCGTTTGCCGCGCGCGGAGGCGGTCGCCGTGTCCCTTCTCGAATCCTCCTGGCGGTCCTCTCTCTACGCGGGGGCGCAGTCGACGGCCGGTTCGACGCGCGCCCAGCCGATGAGGGTGGCGATCGCGCTGACCACGAGCACGAAGGCTCCGGTGGGGAGGATGGTCGCGGCGATCGCGTGGTGCGCGCTCAGCGTGACGAGGACACCCGCGACCGCTCCGAACGTGGCGACGATAGCGAAGGCGGCGGAGACCACGCGCGCGACGCCGGTCTGGAGTGCAGCCCGCAGGCCGAGCGCGGCGGCCACGATCGCCCAGGTGGCGACGATCGGGAGGGCGACGATGGCGCCGAAGTCGTCCGTGAGGAGCAGGCCGGGCACGACGTACACGACCGCACAAGCGAGCAGGAGCGCAGCACCGACCGCGGCGAAGGCCGTCAGGCGCGCGCGTTCGCCGCTGAGCCGACCGACGGGTTCGATCAGGCTGGGCCAGGTGAATGCGAGCGCGAACGACACCACCGCGAGCGCGACGGGGCCTGCGCCCTGCAGCAACGGGATGAGGATGGTGTTCATCCTCCCATTTCACGCGAAGAGCGACGTGTCCGCGTCAGTCCGCAGGATGATTCCGCTGCCGGCCCGGCGGCTCTCGCCGTCGCTCTTCGGTCAGGCGCCTTTCGCGAGCTCCGCCCGCGCGTAGCCGACGATGGCGTTCGCGTGGCCGTGGCCCATCCCGTGCTCCGACTTGAGCCAGTCGACGACCTCCATGTGCGAGGCACCAGTCTCGAGCCGCCCGACGACCAGGTCCAGCCAGTCCTGCACAGGACGCCCGTAGTTCTTCTCGATGCTCGGGAAGTAGGACGCGGGCCCCATGACCTTCTCGCCCGGTGCAATGGTCGGGGCGAGGACGCGATGCTCGGACATGCCGCGATCCTATCCCGACGCCGTGCGACCGACGTGTCGTTCTCGCCCCTTCTCGTTCGACGTTCTGACGACGACCGACGAACGGAGAGCATCCATGGACACGACATCGCGACGCGCGGCGACGGCCGGCGTCGCCCTCCTGCTGGCGGCGTTGCTCGCCGGCTGTGCGACGGGGACGACGACCGGCGTCGAAGCCTTCCCGACTCAGGCCACGAGGTCGACCGCCCTCCCCGCCGACTTCCCGCGCGTCCGCGTGCCGTTGGTCGCCGGCACGGTGGTCGCGGCGACTGGCGACGCCGCCCGAGGCTGGACCGTGGCCATCGCCCCCGCCCGCGATCAGGGCCTGGGGGAGGCGACGAGCCTCCTCGCCGCGGCGGGCTACCTGACCCGGTCGCTGGCGCCCGCTCCGGCGAGGTACACCGGCCCCGGATACGACGTGCGGCTGACCGACGCGGGCGGCACCATCGTCTACGCCGTGCGGCGGACCTGATGGCCGGCGTCAGCGCCATAGTCTGACCGGATGGATGACGTCGAAGCGCAGACCGGCCCGATCGCCACCGACGTCACCTTCATCGGCGGCCGCTCGGGAAGCGGCAAGACGTCCGTGGCCGCCGAGGCCTCCCGCATCCTGGGCTCGAGGAGCACATCGCGCGGAGCAGCGCGGCTGCTACCCTGCTCGACTCCGCCTCAGGCGCGTACCGGATCGCGACGGACGATCGCTCCGTGCACGACATCGCCGGCGAGGTACTCCGCGCCGCCGACTGGCTGGCGACGAGCTAGGCGCCCGGGCCCGGCCGGGTGGGGAAACCGGTTCGATCGACGGGGTCGCCCGGCATGCGCTGGATGACGCCGCCGCTCGGAAGGCGCTCGATCGTGTCCTCGGTCAGTCGGCCGGCCGGCGGCTGGTAGCTGCGCTGCCGTCTGAACCAGCGCGCGATGCGTTCGCGAAGAGTGCTCACGCTGCGAAGATACGCCGCGAACGTGCGGCGCGGTAGCTCGGCACTCTCCTGCGTCGACCGTCGGCACACCGGACCCAGATCCATTGCCGTGTCCGCTGCCGACCGCGATCATGTGGGTAGAACCCTCGTTCCCTCCAGGAGGAAGCGGCCCCGACCCATGACGGACACAGCGGATGCGGTTGCGATCGAAACGCCGTCGGCGTCCACGACGGCCTGGCTCGCGTCAGGGACGGCCACCCGGTCGATCGACGCGGGACTGCGCCCCGCCCGCGGTCGATCACGGTCGGCCGCGCTGATCATGGTCGCGGTCTTCGCGTTCCTGCTCGGGGGCGTGCAGATCGCGCTGGGGCTCGAGAATCCGGAGCTGGCCTGGGCGGTCGACCTCTTCACGGCCGAATTCTGGATCTGGGTCGCTGCGGGGCTTGTCGCCTGGTGGCGCCGCCCGCACAACGCCACCGGCCTCCTCCTGGTGATCGGCGGCGTCGGCTTCTTCCTGTCCGGGCTCGCCAATCTCGGCATTCCGGCTCTCACCGTCGTGAGCGTCATCTTCGCGACGAGCCCGCTCGCCCTGACGGTTCAGTTGTTGCACGCGTTCCCGTCCGGTCGGCTGCACGGGCGGTTGTCGATCACGACCGTCGTGCTGGGCTGGGTGGCCTCGCCCGTGCTGCAGCTGGTGCCGTTCCTGGCACCGACGAACCCGTCGGTGTACGCCACGGTCTCCACCATCCAGATGTGGCTGGGCATCGTGGTGATGGTCCTGACGGCGATCGTGCTGACCCGGCGTCTCATCGCCGCGGACGCCCGACATCGACGTGTGCTCCTGCCATTGTTCAGCTACGGCATCATCGCCGTGCTGCTGCTCTCGTTCGCGAACCCGGTCGTGCTGACGCTGGGCCTCGACCCGAAGCTGGGCGGAGTCATCCAGCTCATCCTCTTCGCGGCGATCCCGATCGCCTTCCTGATCGGCGTGCTGCTGGGCGGATTCCAACGCACCGGCGAGCTCGAGCCGCTCAGCGCGTGGCTGGGGATCACCGGCGCAGGCAGGCCCGCCGTCGCGCAGGCGCTGGCGAGCACGCTCGGCGACGACTCCCTGCGCGTCGTCTACTGGTCGGACGACCAGGAGGGGTTCGTCGACGAGTTCGGCACGGCGGTGGGGCAGGAGCAACGCGGACCGGACAGAGGATGGTGCGAGATCCGGGTCGAGTCCCGGCTCGTCGGGGCGATCGTCTACGACACACGGATGACGGCCGACCCGGAGCCCGTACGTCGTGCGGGCGACGTGCTCGCCATCGCCGTCGATCGGGAACGCCTCACCGCGCAGCTGCTCGCGACCAACGACGCCCTCGTGCAGTCGCGCATCCGTCTCGTCCAGACCGCCGACCGCGAACGCGCACGCATCGCGCAGGATCTGCACGACGGCATCCAGGTGCAGCTCGTTCTGCTCGCACTCGCTGCCCAGACCATCGCGAACTCCCCGGACGCGACCCCCGCGTTGAGCGAGGCCTCGGCTCGGCTCCGGCGCGGACTGGACGAAGCCGCCGCCGACCTGCGCCGCGTCGTGCACAACGTGCTGCCCGTGACGCTCACGGAGCAGGGTCTGACCGCCGCGGTGGAGGACCTGGTCGACCGCCTGTCCATCCCTGCGACCCTCGTGGCCGACGTCGACGACGAGAAGATCCCCGCCACGACCGTCCACACCGCGTATCTGATCATCGCCGAGACACTGACCAACGCGGTCAAGCACTCGCACGCGTCAGCCGTCCGGGTGTCGCTGCATGCGGAGGGACCGCGGCTGCGCATCGAGGTCCGCGACAACGGGGTCGGCGGGGCGAGCATCAACCGCGGCGCCGGTCTGCGCAGCCTCCAGGACCGCGCCGACGTGCTGGGAGGCAGGCTGGACGTCCAATCGCCACCCGGCCACGGAACCCGAGTGAAGGTCGAGCTGCCATGCGCGTGATCATCGGCGAAGACGAAGTACTGCTGCGTGAAGGCCTGCGGCACCTGCTCACCGACGAAGGCTTCGAGGTCGTGGCCGTCGCCGGCGATGCCGAATCCCTTCTGCGCGAGGTCGCCCTACTCGATCCCGACCTCGTCATCACCGACATCCGGATGCCTCCGACCCACACCGATGAGGGACTGCTCGCGGCCCTCCGCATCCGCGAGTCGGATCCTGCCATCCCCGTCGTCGTGCTCTCGCAGTACGTACAGCGGCGGTATGCGACCGAGCTGTTCGACCAGAACATCGGCGGCTTCGGCTACCTGCTCAAGCAGCGCATCGCCGACGTGACCACCTTCACCGCCGACCTGCGCCGCGTCGCCGCGGGAGGGACGGCGCTCGACCCGGAGGTGGTGTCGGTGCTCGTGGCGCGCGCGAGCCGTGCCAGCGGCGCAGTGGGGTCTCTCACGCCCCGCCAGCTCGAGGTCCTCTCGCTCATGGCGCAGGGACGTAGCAACGCGCGGATCGCGAGTCAGCTGTTCCTGACCGAGAAGGCGGTCGTCCAGCACACCTCGAACATCTACACGGCGCTCGGCCTGCCCCCGGATGCCGACGACCACCGACGCGTGCTCGCCGTCATCCGGTTCCTCGCGTCGGTGGCGGACGAAGACCGCTGACGCTACGAGCGCGGCGGCGGCGCGTAGGCCGTGCCCAGCTGACCGCTGAGAGCGACCAGGAGCCGCACGGCGGGGGTCTGGCAGATCGCGTCGCCGGGGTCGTCTGTCAGCGTCGGCGACTGTGTGCAGCCGCCCGACGCTATGTCGCTGTTGGTCTGCACCGCCACCGTCGTGTCCGTGCTGGTGTCGTAGAACAGCGAGGTGTTGTAGCCGGACACGTCGCCGGTGTGCCCCACCCACCCGTTCGAGCAGCTCATCCCGAACCCGTAGCCGATCTCGGAGAACGAGGTGAGGCGCGCCTCCTGGGTCTTCGCGTCGACCAGGCCCTGCCCGGTGCCCAGGGCGCGGCCCATGGTCAGCAGGTCGTCGATGTCGGAGATGATCTCACCGGAGGTGAACGTCCACGACGGGTTCCAGTCCGTGGAGTCCGTCGGCGCGTCGGGCGTCGCTTCGTTGCCGTTGAGCGTGAAGCCGTGGGCGTACGGCTCCGGCATCGCGGTCGAGGTGCCCGGCCACGACGTGTTGCCGAGGTGCAACGGGTCGAAGATGCGCTGCTGCAGCTCTTCGGCGATCGAACGGCCGGTGACCTTCTCGATCACGAGGCCGAGCAGCACAGTGTTCGTGTTCGAGTAGTTGAAGCTCGTTCCCGGTGCGTACAGCGGCGAGAGCTCGACTCCCGCCTTCACGACCTCTTCCGGTGTGAACACCGCAGAAGGATCGGCGAAGTACTTGTCGAGGAGCGCCTCGTTCATCGTGTAGCTGGCGAGGCCGCTCGTCATGTCGGCGAGCTGCGTGAGAGTGATCCGATCGCCGTTCGGGATGCCGGGTATGTACGTGCCGATGGTGTCGTCGAGGGAGAGCTTCCCCTCCTCGGCGAGCTGAAGGACGATCGTCGCGGTGTACATCTTGGTCAGCGACGCGATGCGGGTGTGCATCCCGACGGCCATGGGCGTGCCTGTGGCGGGATCCGCGAAGCCGTAGGCCTTCGTCCACGTGCCCTCCGGCGTGCGCACACCCACGATCGCACCGGGAGATGCGCCGAGCCCGAACGCCTTCGTCGCAGCCGCGTCGAGGGCGGCGACCGTCGTGGCGGGCAGCGCGGACAGCGTGTGATCACCTGCTTTGGCGGCGGCTGCAGCCGCCGGGTTCGCGACGCACCCGGCCGCCTGAGGGGTCGAGGACGTCGAGGGGACGGGGTCGGACTGCGCGGTGCAGCCGGCCAGCGCGAGAACGCCGACGATCGCGGTGGCCGCCGCCACTCGGAACAGGGGCGTCGTGGTCATGTCATCCTCCGTAGATGCTCGTCATGAGGCGCGTGGCGATCGTAGCGGCGGGCGGCCTGCCGTCGGCGGCCGGGGCGAGGTTGGTCCAGACGACGATCGTGACGCGCTGCGCCGGGTCGTAGCCCATGAACGAGTTGAACCCGGGCAGTTCGCCGGTGTGACCGTAGAGCCGGCCGATCTTCGCGATCCCCCAGCCATATTTGGGGTCGGGGAGGTCGACGGGCACCGCGCGGACGCTGGCCAGACGCTCCTTCTGGAGCTTCGCGTCGAGCAGTCCACCACCGCCGAGCGCCTCGACCCACTTCGCCAGGTCGTCGATGGTCGAGATCACTCCTCCGGCTGCCCACGCCCAGGAGGGGTTGAGGTTCGTCTGGTCGCTCGGAAGCAGCGTGCCCGCCTCGGCACGGGCCAACTCGCCGGCGGGCAGCTTCGCCGACTCCATCGTGTCGACGTTGGTCGAGTACATGTAGCCATGCGTGTACGGCTCCGGCAGAGAGGCATCCGTCGCTGCGGGAAGGGAGGTCTCGTGCAGACCGAGCGGCTCGAACAGCCTCTTCTCGAAGATGGCACTCAGCGGCTCACCCTCGAGCTTCTGCGCGATCAGGCCGAGGAGCACGGTGTTCGTGTTGGAGTACGACCAGCCGTCGCCCGGCGCGAAGTTCGGCTTCTCCGCGAGGCCCATCGCGGCCAGTTCCTCCGGCGTCCACACGCGCTGCGGATCCTCGTCGAGCGCGGTGTTCAGCGCGAGGGTCGCCGTGTAATTGGCGAGACCGCTGCGCATGTCGAGAAGTTGCTCGATCGTGATGTGGGCGCCGTTCGGCACGTTCGGCAGATACGTCGAGACGGGATCGTCGAGGGCGATCCTCCCCTCCTGCACGAGCTGCAGGATGACGGTGCCCGTCATGGTCTTCGTGTTCGAGCCGACGCGGAAGTGATCGGCGACCGAGATGGGAGTCGACCCGCCCTGTTCGGTCACGCCGTACGTCGCGGTGACCTCGCCGTCCGGGCCGCGCACGAGCATGGCGGCCCCCGGCACCTGCAGGCTCTTCGCCAGCTGGGCGAACTCCGCTCGCAGGGTTGCGGCATCCACCCTGACCGGGCTCGTGGACGTCTCACGAATCGGCCCGCTTCCCGCACAGCCGGCCACCAGCACGGCGAGCGCGACGAGGGCGCTTGCCGCCGACACCGCCCGGCGGGATCGGCGACCACGGGTCGTTGCCAACACTTCGATCCCCCTCGAGACGCGCCGCGCCTGTTCGAAACTCCGCGGATCATCCCAGTGTTCCGGCCGCCTCGCGCCACCGACATAGGCCTAGGTCCATTCCGGAGCAGGCTCCGCCCGCGCGAGAGTGTGGGCGTCCCGTGTACCCGTCCGAAGGAGACCGTCGTGGTTCCGCCCCGTTTCGCTAAGGCGTTCGTGCTCGCCGCCGCCCTCGCCGCCCTCGTCGGTTGCACGGCTCAGCCGCAGTCGGCGACGCGCACCCCGACGACACATGCGACCGTGATCTCGTCCACCTGCGTCAGCGATCCCGCCGCCGTCGTCGCACGGACCACGGAGTTGCCGACCACGGCGATGTCCACGGACCTGACCGCCACGATCGACAAGGCCGCCCAGGCCGGACTCGCCCAGGCCGCGGCGCCGGGAGCGATCGTCGCAGTGCAATCGCCCGCCGGACTCTTCATCAAGGCGTACGGCATCGCAGACCCCGCGACCGGCGCCCCGATGACCGCGGACATGTACCAACGCGTCGGGTCGGTCACCAAGACCTTCACCGCCACCCTGATCATGCAGCTCGCCGCTGACGGCGAGCTCAGCCTCGACGACCCGGTGTCGAAGTATGTCCCCGGGGTCACGAACGGCGACGACATCACGATCCGGATGCTGGCGGACATGACCAGCGGGATCTCGAGCTACACCCTCGACGACGCGTGGCAGAAGGTCTACTTCTCCGAGTCGTATCGGGTGTGGAGCCCGGATGAGCTGATGAAGATCGGTCTCGCGCTGAAGCCGCAGGACTTCGCCCCCGGCACGGCGTTCGACTACTCGAACACGAACACGATCCTGCTCGGCAAGATCATCGAGGACGTCACGGGCGAGAGCTTTCAGGACGTCCTGAAGGAACGCATCCTCACTCCGCTGTCGATGTCGCAGACCGTGTTCCCCGCCGGCTCCGCCGACTATCCCGCGCCGCATCCGCAGGGCTTCACGCTGCAGGGCGGCCACGGCACGCCCGACGCCCCGGCCAACACCACCGACTGGAATCCGTCGTGGGGCTGGACGGCCGGCGAACTGATCTCCACCGCGACAGACCTGCTCCGCTTCGACCGCGCTGAAGCGACCGGCTCCGGCCTGCTCCCTGCGGAGCAGCAGATCGAACGCCTCAGGTCGTTCCGCGAGTTCAACGGGGCGGGCAAGGGCGGCTACGGCCTCGGCTGGGGCTGCCAGAACGGGTGGGTCGGGCACGCGGGCGAGCTCCCCGGCTACAACACCTCGATGTTCTACAGCACATCCGGCGACGTCAGCGTCATCACCATGACGAACAGCGACATCCCGTCCGGCGACTGCCAGGCCCGCACTCTCACCGACAACCCCACCGATCTGGAGTGCAGTTCGCCGGCGACCCGGATCTTCACCTCGATCGCGGCCGCCCTCGACATCCCGTTCGCGCCGCAGAAGAAGTAGCGACACGACCCAGGTCTGCGCGGTGGCGACCTGGGTCCATGGTCGCGGACTGCGGCCCCACCCCAGAGTGGAGAAGACGCGAAACTCCGCGTCCCCGTCCCGTTCTCCATCTCAGCGAGGTAGCTCACATGGTCGGCAAGAAGCTCTGGATCGGCATCGGCATCGGTGTCGTGGTCGTCGCCCTCGGCGCCGGCGTGACCGTCGTGGCCACCGGCGCGGCCGGAAACGCCGACGACGGGATCACCCTCACGGCGAAAGCCGACTGCTCCGCCACCGATCGGACGACGTCCACCGTGACCTGGACGCTGGAGAACTCGGGTGACACGCCTGCCGCCATCGACGGCCTCGACGGCCCGGGATCCCTCAACCTGCTGACTTCTCCGATCGGCAAGGAGATCCCTGCCGCGAAAGCGGGGAAGCCGGGAACCACTACGTTCACGCAGTCCGTCGACGGCACGGCATCGACGACGCTCACGATCACGACCTCCCGGGGAGGCAGTGACGCGCAGCAGACGACGCGCGCCACGGCGACCGGCGTCGACTGCCGCCCGTCGGTGGCCG